>Ga0247841_10001672_pt1 | contig 48020 bp, 47 predicted proteins | sample LaCruzMarch2015__2_FD_192410 | JGI IMG/M metagenome (GOLD analysis project Ga0247841, IMG submission 192410) | Freshwater microbial communities from meromictic Lake La Cruz, Castile-La Mancha, Spain - LaCruzMarch2015_18m | ecosystem: Environmental > Aquatic > Freshwater > Lake | place: Spain... | reverse complement strand
ATACGATTTTTCAGGCAAAAAAAAATTCGCGTTCCTTAAATTTCTTTAAAAAACTGCGAATTTAGTCTATCTTTGAGCTGGCAGAGGGACTTGAACCCCCGACCTGCTGATTACAAATCAGTAAAACCAAATTTATCAGTGTGACAACTGTATTGTTTCTATAACTCTTATTGCTTCATATTTTCCTCATCTGTCCATCGTCTACCTTTTCGTACACTCCGCATGCAAATTTCTGTATCTTTATCCCGCCCTGCTGATTACATCTGTCAAAATTCCAACAAAAAATCTCTGAACGCACAAATTCCAAAATCCCAAAACGCATCGGCTCCAAAACCTCAAAACACCCCGGCGAAAATATTCATCGCCGGCATAACAATTATAAACCCTACCTTCCTCCAAGTATTTTCTTTATCCGCGCTATCTCGTCTTCCTTTTTCTTCAGCTTTTCAGTAAGCTCCGTAATTCTCTGTGCCATTATTTCCATCATATCCCTTTTTTCTTTCGGTACGTCCAGCGTCTTGCCCGGTACCAGTTCCTTCATGTCGATTCCGAGATACTCGCATATTTTCATCAGGTTAATCGCCGCTTTCCAGCTTCCCTGCAGTTTAAACGCCTTCTCAAGAGTCGCCGCATACACTCCCGTCGCCTTTTCTATCTGGTAACCGGTTATTCCCCTTTGCTTCATAATTTTCTGAAGCTTGACGTTTATCTCGTTGGTCTCGCCCTTTTTTTGCTTTTCTTTTTTCAAATAACTCTCCCTTTTTTTATATACACAATATACGATTTATCTTGACATAATCGTAAACCGTGTCTATATTCGTTCTACGATGATTCTACAGATGATAATATATAATTTAAAAACTTAAAGCAAATGAAAAAATATTGCAAAATTATAAAACAGTCTGAACTTACAACGGCGGCTTAATCGCCTCCTTTGCTCCCGTCCGGTTCTCTCCCGCCGGGCGGGTTTTAAAAACAATTATTATCATAATACCGTGAAGCATAACAGAAATACCATCGGCACATTGACCCGCAATCAGTCGTACAGGCATATTCAGGCTGATGCTGTGAAATTAAACGGTCTGCATCTTACAATTTACCTCGGTATCAGAAACTATGCTCCCGTCAGCAGGCGCGAGCTCGCGAAAAAAATGGGCCTGGAAATCAATATAATCACTGCCCGCGTATCCGAAATGCTTAATATGCCTGTACCGCCGATTGCGGAACTCGGAGTGAAAACAGACCCTGATACAAAAAGACCTGTTGCTTTGTTGGGTGTAACCGACGGCTCGCTTTTTGGAAATCAATCGTAAACGGCTATAAAACATGAGCGCAATTAATAATAAACGGAAATCAATCATGAAGAAAACAGAAAAAATACGACAATCAGTTATGAAGACGGCCAAATATAAATCACAATAAATCTAAAACAGCAATCAACCATCAACTGAAACAATTAAAATATAAATATGACAGACACACTTAAGCCAAAACAAAAATTGAAAATGAATATTCACTTTCGGTGCTCCAGGAAAGAATTTGCAATTTTAAAGAAACATTCGTCCAGGAAAAAAAACATCACTGTTTCGGACGTTATACGGCACTCAATTAATCTGCTGAGCCGTGAGCAAAAATAAACAACATAAACTCCGCAGCGTAAATGTTCATTTCTGGGATGACAATTACGTGATTTCTCTCAGACCGAAAGAGAAATTACTGTTCCTTTATCTGCTCACCAACGGTCTGTGCAATCTCATAGGCGTTTATGAGATTACTCTCAGCAGAATTTCGTTCGATACCGGTCTCACACGGCGCGAAGTTTCATCGTATCTTGATAAGTTTGAAAAGGACAACAAACTGCTCTTTAAATCGGGATATGTTATCCTCGTAAATTTCATCAAAAATCAGTCTTTTAATCCGAATATGATTCTCGGAGCGGGAACCCTTTGGCAAGCCTTGCCCAACCCTTTGCAAACCGTTCTGAATGCTTTGCCTCAGTTCGAAATTATTAAACAAACCCTTCCGGAAGTTGAAGTTGAAGTTGAAAAAGAAGTTGAATATAATATGAAGTTGAAGTTGAACGGAAAACCGTCTCTTAGCGAGGTTAAAACCTTGTTCGAAAATGAAGGCTTTGATGAATACGAAGCTGTTAAGTTCTTTGAGCATAACAAGGCGACGAAATGGTTGAATGACGGCAAGCCCGTCGACTGGCTGTTCTGCGCCCGCAAATGGATTGAACAAATAAAAAAATCTGCTATAAAATTTAAATCTCATTAATATGATAAATACTAACTGCCAAATACCAAATACTAAAGACCAAATATATGCTGAATCTCGATAAACCAATTGTATTTTTCGATACTGAGTCAACCGGTGTTTCTGTTTCTGAGGACAGGGTTGTCCAGTTTGCCGCTGTCAAATATATCCCGGGCATGGACACCCCCGACGCCTCTCTCAATTTCTTAATCAATCCCGGCATTCCCATCCCTCTGCAGGCTTCATTGATTCATGGCATGTATGACAAAGATGTTTCCGCCTGCCCTGATTTCTCCGCCCGCTCCGGAAATATTTACTGCTTCCTGAAAGACTGCCACATCGCGGGTTATAACGTGTCGCGCTTCGATATTCCTCTTCTCGAATATGAATTCGCAAGATGCTCCGCCTCGTTCCCTCCGGTGCTTTCTGTCTTCGATGTAATGCAGCTGATATATAAATATCATCCGCGTACTCTTAAAGCATCCGTTCAGCATTATATCCCCGGCTATCAGTATAAAGCCCATGACGCTCTTGAGGATTCCGTTTCCGCTTACGAGCTTCTGAAAGCGATGAAGTCCGTCCATGACATGAATGATATTTCCGCTTTCTCCACATCATCGTTGCTGAAATATGCCGATGTTGCCGGATACATCGTTTACAATGATGCGTCGCTTCCCGTCTTTAATTTCGGAAAGTATAAAAACGAATTAATCTCAAATCACGTACCGTTCTGCCGCTGGATGATTGATACAAAATCTTTCCCGCTCAGCACAACCGGTTTCATTAAATCTTATTTGTTAATTTAAATTAATATCTTATGCCTGTACTCGAAGCCCTTACAAACAAAAAACATGAAGAAGTCAGATGCAAAATCTCTGATGTTCCCGTTTCGTCAAATGAATTTACCTCCGCTGCGGTTTTTCTGTCGAAGATATTCGGAAAAAAAATGAATATGAATGCCTCGAAAGATTATAAGGTTTCTTTCAGCTTCGTAACCAATGATAATGGCATACGCAGTTTCACCTGCACCGTCAGGCAGACTGATTCTGATGTTTCAGAGTCTCAGCTCAGTCTGTTCTCTTTTATACCTGATAAAAATCATGAACATAATATTACTGAAATTAAAACCCGCGTGTCCAATGACTAATGTATTCAGCGCAATATTAAATCAGAACAAACGCGCCCTGAAAAAAAAATCCAGGGCAAAAGGGAAGCAGACGCACCAGCGCTCTAATAAAGCTCTTCAGGCAAAGAATAACCGTTTGGGCGATGTAAATTATATCAACCGCGCAAAGTGAACAAAATTTTATCAGCAGACGGTCAGCTAATAAGAGAGCAATATATAAGAATTATTTCTGTTTATGTCCGTATTTTGTAATAAAATATTTATTCTATGAATGAACCGTGTCCGTTCCATAAGGAGATTGCAGATAAAGTCACAAATATCGAAAAAGAACTGACCCGTATGACAACCGTCACTGTCAATAACGGCGCTGAATACAAAAAACATATTACCGAAGCCGTCACTGACATCTGGCAGGATATTACCATCCTGCGCGACCTTAACAAAGTTCATCTTGTTTTCAAAAAATATAAAATCTACAGGCTTATTGCCGTCTTACTGGCTCTGTCTGTCCTGCTCGCATTCGGTTTCGGTATCACGGACATTCTTAAATTAATCAAATATATATGAATTCATTCAAACAGTTTTTTCTCTCAGGAACCCCCGAGTCAATGATGCGCCTCATGTCTTTTATTGTTATTGTCACGGGCATAATCATTGCAGGCGTTATCGTTTATCTGGTCCTGTTCATTCCGGATAATTCTTTCGTTCCTTCTCTTGTCACTCTCATCGGCATTCTTATCGGCGCCGGTTTCGGCGGCAAGGTAATCCAGACTTTTTCCGAAAATAAAAATAATCAAAATGGAATTAACTGATTTCCTGAACCCCGTGCATATTCTAATTCAAACTTTTTCTGAAAATAAAAATAATCAAAATGGAATTAACTGATTTCCTTAATCCTGAATCACTCTCAGAGTTTTATCTTCGCACTCTCTGCCTCAGCACACGGTATTTCTCGGATTCACCGGTCTCCGGCCCGTCTCTTCTTTTCCCTGATTTTGCTAAGAAGATTGACTCCGTTATCAGCGGTTATAATGAAATACATCCGTCTCAGTGTGTATTTATCTTCGAGTCTTTTCGCTCAAATTCCCTCCAGCGTCTTTATTACCTGCGCGGCAATTCAAAAATCCGCCGCAACGGTATGCATCATTACGGCATTGCCGCTGACCTCGTTTATCTCGATGACCTGAATCATAACGGTCTTAAAGATGCCGGCGAATATGTCTCATGGGAAAAGCTTGATTATAGTCTTCTCAAAAAACTTGCGGATGCAGAAGGACTTTCTCATCTCACCTGGGAATCCTGCCATTTCCAGCTTATTCCTGTTGCACTTCAGGAACAGCTTCGCGCTTACGTCGCTCAGTCCGTCATCAGCTTCCAGTCAGCTTACGGTCTTCTCGCAGACGGCATCGTCGGTCCAAAAACAGTTGATAAATTAAACGAAGTCTATGGATAATATCAGATGGTATCATGTTGCCCTTGCCTCAGTCCTGATTTTTTCTTTCGGTCTTGTCGCCGGCTATAATTTAAAGAAAAATTCAAGGCAGGATGTTTTTATTTTCCGCGACACTCTCGAAAAGTTTTATTATTCCCATCACGATACAGTCCGTATTCTCGAAAACAACAAAACCATTATCAAAAATAATTATGAAAAAGAAACTTCTTATTTTCATTCTGTACCTGATTGCCTCGTCGTTTCTTACATTTATAATCGTGCGTGCCTGCTTCTCTCAGATACCGTCAGGGTTGATCCCGGTAAAGGCAGATTGGATTCCGGAACAGTCAGAAGAGATTCCGGCAAAACCAGAATGGATTCCGGCACAGTCAGATAGGATTCCGGAACAATCAAAAGAGATTCCGGTAAAGACAGAAGCGATTCCGGTAGAGGCAAAAATTATTCCGGAACAGTCAGCAGAGATTCCGGCAAAATCAGATTCAGATAAATCCGTTTCACCCGTAACTGACACTCCCCGCACACGCACGGATTCTCTCCGCGTCATCGGCGATGCTGTAAATAAAGGTTTATATTACCGCGATTTATATTTCAACCAGTTGAAAATCACGGATAAATATTCCCGCGATTTCGAAGCTCTGTATAAAAGTAATTCGGACTTGTTTGATTTGCTGTTGAAATGTCAGTCGGAAAATTCATCAAAGCTTCCTGCCGTACTTATCTCTGCTGGAGTTACATCAGTTATCTGGTTTGCAGTTTATTTGCTCTTAAACGGTAAATGAAATGATTACTCTCGTTAATTCGTGCAAAGTCTGCGGCTCGGTATTTGAATCCCGTTTCTGCTTATGTAATTCCTGCATCACGGTTTTTGTAAAAGTGTGCCGTGCATCGTTTCAGAATGATTGCAGGTATTGTCCTGTCGCTGTGTTCGATTGCCCCCGGAAAAATTCTTTGCCGTTTTATGGATTATTCCTGACATTGCTTGTCTGTCTGATTGACCGCGTTAAATCATTTTTTTATCCCGGTAATGAAGCCAAGACATGATTATCATATAATACCTGGTTTCAAAAATTATTACGCCGCCGGTGACGGACGCATCTATTCATTCAGTACTGGTCGTTACAGGCAGTTGACCGAATTCCGCTATCCGTATGCAAGGTATCTTATAGTTTATATCAGGAAAAATAAAATCCGCATAGGCGCTCATTGCCATAAGCTCGTTGCCTCCGCTTTTTTCGGTATCAATCCTGATTTGTATGACATAAAGCATATCAATAAGGACAGGTGTAACAACAAACCCTCAAACCTTCAGCTGATTCCTTTAAACGATATACAGAGAAGCGAACTTGAAAATTTCTACCGTGTTCAGATTCGCGAATATGAAATAATGCTTCTGTATCATATAAATTTCAATTACGACCATCCCGATTACCTCAAACTCTGCGAGCTTAAGAAGAAAAACAACCTGAAACTATTGTATAATTATCTTAACCTCTTAATCAACTCCATTTACAAACTCTGACAATAAATAGCTTTAAAAAAAATATATCACCGTACCAGAATCATCTTCCTCGTCTCATTAAACCCCTCAGCCGTCAGCCTATAAAAATACACCCCGCTCGCAAACCGCGTCCCATCCCAAACCGTCTCATAACTCCCCGCCGCCTGCCTCTCATTCACAAGCATTTCAACCTCCCGCCCCGTCAAGTCATACACCGCCAGCCTCACAACCCCCGCCCTCGGCAAATCATACCGTATCCTCGTCACCGGATTAAACGGATTCGGATAGTTCTGACTTAATGAAAATGCCGACGGTGTTTCCGTACTGATGTTTTTTATGCCAATAATTTCTGATAAATCTCGCCTCCAGACTGATTGACCCTTTGTCCCCGCGAAGATATAATTATTTGCGATTATTAAGGCATTAATTGTTGGATTACCGTTGAATCCCTGATTTTTTTGAACCCAGGTTGCACCATTATTTGAAGAAAGATAAATACCGTCGTTTGTTCCTGCAAAAACATTATTGCCAAGTGCCGCAAGGCTGAAAATAGATTTATTATTCAATGCCGTTTGAGTCCAGTTCGTGCCGTTATTTGTTGTGACATAAACACCATAGCCGGCTGTTCCTGCAAAAACATTGTTCCCAATTGACGTAAGCGAAAAAATATGCAAAACATTCGAAAATAGTGATTGAGTCCAGTTCGTGCCGTTATTGGTTGTGATATAAACACCATGATTGATTGTTCCTGCAAAAATATAATTACCGAGAGTAGTAAGCGCAAAAATAATTTTATTACCTAAACCAATATATGCCCAGTTCGATCCATTATTTGTTGAGAGATAAATACCTTGCTCTGTTCCTGCATATATACTATTTCCGTTTGAAGTAAAGGAACAAACCCATTGGTTAATCAGAGCTGTTTGAGTCCAGCTAATGCTGTTATTAGTAGAAAGCCATACGCCGCCGGAATTAACAGGATAATCCTGTGTTCCCGCAAAAACGTTATTCCCAAGTGTTGCAAGGCAAATAATACCTTTATTGTTAAAAATAGATTGGGACCAGTTTATGCCGTTATTGGTTGAACGATAAACACCGGTATAAGTACCAGCAAAAATATTATTACCAAGTACCGCAAGAGAAGTTATCTCTTTTATAGTCAAACAAGTTTGGTCCCAGTGTGTTCCGTTATTTATGGAGAGATAGACGCCATAAAGTTCTGTTCCTGCAAAAATACTGTTTCCGAGTGCAAGAAGGGAATAAATAGTTTGATTGTTCAAAGCAGTTTGAACCCAGTTTGCACCATTGTTTGCTGATATATAGACACCATTGCCGGCTGTTCCGGCAAGAATATTATTTCCGCTTACATCGAGGGAGTGGACATATTGATTATTTAAAGCAGTTTGCGTCCAGGTACTCCCGTTATTTGTGGATATATAAATGCCGTTTCCTGTTCCCGCAAAAATATTATTTCCGAGTGTTGTAAAAGAATGAACAGTTTGGTTATTCAAAACGGTTTGAGTCCAGTTCAATCCGTTATTTGTGGTGAGATAAATTCCGTTGCCTGATGTCCCTGCTAATATATTGTTCCCGTCTTTAGAGAGAGAAAGAACAAATTTATTATTCAAAGCTGTCTGCGACCAGCTCGTTCCGTTATTTGTGGAAATATAGACGCCATTATGCCATGTTCCTGCAAAAATAGTATATCCAAGTGTTACCAGAGATTCTACAGTCTGATTATTCAACGCTGTTTGTGTCCAGGATGCGCCGTTATTTGTGGAAAGATAAACGCCATTAATATATGTCCCCGCAAAAATAGTATTTCCGAGTACCGCAAGGGAATACACATCTTGATTAATCAAAGCCGTTTGTGTCCAGTTAGTGCCGTTATTCGTAGAGAAATAGACGCCTCCGATTCCTTCAGGTATATTAGATGTACCTGCAAAGATATAATTGTCAAGTGTCGCGAGGGATTGAACGTTACCTCCGTAAATCCCATTCGACATCTGCACCCACTGCGCATTTGCTTTAAGCGCCGGTAGCAAAAGAGCCAGTACTAAAACAACAATTATTTTTTTCATAATATAAACATTAACGAATTAATAACATTTTCCTCGTTTCGCTATACCCCTCCGCCGTCAGCCTGTAAAAATAAACACCGCTCGCAAACCGTGTCCCATCCCAAACCGTTTCATAACTCCCCGCCGCCTGCCTCTCATTCACGAGCATTTCAATCTCACGCCCCATAACATCATACACCGCCAGCCTCACAACCCCCGCGCGAGGCAATTCATATTGTATCTTTGAAACAGGATTAAACGGGTTTGGATAGTTTTGTGAAAGTGAATATGATGACGGTACGAGTTCAGAGATTTGTTTTATTCCTATAATTTCCGAGTATGAGCGGCGCCAGACGGAATAGCCTTCAGTTCCTGCAAAGATGTAACCGTTTGCAATTAACAATGAATTAACCCTTGGAACAACACTGAATCCCTGATTTTTATTTAACCAAGTGCTTCCGTTATTGGTGGAATGAAAGACACCACTCCCTGTCCCTGCAAAAATATTATTTCCGCTTATGACAAGGGAAGGAACATGTTGATTATTTAAAGCCGTTTGAGTCCAGGTTTGTCCGTTATTTGTAGAGAGATAGACTCCGCTGGGACTTGAAAAATTATATGTCCCTGCAAAAATATTATTTCCGCTTATGGCAAGGGACCGAACAACGCTATTGGTCAAAGAAGTTTGCGTCCAAGTTCTGCCGTTATTGGTGGAAAAATAGATGCCGCTATAATATGTCCCTGCAAAAATAATATTTTCATTTATAGCAAGAGAATAAACATCTTTATTATTCAAAGAAGTATGCGTCCAAGTTTGGCCGTTATTGATGGAGAACAAGACGCCTTGATTATTATAACATCCTGTAAAAATATTATTTCCGCTTATGGCAAGAGAAAAATTAATAGTATGATTTAAACCCGTTTGTATCCATGTTTGACCGTTATTGGTGGAGAGCCAGACACCATTATTTGTCCCTGCAAAGATATTATTTCCGTTTATGGCAAAGCAATAAACATCTTTATTATTCAAAGCCGACTGCGTCCAGTTTTGTCCGTTATTAGTGGATAAATATACACCGCTATCGTTTGTCCCTGCAAAGATAGTATTTCCGCTTATGGCAAGGGAAAAAACAATTCCATCGTAAATACTATCACATTGCTCCCATTGGGCTTCCGAGTTATGAATTATAAATGTTGAATTAAGAATAAGAGCAAGAACGATTAGTAAAATTGTTTTTTTCATAACTGTTTTGATTATGCTGTTCTTAAAAACCCTGCTGTACGCTTTCACGGGTAACGAAGTTGATAATTATTTTTAGTTAATATCATTTGATACTATTTGATTAAAATCATCCGCAGAGTCTTTATAAAATCTCCGGCATTCAACCTGTAAAAATACACACCGCTCGCAAATCGTGTCCCATCCCAAACCGCCTCATAACTCCCCGCCGCCTGCCTTTCGTTCACAAGCATTTCAATCTCACGTCCCATAACATCATACACCGCCAGCCTCATAACCCCCGCCCTCGGCAATTCATATCTTATCCTCGTCACAGGATTAAACGGATTCGGATAGTTTTGTAACAAAATATATTTTTCGGGGTTTTCGATGCTCTGGGTTGTAATACTTATAGGTGTCGTTCTTTTTATTATCAGTCCGTAATCCGTACACGCCCATCCAATATTGCCATTTCTTGAAACAGTCATATGCATCAGATTATTTCCCCCGGTTGTTTGATATTCCACAATCCAGTTTAATCCGGAATTTGATGTCATTTGTATTTTTTTCGGAGAATTGGAGTTGCATACAAAATAATAATTACCTTTGCCCGTTAGACCTGTGATGAGAAAATTTTGCAAATAAGCCGAAACCCATGTAGTACCGCTGTTAGAAGTATAGTTAACAGTATCACCACTGCTCATTCCATTTGTTGGACTATTAAACCATACCTTGCCGCTGCTGTGTGCATCGCACTTGGATTGAATGCTCCAGTTAGAACCGTTATTGGAAGAATAATATAATCTCGTAGTATCCGTCACGAACCATATTTGGTTGCCAAGAACATACATGCCGTTATTCCATCCTATGTCTGTGTCGATTTGATTCAATCGCAATCCTGCTGAATCCCAGCTAATGCCTCCGTTTGTTGTTTTCCATAATGACCATCTTCCTCCGACAGGATCTCCCATCATAAAACCGTTGACAGAACTTGTCATCCATATTGAATTAATGAATCCATAACGCTGAGTAAACACCTGCGACCAGTTAGTGCCTCCATTTGAGGTTCTGAAAACTTTTGCGCTTGAATCTGCACGTAATGATGTAATGGCAGTATTAGCATCAACAGCAAATATGTTATACAAAGTAGTTGTACCAATGGAGGTGCCTCCGACACTTTGCCAATTTATACCGCCATTTGTTGTTCGCAAAACGGTTGCGCTATTCCCCGAAACCCAGCAGGTATTATTATCGGGTGAAGAAATTGTCCAAAACCAAGCTGTTGTACCGGTTGATAGCTCAACCCATTGCGCATTCGAAGTACGAATCAAGATTGATGAAATAAAAATTAATACAGTAGTAATGATGAAAAAGAATTTGATAATTATTATTTTCATAAATTTATTTGATTAATGTCATCCGTTTTGTCTCCCCAAACCCCTCCGCCGTTAACCTGTAGAAATACACCCCGCTCGCAAACCGCGTTCCGTCCCAAACCGCCTCATAACTCCCCGCCGCCTGCCTTTCGTTCACAAGCATTTCAATCTCACGTCCCATAACATCATACACCGCCAGCCTCACAACCCCCGCCCGAGGTAATGTATATCGTATATTCGTAACAGGATTGAAAGGATTTGGATAGTTCTGACTCAATGAAAATGCCAATGGCGTTACAGTGCTGATGTTCTGTATTCCAATGATTTCCGAAAGTGAGCGCCGCCAAGCGGAATAGATATTAGTTCCCGCAAAGATATAACCATTTGCGATTAGTAATGTATTAACGATTGGTACAATGGAAAACCCCTGATTTTTATTAAACCAGTTTTCACCGTTATTTGTTGAGAGAAACACGCCGCCATCAGTTCCTGCGATTATGTTTGTTCCTGAAACGGCAAGTGTGTTAACATGATGATTCGTTAATCCGTTATTTATCACATTCCAGCTTGTGCCATTATTGGTAGAGAGAAATACTCCGCCATAATAAGTCCCGGCAAAGATGTTTGTTCCTGAAACGGCAAGGGCACGCACATTTTGATTCGTAAAACTAAAATCCACTGTATACCAGATACTGCCGTTATTTGTTGATAAAAATACGCCGCTGGATGTTCCCGCGAATATGTTTGTTCCTGAAACTGCGAATGTGTATATATTAAGATAAAATGGTAATCCGTAATTCACCGCAGTCCAGCTTGCGCCGTTATTTGTTGAGCGAAATACATTATTGCCGTTTACGGTTCTCGGAGTGCCGGCAAAGATGTTTGTTCCTGATACCGCAAGTGACAAAACAATTTGATTCGTTAAACCGTAATTCACCGCAGTCCAGCTTGCGCCGTTATTTGTTGAGCGAAACACTCCGCCGTCAGGGAAGCGCGAAGTCCCGGTCCCGGCAAAGATGTTTGTTCCTGAAACTGCAAGCGATTGAACATATTGATTTGTTAAACCATTATTAATCGTAGTCCAGTTGATTCCGTAATTTGTTGATAAAAATACCCCTCCGCCATAAATTCCTGCAAAGATGTTTGTTCCTGATAGTGCAAGGGTGAGAACATCTTGATTTGTTAAACCGTTATTAACCGCAGTCCAGATGATTCCGTTATTTGTTGATAAAAATACACCTCCGACATAAGTCCCTGCAAAGAGATTTATTCCCGAAACTGCAAGGGCACGAACATCTTGATTCGTTAGACTATAATTCACAGTATTCCAGCTACTGCCGTTATTTGTTGAGAGATAAACGCCACCGGATGTTCCCGCGAATATTTGTGTTCCTGAAACTGCAAATGCTTTAATATCTGGAATAGTTAACCCGTTATTGACCGCGTTCCAGTTTACGCCGTTATTTGTTGAGAGAAACACGCCGCCATCAGTCCCGGCAAAGATGTTTGTTCCTGAAACTGCAAGTGAACGAACATCTTGGTTCGTTAAACCATTATTAACCGCAGTCCAGCTTGAGCCGTTATTTGTTGAGAGAAACACGCCGCCCCAAGTCCCGGCAAATAAATTGGTTCCCGACACTGCAATGGCACAAACAGTTTGATTTGTTATACCGTTATTTGCAACAGTCCAGCTTGAGCCGTTATTTGTTGATAAAAATACACCACCGAGATGAGTACCCGCATATATGTTGGTTCCTGAAACTGCAAGCGCATAAATATATGGATTAGTTAATCCGTTATTAATCGAAATCCAGTTTGAGCCGTTATTTGTTGAGAGAAACACGCCGCCACCGCCAGAAGAATAATCAGTTCCCGCAAATATGTTGGTTCCCGAAACTGCAATTGCCCGAACATTGAGATTCGTTAATCCGTTATTAACCGAAATCCAGCTTGAGCCATTATTGGTCGTGAGGAATATGCCGCCGTCATAAGTTCCTGCAAAGAGGTTGATTCCTGAAACCGCAAAACAACTTATTCGTCCTCCGATAGGACCATTCATCTGCACCCACTGTGCATCTGCATGTGAACTAATAAATATAACCGCTAAAAATGTTAAGATAAGTTTTTTCATATTTTAAAAACCGGTGCTTTCATATTACCTGATTTTAAACTACTGTTTTTGGGTTGTATCGTTTTCCGTAATTTAAGTATAAACGTTTAATTAATCTAATACATTATAATTACGTTAATATTATATTCTGAGGCGGCTGGTTGATAAAAAAAATTCGGCTTTCCTGAGGTTTACACCCTCACGCTCCTGTATTTCTTCAGCAGAGGCTCGTAGTCCTCGCTTTTATATTTGAATGAAACGCGCGATGTGTTATCCGTGTCGGATAAGCTGTGCTCGTACCCCTCCAGCCCGAGGCGTTTCGAGAATTGTCCGTCAATGTTGCAGTAGCTTTTCAGGAATAGTTCCGCCGTCATCATCAGGCAGACGTTCTTCAGGTCCGGCGGCACCTGGCAGTCACTGCTCTCCGGATAACCTTCAGGCGGCTCCGCGCTCTCTTCCAGCTCGTCTGCATATCCCGCGAAATATTTTATCTCCACATTGGAATCTCCCGCAGGCAGTGTGTAGCCGTTCAGCAAAATCACTTTCCCGGTTTTGTTTATCAGTATCAGGTTGTCTTCAATCGTGCCGTTCCCGAAAAGATTATAATCAAACCCGCTGTTCGTTTCCCTGTATTTGATGTGCTCTATATTTTCAGCCGGATAATTTTTAAGAAATATAACTGTCTCGTTATTGCCGTTCAGCACGTCGTATCTTGCGCCGTAATTCAAATCGCGGCAGACAATGTTGCTTATCCTTGCAATTGACTGATCTTTCAGCTTCGTCAGTATTGTGTCAAATTCATTCGACGTGATTGCAAGATATTCCTTTATGTCTTCAATTGAGACCATTTATTTTTTCTTTTTCTTCCTGAAAGGATTTTTGAACGGTTTCGGCTTTTTTGTATTCATCATTTTATTCTTATGGTCCGTAATATCTTTTTCCGCCGCATCGTTATCGCCCGCCGCATCTTTTCCCGCCTCATCTTTTTCTTCTGCAGTTTCTTTCTTCGTCTTCTTTTCATCCGGAATATTATCTCCCGCCTCACCCTGCTTTTCATCCCGTTTATCATTCGCCGCCGCATTTGTTTCTTCAGGCACGGATGCCTCAGCTTCAGCCGGCTCCATAAGGCTCTTGCTGAACTTTTCCTCGTCAATGAATATCTCCTGACCTGGCTCATATAAATTCAGCCCTATCATGCACCTTTGTTTTATTCTGTAATGTTTTTTCATTTGATTTGTTTTTTAATTTAATAAATTCATTCCGCATTTCAAACTCTTACCAAACTTTAAAAGCAGTCCCCGGAATAAATAATGAATGACCGGGGATACTGCTTTGTTTATGGCATTACTGAAAATATTCACTTGAACCATCTCACCCGCTGGCATAATAAACCGGCACACGCCGAAACCAAATCCGGCACACTACGAGACCAAATCCGCCCGCCGGCACAACAAACCTGCACACGCCGAAAACCATCCCGCCCGCTGGCAAGCAACAAGCCGGCACAGTAAAAAACTATTACGATGCCTGCGTCTTCAGTACGCTGAGCGCACTCGGGAACGTGAACTTGATGTCAAACGATGCTCCGAAGTTCAGCCCCACAAGCCCCGCCTGCCACAGGTTTATTGTGCTTTCGCCCGCGGTCACTGTCGCTTCCTTGCTGAAGTCAACCGAAAGACTGTTCCTCATCCCGATTGCCATGTAGCTCAGATCTCCGAACCCGATAAATGCCTTGTCCTGACCGCTCTCGCCAATCGAGGGACAAGCATCCGTCAGCTCCACCGGATAGCCCTCAAGCAGAAGTTCCTTCCTGTCCTGCGGACTCAGTACGTACTCACCGGCAACGCTGTATTTTAAGCGCTTTATCGCTCCGTAAACCGTGCGGTTCATGTACCATTTCGCTTTTCTCAGCGTGTGAGAGGGGACTGCCGCCACCATCGCAATCAAATCGTCGTACGTCATCGCCGTAAATTCGTCTCCGGCTACTTCGCTTATCGTTGCGCCTATTCCGTTCGATAACAGCCCGTTTATCGGCGTAAGTCCGCGGAATGCCGCCCTGTCCATCGCCAGCATCAGTATCCTTCCCGCCGTATCCGTCACGAACCCCATCAGATCAAACGCCTCGTCTTCTATTAACTGCCTCGAAAAAAGCACTATGAATCCTCCGTCTTTTCTGCTCAGTATCACCTGCGAGAAAGTGGGATTCGATACCGTCTTCACCGCTCCTTCCGTTACGAATGCGAATCCCGGCATCGAGTCCATCCTCGGAATCACAAGTTCCTTGCGCGACATGCTGAATATTGTAGCATTCCTGTATGCAACTCCGCCCTCCGACACAAGCGACATTATTTTGTCATGCCACTGCTGGGGTACAAGGTTACCGCCCGTCGAGCCCGAACCTTCCCCAAGGAAGCTCTTGTATGCCTCAGGCACAAGCTCCGGCTTTCCGTAGATTATCGATTTCAGATAATCCCTGCCGTCTTTAACGGTGGGCTTTTCCCTGTTTTCCGCCGACCTGTAGCTTTCCGAAGGTATCGGCAGCAGTTTGTGTATCTCGTCAATCTCCGCTTTCATCGTCTCACCGGCAACACGTTTTGCAATCCTCGTCATTTTCTGTTCATCGGTCTCTGTCGGAATTTCAACTTCTTCCAGGTTCATTTCTTTTGTTCCTGCGTTTTCTTCTTTCATTCTGATTTTCCTTTCCCATTATTCAAAATGGATTTTAATTGAATTGTTTAGCTAATAATATTTTTCTTAATTTGTTTCGCTTAATATGTTTTTCTATTTTGTCATTCCAGCCTGCCCGTCTTTCTGCATCAGATAGACTATAGGCGGCATGTCGAAGATCCCGTAGGAGCGTAGCGAATCGGGATTTTTAGCTGGGGGCACCCGTCCTGACTGCCTGTCTGCAATAGCTAGACTCTGGCAGTTTGCGGGTCATCCCGTTTCTCAAATCTCGGTTTACTTAAATTGCCTCGCCCGCCCTCTTTTTCTCTTTTCATTCCGGCATGTCGAAGATCCCGTATGAGCAAAGCGAATCGGGATTTTTAGCTGGAATCCATTTTCTCAAATCATAGAGATTTCACGAACTTGATTAAATCCTTCAGCTTAACGCTCACTTTGTTTTCCAGCATCCGCAGTTGTTTTTTCACTGCCTCAAAATCCTCTTTCATACACGCAATTTCCTTTTTCACTTTCACTTCATTTTCCCTGATACCGTTAACTTCCTCCCTGAAGCCGTTAACTTCCTCCCTGAAGCCGTTAACTTCCTCCCTGAAGCCGTTAACTTCCTCTCTGAATCCCTCAGTCTCCTTCCTTATACTAGCAACCTCATTTTTCAATTCCGTATTGTCTTCCGTGAAGACCAAAACTTCCTTTCTGATTCCCGTTACATCTTCCTTAAGACCGTCTTCAGGATCTTTGCCATCCGCATTATTATCTCCGGTTTCCGAAGTCTCTTCATATGCTCCGTCAATATCCTCTTTCATTCTCGCAACCTCCTCTTTCATTTCCCCAATTTCCTTCCTCAGCCCCTCAATCTCCTCAAGCAATTCCTTCCTCAACTCCGCCGTCAGTACCATTTCCTTTATCCCGTCCGTCTCAAGCCCCTTCAGCATCAGGTTCAGGCAGTCCGGATTCGCGGGTATAGGCACGCTCGAATATTCAAGCAGTTCCCATTCCGTTATATGGTTGTATGTATTCCCGTCCTCGTGTTTCACCTGCTCCTGCTTTCCCGGAATGAACCCGATTGACCAGGCATTCAGAAACCCGTCCCGGTTAAGTTTATAAATGTCCCTGCCCGCAGCCGTATCCGCAAATTTCGTCACCGCTTTCACGCCGTGCTCATCCGTGCTTAATTCAATGTTTTTTCCGATAACCATTCCCCTCGAATTGTGCCCGAACAGCACCACAGGATTTTTTTTGTAATTCACTGCATTCATCCCGTACGGATTCACGATGTCTCCGTACCTGTCCGGCGTCACCGTGGATATGTAATGACTTATTGTTAATTCTTCGTCATTGTGCGCCTTCTCTGTAACTCTGAATTCTTTTATCTGCATAATTTTTTATTTTTGTTTATAAATTTGTTCTCAGCTTTCCGTTCCCGCCCTTGCTCCGGCAGGGGAGTCGCACTTCCTCTTTTCCCGTCCTTGCTCTGGCAGGGGAGTCACACTTCCTCTTTTCCCGTCCCGCCATTTCCGAACCATTCCTCTTTTCCCGTCCCGCCATATCCGAACCTTCCCGCCATATCCGAACCTTCCCGTCATATCCGAACCGTCCCACCTGTCTCATTCTGCACCGCCTTTTCCATCTCAATCCTGCCTCGTATTCCGGACAAACCTCATCCGTCCGTCTGAGCAAACCCCCGCCCCGCCCTCATCACTTTTTTTGTTTATTAAATCCCTCTATTTCCCTTATTTCATCATTGCTGATAATATCGTACTTCCGGTATATCTCAAACGCCTTTAACTGCAGTTCCCTGTCAATCTCAAATTCATATTCCATCTTCATGAATAAACTTTCATCTTTGTAGTTGTTCACAAGAAATAAATTAAACCTGCTTTCCATGCAAATCGACGCGAACGGCTTTATCACATAATCATTGAAAGTCTTCAGTGATTCTCTCGCATTCGCGCGGTTCACGTCGTCAGTCAGCCCGAGAATTGTTTTCGGCACCCTGAATATTGCCATTATTTCCTCACGTGTCATCTTCCGTGCAGGAATAATGTCAACGTCCTTCGGCGAATTGTGATAAGGCTTTGCTTTCAGACCTCCCTGCAGAAGCAATGTCTTCCCGACGTTCCCCGAGCCTTCATACTGTGTCCTCACCTGCTCTTTCAGCTTTTCCGTCTGAGCGTCGTCAAGCGTGTTATCGCTTTCGATAATCAGCCCCAGCGCCGCATCGTTCAGGTAATAATTTCTCTGGTAAAGGTTCTGGTAGTAATCCACGTCAAGCGTATAGTTGAATGCCGATACCGTTGATTTTCCTTCGATGTTGCTGTCAGGATTCGGAATCATAAAGTGAATTACATCCTCAGCGCCGTAAACCGATTTCTTTCCTTCCGTAAAGTATTCATAGCTTTCAATCTCCGTCCTTTCGGAATTCAGTTTCAGCGTCACGTTTTTCGAAGGCAGGAAATAAAATCCGATTGGTTTTTTCCTTATACCCCTGTGAATGTAAAGATAGGCATTGCCGTATAAATCAAGGCTCGTTGAAATCTTATGAAGTATCTCTTTGAAAGTCTGGTTCTTCCTGTTGGGTTTTGAAATCAGCTCGAGGAAAGGATGCTCTCTCACCTCCTCCGCATCGCCTGTTGAATGGTTTTTATTGTAAAGATAGATTTTAGCTTTCGCCGCATTCTCAGCCCTTGCGTTAATGCAGGCATAAGCGTAACTCTTGTATTTATCACCCGTTCCGCCCCCGCCTCCAAATCCTCCCGGTCCGAAAGCCCCGCCGAATGACTTGAATACAAGCCCGCTCCCTCTTATCGCCTTCCCGATATTCCTGATATACTCCGCCAGCCTGTTCCTCACGCTCCCGCCCTCCGCGTCTTCCCGCATTTCGGTGTCGTTCCTCTCTTAAATCTCCTGCTGTTTCCAAATTCCTTCTCCGCCCTCCGCGAATTCAGTTCTTTGCTCTCAGTATCAGTCTCTTCGCCCCGCGAATTCCCGCAATATGCCGAAAACCTGTTTTTCATTTCTCAAACTTACAGATTTCCCAAACCCAAAACATATATATTGCACAAATCCCCGGAACGCAATATTCCGCTGATTCCCCCCTGAAAACAAACTTGAAATTATTAATTTAAATGAAGGATGATTGTAAATGACGAATTATCTCAGTTGCATCGGTTTGGCGTTTTACTAAAAATTTACTTCTAATATATCGGTTCTTTTACTGCTAGTGGTTTTGACTATTGCAGTTGGGATGTCTCTGAAAAAGCATTATTAACAAAATTGCAATAATTCAATTTCCGGTTTCCGTTTGAAGCGCTAAGTTAGTCTTATTAATTTATTAGTGTTAGATCTATCAGCTCATAAATTGTGTCTCAGACCGACAGCGATTCTGAAATATTCGCTTTCGTATTTGAGAGTATTCGCATGCCTGCCGGGCAGTAATATATTATATCCGGGATTTATCTCTAATGTTAAATCTTTATTGATTGGAGTTTCCACACCGAAACCAAAATCTACCCCGAATGCCGTTTCGGGGCTTTCGGGTAAATAATATCCGGTGTAACTTGTTCCGTGATACACATAAATCAGTCGCATATTAGAATTCAGATATATTCTTGAACTGCTGTTATTTAAATATATTTTCGGACCTATAAAAACTGAAAGCCATCGCGATGTTGTTTCATAGTCTGATCTGCTGTCAAACATATCAGTAATTTTAAAATGTGACAATAGAAATTCAATGCTTCCGGTTATTGAGATATTGCTTAAAACTTTGTACGATGTATTAACTGTAAATCCATATCCTGTGGAATAGTAAGAATCCATACTTCCATCCTTTGGAAAAATAATTGTCGGTAAAAAAGCAACTGATAATACGGACAATTTTGTTTTTTGTGCAACAATGGAATCAAGTGTGGAATTATGTTTTGTTTGCGAAAACGCGGAAGAGAACGATGTGACAATAATTGCCAATGCAACCAGGTTTTTCATTATGCTTATTTATAATATTTTTTAGATAAAATGAAGTACCTGATTCACATCATAAATTATGATTTAATTTTTAATAAATATTGACTAAACTGTGAATGACATATTTAAATTACAATATAAAAAATTGGATTTAATCTTGGGCTTCCCCGGTTGTTTAAACAAAATTTGCACGAATATTATTTAAAGCAATATCTAAAAATTTAGTGTCTGTAAACAATGTCTTTTTTCTGTTGCTCCAGTTATTAAGTTCTTTAGTAATTGTTTCTTGCGTGTCCGCATTTTTATCAACTCTGATAAAATCAATAGTCGAAAGTAACTCTAATCCGTATGAAGAATAAAATCCTGAGAGGAATTTTTTTGTTTTATCGGCGATATTTCTGTATTCTGAATTTTCGTTTCTTTCTAAAAATTCAATAACTTCTGTTTCGCCGTCAGATACTAATCCTAATTCTTCAAATGGCTTTTTGTCCTTTGAACTATAGCCCATAATATAACTTCCGTTCAGATAATACAAAACATGTTTCACTTTGCCCGAATATGGACCATAAAAATTTGGTTTAAATTCTAAATTGAAAGCTTCCTTCGCCCCGAATCTTTGCAGGAAATAAGCTATCTTTTCAGCTGAAAACTCTGAGACAAACTCGCCGCTTTTTACCATGTCATACAGTACTGACAAAAGCATCGCCCTTGCAGGAGTTAATTTCACTCTCTCCTTTTTTAAAACTTCTTGAATTGCAGTGCTTGGCTGATAAATGTTAATATCGCAATTCACGTTTTCCAGATGTTTTTCAAGTATCACTTTTACTTTGTTCCAGTCTAAGCCGCCATTCCCTGAACCTAAAGGCGGAATAGCAATTGATTTTATACCTTTTTCTTTAATAATTCTTACCAGTTCCGGCAAGCCTGCTTTAATATAGTTGTATTCTGAGGGTTTCCGCCAGCTTGTTTTTGTAGGAAAATTGATTATGATTTTCTTGCCTCCCAGCAAAGATTCTTCTTCTGTTACAAACAGCTTCCCGATAATCACTTCTTTGTTTTCGCAGGCTTTAGCGTAAAGTTTAAAATTGTTCGGGAACATATTTTTAAACTGTAAAGCGATTCCTTTTCCCATCACCCCGACGGTATTGACGGTATTTACCAGAGCTTCCGCATCGCTTTCTAAAAGATTACCGGTTTTGTAATGTATCATAACTCAAAATAATAATTTGGTTTAATTTTTATTTTTGCTTCCTTAATACCGAAGGCAAGCATTCTGTCTTTGCTTGCTGTATTGTAAACACAATATCCTAAAACTGCTGAATATGCAATATCACCAAGAACCAGAAATTCCGCTTCTTTTTTCCTTTTTACATCCAGATCTTTTATATTAATCCAATATTTGGCATCAATGGCATTCTTGTTAAGTAATTCATCTATTTTACTAATTTCTTTTTTAGAATATTGAGTGCTGAATGAATCAATTGCATGTCCGTCTGTAAAAACATAATCAAGGTCATGATCAATAATTTTCTGAACAGAACTTACACAATATACGATGTTTTCGGCAGGAGTAGGAGTCACTAAATTATAACCTTTTTGAATTACGTAAAGCATTGGCATTCTTGTTCCGAAGTAAAACGGTATGTATTCTCCTAACCGTCTGCCATTGTCTAATGTAAAATTATTTCTCGTCGCAATTATACTTCCGTCACCAATAGGAACGAAATTAGTGTTAGCATTTTGCGAATCCGAATGCGTGATGCCATGCCGAAGAATATGGGGAATGTTCTCAATGTGAGTCATTCTGTATATTAATATTTTATTTAAATCAGGCATTATTAGAATAAATCATCAATTTTTATTTTTAGTAGACTTAAACCTCTGTCAGTATCTTATCCGTCTGTCGAAACGCAGATATTTTTTTTGTGTTTGTTGAAAAATATTTAATGACGTATAGCGTCAGTAAAGTACTGTCACAAAACCGTTTATTTTCAGTAATATAATACAGTTAATCTCAATAAAATATGAAAAATGTTATCTGTTTTATTCTTATCCCCCCCCCCCTCAAATCCACACTATCTTCGCTGTCTTTTTCTTCTTCTTATGCGTAAACAGCGCATACCTTATCGCGTCCATCGCATGGTCATTGAACTTCACCGGGTCCTCCAGTATATTCCCGTCCTTGTCCTGCTTGTATGAGTAGCTCAGCACCTCCTTGTTTATCCCGGAATTCCGTTCATTGCTGAAAATCACGCACGTCCTGACGTAATCAATCCCGTCTTTCACGCTCTTGTCGGCAGGGTACGAATTTATTCCCGCTCTTTTCAGTTCCTCAATCTTCCCCGGTTCAGCCGAATCGCAGTAAACATTCTCTCCTTTCCTGTACCCTTTTTCGAAAATCTTTTCCGTCAGGTCTTTCGATGTCAGCATGCTCTCGTAAATCAGCTCGCTCAGGTAAAACTGATTATCCTTAATCCCGATTTTCACCAGCGCAGTCTTGTTGTTGTACCCGAAATCCAGCCCGTAAATTATTTCTTCAAAACTCTCCGGATATTCCGCAATTATTTCAAAGGGTTTATAAATCAGAGTCCTTTTCACTCCCCATTCTCCGAGCGCGTATATCTTATAGTAATCAGGATTCTGCTCTTTCAGCGATTCAAGCACTTCATAATATTCTTCGTCAATAAATTTATTGTCCCTGAATGTCGTTCTTAATTTAATCGAATTCTTTAACGCCGTAGTGTTCAGCCAGTGATTCGCGTCAACCGGATTGAATGAAAGTATTATTTGTTTGTAATTCTGTGTTTTCCCCCTCAGCCTTAAATCAATCTGCCGGAAATCCTGCGCATCAATTTCAGTCGCCTCCTCAACCCATACCGAAGTGATGCCGTAAATTGATTTTAATTTCTCCCTGTCGTCAACCCCCGCAGTCACAATTTCATTCCCGTTCAGCTTGCAGGTTATCTTCATGTCGGATTCCCTGATGCTGAAGAACTCATTCAGCCCCGCATCGTCAATCAGCCCTTTGAATAAACTGAACTGGCTTCCCCTGATGGTCCGGGCAACCTTGCGTATTAAGAGGAACTTGTGGTTCTGCTCCTTCAGGCACCGCATCAAAATCTTCTGCGCCGCAAACACCGACTTCCCCGAGCCTGCTCCGCCGTATAACAGCATATACCTCGCCTCATTCGCTAATAACGGAATATAAACGTCATTAAATGAATCCAGAACGAAATTAAAATTGATTTTCTGATTGACCGTTTCCATCAAAATTTTCTCTGCCGCAAATCCCGGCTGTCCGGATCCGGGCTGTCATTAAGCTCACCGTTCATTCGTGTTATTCTGCCTTATAAAATTGACGGTCACGGTTCTGTTAACAATCATTTCCTCGGTTTTATCCTCCTTATCCCACCCGAACCGGTTTCTCATATTTATTGCCCAGATGTTTGAGTTGAAAAACGGAATCTTATTCGTCATCCCCAGTATTCCCCATCTCTCCCACTGGTATCTCGATGCGCGCAATGCCCCTTGTATAAGGACGGTCGGAAAAATGGTAAATTTCTCTGTTTTTGCGTTTTTAGTCATTTCAGCGGTAATATCTTCCGCATATTTCTCCACAGTCTTATAACAGCATTCCCGGAAACTCTCTTTTGAATAACCTTCCGAAATATGTTTGCAGTATCTCTCTATCAGTTTATATTGCTCCTTCACTGTCCCGTATTTCAGCGCCAGTTTCGTCCCACCGGCAATCCGCCCTCTTTCCGATATTTTCCTTCCCTTCGTCATCATGCATAATTTACTCATTTTCCCATTCATTAATCCTTTATATTGCTTTTCCCAATCTCGGATAACTTTTTCACTTGCTCGCTTTTTCCTGACTGTCGCAAGTAAGCTCGCGCAAAGAACATTCATTGGCTCTAAATCTGGAAGGTTAAAGAAAAATTTTTTTCGCCCGTTGCACATCGTAAGACAACTGTGCCGCAATCGTGTGCCAAAGTTGAAAATTCTCACAAATAAAGATACTTATTAATTCAATTAGAATCGTTATGTTTAGAATGGTTTGAATTTATTCCAGTTCAATAGTTTTTTTTATTAATTATTAAAAATGACAGCCGTAATTCAAATACGACTAAAATTAGGTGTATTTGTATGATGTAATCATACATATAAACGAGTTAGCAGTCATTGTAAAACACGACAGTGAGTCCATAAACCGACAGACATAAAATGAATAAAAAGCCAACGCTTCGTCAAAATATAAAGAGAATCATAGCAACCCACAAAGCCAAGGCAAGTTGCTTTGTATTTTATTTTGCTCTATCACTCATAGACGTTAACTATATTTCCAATTAAGAAACTCATTATGGAAAAAATAAATGTAGTACGAGAAATCAATGAATTAAAAAATCATCTTGCATATTCCAAAAACATCGGATTCTTTTTCGGTGCAGGAACCTCGTGTGCTTTGAACATCCCAAATGTGGAGCAACTTACAAGCGGAATTGGCACTGCATTAACTGGTGACTTCAAAAATCATTTTGACTTAATCAAAAATGATTTGACTGCATCGGTTGCACCAAGAATTGTGAACATTGAGGACATCCTTAACCACATCAGACGAATAAGGGAACTGACTGGAGAAGCAACTTCAAAAAATTATGTTGGTGTTAGCGGTGAAGCAGCAAAAAGACTTGACAAAGAAATATGCACCAAAATCTACAACCTTATATTAGAAAAAGAAAAAGTTGCCGACCTCGAAACCACAAAGAAATTTTTTGCTTGGCTGAGTATTCTCAATCGTGAATTTTCAAAAGAGGTATTTACTACCAACTACGATTTGATTATTGAAAAATCTTTGGAGTCAGGTCAAATCCCATACTTTGACGGGTTCGTTGGTGCATACGAACCGTTCTTTTGGCAAGAGAGTATTGACAAACTTGTTGGTAAAGACGATCTTACTCAAAACTGGATAAGGCTTTGGAAAATTCATGGCTCTTTAAGTTGGTTTTGGAAAGAAGATGTAAAAACGAAATCACCAAAAATTGTTCGCATCGGTAAGGTTGAAAAAATAGAAGACGAAAAAGACGAGTTGGTAATTTATCCTTCAAAGGAAAAATATGATTCGTCTAGAAAGCAACCTTTCGTTGCTTACTTTGACAGATTGAAAAACTATCTCCTAAACGGAGAATTGCTTTTCATTTTCACAGGTTACTCATTTTCCGACCAACACATAAACGAAATTATTTTCAATTGTCTTCGGCAAAATAACCGACTTTCTGCTTTAGTATTTTTTTTCAAAGACGAAGAAGTTGAAGCTTTACACAACCTCACTTCTTCCTACATGAACTTAATTGTTTTTGGACCAAAGAAGGCAATCATTAACGGCAATTTGGGTGAGTGGGAGTTTTCAGAATTAGCAGAGTTTGAGAAGGACAAAAAACCATTTGACCATTTCTGGAGTAAAGCAGATTCAAAGTTAACTTTGGGAGAGTTCAAATCATTTGTAAATTTTTTAATTACCAATTCAGGAAAAAGAGATTTAATTGAATCAAAAGTTAAATGACAACCGATATTACATATTTAGGCAAAATCATTCGTGTTGATTCAGGCACTGTAGAAGTTGAAGTATCAAATGATATTCCTTCGGCAGCACCAATTATTAATGGACGGTTATACAAGATAGGACAGATCGGAACATTTGTAAAAATGCCGGTAGGAAATATTTCTATTTACGGAATTGTTTCTTCCGTAAGCAATACTCCAAATAAATCTGATGAAATCCAAATCAAATACAATTACGGTTCAAGGTTTTTATCGGTGCAACTTATCGGTGAAAAAATTGGAGACGATAATTTTGAAAAAGGAATTGGAACTTATCCAACAATAAACGATGAAGTTCATTTAGTAATAGAGAAAGACCTGTTTGATATTTACGGAATTTGTGATGCTGGTTCAATAGAAATTGGTAAACATTCATCTTCTGAAAACCTTTCAGTTTACACTGACATTCATAAACTGGTTTTAAGACATTGTGCAATTCTTGGTTCAACTGGAAGTGGAAAATCGAATACAACAATTAGTATTCTCAAAGCTATCCTGACTGACTATGTTGGTTCAAGAGTAATTTTGGTTGACCCGCATGGAGAATATGCTTCTGCTTTCCCTGATGCAAAAGTTTTCAAAATAAACGATGCAACAAATCCATTGTTCATTCCTTTTTGGCTTATGAACTTTGATGAGTTAGCTTACTTCCTTGTTGGAGCAAAACCTAATGACGACCAAAGAACTGAACACAGAAGGTTCCGTGAATTTATTACCGATTTCAAAAAGAAGAATAATGTTTTGATTTCGGGAACAGTAAATAAAGATTTTATCACAGCAGATTCTCCAATTCCGTTCAGCATAAAAGAATTGTGGTGGGAAATGAATTGGTGGTTAAACGCAACATTTGATTTATCAAACCGAGACGACCAGACAAAAGTAAATGCAAGACAAACTAACGCAGGTGATTTCGAAAATTTGATCGGTGCATCTTTCACTCCTTATCCAATAGGTAATCAAGCGCCTTTTAAATCAAAGCATCAAGAATTTTTTGCTTACGAGAAAAAACTTCTTTCACGGATTAGAGACAGCCGCTTCGATTTTCTTTTTAATCCAGGAAACTTCAAGGGAGTAGCAGGATCAGCAGGAACAAAGGATTTGAACAACTTACTTAATGAATGGATTGGAAGTTCAAGTAAACTTGCAATCTTAGATTTAAGCGGAGTTCCTTTTGAAGTTTTAGACATCACAGTTGGTTTAATTACCCGTTTTGTTTACGACAGTATGTTTTGGGGAAGAAGCGAAACATATACTGGAAAGCAAAGACCGCTTTTACTTGCTTATGAAGAAGCTCATACCTATTTGAATAAAAACGATAGTAGTATTTATTCAAAGCAAGCAGTTGAACAAGTATTTAAAGAGGGAAGAAAATTTGGTTTAGGGGCATTGGTAATTTCACAACGCCCTTCTGAAATATCAGAAACAATATTAGCGCAAGTCGGTACTTATATCGCGTTACGGCTTACTAACTCAAGCGACCAATCAATTGTAAAATCCTCTGCACCTGACAACTTAAATAGCTTGATAGATTTACTTCCATCATTAAGGACAGGCGAAGCAATCATTGTAGGCGAAGCAATAAAAATTCCTTCAAGAGTTAGAATTAAATTGAACAATCCAAGACCGACAAGTGATGACCCCAAATTAGTTGAAGCATGGAAAAAGGAACATCCCGAAAATGCGGATAATTATAAACTAGTAGTTACAAGAATAAGACAACAAAAATTCTAAACATGAATAGAGAAAACGTTCAATCAAGTATGATAACCAGTTTGGGTTATGATGCAAACACATCAACTTTAGAGGTTGAGTTCAAAAGCGGAGCAGTATGGCAATATTACGACGTGCCTGAAAGTATTTATTATGATATGATGAATTCAGGTTCACTTGGAAAATTCTTTCATGCAAACATTAAAGGGAGTTATGGAGAATCACAAGTTGGTTAACGCCAAAGAAATTAGTAACACATTTGCATTTTCCCTGTACACAAAAAGCCAAACAAAAAAATGCAAAAGAGCTACTAACCCATCGCAACAAGACAGAGCAACTATGTGCATGCCGATTCGTCTGAAAAAGAATAATGATCCTCTAAAAGCACTGTGCCAAAAGCTAGCGTTCAGCGTTCCGTATGACAGTTTCCTGGGGAATAAAAGTTCAGTTTATCAAATGAAGTGCAGTGATGAAATCGCAACAGAACCGTAACCGCCGAAAAGTTAGGTCCATGACCGATCACGAAGTCATAGAATTTACGAAGAGCCTTTTTAACCTAATTCAAAATGCTAGAACTATTATAGATTTGGAGGAAATCCCTCATAAATTAAATATCCCTGCCAAAAACTTAATGAAAATTGAGGGGTACCCTAAAATTGAGTTCGCAATAAAAAGCAGTGATATACAGTCGTTAATTGACAAAAATGTTCTTGATGATGAATTTAATTTCATGAGCGATATTAGTACAAAATTAACTGACCCTTTTTCTAAATTGCTTTACGCAACTGCATGGAAAAATGGAGATCTAAAAAAAATCAAACATATAATCAAAGGAATTATAGACAGTGAGAATGATAATAATAATAATGACCAAAACGAAGCATTAGTTTTCTACCAGTTCGGAAAGTATTTGACGAAAAAATCTGGACAGCCTATAATAGATCAGCACGTTATTAGAGCTTTTTCTATATTCTCTTCAAAAAATACTAATCAAATTTCATCAATAAGACAGCTTAAAGTCTTAGACAAAATTCATATACCAATAATCAATCAATACAAAGAATGGTTAACTTCTGATGCATTGACAAAAGAATTACGAGAAGTTAAAGACTATACATATCACATCGACAAATTACTTTTTGCGGCAGGAAAAACTATTAAAAGTCATGCGCAAGCCCTCAACCTTTAGCATCAATTTAAATAAAATGAAACAGACTCATCCTTTCGACCCAATAATTTTTGAGAATACGAGAAAACTTCTTGTAGGAACACTGCCTCCGGAAACAGCGCCATGGTACTTTTCCAATTCGGTCAACACTAGACTTTGGGACATTCTTAAATCAGTATTACTTGATTACGAAAGTGTTTCTCAGAATTCAAATAGTCTTTCAATATTGGATAAAACAGAAATTTTGAAGTCGTTGGATCTAGGTATTTACGACATCATCAAAGACTATGACAGGGAAATAGAAAACTCAACAAAGGACACTGAAATCATCCCGTTGAAATATGGTGACATAGCTGATTTAGTTGTTGATTCGAAAGTTAGCAAGCTTCTTTTCGTTTACATGAATGCTGCAATATGGTTTCTCCACTCATTAACCGGTGAGCCTCCTAAAAAAGTGAATAGTCTAAAAACCAAACTTGAGTATGGTGAATTCTATAAACTAAAACTCGGAAATAAAGAAATATCCTGCTTTCTTCTGCCAAGTCCTTTGAACAGAGGAAGAAAAGGAGAAACTCTCGAATATAAATTAGCAAAATACAGGGAAGAAATAAAAAACTGATGCAACAAAGGCCATATACAATAAGGATTTCAGACGTAATTCGATCATTCTGTCCGCATAACCATTGGTTTTTGTTGACAAGTGACCAACATACAGACCATATTTTAACGAGACAAAGAGTAAGCCGATACTCATTGCCTCCCTATTTTTTATTTTTTACTCCGCCAGAAGCCGGTTTTTGCCTGCCCTCAGTTGACTATTTCAGTTATATTAAAAATATTTTACCGGCATGAAAACGAATTATTCATTAATGATTAAAATAATATATGGCTAAGCAAAACGGAAATGGTGAGAAAGTAAAATCCATGGAATCATGGATTTGGGATGCTGCTTGCAGCATTAGAGGGGCTGCGGATGCAGCTAAATACAAGGACTATATTTTACCTCTCATATTCGTAAAAAGATTGAGTGATGTTTTTGACGATGAAATAGACCGCATTGCCGAAAAAGTAAAAACAAGAACCAAAGCCCTGCAACTGGTTGAAAGGGATAAATCGCTGGTGCGGTTTTACATGCCTGTCCGGCCCAAAGACCCTGAAATGGAAACAACTTGGGATGTTATTAGAACTCTCAGTGATAAAATCGGTCAGCAGCTTACTGACATTTTGCGTTCGGTTGCTAAAGAAAACACCAGCCTGCAGGGAATTATTGACCGTATAGATTTTAACGCCACCACTCACGGGCAACGGGATATTGACGATGACCGCTTGAGTAAACTTATTGAAAAAATTGCCGAAAAGCGTTTGGGCTTAAAAGATGTGGAACCCGACATTATCGGCAGAAGCTACGAATACCTGATACGCAAGTTTGCCGAAGGCAGCGGACAAAGTGCCGGTGAGTTTTATACGCCTGCCGAAGTCGGTTTTATCATGGCAAAAATTATGGATGCCGAGCCGGGTATGGAAATTTACGACCCTACTTGCGGTAGCGGCGGATTGTTGATTAAATGTGAGTTGGTAATGGAAGAAAAAATGCAACTAAATAGCAAAGGCCTGCCTAACAGCGCGGCAGGCAAGTATGCACCATTAAAACTCTACGGTCAGGAATTTACACCGGCAACCTGGGCAATGAGTAAAATGAACATGGTTATTCACGACATGGAAGGCGAAATTGAAATTGGCGACACACTCAAAACTCCGAAGTTTAGAACAAAGAATAATAAGAAGCTCCGCACCTTCGATCGCATTGTGGCAAACCCTATGTGGAATCAGGGGAGAGACAGCCTTTCCTACATCAGCGATGATTTTTTTATTAACGATGAAATGGATCGCTTCCCCGCGGGAAGTTGTGGCGGAAAAATTGACTGGGGCTGGATGCAGCATATTTACAGCAGTTTAAATGATGGCGGACAGGCAGCCATAATTTTAGACACTGGTGCCGCCAGTCGTGGCAGTGGCAGCCAGGGCAACAACAAAGAAAAAGATTGCCGCAAATGGTTTGTAGTCAATGACCTGATTGAAGGTGTTATTTATTTGCCCGAAAACCTGTTTTATAATACTTCTGCCCCGGGCATTGTTATCTTTCTGAATAAATCCAAAAAGCACAAAGGCAAAATTTATTTGCTTCATGCAGGAAAGGAGTTTGAAAAAGGCGACCCGAAAAACTTTATCACTGCCGATGGCATTGAACGCATTGCCGGCACTTACAAGAAATTTAAAGAAGAAGAAAAGTTTTCCCGGTTTGTGAACGTGGATGAAATTGTAAAGAACGATTACAACATAAGCCCCAGCCGATACATACAAATTACCGATGCCGAAACCTACCGCCCCATTGGCGAACTGGTGGAAGAACTGAAAACATTGGAAGAAGAAGCCATTGGCATTGACACCGAATTAAAAACCATTTTTAAAAAATTGGGGATATGAGTAGACTTGTAGATATAGCAAAGTTAAATATGGGTCAATCTCCGCCTTCATCAAGTTACAATGATAACGGTATTGGTTTGCCATTTTATCAAGGAAAAACTGATTTTGGCTTTATTAACCCTATTCCAAGAAAATATTGTAGCTCTCCTGCGAAAATTGCTAAGATAGGAGATATTTTAATTTCGGTCCGAGCACCTGTTGGTCCTGTAAATATTGCAGATAAAGAATGCTGCATTGGAAGAGGTGTTGCTGCAATAACTTCAAAAACATTTGTCCAACTATTTATCTATTTCAGTCTAATTTACCAAGAAGGATATATTGCAAGCCTTGGAACAGGAAGCACTTTCAAAGCAATCAATAAATCACAATTAGAAACTGTAAGCATCCCTGATTTTCAACTCCCCGATCAACGAAAAATCGCTTATGTATTAAGCACGGTGCAAAAAGCCATAGAGCAGCAGGACAAACTCATACGCCACACCACCAAACTCAAAAAAGCCCTGATGCAAAAACTTTTTACCGAAGGCGCCAAAGGCGAAAATCAAAAACAAACCGAAATTGGATTGGTTCCGGAAAGTTGGGAGGTTGAAAATTTGGGGCTACATTCTAACATTGTCACTTCATTTCCAACATTTGCAAAAGCAAGTGCAAGATATTCTACTAAGGAAGGAAAATTTGAAATTCATTATCTCAAGGTATCGGACATGAACCTTGAAGGAAATGAAATTAGTTTCATTACTTCCAACAACACATTTTATACTAATAATAAGGCAGATTTTAATTCTGGCTTTATTAAACCAGCTTCTTTAGTATTTCCAAAACGAGGAGCCGCAATTGCAACCAACAAGAAAAGAATTACAACCAAACATTCTATTCTTGACCCAAACTTAATTGGTGTAGAGCCATTTGAAGAAATCAACATTAAATTTCTTTTCTACTTCTTCGAAACATTTGATTTAGCAAGTCTACAAGACAATAATGTCATACCACAGCTCAATAAGCACAATGTTGCTGGTGTTAAATTCCCTTTACCTAAAATTCAAGAACAAGAATTAATTGTAAAAACTATTGATACAATTAGTCAAAAAGTAAATTCACTAAAAACAAAGAAACACGTTTTATCCGACCTTTTCAAAACCCTGCTGCATGAATTGATGACAGGCGAAAGAAGGGTGAATGAATTAGAATTCGAAGCATTGAACAAAGAATATAAAATTAAAGAACAGCCATTAAGTATGGTGACAGAAAAGTAAAATTATGGTACCAAGCGAAAATACATTTGCAACCCTTATAGGCATAGAAGGGAACCAATGGCATTATCATATTCCACGTTTTCAACGTGAATATGTCTGGGGTAAATACAACTGGAGTAAATTACTGGAAGATATTTACGAAAATGAACCCGGTCACTATATGGGTTCTGTTATTTGTGTGCATGAATCTGGGGAGATTACTCCCGGGCAGGAATTGGTTTACGAAGTAGTGGACGGGCAGCAACGCATGACCACATTGTCCATCCTTATTTCAGCCATATATTCAAAATTTGCCAATGAAGTATTATACAATAATCCTTCTTTAAAAGAGAAAGATGATTATATCATTAAACGGAACAGCATCAAGCAGCGGCTCATTAAAAAGGTTGATGGTTCAGTAAAACCTTTACCTTGGGGAAGTTTTAAAAATAATGGGCAAATTTATTGTTTAAGAGTGCAGCCTTCCACTCAGGAGAATAATCTAGAAGATTATAAATTTATTCTTAATGAAATTGGAGTTATTTCAGGAATAGAATATCCTAAAAACTGCGGTAACAGAAGGTTGTATAAAGCCTTTAAATATTTCCTGAAAAACATTCCCGATGATTACGATGGTTTAATCGCTTTACTCGAACGCATTTACTGCCTGTCCTTTATTCATATTTCTGAAGCCAGTCAGTCAAAAGCATTTTTATTATTTGAAACATTGAATTTCCGTGGGGTTCCATTGTCTGCAATAGACATTATCAAAAACAAAATGCTGGCTGTTCTGGAGAGCAAGCATAACCAATCCATTGAAGACACCTATGATGAATGGCAGAAGCTATTGGATAATTTACCTGAAGATAAAGACCAGGACAGGTTCCTGAGGCAATTTTACAATGCATTTAAATACAAATCCCGAATCAAGATTGAAAAGATACCTAAGGCAACAGCTTCTACAATTATTGCTATTTATGAAAGCCTTATAAAAAAAGATGCAAAATTTATTTTTGAAGAATTGCAGAATAAAGCAAAGATTTATAATAATTTAATTGAGCCCGAGAAATATCCGGTATCTGCATTAAATTCTTCATTGGTTAATCTTGAAAGAATAGGCGCCGCTGCTTCATATACATTCTTATTGTATTTGTTTTCCTTGCCTGAAAATTCTTTTACTGAAAAAATTATAAAAGACAAGATAGTAGAGTTGCTTTGTAAATATTATTTCAGAAGAAATATAACCGATTACCCGAATACACGTGATTTAGATGCTATAAATATTGAGTTAATTGAAGCTTGTAAAAATGAGCTGAATGATGGCAATATATTGAGATATGATTTTATTGCCAATCAGATATTGACAGGTCGTGGTAAACCATCCACTTTAGAAAGCTTTGAAAAAAATCTTGCTGATAATATTTTTTATAACAATGAAGGCATGGCTCGTTATGCTTTAGCCAAGTTGGATGATACCAGCCATAGTCGTGAGTATGCTCCCAACCTTTGGGCAAGAAATGAAAAAGGCCTATTTGTATGGACAATAGAACATGTATTCCCGCAAGGGAAAAATATACCTGCTTATTGGGTGGATATGATTGGAAATGGAGATAAAGATTTTACACAAAAAGTGTATGATGAAATGGTCCATTCTTTTGGGAACCTCACATTGAGCGGATATAATTCAAAACTTTCAAATCAGTCATTTGATAAAAAGCAAAAAAAATCAGAAGCAAGCATTTTAGGGAATAAAATTTATATAGGTTATAAAAATGGGTTAGCATTAAATAATATACAGTTTGTTGTAAAAGACAAACAATATACATTAGCCAATGCTGATAAATGGACAGATGAATACATAATAGCCAGAAACCAAACAATGGTTGAAAACCTGCTGAAATTATTCAAATATGATTTTGAAGAAATAAACCATGCCTAAACCAACCGAACATAAAAGCGTTCAGGCACGAATATTAAAATATGCTAATGAAATTGGCTGGTCTATTGTTTCGCAAAGCGAAGCAGAAGGCCGCAGAGGGTTTAATAATTCAGCTGCATCGCCAAGAGAGAAAGCAAAAAACGCCAGTCGCTTTTTTACCGATACCTTATATGAAAAAATAAAACAATTTAATTCTAAGTTTAAAGACAGCAAAGAAGATTTATTGCGTTTACTGAATTTGCCATTGCCTACTATTCACGGCAACCGAGATTTTCTGCATTATTTGCAGGGCGAAAAAACATTTTTCAGTAAAGAAGAAAACCGTGAGTTCAATCTGATACTGATTGATTACACAAATTCATCCAATAATATATTTGAAGTAAGCGAAGAGTATTATTTATTCAACGGACAATATGCCAATCGTGAAGATGTGGTGTTTTTTATCAATGGTATTCCGGTATTAGTAATTGAATGTAAAAACGCCACTAAAGATGAAGCCATTGCCATTGGTGTTGACCAATTAAGAAGATACCATCGGGAAACGCCTGAATTTATGGTTCCGCAGCAATTGTTCACTGCAACAGAAAGCATAGGCTTTTCTTATGGAGTTACATGGAACACTATTCGCAGAAATATTTTCAACTGGAAAAGCGAAGAAATCGGAAACCTTGAAGCCAAAGTAAAATCGTTTTGCGATATTCAGCATCTCCTCGACCTGCTAAAAAAGTTTATCCTTTTTGCAGAGCAAAATGAAGAATTAAACAAATTCATATTACGCCAGCACCAAAAAACAGCCGTTGATAAGGTTGTTGAACGTGCATTAGACCCAACCAAAACCAGGGGTTTGGTTTGGCATACACAAGGCAGCGGGAAGACGTACACTATGATTAAAACGGCAGAGTTGCTGTTTAAAGCTCCGCAAGCTGAGAAACCAACTATTTTGCTAATGATTGACCGCAATGAGTTGGAAGACCAGATGCTGAAAAATCTTACTTCCATTGGCGTTAACAATGTAGAGCAAGCCGAGAGCATTCAGGATTTACAAAAGCTATTGAAGAAAGAATATCGGGGCATTATTGTGAGCATGGTGCACAAGTTCAGGGATATGCCGGCAGATGTAAGTTTGAGAAAAAATATTTATGTGCTGATTGACGAAGCGCACCGCACCACAGGCGGAGACCTGGGCAACTTTTTAATGGCAGCCGTTCCTAATGCCTCGTTCATTGGTTTTACAGGAACTCCGGTTGATAAAACTGTTTACGGTAAGGGAACTTTCAAAATTTTCGGCACCGATGACAATCAGGGGTATTTGCATAAATATTCCATTTCCGACAGTATTGAAGATGGGACAACACTTCCGCTTTTCTATGGCATGGCTCCCAATGATTTGTTAGTGCCAAAAGAAATTCTTGAAAAAGAGTTTTTGAATTTAGCAGAAGCATACGGTGTGAATGATATTGAAGAATTGAATAAAATTCTTGAACGTGCGGTAAATACTAAGAACTTCTTAAAAGGCAAGGAACGGGTTGATAAAGTGGCGGAATATGTTGCTAAGCATTATAAAGAGAATGTTGAACCTTTAGGATACAAAGCTTTTTTAGTTGGCGTTGACCGTCCTGCTTGCGCTATGTATAAAAAGGCATTGGATAAATATCTTCCGTCAGAATATTCAGAGGTGGTATATACAGGCAACAACAACGACACCGAAGAATTAAAGGCTTATCACAACGATGCAAAACGGGAAAAGGAAATCAGGAAGAAGTTTACCAAACTCGCTGAGCAACCTAAAATCTTAATCGTTACCGAAAAACTATTGACAGGTTATGATGCACCGATTTTGTATGCTATGTATCTCGACAAACCCATGAGAGACCATACCCTGCTGCAAGCCATAGCAAGAGTAAACCGTCCTTATGAAAATGAAGAACTGGAAATGATAAAACCGCATGGTTTTGTATTAGACTTTGTAGGTATCTTTGAAAATCTTGAAAAAGCATTGGCATTTGACAGCGATGAAATCAATGCAATCGTTAAAGATATTCAGCTTTTAAAACAATTGTTTCAAAGTAAAATGGAAAAGAATGTTCCGCTCTATCTTGCTTTAATCGAACATAATTTCAACGACAAAGACACTGATAATATAATATCGTACTTCCGTGACAAATCAAAACGAAAAGAGTTTTTCAAACTCTTTAAGGAAGTGGAAATGCTGTATGAAATCATTTCACCTGACAAATTTCTGAGACCATACATTGATCCTTATGCAACCCTTTCAGCCATCTATCAGGTAGTACGAAACGCCTATGCAAAACGGGTGCAGGTGGACAGGGAATTTCAACGCAAGACGAATGAACTGGTGCAAAGCAGGGTAGCGGGTATATATCCGAGTTTTAACAATGAATATTTTGAAATAAACGAGAAAACAATTCAAAAAATCAAAGAAACTCAGGTCGATGATAACACAAGGGTAATTAACTTAATCAGGAGTATTGAGAAAATTGCAGACGAAAATTCAAGTGACCCGTTTTTGATTGGCATTAAAGAAAGGGCAGAAGCAGTTGAAGAAAACTACCAAAACAGACAAATAAGCACGCAGGAAGCAATAGAAGAAATCCGTAAACTTTACGAAGAAGAAGTAAACAGGAAGAAAGAACAAGAAGGAAAAGGATTTGATGATATGACATTTTTTGTGTATAAATCACTGGAAGAAAAAAAGATAAACAATGCCGGGGAATTATCGAAGCAAATTCGGAAATGTTTTCAGGATAAACCAAACTGGAAGACAAGCGAAAAAGAAATGAGAGAACTAAGGCAATCAATTTACTTTGAAATACTCTTTGAAGAGGAAAATCTGGACAAGGTAGTTGAATTAATTGACGAATTGTTTAATCATCTATTAGTTGCATATAAAATATGAAAAAATGGGAAGGCAAAGCGGATTTCAAAACAAGGGTATATAACTATGCCGGTAAGATGGGAATAAAGATAAAATCACTGGCACTCAGACCAATGTCAAATAAATGGGCTTCCTGTTCAACAGACGGAAATTTAAACTTTAATAAAGAACTCTTGGACATAGATAAAAAACTTGGAGAATATGTAATTGTACACGAACTACTTCATTTCAACGTTCCGAATCACGGGAAATTATGGAAAAGTTTAATGAGAGCATATTTAGGTGATTATGAAAAAATAGAAATGAAATTAAAGAGGATTGCAGGAAGCCGGCCCAATTTGAAAGCGCATCCGGAAAGACGCAAAAGCTAACACTGAGCCAAAGCTTTTAAAAGAACTCGCAAAGCCAACCCAAGAATATATAGTTCAGGTCTGTTGAAAGAAACCCTTCCTTCGCGCAAGTATTCTTATTGTGTCTGCGGTTAAATACGGAATTATGTGTTTACCCCGTTGCAGTGAACTTGAGCCGCTTTTCCCACGCAGACGTAAAGAGCATTATAATTCCCTCACACGGCAAAACTCCGCTGCAAGGACTGCGCCTGCCGTTTGCCGTGTTCGGTCAATAAGCACCCCCTTCGTGGACAGTTTTTTAATTGTGTTTGCGGGGAAAAGCGGAATATTGTTTCTTCTCGTCGCTAAGTCCTTGCGCCTGCCTGCAGCAGGCAGGCCGCTTTTCACACGCAAACTTATAGAGCATTATAACGCCCGCATAATCCAAAACTCCGCCGCAAGGACTGCGCCTGCCGTTTGGATTATGCGGGCGATAAGTGAACTCGCTTCATGGTCTATGCGCCCTGCTCTCGTGTTGCCTTTCGTTCCGTTCGGCTTGCTTTCGCTCCGTCTCCACTGTCTTTCGGACGCGGCAAATCGTCGGAAAAACCTGCGGAATGTCCGCCTACCGGGTTTTCCTTTGCCGCTCGTCAGACCGCAAAGAACGTGCGGACTGACGCCGAAAGCCAGCTTCGCCTGCGCTATCGCTCGCCTTTCACTCCACTACAGGACAACACCAGAGCAGGTAATTGTAAAATTCGTTTATTGACGGTTGGTTGGTATTCGGACTTTTGCTTATCGTTCGCCGTTAAGAACGTTCGGACTCACGAAAAGCAAAAGACCGAAGTTTATTGAATATACATTCCCCGACTGCCCCCGCCCTGCTCTCGTGTGTTCTCCGTTCCCGCTCCGCTTTCGTCACGGTTTTTGCCTGACTGCATCAGGCAGGCCGGCAGGTGGAACATTGAATATGCCGGATGCAAAAACACCGTGCCAAAAGCTCCGCTCCCACTACGAAAACACCAGAGCAGGGAATAAAGGTTATTCGTTATTATTGGTTGTTTTGGTTTCGATGTATCGGCAGAGCTTGAAGAACATAAGCACTGCCTAAACATCGAGTCTAATATCAGGAACCGTTATTGACAGTTCTTCCTCCTGCTTTGATGTTGCTTTCCGTTTCCGCTCCGCTTTTGTCATGGTTTTTGCCGGTGTAAGAGCAATTATAGTTCCGTTTGCAAAAATCTCATGCCAAAAGCTCCGCTCTCACTACAAGCAACAACAAAGCAGTAACAATGTGTAATCGTAATTGATGGTTGTTTGGTTTCGGGCTTATTGCTTAAATGCTGTCCTCGTTCCGTTCGTTCGTTTCGCTGCAGTCGGTTTCGGACGCGGCAGGAACATCGGCTACAGCAACCACAAAGAACGTGCGGATGCTTCCACCTTGCCGCCCGTCTGACCGCAAAGAACATGCGGACAGCCGCCGTAACCTCCTTTCCGCTCCACTCTCTACCGTCACTTGCGGAGCATATAAGCATAAGCCCGAGTTAATAATTGCCTGCCTGTCTGCATCAGGCAGACGGCGCGACTTCAGGAAGAACAGACTTTCAGGAAGAACTCAAGAACAGACTTTCAAGAAGAACTCAAGAACAGACTTTCAAGAAGAGCACGGAAACAAAAGAACTGCGGCGTTCCGCCTCGCTTGCGCTCGTCTACACTCTCCTCGTTCATTTGTTTCCGCAGAACGTGACCGGTATCAGGACTTTGCTTTTCGCTCGTGCTTGAGAAAGAACATGCTTGCACTCGCTGGAAAAGCAAAGACCTGAGTTTATTGATTGCCTGCGGCGCTGAAGAGCACGAAAACAAAAGAACTCCGCCGTTCTCTCCGCTCGTTCATTTGTTTTCGCTAAAGATTGTTTCGGTTTCGATGAAAAAGCAGAACTGGAAGAACGTCAGTACTGCTTTTCATCGAGTTCATTGATTGCCTGCGGCGCAACTTCAGGAAGAACAGACTTTCAGGAAGAGCACGGAAACGAAATGCCTGTGCCGCTACGCCCCGCCTGCCTGGCAGAGACAGGCAAGAACAGCTCTCTCCGCTCTGCTCGGCATATCGTTTCCGCTAAATCTCCAAATTGTACCGGCTATTGTGCGTTCGCCTGCCTACAGTTTACCTGGCCTAGACAGGCAGGTAGGCACCCGCTGAGAAGAACATGCGCGCGGGTTTCGCTCACGCAAAAAGCCGTGTGTTCCATATTATCCATTCTGTCTCTTCATTTTCCAAACTTGCTCAACATCTTTGTTGCTTTTTGCTCCGCTAAAACATTTGCAATCTTATCCTTGTGTTGTCGCCTGCCTGCTGCAGGCAGGCTTGCTTCTGTTTGTAATCTTATCGTTTTATTGTTTCGCTTCGGTCATTGGAAAATGAAACATTGTCAGCTAATCCGCGCAAAAAAACTAATTATTGTTTCGCCTGCCTGTCTGCGCCAGGCAGACGGCGAATTTTCATTAATGCTTTGTGCTTTTCTTTCGCAAAAAATTGTGTGCGCTCTTCACCGGTATTTTCGCTTTATGTCAGCAAGTCAAAAAAACCTCCAATGAAACGCTGTATGTTTTTTCAACTTGCTTTCCCTGCATTAGCACTGCTATCTGGCATTTGGGCGGCTAATCATTCCTTTCGGTTTTTGCAAAAGCACAAAGTGTTTTTTCTTTTAAACTAAAATGCAAAGGAGTATCGCAATGAAATTTTTATTTATGTTAATCAGATCGTATCCGGGTATTATTTCCGGATATATCAGGAAATATGGTATCTCTGGCAATTATTCAAGATTGCCTGAGTATTATTATTCGGAATCGCAGTTAAGCGAATCATTCCTTGAATGGTCTCATCAGTTTCGTTTTTTTTACATCCGCCGGAATAAGCTTGATTCGGCTTCATGGTTCTGGTATGTCATTTCCGCTCTTGAAACCCGCAGGTTTTATTCCGCACTTCAGCGTGTCCGTTTAAACTCCGCTTTTTCCTCCGCCTCGTTTGTTAATTCAGTCAGAAAGGCAGGCTGATAAAATGGGTGAACCTGTCTTAAATATGTCATTCGAATCCGAAAGTGAATTTATCCCTGTTGCGACTGTGTTGCCGAATATGGATTTGAATTATTACTGTGGCATTTCCGATGCCTGTGATATGCTCTTCGGCATTCTCTCTCGGTATTCCGTGCCGGTCGAGGATGATATTTTTACATTCATCATGGATCTTAAATCAAAAGCATTCGATTCTTTCAGCCGTGAAATGGATTTAATGTTCGTTTCTTATCAAAATCAAAATTCTATAGATAATGAAAAATCATAATTTAAAGCCGGTTAACATAATGTTAGCCGGTTTATTTTCTCCCTGCTGTCTGGTATTTCTTAAAGCGCGAATATATCCAGCAGAAGAAAAAATAGTATCCCTCTGCTCTGCCTGTGGTCGGGAAGTCCATAAGTCAAAAGCTCTTGATATGCTTACAAGGGATGCAATAATTGCAAACCTGTACCAACAAGACGAGGATTATTTCGAAGATGATTATTAATTAATACGGGTGAGGTGGTCCGCCTGAAAGTATCAGGAAGTATTTCATTAAGTTTTCCTATGCATTCAGGATTGAGTCCTCATGCACGGTCTGCCTGCCTGTCTACAACAGGTAGACCTGGCGAAGACAGGCCGGGTCGCCTTGCCTTGTTTTAATAGACCAGTTGATATTTCCCTCAGCACCTTTGCAGATTTACAGCTTTAGGCAATATTATTATCAAGTAACGGTTTTCAAAATTTAGTCATTACTTATTAATAACGAATTAAATATTTTATAAACAGACAGTATAAATCTTATGGAAAATAAAAGTTCTTTAGACACTGAATATTCAAAAATAGTAGCGGATAATCCGGACAAGAAATTTATTTTGTATCTTCGCCGCCATCCCGGTAACGAAAAAGAGGAAAAACTTAAAGCAGATCTTGTTACTTTATATGGAGAATGCAAAGATGTTCCGGATGAACGGCTCACAATCTTCATTGTCTCCGGTAATAAAGTCCGGGAGTTTATAGATATTCTTAATAATACAGAATCTTCGATGTATCTGTCATTCATCCAGTGCGATGATGAACTCAAAGGAGAAAGTAAATAAAGCAATACTTCAGCTGATAATTAAGAATGTTTATGTATTTTATTAATTATGGATTCGATGCATTTATCAAAGTTCTTTTTGATTGAGTGCTCCCATATCCTGATTACATTCCAGCCGTCATTCCTTAATTGCTTGTTAACTTCTTTTGCTCTTTTTACGTTTCTTTCTATTTTTGGCTTCCAATACTTTATGTTTGATTTTGGTTGTTTGTAATGATATGGGCATTTGTGCCAAAAACAGGAATCAATAAATATTATGGTTTTTAATTTTGGTAGTACTATATCCGGTTTTCCGGGAAGGTCTTTTACATTTTTCCTGAAACGAAATCCTTTTTTATGGAGAGCAGATCGGACTTTCAGTTCAATTTTTGTATCTTTTGAGCGGATGTTCGTCATGTTCTTTTTCCGGAATTCGGGTTTAAGATTATCCACTAAAGGCGTGCTTTATATCTTATCTAATACCCTTTTCCAGTCTTCATTCTTCCACAATAAATTTCCGGAATTGAATAAATATCTTTTATTGTTGGAAAAAACTCCTATGCCTGTAAATTTTACACTGCCTGAAATATTTTCTCTGCTTTTAATTTCAGCAATATCATCGGGATTATAAGGACCATTCCATGAAATTATTTCGTAATTTTTTCGACCTTTTTTCCCTTTATAAGGTAATCTTTCATATGTTTTGTCTTTTTCAACAAATCCGCAAATGTATGCTGGTATCGGAACGAAAGATGGTATTTTGTTAAAAATGTCTTTAGATTCGCTTTCTGAAATTGAACCTATATCTTCTCCTTTTTTAAGAATTTTATCTTTAAATACGCTGAGATGTTTAAAAAAAGCAAATAAATGATCCCTGCCTGCCGCAACTTTCACGAAGACATGAATATCAGAATGATGAAACTGATCTCCCGTTATATCAAGCCATATTCCGTTAGATTTACCGGTTTTAATACCGATATTTATTTTAGGGGGTCTGAATTCTTCCTTATTTCTGCTGATTAATTTTATATCCGAGGGTAAAAAATCAGCCAGTACTCCTCTTTCATGACCTAATTCAGAGGATATGCCCCATCTGTCATTTAAGAATTTTGCAAATGCTAATTCACCTAAATAACCCCTTGTCATATCAGCCCATAACTGCCCCATATCCCTTTGTCTTGATGTTCCGTAATCAGTTCCCGCAGTTGTTTCCAGAATCTTTAAAGCATCAATGCACATTTTAGCGTATTCTTCTTCATCAATTAAAATGCAGTTTGGCGAAAATCTGTCTTTAAACCAGTTTTCAAAAGAAAATCTCTCAGTTATTTCTCCGCCTTCTTTTGCTTTATTTAAAAAATTATCCGCTTCTTTATTACTGATTCTTAGTTTGTCGTGTAAAATATTCGAATATATATCTTCAAATAAATTAACTGAAGAGTCTGAGTTCATTTGTTTTGTATTGTTTTATTTGCTTTTTGACTGAATTTGTTTTGGGTATGGATATTTCCGGTTCGATGAATTCATATTTTATGCCTGCTATCGTTTTTAAAATGGAAGTAAAGATTATTTTTGATAACATAGGCGGTACTGCCATGCCGATTTGCTTCCTTACGCTTTCCTTGGATCCCTGAAAGACAAAGTTATCCGGAAATGTTTGTATTCTTGCTCTTTCTCTGTTCGTCAGCGCTCTGTTTTCAGACCAGTGGTATCCGTGCGTACCGCCGCCTCCGCTGCCGGTTATTGTATAAGAAGGTTTATCGGGATGTACTCTTTTATAGATTTGGCTGAGTTTTGCACTTTTGACATTAAGTTTCAACTCTTCGGGTAAATCTGCCGTCCATGCATTCTGTCCTGGTTTGATATGTCTCAGCCTTTCGGTAACCACTGCTGATTGTTTTGTTATTTCGTTGTTATATGCATTTCCGTTAATCGGGGGATTTTCTATTACTGATCGAACTGAAACAAAATTATTGATGTGTGTAGGTGCTGGTATCTTAAAAGTTAACCCTGATGATTTTTTAAATCCAACAATAATTATTCTGTGCCTGGTTTGGGGTATGCCGTATTCTTCTGATTTATATTTGTGGTATGTTAAATTATAACCACTGCCTGCATTTTCCAGATCATGCAGTATTTTTTTAAATGCTGCACCCTCATTAGCGCTTGCCAGACCGCCGACATTCTCTGCTGCAAAAAAAGCAGGCTTAAATGTATTGATTACTTTTATTCCGTAAGTATATAACGGTCCATATATGCCGTGAAAACCGTTCTGTTCGCCGACAATGCTGAAATCATTGCAGGGAAACCCGTATGCAAAACCGTCAATTTGAGATAGAGATTCAATATCTAATTCCTTTACGTCCTTGCATATAACAGAGTCCGGATCTTCCGGACAAATATTTTTAGAATAAGTATCGCACGAATCTTTATCATAATCATTTGCCCAGCCATGTATTATTTTATATATGCTGTTTTCTGTTTCGGTTACACTTTCAGCAGCTCCGCACGCCAATCCGCCCGGCCCGCAAAAAAGCTCCCCTAATTTCAAATATATAATATTTTTCTCTCCCATATACGAAAATTACAAATTTTTACAATTAAAAATACTTGCATAATTATGCCCGAAAAAACAAAATTATTTGTCCTCTTCAATCCCAGTCCCCTGTATTAATAAAATGCAATCCGTACTTCCTGCACCTCGGGCAGTAAAAATCCTCATCTGAGTTATTTTACCCCTCGTTACAAATTACGAATTCTATTACATCTTTTCGTATCATTTCATGATACTTTTTCTCAGGCTGAAAAATATCATCAAATGATACGTATTTATATTTCATATCCGTTATTTTTGCCAAAGGCAATTTGTCAATTCTTTTGAAGGACGGTGTTTTGCCGCCTCTTTAATAAACTAAATTCATCATAATGAAAAAACCAAAAAGTAAATTGTTTTATCGCGAAACCTCGGCGGGAGTGCTTATGAAGCTGTCTCTCGGCAGGTCTTTATGCCTTTCCGTTTTTGATGAACGGGTCAGTGATTTTGTTACTCCTGCAGAAGCCTCTGCAATTGAGTCGGTTTTGCCGGACGGTAAATTTCTGTCTCAGGATGAATTCCTCGCAAAGCTTAAAACCCTTGCGCCTCATTCTCACTTTAAGAAAAAACTGTTTCCGCTTGATCATGAGCATCTTTTGAATGCGGTCAGTATCGTTGGCGATTTTATTACCTCCGACGGAGTTCTCTCCTTCACCGAAATTGCCCGGGACATCAGAGAGGCGGATGAAAAACTTCTGGATCAGACATTCGATTATTTCAAGGCGGCGTATTTCACTTTACTTGCGCTTAATCCTCACCTGCATCATGAGATGGATGACCCGTCAGATGTGGTCGTATTGACACCCGGCGATATAGAAAAACGCCGTTACCGCTATTACGAGCTCCCTGGCGGCAGATTGCTCAAGGTTGACGAGGATGATTCCCTTAATTCAATAATCTTTGCAAAACGCTCCTTTGATTTTATTCTTCCGGAGAATTACGACATTATCGCCTGTGCTTCGGTTGAAGGAGTGCCTTTGACCGAAGATGCTTTCCTCCGCAGACTTAAAAAACTTAACGAATGAATCAATCTCCGGCTGTATTATCTTATTCAGTTAATACTAAAAACAATCCCGGAAGTATTAATTAAACTTCAAAATTAATCTTAATATAGTTCTCTTTTTACCGCATAGCATCATCGCCGTTATAATAGCATCATCGCCTTATAAATAATGCCCGGCTCCGTTTCCAAAACCATATCCGGACATTATCTCCGGCAGTCTGAATATCATAATTCATTCTCCTCTGCTATGCGGTAATTTCTCCCTCTCTGTAAATCACAGCTTCAGTCGTCCTTCATCCGGCTCAAGGAAAGCATTGCACTTCCTGAGATATGCCTGCATCTCATTCGTGTCATCTCCGCATATATCCGCACTGAATTTACGGGCGCGTGCCAGCATGTCAATATATAATTTAAAATCGGATTTCTTTGTCACCTGCTTTAATGATAAAATGTAATCTTCACGGTAAACATTAGGTATTATTATTTTTGACTGATTTGACCTGACAAGTTCCGCGTTCAGCATCACCCTCGCTATCCTGCCGTTCCCGTCAATAAAAGGATGTATTTCGCTTAAAATTAAATGCATATACGCGGCTCTGGCAAACGGATCAGTAAGCAGTCTGTAAAACTCAAAGCTTTTTTCAAGTGTGCCCGCAACCAGTGTGTAATCAACAAATTCAGTGCTTCCTGCCCTGTTGTTAACATTCTTGAATTCTCCGGGGGCTTTTTCCGTCCGCGCTGACAATAAAATTCTGTGCCTGTGCTTCAGCAAACCGGTAAGTTCATCCGGGGTTTCGGGTGTCCTGTTCATGTTTCCTCTTTCCGAAACTACCAGATATGTTCCCAGTACATCGTGTGAATCATTTATCTGCAGTGGTAACGGTATTCCGGTTCTTATTACTTCTTTGGCGTCCTCAATTTCTAATCTTGTTCCTTCAATGTAATTCGAAAAGTAACTTTCAAAAAAAGCAAAGTTTCTGTATGATTTTTCTGTGGTGTTTTTTTCCGGTAAATAAGGAAAATCCTGTTTATCCAGGAACCTGAACAGATTTTCAAACAGCTCCAGTCTTCTGGAATCGTATGGTTTCCCGAATGCTCTTGCCAGTGCGGCAGGGGATTTCAGTATCTTCGAAGGATGCGTTGCCAGCATCGCGCTTATTATATCATTCAGCTTTTTAAATTCTTTTTGGAAATTTAATTTTTCCGATAACAGCCCGGCTGTATCCCTTAACTTATTTAATTCATCTTCGCCGCCGCTTATTATTATTTTTTCTAATTCTTTTTCAACTGTTTTTATATCCAGATTTCTTCTCGTCAAACCTGTTTGCTTGTCCCTGCCCAGGTTTTCCAGGAAAGCTCTCGCTTTCTGCGATACATATAAATCGCCGAATACTTTATTATCGCCCTCTTCCGGACCCGCGCCTTTTATCAGCCTGATTTTTGTGTCGTGTATATAAACATTTTTTGAATATTTATATGTGAGGTAAACACTTCCGTCTTCTGTCGGCTTGAATTCAAATGCAGACCGGTAACTCAATACCGCGCCGGGATATAATTTTCCCAGAATAAAAAAGAGATTTCTTCTTATAATTGAAGATTCTGAATCTAAAAGATTTGACGTGTAAATCCTCGGTGCAATTTTCTTTAGTTTTTTCTCTTTTACTAATTTTGAAATTGCCTTCGATTCATTCTTGTCGGATGAGCCGAATACTATTTCAGGAATTTTTTCCATAAATAATTAATTTTCTTGAAAATAACAGGAATATTTTCCAAATAAAAGCATAAAACAGAGAAATATTTCCAATTAACTATACGAAGGAGAGAATATTTACCATATAGCGAGAAAATTTTCCATATAATCCCGGATAATCGTCAAAAATATACTATTTTAGCAGTTATTAATCTTTCTGTCCTTGATTTTCAAGCCCGTTTGCGGAAGTCCGCTAAGAATCCGTCTCAATTTCGACTAATCTTAAATGACTGAAACCAAATCCTTCTAAATGAACTTTGTCATATTTTTTTATCATACTTCTGTAATTATGCTTTCCGCGCTTCCCGGAGTGATTACGTTCCACTCTGAATTAAATTTACTGTTCCGTTTATTGTCGCTCAGATACACGATATGGTCAGATTTGTGTTTCCTGAATTTATCTAACTGTGTTTCCGTTATTCTCCATCTGTCTTTAAATATTGATAATACCCACCCGGCTTTATTGTAAAGGTTCCTTTTACCGAATAACTGAACATACCTGAACACTTTGCCGGAATTAATTGACGGAAACATTTGAACGCTTTTGAGATATTCCTCTAAGCCTCCTGCATATTTGAGTTTGTCAATGCAGTCTATAAGCGTTCGCTCCCTGTCCGATACTCTTATTACGTTATAGCCAGGATTTACTTTTGTCATTCCGTCCTTCCTCGCCCGCCTCTTTTCTATTTTGTCATTCCATCAAGTCGAAGATCCCGTATGAGCAGAGCGAATCGGGATTTTAAGCTGGGGGCACCCGCTTGCGGGTCATCCATTTTCAATAAGCGTTATTCCTGCCTGTTTATTCCCGCCGCCCGTCGCTCACATCATCACCGCCGCCAGCCGCTCACAGCATCTCCACCGCCCGTCTCTTTATCTCATTGGTCGTATGTATATATTGCGAAGTCGTCGTAATACTGCTGTGTCCGGCTAATTCCTTTACCGTATTGATGTCCGTCCCGGACGTGATAAGGTTCGTGATGAACGAATGCCTTAAACTGTGGAAAGTTATTTCCGGACCGTACCCGAGCCTTCTTGCCGTTTTCGTGAAATTTCTCGTTACGTAATCACTGCTTACCTGTTTACCGTTAAATTTGAAGACAAAGTCCTTTCTGTCCAGTATCTGCTCCTGCAGGTACTTCCCCCTCAGCATTTCGTCAAGCGCGCGGTTCAGCGGTATTATCCTGTTCTTTTTCGATTTTGTCTGAAAAGTGTCGCTGTTCCTGATTGTTATCGTCCGCTTCCCGAAATCGATATTTTCCCATGTCAGGTTTACTATTTCCCTCCGCCGGCTTCCCGTCATATATCCGTAAAGAATCACCTCTTTCAATACAGGACTGACGGCTTTTTCTATTATCAGGTTTATATCTTCCCGCAGAATTGATGTCCTGCTTTTTTCCGTCAGCTTCTTGAATTTTATTTTTTTATGCCAGCTCCTGTAAATA
>Ga0247841_10001671_pt1 | contig 48033 bp, 58 predicted proteins | sample LaCruzMarch2015__2_FD_192410 | JGI IMG/M metagenome (GOLD analysis project Ga0247841, IMG submission 192410) | Freshwater microbial communities from meromictic Lake La Cruz, Castile-La Mancha, Spain - LaCruzMarch2015_18m | ecosystem: Environmental > Aquatic > Freshwater > Lake | place: Spain... | reverse complement strand
ATATTTTACATCAAGAGAAGAGTTGTCTTTATTACAACTATTCTGGCATAGATAAGTATCATCTTGTGTAAAACCCACATCAGATCTACAACATTTACATCTAGCAGTTCCTGTAATATCAGGAACTATAATTAAGTTTTGACCATCATAAATTAAATATTTATATTCTTTTTTATCTTTATCATAACCTATTTTAATTTGACCTTTATTATCATTTTTTTCTTCACTTTTATAGATTATAATAAAGTCAGGATTATCAATAACTTCTTTAATATCTGTTTTACTTTCTACTTTTAAAGAATTAAAATTAATATAACCAATCGAATTGTTATTTTTATAAACCTCAAAAAAATAACTACTTCCGCTTGATAAACCATTTGTAACTGGAACTCTAGTATATTTTTTATTATCAAGTATAAACCAAATTTTAAACAAAACATCTTCATTTTCAGTCATTACTAAATTATTATCAGAATTAACATTTAAATAAAATGTTTTATCATTTACTTTAGTATTAATTGACCATAAAGAAAAATTAGTAATATAATCAAAGTTATATTCAGTTAAACTTTTTGTGAATTTATCTAAAACAAAACAGGTTCCTCTTTCAATTCCTCCTGATTTACAAGGATTATTCTCGTCGCTGCATAATTTTGCACATGTACCAAATGTGTGAGTTGATGTATCAAAATAAGGATAATAACCATCTTGAGTATCACATGAACATTCAATACCATGTTTAGTTTGAATAGTTTTATTTTTTAAACTCTTATCAGCACCTATACCAACACAAGGATCTGGAATACAACTTGGAATTTTACAAAAATTAAGATCAGTAGAGTCTTGTAAATAATTAAACAGGTGACAACTAGCATATCCTGGACTACAAATACATGCTCTTGGATCATTAGGATCAAGAATACCATATGGAGAACAACTAGATATTTTACAAGTCATATTTTCTGAGTCAAAATCTTCATTTTCTAAACAATGACATTCACCTTCTTCTAAGGGATCGAAATTACTTCCATCCCATAAGACAGGATTATCTTTACTTCCTTTTTTAATTAAAGATCTTTGATTAGCAGAAAAAACTTTTGGATTCGGTTTTCCTTGCATGTTACAAATATTAATGCCAACACAGTTAAAATTATCATTTTTGGAATTAACAAATTTTGTATCATCTTTACAGATACATTTCCATTCAATAGGAGAATTTTCATCAGCTTGAATTAATACTTTATTGGCAGAATATGGACTACAAGGAATATCTGGATTTAAATTTACAGGTAAACAAAATTTACCTTTTTTAAGGAAGCAAGTGTTTTTTGTTTCATCCCAGACAAAAGGATCTTGACATTCGTCTTTATTAACAGCTATTTCAAAAGTTCCGTCTGAAGCAGTGCATTTCATGCAATTCATTTTAACAGTTGGATCTGAAGTGCATTGACACTTACTACAAATATTTTCATCATTTTCACAACTTTTAATTGTATCTTTGTTTAGAAGACCACATTTAATTAAATTAAAACATTGTGGATCGTCAGGGTTTATTTCGCATTCTGAAGGTGTTTTTGTGATTATTCTTCTTTTAGTTTCTTTTTTTCGAAAAAATAAATATAAACTGAAAAAAAGAATAAATAAAATCAAAATACCTATAATAATTAAATTAAAATTTTGCATTTATTTATAATAATAATAATAAATAAATGATTGAAAAAATAATTGAAATATTTTTAAGAATATTTTTTGCTTCCTTGGCAATATTTGGAGGTTATTTAATTGTTAATCAAATAATACAACCAGATCTAAATAAATTATGTTTAACTGATACAAATGGTTGTTTTAATCTAAAAATGTATAAATATAAAAACAGTTTCATTGCACAAGAAAGTACTACAGGTTTATGGATATGGTTTAATGGTTTATATTTATATGTTTATGGTATAGCACCTGGTAATTGTAGACAAAAACAAAATTTTGAAGCTGTTTTCAAAATGGAAATAGATACAAGTAAAGGATTCCCCCAATTTTTTACAGATAGAATTCAATGTGTAACAAAAAGGGAACAAGTTTTGGATTATTATAAAACTGTCTACAAAGTAAAAGAACAAATAGTTTATATAAGACCTGATAAAACTAGTGTTACTTTTCAAGAGATCTTGACAGAATTATATAATAAAAAATTAATTGCTTAAAATAATTTATATAATAAAATGATTACTAATATAATTTTAGTTTTATTAACATTAATTGTTTTTTCAACTATTATATACTTATATTCATCAACAAGTATTAAAAAAATAACAAAAGTAGATGGAACTGAATCTCCTTCATCAATAGTAGAGAAAAAAGAGAAAGGAACTTTTTTAGTTGACAGAGATGGAGGATCTTTGTTTTATACTAATGATAAAGGTGAATTTCTGAATGTTGGAACATGTGGTAGCTGTGTTTCTGCATGTGATATTGCAGTTCCTATAGAGGATGTTTATACAGGTATTAATTGTAACGACGAAGAATATAAAAATAGTGATACTTGTAAAGGTGTTCAGGGATATAAAATTGTAAAATTAATGTCCAAAGAAGATTATTTAGAAATGATTCAAGATAAAGTAAAGGGTCAAAAATCTTTAACAGTTGATGAATGTATAAATTTAGTAAATACTTCAGGAGGTAAAAAAACAAGAGAAGATGAAATAATGTCTGAAGCAATTGAAGATATATTGGATCAAGGATCTACATTCAAAGACTTTTTTAAAAAGAGAAAGGATACTTTTATTATGTTGGGTGCACAATTAGGTATGGCTCGAGCCATTGCTTTATTTAGTCATGAATTTTCATCAGCTGCATTTATTGTTCCAATGATAGCTGAAGGGAATTATTATGCTGCAGGTGTTTTTACAGGTTATGAAGTGAGTAAAATAGCTGTAAAACAAATTACTCAATCTGTAATACAACAATTGACTGTAGAAGGTATACAAAATGTTGTCCCAGGAGCTACTGAAAAATCTATACAAGAACTGACAGAAAGAGTTGGAACCGAAGTGGCTGAAAGAGCTGCTGAAGAAGTTGCGGAAAGAATTGCAGCTAGTATTTTATTGGCATCATTAGAAGTTGTTACTGAAATATTTGATGTAGTTGGATTTCTTCAGTTAGTTGGTATGGTATTGGATATTTGGGATCCATGTGGTCTTAATAGTGAAATGTCTCAAGACGATATAAATTCGGTATCTGATTCTTTTGATAATGCATTTTATCAACAAATGTTAGCTTATCAAGGTCGTTATCCAATTATTTTTACAGCAAATTTAGTTCCTGAATATAAATTTTTTTGTAACACTAATAAAAAAACTGATACAAAAATATTAAGTAATTTATCCACTTTAAAAAGTGAGAATGATCCTTGTGATACATACGATAGTTTTAGAAAAAAATGTATTGATGATTATTTAGGTTCTTTAAAAGTTAATCAATTTGGTTTGTGTATAGGTTCAATAAGTGATCAAGAATTGGCAGATGAAATTAATGCATTAACAGGAGCAAGTGTTGGTTCTAAATTATATGTTACTCAAGATACTATAAGAGAAGCAAAAGATATTTATATTGATTCAGATGAATTTATGAAATTTTATAATAAATTTTTTGATGTTGTTGATTTAGCTTTGGCAGGTGAAAATTTAGCAGTTGCTTTGTATATAAAAAAATATTGGTATATTGTTTTATTAATCTTAATTATTATTATTTTAATAGTTTTTCTTATTAAATAAATGAGTAATATAGATTGTACCAATGCAACAATTTATGGAGGTATAACTGCTTATGATCAAAGAAATGCAAGTCTTTATACACAATATAAATGGATGAAACAAAGATGTGACGATTTAGCATTAAATAATCCTAAAGATTTTGTATGGATAAATAGATTTACAGATGGTTCAACTTCTTATTATTGTCCTCCTGGATTAACTGGATGTTATGAAGGATCTTGTTTTATTAATAGTGAAAACGAATGTAATAAACATACTGTTTATGGCTTTAATACAGATTCAAAAGGGGAACCAAATGGTTTAGGAGCTACTGGAAGTAATATATATTTGGAATATAGAATGGATAAACGTTATCCTGAAAATGGATATAATTGTTATATTGGAAATCAACTTTTAAGAAGATGGTGTACTTCTCCAGAAAGTGAAATTAGAGGAGAAGGGAAAAATGACAAACCTGCATTTTATTATAATCCTCATAATGGAAACTGTTATTTAACAAAAAAATATTGTGATGCTATGGGTGAAAGTTATGATAGCCCTGACATAGTAGACCCACAATTAAAAGCGATAGATAGTTCAGTAAACCCAAGTTATGCTTCAACTCCATTGAATGAAATTGGAGGTTCATGTTATGTTCCTCCAGGTCAAAAATTTGCTGAGACTTTGTTTGGAAAAACTTTAGTAAGAACTTTTACAGGAGGATGTGATCAAGCTTTGAGCAGTCTTTCAGATAGAAGATATAAAGAAAATATTAAATTATTACTTAAAGATTATGGGGGACAAGGTATCAATTTATATTCATTCTTATATAAACCAGAAGTAAAAAAAACACATCCTGAATATAAGACTCATAATATTGGCTTTATGGCTGATGAAATACAGAAAATATATCCTGAGTTAATTGAAAATAGAAAGGGAATATTGTATATTACAATTGAAAAAGATAAATTAAAAGATAAAAAATATTGGTGAATATATAACACTCTAAAAATGAAAAAAGAAATATTAAATCTTTTGTTAAATAAAATTGTTGAAAATGGACATAAGTAAAGTTTTAAATAATGTAGGTGATATAAAAAATTATAATGAGATGGCAAGTTATAATGCTTACACTATGGAAGAATCAACTACAAAATTAAATAATATAAATATGATACTGGAAGAATATTTAGGTCCCAATTATAAAAATTTATTAATATTAGTTGGAGTTACCTTGTTTGTACTAATTATTTTAATAAGTTTATTTTAAAGATATTATTTTATAAAATAATATCTTATGAATCAGGATAATTTGCTCCTTGATAATAAGTATAAATAATTTCATTAGCTTCAAGTTTATTTGGATAAGAACCGGGAGTTGCTATATTATTATTACAATCACACATTTTTGAATTTGGTTTTGTGTTATAAAAACAAGCCTTGGAACAAATTAAATCTGCTGAAACTTTTTGGTCATCACCTAAATATAATTTATTAATAGGTATAAAATTATTGTTACCGTTAGTTAGAATATCATTTACATCTTTTACAAATTGACCTGTTCCTAAAGGATTATTCCAAAAAATTTCATTAGCTATGTCAGTGGCCCAAGCAGTAGGACCTGCGTTTTGATTTTTATAAGCAGTGTTGAAGTATATATTATACCAACTTGGAGGTAACTTAATATTACCAACAAATTTATTATCAGCACAAAAAGGTAAATTGTTATAAGAATTTATTAATAATGTTTTTCCTTCAGGACATTTACAAACTGAATTGTCTGGATAAGCTCCTTTTAAATTATTGGTATCTACAGATCCACCTGTGCAAAAAGCAGGAGCTACTTCAGAGCAGTCATCACCATTAAATCTATCAGGATACATACATAAACATGACCATCCTTGCTTATCGACAACACTATAACCTGTCCATGCCAAAACTCCTCCTCTATTTTTATTACAGTTTATATTAGGGTTTTCTGGAAGACATACATAACCTCCACCATTTATTTTATTTCCACCACTAGGTGTATAATCTTGTAATTTAACACATGTTAATTCAGTCTCAGTACAAGAATTATTACATGATTCAGGATCAGCAGGATTACATTCAGTTCTATTCGACACACATTTTTTCTTCTCAGATATAGTGGCAGGATTTACATTTATATCCTCATTATTGAATAAATTACTTTTTTTAATTGATTTAGTGTAATAAATATAAGTAAAAATTATTAAAGCAATTAAAATAAATAAGATTACAATTTTAATTAGATCGGTTATTTCCATTTATTTATTATAATTTTTTTCTTAATAATTATAAAAATGGATGTAGATGTAGATGCAGTTAATGAAGGTATTGGAGACTATGAAGATTTAATTGAAAGAGAAGGTATTGATAGTCCTGAAGCCAAATCACAAATGGAAAATATTAATCAAGCAATAGAAAAAATAAAAATTGATGCTGAAATACCTGAAAGTAAAGCAGGATTTAAAGCCGATAGCCAAGGTAATATCGATTTAATTGATAAAAATGGAAATGAAGTTAAATTTGAATCACCTGAAGGAAAAAAAAGTTATAGTGAAGCATTAAAAGATTCAAGTATTCCCAGTGAAAAGATTGCCAAAACTTCTGTGGAAGCTATAGGAGATTTCGAATCAAAAGTGAAAAATCAATTAATTGAACAGTATCAAGATAGTATTGAAAAAAATCCTTCAAGAGCAGTTGACGCAGAGGTTAAATACCAAGAAAAAATTAATTCTGAGGTTGCAAAAGCATCTTCAACACCCGATGTCGAATCAAAAATAAATGATGCAACAAGTGAAAATGGAGAAATTGAAAAAGAATCAAAATCAAATAAGGAGACAAAAGAAAATTTGGAACGTATGAATGAAGCTGCAGATAAAAAAGCAGATGCTCTGAAAGAAGAACTAGATTCAAATAAAGATAAAAAAGGTAAAGAAAAAAATGGAAAAACTAAAGAACAAAATTCTTGGTTAAAAGAAAATTTAGCACTTGTTTTAAAAGCAGCAGCAGCAGGATTTTTAGGTTATGAACTTGTTAAGGCAAGAAAAAATGCCATGTCAGGTTGTTGGGTTATTTATGGAAATGGAGATAAATCAAAAATTAGTCCTTTAACTTGTAATGATGATTATAAAAAGTCAAGATATAATATGGAAGATAATATACCTTCAAGTTGTCAATTAAAAGATGATAAGAAAACACCTGTTGATGATGATTGTGATAGTGCAAAATTATGTAATAATCAAAAAGATGGTTGTTCAAGAACTTGTTCATGTAGTGTAAGAGTATGTGTATCAGGTAATAAACAATTTACTTATAGATGTGTAAATGCCACTATGTTTGATGCTTTTAGTGATTTGACTGATATGATAGGAAGAATTGGAGACGATTTATTAGGAGGTGGTGAAGCAGGAATAGAGGGAATAATTAAATTGTTAAAAAAATTCGGAATGTATTTTCTAATAGGACTTGGTGTAGTTTTATTTATATTTTTAGTTTTTAAACTTTTCGGTCTTATTTTTAAAGGTAAACAAAAAACAAATCCTGTAGCTGTTTCTCCTGCTCCTGTAGCTGTTTCTTCTGCTCCTGTAGCTGTTTCTTCTGCTCCTGTAGCTGTTTCTTCTGCTCCTACTATTCAACAAAAATTTAAAAAATTTAGAATGATTAACCGAAGATAATTTTAAAATTGATTTATTTTTATTTATAGTTTTGAAAAATATAAATGGAAGTTCAAGATTATACTGAAAAATCAATTGTAGTAATTGGTGAAACTAAGGATAACAAAGATGGTTTAATTAAATTGGGAGGAAAATTTAATGCCAAATTAAAAGTAGGTCCTGGTTGGATTTTTCCTAAAACTGAAAAAGAAAGAGTATTGAAATTTGTTAATGATGGTATTATTACAGAAAAGAAAACAACTTATAAAATCAAAGAAGAAAGTAATCAACCTAAAGAAGAAGTTATTTCAACAACAAAAAAAGAATTTTTAAAACCTGACTTATTGACTCAAATTAATCAAAAGATTGATAGAATATTAAAAGAAGTTGAAGAATTAAAAAAATTATTAACTCAATATAGTGTTAAATCAAAAGAAGAAAAAGTTATTGAAGAGGAGGAATATGAATTTGTAGAAGAAGTTAAACAACCTTTGAAAAAGTTATTTTAAAATTGAAATTTAATTGTAATTTAAAATATAATTATCTAAATTATATTTTAAGATGGGTATTAAATACTTTTTTAGTTATTTTAAGAATAAATTTAATAATAGAATATCAACTGTTAAGAGAGAAAAGAATATTATTAGAAAAAACAATGTTGAGATAGATAACTTTTTATTAGATATGAATGGTATTTTTCATAATTGCGCTCAAAAGGTTTATGAATATGGAAATTATAAAGGCTTAAGAAATCTTTTTGGAGACTCAAAAAAGAGCAATTTTAATAGACAAAAAAGATTTTTTGCTGAAGTTTGTAGTTATATTGAAATGTTATTTGACATGGTTGAACCTCAAAAGAGATTGGTTATGTGTGTTGATGGAGTAGCTCCTTTATCCAAACAAAGTCAACAAAGAAGTAGAAGATTCAAATCATCTCTGGAAAGAAAAGAAGGAGATGACAGTTTTGATCCTAATTGTTTAACACCTGGAACTTTGATGATGGATCATTTAAGTAAATACATTGATTGGTTTATTCATAAAAAAATGACTGAAGATGAAAGATGGAAAAAGCTTGAAATTATTTTTAGTAACGAGAAAAATCCTGGAGAAGGAGAACATAAACTTATTAACTTTATTAAAAAATATGGTAAAGATGATGAAACTTATATGATTCAAGGTATGGATGCTGACTTAATTATGTTAAGTTTATCTACAAACAAAGATAAATTTTGGATTTTAAGAGAGGATCATCGTTCAGTTAAAGGAGATTTCTTTCTAATTAATGTTGAAAATTTTAAATCAGATGTTTTAGATCAACTTTTTTGGGGAATTGAAGGTAAAACTTTTAATACTGATTTAGCAATTTATGATTTTATTTTAATGTGTTTTTCAATTGGTAATGATTTTTTACCAAATGTTCCTACCATTGAAATTCTAGATGGTGGTATGGAATTAATGTTTGAAACTTATAAAAATGTAGGAAAAACTTATGGGCATCTAGTGGCTAGAAAAAAAGATGGATTACAAATCCAAAAGAAACCTTTGGAAATATTTTTTGGAACTTTGGCTCAATATGAGAATCAAGTATTAAATAATAAAGTTAATAACAAATTGGGTGGTTATGAAGATACTTTATTAGGTAAATATGCTGTTTATAATGAAAAAGAAAGCAAATATGATGTCGATATGAAAAAGTATATGAGAGCTTATTACAAGAAAAAATTAAACGCAGTAACAGCTGATATTCCAAATATTTGTCATGATTATCTTAAAGGAATTTCCTGGGTTTTAGAATATTATACAAGTGGATTACCTAGTTGGAATTGGTTTTATCCTCATCTTTATGCACCTTTTTTGACTGATATAACAAAAAATATTTATAATTTTCCTGAAACTATTAAATGGGGAAAAACTCATCCTATTACACCCTTTCAACAATTGTTATGTGTTTTACCTACAAAGAGTTCTAATTTAATTCCCTCACCTTTGAACAAGTTATTACATGAAGATTCAGTTATTTCTGATTTTTATCCTACAGAATTTGAGATTGATTTAGAAGGAAAAAGAAATGATTGGGAAGGAGTTCCTGTTTTACCTTTTGTTGAATTACAAAGAGTTAATGGTGCATATTATGAATTAATAAGTGAAGTAAAAGAAAATGAAAAGAAAAGAAATAAACTTGGTAAATCTTTTATTTATAGAAATGTGGAACCTTTTACGTTTAAATCTTATAATGGAGATATTGTGAATTGTACATCCAGTAATGAGTTTATCAGTATCTAAATTTGATTTTTTAATGTATTTAGCTCATAACCAGCGCTTTTTAAATCATATGTTTTAATTTTGGGTGTTTCAAAATTAAAATTAGGATACTTACTTGCTTTTTTAGTTAAACTTTTATTTGTATAATCAATAGTTGGAAGATTAACAATTTTTTCTTCTATTTTAGGTTTATTCATAATTTCATAAGGAATTAAAGTTTGTATATCTATTTCACCTTCTGTTTCTATATTTTCATACAAACAATCAACTTTAGAAGAATAAGAACCAAATAAAACCTTTTTTGAGCATTTATTATTATCACTATAAACCCATTTATTTCCATATCTGTATTCAAATAGAAGTACGGATGTTAATAAAATAAGGATTATTAAGAAAACAATAATAAAATTAGACATTTTATTTATACAAATTTATTTCAAAATTATTTAAAACACAAAAGTATAATGATAAAATGTTGGGAAAATATTTTAGAGATCCAGTAGATGCAGATGAATTAAAGGAAGTTCATACAAAAATTTCTTCTATTTCATCCCCAGAAGAAGCTTATGCTTTTGCTAAAAGTCTTGATGGTTGGATTTTAGATGAAATACCTAAATTTGCTGCTGAACATGAAGCTTTAAATGAAAACTGGGGAAGTATTTGTGAAAGAACTAGACAAAACAAAAAATGTATTTTGATTGTGAAAAAGATAGTGTTAGATAACTTGTCTGGATTTACAACTATTAGAGCCATTTCTGAAATTCTTACAAGATGTGGATGGTGTGTAAGAGGATATGATGATTTTAAAAAATGTAAAGATTGTGGATTGGCTATTCAGGATATTAATAAAAAGGAATATTGTGATTATTGTGAAGTTGATCATATAAAAATTTAAACCAATATACTCTTCGATTATTTTTTTTAGTTTAATCATTTTATAAGAACAAGATATTGTAAATTAGTTTAAAAAAAATTATGATATATAAAGAAGTGTATATATAGATTAATATGAAATTTATGAAAAACATAATAAATAATTTTAGATCAAAAAATATACCTGTTCCTTTATTAGGTAGATGGAATACTGACTATTGTAAAATAAAAATAAATAGAAAAGTAGATTTGGCGAATGAAGATCATTGTGGTGTGTGCAGTAATTATTTAGATAATAAAATATTGGAAAATGAACGTAAAAATTTAAAAAAAAATATAAACAAATAAATTTATAAAATCACAATAATTTTATAAATAAGCAAACAAACTTCTTTAAAGTTTGAAAATTATCATATAAAAATTTAAAATTGAAATTTTAAAAAATAGAATAAAAATATAAAATGAGTATTATTCAAAAATTATTAAAAGATATTGAAAGTGATATTTCAAAAAGTATTAATGTGTTTATTAACACATTATCAGAAAAGTATTCATTAGATACTGATGAATTATTAAGAATTTGGAATGAAGGAAGTGTTTATCCTAAAAGTGAATTAAGTCTTTCATCATCTTCTAATTCTAAAAAAATTTATTCATTATTAACTGGTAATAATGTAGAAAAAGAAGAAAAGAAAGAGGTTAAAAAAGAAGAAAAGAAAGGTAAAAGCAGTCCTAAAAAAGAAATTGACTTAGAATCTTTACAAAATGATAAAGATTTAGAACCCAGAAAATTATTAAATTATAATGTGAGTGAATTGAAAGCATTATGTAAAAGACATGGATTAAAAGTATCTGGTAAGAAAGAAGATTTAATCAAAAGATTGAAAGGAAAGGAAGATGATGAAGAACAAGAAGAAGAAGTTAAAAAAGAAGTAAAGAAAAAATCACCTACTAAAAAAGAAAAAGAAACACAGGATGTAAAGGTATTAAAGAAGATTGAAACTAAAGCTCCAACTTTAGATTTTAGAAGAAATGAATTTGGAAATATTATGCATACTGAATCTAGAATAGTCTTGGATAAAGAAACTAAAGAAGTTTATGCTCATCAAAATGAAGATGGAACTTTAGGAAGTTTAACTCATGATGATATTGAAATTTGTAAGAAATATAATTTGGAATATAGATTACCTGAGAATTTAGATGCCAATAAAAAAGGTTTAGATGATGTAAAAGTCGAAGAGATGGAAGAACCTGAAAAAGAAGAAAAGAAAGAAGATGAAGAAGTTGAATATGAAGAAGAAGTTGAATATGAAGAGTATGAAGAAGAGGAGGAAATTATGGAGTAAATAATTTAAATTTTAATATTGTTAAATTTTTATTTGTAAACAAATAAAAACCATTTGTAAACAAATTAATACTTAAAAACATACATATAAATATATATAGTAGTTGAAATGCAAACAATTAATATTAATAACGTTGAATACATCCACAGTGAATATATTCTTAAAAATGCTCCTTTCTATTCAAAGAGTTGCAGATCATCCCGTGATCTTGTTAAAAAAAGAGATATTAAAGACTTTGTTTTTGCTAAAGAAACAAATGGTAATTGGGTTATCACTGATGGTAAATCCATTCGCTTCGATAAAGTATTAATTAAAAAATCATTTGTTGATGATAACATTAATGAATTAAAACAATCACAAGCCGAGAGAAAACAAGTCAAAAAAGAAATCGTTGTTGATGGAATCCAATATTCCCCTGATGTCATTAATTTAAAAGATGATGAAAAATTTAGAAATGATAAAGGTGAAATTATTGAGGTTAAAACATTAGGAGAGAGAAAGTTTGATAAAATTTATTTTAGAGTAAAAGATGTTATGAAAAACTTTGGTATGGATTTTCTGAATGATGCCATCCTTAAAAAAACAGGTGGGTATAAATCTGATATTGATTATGTTTATTTTATTGTAAAACCAGACAATTACCGCCGTACAACAAATAAAAATAAAACAGCAGATAATACTTCCGATAATAAAGTTATTAAAGAATTATATTTAACTTATATTGGTATCCTTCGTGTTCTATTTGTTTCTCGTAATAATAATGTTAATAGTTTTATTAAATGGGCTGCTGAAAAACTATTCACTTTACAAATGGGATCTAATGAACAAAAGAAACAGTTAGTAGCTGATACATTAGGTGTTAGTGCGAAAGTTATTAGTGAATTATTAAATACTGATGCCAATACTCTTCCATGTGTTTATTTGTTTAGTTTAGGTTATGTTAAAGACTTAAGAGAAAGTATGGTTATCGATGATAAATATAAAGATGATGATATTGTTTATAAATACGGATTTACGAAAGACCTTGGTAGAAGAACAAATGAACATATTGCAAAATATAATAAAATCAAAGGGGTTGACCTTAAATTAAAATATCATTGTTATGTTGATCCACAATATGTGTCTGATGCTGAAGGTAATATTAGAAATACAATGAAAGCATTAAACTCTAAATTAGATTATGATAATACTGAAGAATTGGTTGTTTTAACTAATAATACTATTCAGATTGTTAAGGATCAATTTGAATTAGCTGGTAAAAAATATATGGGTCATTTTGCTGAAATTATTACCAGAAATAAAGAATTAGAAACTGCATTGAATAATATTAAAACTCAAACTGACTTTCTCACCAATACAATCAAAAATGAACATGAATTAAATATGAATAAGATTAAAACTCAAACTGAATTAACTCTTGAAAAAATGAACAATGAACACAATCAACTTATTTATGAAAAAAATTTAACTATTGAGAAACAAGAAAAAGAGATTATGAGACTAAATTATGAAAATCAAATTTTAAGTTTAAAATTAGAATTACAAAATAAATAAAAATACAAAATATATCGATATTTAGATTCGATATATTTTATTTGTTTAGGTATATATTAGTTTTTTATAATCTTTCTAAAATTGTTAAACCATTGTTATTTGTAAATCTTTCTTTTAGCTTCCATTCTTTATTCTCATTTAAAAATTCTTCTACAGCTGGCCATAAACCTCTTATAATTTCATCTCTGGAATAACCTGTTTCTTGACTTTGTTTATCTACAGCAAATCCCATTCTGATACTTTCACCTATAAACTCATCTACTGTAGTATCATGCATGATAATAAATTTTTTTACTTTTTGATGACTATTTTTTAATTCTCTTTTCAAATGACCATAAACATGCCATGAATCAATAAAAAGAATATCTACTTCTGGAATTTCTACTTTAGCACTATCTGCTTGTATAAAGTTATAATTAATATTAACTTGTTCACATAATCTTTTAACTTCATTTACTTGTCCACAGGGTTGTATGTCAACTCCAATATATTTCAAGCCTTTATTTCCAGAATCTAGTAATCCTTGTAAAAACCCCAAGTACTCACACCAGTTCTTACACCAAACTCACAAACACTCTGACAAATAGATGAATATAGTCTTAATGTTGGAATATGCTCATTAATATCACTATATTGTGAACATGCCATTATAATTTTGTTCTATTTGATTCATTTGATATTAATATGTTTTTTAAATTTAATTATCTTTTGGAAATTTTTCTTTAATAAATGAAAGTTTTTCGTAAGTTTCATTTATCTCTTGACGAATTTCTTCTTCGGTTTTATTTTGTGTTTGATAATTAGTATTATCGAGATTAAGAATAATGTTTTCTAGATTATATAATTGGCATACGAAACCATAATTAGGATTAACAATAGGTCTTTTTTGTCTTACAAAATTGATAGCATCCATAACATTGATTTTGAGATGATACATAACATAAGCAATAACAATAGTTGAACTTCTTGATATACCCATATAACAATTTACGATAACTTTTTTATTGTTTATGCGATAAGAATCTATTAATTTAATAAGGTGAATTAGAATGTTATTTTCATTAATATCTTGAAGAGGATGATCCATCCAGTTTAAATCTATTTGAGTATCTAAATGAGGGTAAGGTAATTCATCAATTTCTTCAGCAGCGTTTATATGTAAAGAAGAATCTCTTATTAAAATTTCATTTTCTAAGTCTTCAAAAGAAGCGATATATAGATTATCTAAAATTAAAGACATTTATTATTAGATTATGAATTTAAATGATAGTTTAAAGATTTTTATATTGAATCCAATTTTCAACTCCATTATCCTGAACATCAACATCAATAACAATAATGTTAGAATATTCTCCACAAAGTATTCCAATATTATCATTGGAACGATGTTTGGTAATTTTTAAAAGTTCATCCTTGGAAATACTTGAATATTTTCCAATCCAATCTTTTTCAATAGGTGTCTTGCCGACACCTTGAGAAATATCTGTATAGATTAATACAGGTTTAAAGCCGTAAGAAAGAGCTTCTGTAATAAGCTCAGAGGTGAAATTTTTGACTGACATGACAATTTTTATTAATAAAAAGAAAATAATTATTTTTAAAAATAATTATTTTAGAAAATATTTAAAATTTAAAAAAAAATAATTAAAATAAATGTCTACAGTTGAAGAAACAGATATAAGTTTAATAAATAATAGAAAACCTGGTCGTCCTAAATTAAATGAATCACAGATATTGAAGAAAAGTGAAGACAATAGAAAAAAAGCATTAGACAGATACTATCAAAATAAAGAAACATGTCATGAACAAAGTAAAAATACTCAAAAAAGAATTAGAGATTTATATAAATTAATTAAAGACTTAACAAAAGAAGGTAAAATCACATTTCCAGAAGAGTATAATGAAAAGATTAAGGAATTATTGTTAATAAAGGATTAAAATAATAATATTTTTATAAGATAAATGAGTGATTTTTTTTTCGATTTTTTTCAAAATAAAATTAGAAATATAGATAGTTTAACATATAATGATATATTAAATTATGATAATAAAAAATTAGAAGATAAACATAACTATATTCAATATCTATTTCCTTTACCTATCAGAAGTAGATACAATCCTAATGCACCAGTTATTAGTCAAATATTTATAAATGAAGCTATAAATAATATGGAAATTAGAAAAAATATTATAAAGTCTTTTTTAAGGATGCTTAATTTTTACGGATATAATTACACCGTAAAACCATTTAATATAATAGATAAAGGAGAAGTCAAACAATGGTTAAGTAGACGTAATCATAATTATTTAAGGATAACAAGAATCTTAAAATTTTTAATGTTAGTTAAAATGGATTTATTAGCTTATAAATTTGTAGAACAGTTATGTAAATTGAAAGACAAGATTGATGAAGATTCTTTTAATTTTTGGATAACAACAATAAAGTTGCTAGAAGGGTAAATTTAATATCCGAAGATATTAAATTTTAAATCTTAATTAAAGAAGGAATTAAATTTTTGACAAATTCGTTATTATCAACTTTTATATTGGCTATTTCAACAAACTTGTTAGTAGCAAAATCAACTCTATCCATATCATCAGGATATTTATCAGGTAGTTCGTTTATCATTTTATAAGAAGCGTCAATTACAGGTTCAGAAATGATTCTAGTTAATTTGAAAGCATTAATATCTTTGTGAATTTTTCCTTCTTGGTCAACATAAACAAATATTTTTCTACTTGGATCAGTGCATTTTAACATATATTTATTATCTTCTGAAACAAGTACATGTTCTACACAAAATTGAGCTACACCTTTTTGACCATTGATAAGGTGATTTTCAGTAAATTTTTCTTCCAAGGTTTTTCTAAGATTTTCTTCATTTAATGTAAAAGGAATCATGTTAAAAGTTCTATTATCAATCATTTTATTATTAGAGTTATTTGAAGTATTAACTACAGTTGGTTTTTCAATAGCAGTTTGAAATAAGTCTTTTAATTGAGTTTGAAGAATATAATTTTGTTCCTCTAATTTTTTTATTTGTAATTTATAATTTTCTTTTTCAATTTCACATAATTTTAGTTTTTCTTCAAATTTAACAAATAATAATTTTTGTTTAACTTTACAAACTTCTAAATGTTGTTCTAATCTAAATTTACAAGAAAGGTTTTTTAAACAATATTCACATTCAAATATTTCTTTTTTAATTTCATTCATTTGTTCTCTTAACTTAATACAAAATTTTGTTTTTTCTTGATGAACTTTAAGATTACCTTTTGTTACAAAGGATTTATTACAATATTCACAAATAAATTGATTATTTTTTTGTTCTTCCCTCAACTTAATACAAAATTTTGTTTTTTCTTGATGAACTTTAAGATTACCTTTTGTTCCAAAAGTTTTATTACAATATTCACAATTAAAACTCATTTATTAAAATAAATATGATTTTAAATTAAAATCAGAATTTTAAAAAATTTTACAAAAAAAGTAAAAATAATTATTTTTTTTTATACTTTTAATTAGATTAAATAAATGTATTTTATTATAATTTGAAGCAAATTAAATAAATTTGCTTAAATTATAATAAATTTGCTTCAAATTATAATAATTTTTAAAAACTTTACAAAAAAGTAAAATAATACTAAAAAAGATAGACTTGATTTAAGATTAAAATTAACATAATTATTATTTATAAAAAAAATTGTAAAGATTTATAAAAATTTATAAAAATTTATAAAAATTATTTAAATTTTATAAATTTTTATAATATTTTATGTAATTTTAACCTTTATAACACCTTGTAAAAAAATCGATTTTGAACATATTGATGAACAGTTTATTTTTCCTTCCACACACATACCCCCCACTTTTTGTGTGTGTGTGGACAATTTTATAAATAAAAAATATGGTATTAAAAAATTAATTCTAAAAAGTATTAATATTTAATTTTTTTTAAAATTATTAATTCCATTTAAAACAAGAATGACCAATTTTTTTATTTTGATTATCAGAATTAGAAAGTACAGGTAAAATTAAAGTGAAGTCTTTTAATTTTTGGATAAAAACGATAAAGATAAAAGAAACTAAATTTAATATCTTTTTGATATTAAATTATAAAAATTAATTATTGATTAAAGAAGGAATCAAATTCTTTACAAATTCATTATTATCAATTTTTATATTTGTTATTTCAATTAATTTAGTAGTAGCATAATCAACTCGATCCATATCATCAGGGTATTTGTCAGGTAATTCATTTATCATTTTATAAGAAGCATCAATTACAGGTTCTGAAATAATTCTAGTTAATTTGAAAGCATTTATGTCCTTATGTATTTTTCCTTCTTCATCAATATAAACAAAAATTTTTCTACTTGAATCAGTGCATTTCAACATATATTTATTATCATCTGTTACAAGGATATGATCAATACAAAATTGAGCGACACCTTTTTGACCATTAATAAGATGATTTTCAGTAAATTTTTCTTCTAATTTTTTTTTAAGATTTTCTTCATTAAGATAGAAAGGAATCATATTAAAAGTTCTATTATCAATCATTTTATTATTAGAGTTATTTGAAGTATTTACAATATGATTAGTTGGTTTTTCAATAGCTAAAGTAGCTAATTCTTTAATTTGATTTTGTAACTGTTTGATTTGTAAATCAGCTTTTTCTAATTGTTCTTGGTATATTAATTCTGTTTTTTGTAATTTTTCATTATATTCATTTTCTAATAATTTAATTTTATCTTCATACTTATTTTTTATTTTTTCTATTTTAATGTTGATTTCAGCATCTTTTTTAATTTTACAACTTTCATAATGAGTATTCAACACAGATTTTCTTATAAATATTTCTTCACAATATTCGCATCTGAAATTTTCTTCAATTTCTTTATTCCTTAGATTTAAACAATATTTTGCAGTTTTTGATGTAATTTTAAATTACCTTTGGTAGAAAATTCTTTTTGACAATAATCGCATGTAAATTTATTCATTTGTTTTTATGAATAAATTTATTTTTTTAAATTATTTTTCATAATTTATTACGAATTATTATGAATTATTATGAATTATTATGAATTATTATGAAAAATAATGAAAAAGCTTACTTTTATTGTATATTTTTATACTGTAAATCAATATAAAAATAACTATTTATTTTTATACTACTCATATGTTTATTTTTCCTTCCACACACATACCCCCCACTTTTTGTGTGTGTGTGGACAATTTTTATAAAGTATTTTTTTTTAAATTACTGATTCCATTTAAAACAAGAATGACCAATTTTTTTATTTTGATTATCTGAATTAGAACTAAATGATAAAGTTTTAAAAAAGTTTTTATGAAATGTTGGAAGAGGAACTCCAAAAAATTTTATCATACATCTTTTAATATTATTTTCAGCTAGATGTCCTGATAAATATACATCATCATCAAAAAAAACTTCTTTAGGATATTGTTCAAATTGTAATAATTTATGAAGATTAAAAAATTTAGGTTTTACTAAAACTCCAGCCCAACCTTCAACAACATCGACTTCTCAATTTTGTAAACATAAATAATATAAAATTAATAAAAGAGAGATATATATAAGAAGTATAATTTTCCAATTATTTTTAACGATTAAATATGAAGATATTAAAAATAAGGTTAATATTCCTAAAAATATTAAGATTAAAAACAAAGGACCATTATTCTTAATATATTTATAATTTTCTACATTATAACCAGTATAACAGATAACTTCATCTTCGTGTTCTAAAGAAGATTCATAAAAATGTTTTATAAAATTTTGATGATAAATCATATCATCATCAATATATAAAATTTTTTGTTCAGGATTATATTTATGTAATAATAATGCAGGTATAATTTTGGTGGCTGGTCCAAAATCTTTTTCACATCTATTAATCTTGATGATAGGATATTTTTTACTTAATCTTATCAACCATTCTGGAATCTTATATTCAACATTTTTGGAAGAAAAATAAGGGACATTAAACAAAATTTCTTTGGGAAGATAAGTTTGTTTTAATATTGAAAGAATAGTTCTTTTAGAATCATTAATTCTTTCAGGTGTGGAAGTTAAAGATATTATCAAATCTATTTTATTAGTAGATAAATCTATCTCTTCTTTGGTTGAATAAAAATGTCTAATCAGACAAAAGACTAGGATTAAAAATAATAATAATATTATAATTTGTTTCATTTATTTGATAAATAAATTTAAAATTGATTTTTTACAAATCTTAAATTTATTTATATAGACATAAAGATGAATGATATTCCTAATAATCCACCATCCCTTGTAAGACAACTTACATGTCATAAAACACAAACTGCAGAATATATTTTAGATAGGCTTGAAAATCCTTCAGGTGCATATCTCGTTCAAATGGGACCTCAAAATTATAAAGAAGAATGGTGGGTTCATTATTATTTTGTTTATAATGACGGGAAAAGAGAATTAAAAACAGAGAAAATTAAAGGTAGTTATGACTATGTAAAGACTTTGTTTAAGAATGATTTAATGTTGTGTTAATAGATATTAAAATTATTATTTAAATTTTGAAAAATTTAAATATTTAAATAAATAAAATGCAGAAACATATTATTACTAAAGCTCAATCTGATGAGCTTTATAAAACTTTAAAATTTATTCATAATACTTTCACCAAACATAAGATTACATATTTTATGGTAGGAGGAACACTTTTGGGAGCAGTTAGACATCAAGGTATTATTCCTTGGGATGATGATGGAGATTTATGTGTCCTTGATAAAGATGTTCCTAAATTAAGAAAATTAATTGGATATTTTGATAAACATGGATATGATTTAGAAGAAGGTTTAAAAGGAGATGATGGAGAAGAAGCTGAATGCGTAAAAAGAAAAGATTCTTGTACTTGGTTCGTAAGTTGTAGAAGAAAAAATTGTCTTGGAGTAGATATTTTTGTAATGTACGAAAAAGGTAATAAGATAACTTATAGAGATCCATATTGGGAGACAGCTCCTAATGGAGGTGAAAAATGTTATTTTTCAAAAGATTTGTTATATCCTCTTTTGCCTTATCGTTTTGGAAATTATTTCTTGTATGGTCCTCATAATGCTTTAGAACATCTTAATAGGTGTTATGGAGATAGTTGGGTTGCCAAAGGACAAGTTCTTTTTGATCATCGAACTGGAAAATGGAAAAATACAAAGCCTAGAAATTTAACTGTCGATGAATTTTTAACTTTTAAAGCACCTCCTTCTACATGTGATTCAAAAGTTCCTGAAGTTAAATGTGGTTCCGAAAAGAACTTTTTTACCGGTAAGAAAAGTGTTAAGAGAAGTGCAAGAAGAAAAAGTTCCAAAAAGTCTAGAAGAAGAAGTCCTAGAAAAACTAGAAAATAAAATATTTTTATTCTTTAAATAATAAAAATATGATCAATGAAGATACTTTAATTGAAGGTTTAATAAAAAAATTACAAAAAAAGAAAACTTATAATAGATACGAAAAAATGCCTTTGGAAATATATCAAAATAATAGATTTAAATTTGGAGACCTTTCAAATTTAAAAATTCTAATTTTAAACGCACCCTGTAATGGGTTTGGTGATGTAGTATTTGGAATGAAGTTGAGAAATTATCTTCATGAATGGTATAATTGTGATGTTAAAATAGCTTCTACTAAAGTTGATAATTTTAAATCTTTAGGAGAAAAAGATGAAAATTTATATGTATTAAAAGGTGGTAAAAGTGATCAATGCAGAAGATTTAAACACCTTTCGTTTGTGGATAAAGATGGAAAGAAAATCCCTACACCTAAAGCAGATTTAATTTTTGTTGCTCCTGTGCAAATGGATTTTGATGCTAATTATTCAGATGTAAAAGCATTGATTCCTTATTCAAACTTTTTAAATACTTACTTTTTTTCTGAATATAATGATAACTTAAAAAAGAATTTTGATTTCCATACAGGTGTTGGAAAGAATAGATGTGGTTTATTATTTGCAGATGTCGAACATAAGGTCAAAAAAATAGGAAAATTAAAAAATCCTTATTCAGTTGTGTATATTGCTCAAACCGTAAGAAGAGCAGATACATGTTTTTTAGATTTTGTTGAAATGATTGCAAAAAAATATTCCAAAAAATACAAAAAATTTGATATTGTAGTTCCTCATTGGATTATTGAAGAAATTGAAGAAACTAATTTATATAATAAATATCTTAAAAAAGTTGATAAATATTTTGATAAATTTAATATTGTAAGAAAGGATGGAACTAAAGAAACTTTATTAGAATTTGAGGATGGTGTTATGCATAATACATTGACATTGAGAGGAGATATTTTACCTTTACCTTACAAGGAGATGGCAACATTGTTTTTGAAAAGTGTAAGTGATATTCTTGTTACTGGAGATCAAAGTATTACAGATGTGTTAGGATGTTGTTGGAGAAATAAATTACCTATGTATCAAATAGTGCCTTGGAAAAGAGATTTTTCAAAAGAACTTGCCAAACATCTTCCACAAAAGTTTTTAAAATATATAAAGACTAGTTGTGGAACAGCTAAAGCTATTAATTATCATCCAGATTTTCAAAAGTTTATGAAGTCATGGGATTTTAGAAAATTGGCAAAACCTAAATTAGATGCGATAATAGCTTTTACTTTGGACAGTTATCAAAATAATAATATAAATAAAGTTTATAAAATCTTTTTAGAAAGTAAAACAAAATCAAAGATAATTGATAGATTAGAAAATTTATAATTTAAAATAATTTTTTAAATTATAAAAATGACTGAATTTATAAAAACAGATGAAAATATTATGATTAATTTATTGTGGGTAAAAGAAATAAAGATAGTAAATGATTGTTATAAATTAAAAATACATATAGATAATGTAAGTGAATATGAAGTTTGTAAAACTAATATAGAATCATATAATAAATTAGAGCAAAAATTTAAATTTAGTAAAAAATAATTTTTAAATTAAATAATAAATATGGATTTAAATAGACCATGTGGTGCAAGAGTTAGTAAAAAAGCTCCTGATGCCTATACTAAAGTTGAATTAGTTGAATTAGCAGTTCAATCTGGATATAAAAAAACAGAAGCTTCTAGAATGACTAAAGAGGAACTTTGTAAAGTTTTAAAGAAGACAGTAAAACGTTCAAGAAAATCTCCTAGAAAATCAGTCCGTAAATCTCCTAAGAAATCTTCAAAAAGAAGTGTAAAAAAATCAGTTCGTAAATCTTCTAAGAAATCTGTTCGTAAGGTGTCTTCAAGAGTTGTAAAAAAATCAGTCAGAAAACCTTCAAGAAGAATATCACGTAAAATAGTTTCTAGAGGAGGAGAAAGACTTGAAGTAATTGAAATTGTTCAAGAAGAAAACGATTGTGTTTCTCGTAGTAAAATTCCTCTTAAAGAACATCAAAGGAAATTAATTCAAGTTTTGAACAAAAGAAGAGGTTTAATTGCAATTCATTCTACAGGAAGTGGTAAAACTTTAACTGCAGTTACAGCAAGTCAATGTTTCTTAGATGAAAATCCTTCTCATAAAGTGATTGTCATTACACCTGTAAGTTTACAAGGAAATTTTAAGAAAGAAATGAAAGGATATGGAGCCAATGTGGATGACCCTCGATATTTCTTTTATACTATTGCAGGATTTAATAAAGCTGTTGAAAAAGGAACAGTAGAAAGATGTAATCAATGTATGTTAATTGTTGATGAAGCACATAATATTAGAACTATGGGTGGAGCTCAAGCTTCAACTATTATTGAATATTCAAAGAGGGCTAAAAAAGTTTTATTATTAACTGCTACTCCTGTGGTAAATTATCCTCATGATTTGTCTAATTTGATAAGTATAGTTGATGGCACTAATCCTTTAAGCAAAAAAGGATTTGAAGATATGATGCAAGACCCTGATGAATTTTATAATTATTTTGTATGTAAAATCAGTATGTTTTCTCCAGATGATGCAGAAATTGTTCAATACTATCCTAAAAGTATAAATCATGATGTGTTTATTCCTATGACACAGAGTTATGAAGAAAAATATAAAAAAATTGAAGAGAATGAAAAGAATGATTTAATAGTAAAATTATTTGGAGAGAAAAATTTAGAAAAATTCTATAATGGTGTTAGAAGAGCAAGTAATAATTTGGATGATTCTTCTTCTCCTAAAGTTGTTTGGATTATGAAAAAGATTGCTGAATCTGAAAAGAAAGATAAGTTTGTAATTTTTTCACATTTCTTAGAAGCTGGATTAAGATTGTTGATGAAGGAATTAGATAAGAAAAAGATAAGCTATAAATATATTGATGGAACTATGTCCAAAAAGAAAAGAGAAGAAATTGTAGAAGAATATAACAATAATAAGATTAAAGTGTTATTAATTAGTAAGGCAGGAGGAGAAGGATTAGATTTGAAAGCCACAAGAAATATTATTATTATGGAACCTAGTTGGAATGAAGCAACACATAAGCAAGTTATTGGTAGAGCTATTCGTTATAAATCACACGAAGGAGTTCCTAAAAAAGATAGAGTAGTAGATGTATATCGTTTATTCTTATTAAAAAGAGCTGAAGAAGCAGTTATAGATCAATTGATGGATCCTGAAGTATTAGAAGAGGGAAGTTTCAAAGAAATTATAGGAACAGATGGAGAATTATCGGTTGATTTTTACTTAAGAAATTTTGTAGTTTATAAACAAAGAAAGATTGATGAATTTTTGCAATCTTTAAGTTCACTTTCAATTGAAAATAATAATTGTTAAAACTAATTAAAAATAAAATTTATAATAAAATGACAACTATAACAGGATTTAATGGTGTATTTGGTCCAGCAAATTGGGGTCAGAGTACAGGTGTTCCAAATTTTAATTCTCCAAATGATACAATATTAACTATTATTTTAACAGATCCTGGGAATATTCAAACTGGTTTGTATACAACTTATCCAACTTTATTACAACTTCCTAAAGGAAAAATATCATTTACATATTCTTTAGATGACACTACCGGTACTCAAGCATCGTATCGAGCTAATGGAGGTAGTTTTATAAATCTTCCAGTTGGTTCTGGTTCTGTTTCAAATATTCAAATTAATAACAATGGTACATTTTATTTTAGTCTATCGACTTAATCAAATGTAACATTACAAATAAGTAATTGGCAATTTCAATATGATCAAGAAGAATATCCATGTTTTAATGAAGGAAGTAAAATTTTATGTTTAAAAGATAATAAAGAAGATTATCTACCTATTGAAAACTTAAAAAAAGGAGATTTAGTTAAAACTTATAAACACGGTTTTCAAAGAATTGAAATGATTGGGAAAAGAAAAATGTGTAATTTGAGTAGTATTAAAAAGGAAGATAGAATGTATCGTTTGTCAAAAGAAAATTATCCTGAATTAATAGAAGATTTATATATAACTGGGTTTCATGCAATTCTAGTTAATAATTTAACCGATGAACAGATAGAAAAAACAAAAGAAATTATGAATATTCTTTATAAAACAGATGATAAATACAGATTGATAGCATCATTAGATGATAGAGCAGAAGAAATAACAGATAATAAAGAATATACTATATATCATTTTTCTCTAGAACATGATGATATTTTTATGAATTATGGTGTTTATGCCAACGGACTTTTAGTTGAAAGTAATTCTTTAAGAAATATGAAGGAATATTCAGGAATGGAATATTTTTAAAAAACAAATTAAAAAATGATAATGTAATAAAATGACAATTATAAATTTTACAAGTTTTTTAGATTATAATCTTTGGACTCAAAATCCGTTAAATAGTGTTGTATACTTAGATCAATCAAGTGTAATTATAAATGTGACTAATGCACAAACAACTTTTTTTACTTCACCTGCCGTTTTATATTCAGGTTCATTAAGTTTTAGTTATAGTAAAGATCCTAATATTACTAGTGTCCAACTATTTATAGGAGGTGTAGACTCAGGTGTTGATTTATCTGCCAATACCAATAATATTGGACCTATACAAGTTAATGCTGGACAACAAATTGAATTTAGAGGATCAACATTAGCTGGACCTGGAACTTATTGCTTAACTATTACAAACTTTCAATTTCAATTTCAATTTCCTTGTTTTAATGAAGGTAGTAAAATTTTATGTTTAAAAGATAATAAAGAAGTTTATATACCAATTGAAAAATTAAAGAAAGGAGATGTAATTAAGACGTATACTCATGGTTATAAGAAAATAGAAATCATTGGTAAAAAGAAAATTGTAAATTCAAAACACCATAAAAAAGAAGATAGAATTTATAGATTATCAACAGTTTATTATCCTGAATTATTGGAAGATTTATATTTAACTGGTTATCACTCTGTTTTAGTTGATTATTTAAATGAAGAAGAAATATCTAAAACAATAGAAATTATGGATTATATATATGTTACTGATGATAAATATAGATTATTAACATGTCTTGATTCTAGAGCAGAACTAATAGAAGATGAAAAGGAGTATACTATATATCATTTTGCTTTAGAAAATGATGATTATTACATGAATTATGGAGTATATGCAAACGGTCTTTTAGTAGAGACTTGTAGTCTTAGATTTATGAATGAGTTGGCAGAAATGAAAATTTTATAAAACAAATTAAAAAAAACTAGTAAGATAAAATGACAACAATAAATGGTTTTAATGGTATATTTGCTCCATCTCAATGGAATCCTACTCTTGGAGGAGGTACTTTTCTTTTTAATAGTCCTACAAATACACAATTGGTAATAGCCAGTGATCTTAATGACTTTTATAGATTTGGTTTATCTACAAGTCCACCAACATTAACTTTACTTCCGAAAGGAAAACTTACATTTACATATACTTTTAGTGGTGCAGGTAGTTCTTGGGACTATTCTGCAAATGGAACAACATTTTTTCCAAGTCCTCAAAATAGTGGTACTATATCTAATATTCAAATTAATGATGGAGGAACTTTTCGTTTTGGTGTCGGTGGTGAAGCTGTAAACTCATTAACAATTACTGGTTGGCAATTTACATTTGATGAAATACCCTGTTTTAATGAAGGGAGTAAAATATTATGTTTTAAAGATAATGAAGAAGAATATATCCCAATCCAAAATATTAAAAAAGGAGATTTAGTAAAAACTTATAAACATGGTTTTCAAAGAGTGGAAATAATAGGAAAAAAGAAAATGTGTAATTTAAATTCATCTAAAAAGGAAGATAGAATGTATAGATTATCGAAAGATAATTACCCTGAATTATTAGAAGATTTATATATAACTGGTTATCATTCAATACTTGTAAATAATGTAACTGATGAACAAATAGAAAAAACAAGAGAAATTATGAGTATGTTATTTAAAACTGATGATAAATATAGATTGATAGCATCACTAGATCCAAAGGCAGAAGAAATAACAGAAGAAGGAGAATACACTATATATCATTTTGCTTTAGAACATGAAGATATTTTTATGAACTACGGTGTGTATGCCAATGAACTTTTAGTTGAAAGTAATTCTTTAAGAAATATGAAAGAGTATTCAGGAATGGAAATTTTATAAAATAAAACTGAATTTATATTTTAACCAAAATATAAATTAAATGAAAAGAAAATTAAGTGATTTACAGTGTTCTCCATCAGTAAAAGAATCTACAAGATCTAAAAAACCCTATCTTTTAGATCCAAGAGAATATGATAATTATGTATCAGCTTCAAGTGTAATTAATTGGTTTTTAAATGATTGTTTAGTTGATTGGTTAAAGTTAAGAAGAAAAATTGTTGAAAGTGATTTTAAAGAAGAAAATTATCTGATTCAACAGGGAAATAAATTTGAAGAAAAAGTAGTTGAATGGATTGATAAAAATATTATAAAAACTGTGAAAGTTGCAGATTCAAAAGATTGGTCTGTTAAGAATGTCAAAAAAACATTTGAACTCATGCAAGATGCAACTCCTATTATCTATTCTGGTGCAGTTAGAAGCAAACATTTAAAGTTATATGGAACAGCTGATTTAATTGTAAGAAATGATTATATTCCCAAGTTATTCACAGATTTAGAATTGAGTGAAGTAAAATGTAATACTTTATTTGATCATCAATATTATTATTATATAATTGATATTAAATGGTGTACACTTCAATTGGCAGCTGATGGAAAAAGTATTTTAAATTCAGGAAGATTTCCGGGATATAAAGGACAATTAACTATTTACAATAATTGTCTGGCAGAAATGCAAGGTTATAAACCAATGTATGCCTTTTTATTAGGAAGAAAAATTAAATATACTCATAAAGGAAAAGATTATTCAACAAACAGCCCATTTATTTTACCAGGAGTATTTAAGACTAATGACATAGAATTCAATAAAAAAGTAAATGAAGCTATAGAATGGGTAAGAGATTTAAATAAACATGGATTAGTAATGAATATTACACCTCCATGTAGAAAAGAATTATATCCTAATTTAGGAAGTAAGTACTATTATTCTAAAAAAAGAGAGCTTGCTGAAGAGATTGGAGATCTATCATTGATTTATAAAGTGAAAACACAAAAGAAAAATATTGCTTTTGAAAAAGGTATCACTAATATATATGATTATAGATTAACAGGTGAAAACCTAAATTTTAAAGGAAAAGAAAGAGAAATAATTGATAAAATAATTACGATGAATAGACAAACAGAAAAAAAGGTAGATTTTGGAACGTTGACTAAAGATTCAATTAAAGAAGAAAATGATATGTTTGTAGATTTTGAAAAATTAACAGATATTTTTGATAATTTTGAGGATATTTCTAATCATAAAACTTTTGATATGATTTTTTTAATTGGTGTATACTATAAGAAGAATGATAGATATAAATACAAAAAATTTTTATTAAAAGAACTTTCAGATGAGAAAGAATTAGAACTTATTAACAAATTTTATAGATTTATTGAAAGAAAGAATTTTCCAAAATTATGGTATTGGTTTGCAGAAGATAAATTTTGGAATTCAACAATGAAAAAACATAATCTAAATTATAATTTAAATTTTACGGATTTAAGAAATTTATTTTTAGATAATAGGATAGTAGTAAAGGATGCTTTTGATTTTAAATTAAAAACTATTATTAATGCAATGAAAAAGAATGGAATGATAGATACAGAAAATAAAAGTGAATGTGAAGACGGAATGACAGCTATGTTAAAAGCTTGGGATTGTTATCAAAAAAATGATAAAGAATATCTGAAAGAGATTTGTAAATATAATAAATTTGACGTCAAAGGAATGTATGATATCGTAAATTATTTAAGAGGAGAATTAAGATAAATTTTTAGGAACATCTGAAATAGCACAAGACATATTTTCATCTGAATAATAAGGTATTTTAAATATTTTTTTATTACTAAATTCATCCCAAGACAAAAACTTTACATTAAAAATTGGAGGATATTCTTTATTATGAAATTTAATTTTTTGATTATTAACTAATTTTAAAAAATTTTCAGGAGAGTTTGGACATTTATGATTTAATTTTTGTCTGTCGATATCATAAGAAGGATAACAAATATTGTAAAAGTTTTGACAAATATAGGAGTAATCATCATCTGAAAAATTATAAAGAAACTCCATAAAAGCCGAATTGACAGTTGTGAAATAAGCACCTTCAAGTGTGCATGTAACATGAAAAATTGTAATATTATCTAAAAACAAACTAATAAAACTTTCAAAATCATTTGAACTGGGCCAAGCATATTTGACTTCAAATTTATCATAAGTTTTATTAGGATGGGTATGAAAAGTGTATTTACTAAATACAACATCAACAGAATCATTATCTCCAATTTTAAGGTCCTTTTTACACATTTCTAGAGTAATTAAAGAAGAGTCTTTATAAGGTTTGATGTTATTTATAATAAATTTATCAGATTGTTCTAATCCTTCAAAAGTATTTTTATGTTCAAAAACTTTAAGATTTATTTTTCTTAATTCATCGATTGTTTTTTGAGTAAAATGAATGTATACTTCACAATTAATTATTTCATCTTTTTTTAATTTTAAAATATCTTGTTTAATCTTATTATATAGATGTAAACTTTGTTCTTTATTTATAAATTTGTCGTTATTATTATCTCTAAAAAAGAATATTTTTTGAGTTTTATTATCATAAACTGGAAATGAGAAATATTTTATAATTATAGGTAAATATTTATTGTTAAGTGGAAAAGAAGATTTTAAAACGATCTTATAATTATGAGGAAAATTTTGGTATAATGAAGAAAGGATTTTATTAATATATTGAATAAAATTTTTATGGAGTGAAAAGTAGATTTTCTTTTTTATTTGATTTATATTAAATTGAATATGTTCTAAGATACTTTCTTTAAAATTATTTGATTTTAAAAAGTTTAGACGTTCTTCGAAAGGTAAATAAGTCATCTGTTTATGAATATAATTTGGAATGATAAAAATCAATCCAGTTTTTAGAAAATTATCATTCTTATCAAAAGGTTGATATTCTGGAAATAAATTTTTACTTTTAAGATAATCATAATCTAATATTAAAATAGACATTTATTTTAATATTAAATTAAAATTTTCAAAATTGAGTTTATAAAAAAGAAATATAATGATATAATGGAAGAAGAAGATAAAAGAGTCACAGCAAATAATTATTTTATTGTTTGTAAGAGATGTCTATTTTGTTTTCAAAACAACAAGTTTGCCAAAGGGCATAAATGTGAAAATAATCAAAATTTTAATGAAGTAGAAAATTTATATTTATTAGACTTAATTAAAGATAATAAAAAGTTAGATAGAGAATATAAAAAACATAAAGAAAAAATAGCTGATTTAGAGAATAAATTAAAAATAGAATATTTTAAGAAAGATTTAATGGTTAAAGTTATAGAACAAATTAATAAAGGTAACGAATTTGAATTAGAGACTATAAAACAAGGGATGTCTAAATCACCTGGTAAAATGAGTCCAATCAAAGAGGAACGAAAGAAAAAGGAACATTATATGTCGGCCAATAAAATTATAGATAAATTAGAGATAGAAAAATCTGAAGAAGAAAAGAAAGAGATAGTAAAAAATTTTGAAAAAGAACTTGAAGAAAAAGGTAAAAAATTCTTTAATGAAACATTAGATTCTTTGAATGATGTGATGAAAGAATCTTTTATACAATTTGAAAAAGATAGAAAATTTGAAAGCTTAAAGTTAATAAAGGAAAAAAGAAAGAAAATGATAAAATATATTGGATATGATGATTATATTAATGTATTGAATGAACATTATCAAAAATTTATTAAGATTGTTGAAAAGAATAAAATGATGTCAGTAAAAAATAAAATTTTAAAAGACTTTTTTTCAGTATTTGAATCAAGATTAATATTTTTGGATGTACATATAGATTTACCAATTGAAACAGATGAAATTGAAAGATTTCATATTGGTTTAGAATTTATACAAAATAAAAATATAAGTGATTTCAAAACATTCAATAAAATAGATTTTATGAAAAATGTGCTTACATATGATCTGGCTGTTAATAGTATAAATGGAATATTGCAAAGAGAATTAAATCATTCATTTCCAAATTTGATTTGGTTAGAAAATTTAGATAGTAAAGACTACTTTTCATTTTATATTTTAGAAAAAATAGATAAAACAAATAAGAGATGTTGGAAGATGGATTGTCGATTAGAAGAGCTGGCTAATGATTTATTAACAAATATACTTGATTATTGTGTTAACTTATTTAGAAAATTATATTTATTAATTTTTAAAGATAATGATTTTAGAATTAATTTACTTGAAACCAGTCCTTTAATGGAATTAGAAGGAAAACAATTGCTAAAAAATATGGTCTTAGTATCAGACTATTATAAATTTGTAAAAATATTTCAAAAAAATGTAATTGATAAATGCACTTATAAAGCAACAGAAAATGATAAATTTAATTTGAAAGCTGATGATAAGTTTAGTCAAAAAAATTTTATAAAAATCAGTACAACTGATTTTAGTAATGATATTTTTCAAAATATTTGTTCATTATTCGACAATCCAAATAAAGAGGAAATTGAAACATTTATAAATTCAAAATTGAATTATTAAAATCATTTTATAAATATATAAAATGATTACAAGAAGTAAAAAAAGATTATTAGAAGTTGAACATGAAATAGATATAATTAATAAAAAGACTAAAATTGATGATGAAGAAAAGGAAAAAATAATTAATGATCATGATGATAAATCAAGCGAAGAAGAAGATGAAGAAGAAATTGATGACGACGATTATGAAGATTTACAAGAATATATAGAAAAATTAAAAAATACAGATAAGAAAGCTTATGAAAATTTTGTAGAAACTTCGTTTTATATTTCGAATTTAGAACCAAATATAGTTGAAATTTTAAAAACACCAATGAAACTAAAAGATAAAGCAAAATTAGTAGAATTATATGAGATATATAAATGTATTGATATGCCTACAGAAGAAGGTATAAATTTGAGAAGTAAAATTAGTAAATGTTATAAAAAATTTAGTGACAGTTATAGAGAACTTGAAAAAAGAAGTAAAGAAGAAATTATTACTCAAAAATTAGAATCAAAAAGAATTAAAAATTCTCAACCAAAGTTAGATTTAAAATCTCAAATATTGAACTTACAAACATCCCCAGATAATAAACTAGCAATTTATAGAAAATATAAAGATTTAGAAGACTTGAACGAACAGGACGAATCTTCAAAATTAAGAAACTGGTTAAAATGGAGTTTAAATATTCCACATGATAAAGTTAAAGAAAATACATTTGAAAAAGAGACTATTTCGGAAATTTTGAATAGAACCAAAAAATATCTTGATCAAGAATTATATGGTATGGATAAAGTTAAAGAACAATTACTATTATTTTTAAACTCAAAATTACAAAACAAAAGTATGAAGGGATGTTCAATTGGTTTACTTGGACCTCCTGGAACAGGAAAAACAGCCATTGCGAAAACACTTTCAAAATGTTTAGATTTTCCCTTTGAACAAATTTCTTTTGGAGGTGTAAGTGATCCTGAATTTTTGACTGGCCATGATTATACTTATATTGGAAGTAGACCAGGAGAAATAGTTAGATGTTTAAGTAGAATGGGTTATAAGAATGGAATTATATTCTTGGATGAGTTTGAAAAAACAAGTGGTAAAAAAGGTATTTCTTCAACTTTATTACACCTTACAGATTTTACACAGAATCATGAATTTAGAGACAATTATTTAGCTGATATCACAATTGATTTATCTAATATTTGGTTCATTTATTCAATGAATAGTTTACCTGAAGATACAGCTTTAAGAGATCGTATTTTTACAATTAATGTAGAAGGATATAATGTTAAAGATAAAATTCAAATTGTTCAAAATTATCTTTTACCTAGAGCTATAAAGAATATTGGAAGAAAAGAGAATGAAATCACAATATCAGGAGAGAATGCTTTATATCTGATTAATAAAGTTGATAAAAGTGAAAACAAAGGTGTTAGAAATTTAGAAAAAACTATTAAAGATATGGTTAACAAAATTCACTTTTTAGTTTCAAATAAAAAAGATGGAAGTTTACAGATTGGATTTAATATTACTTTTAATATAAAAGAAATTAATAAATATCCAGTTCAAATTACTAAAGAAAGCATTGATAAATTTGTAGAAGATACAAATAAAGAGGATGAAGTATATTTAAATATGTTTTTATAATTTATTTTTTATTTCTTGATACAGTTCAATTAAAGAAGGTTTTAACCAAAACATTTGAAGATCAAAATTATGATATAAACCGTGTACTGCTAGTAAGTCTTGAATCTCATACATATTTTGAGCTGCAAACTTAATACAATCTTCATATGATGGTTTTGGATAATTTAAGATATACAAAGCATGATTAAAGAAGATATCTTCTGGAACATTTCCAAAAACTTTAAGGAAGTCATTTATATTTAAATTTTTCCTCTTTCGATAAGATATAATATCAATTTCTTTTACATTTTTTATTGCATCTAAAACAAAAGATTTTCTTCGGTAGTTAAATCCTCCATTAATAGAAAAAGTTGATTCTGGACTTGAAATATCATCATGTTCGTTTTTTAATAACCATCTAAAAACTGGACCAATCATTCCAAATTTTGAGATATAATCAAAGTAAGTTTGCTCTAATTTTTTTAACATATAACTATCGCTTTGAAAAATAATTATATGTTCACCTGGTATAAATTTCCAAAAAATTTCACTTTTTAATAATTGAGAATATTCTTCACTCTTTATATTATCTTTATCAAGTTTAACAAAATCGAATTCGATTCCAGTCAATCTGCTTCTAATTATATTTTCATCAAAAGAATACACTATTAAATTCCAATCTTCAGGTAAAAAATACATAACATTTCTACAAACTGCTTCAAGAGTAGGAAAATTACTTCTTGGTTCTACTATAACAGCATATTTATTAGTTTTAATTTTTTTCTTTGGAACTTTCTGTTGATATTTTCTTAATATTGCACATTGTTCTAAAAGATACTTTTCAATATAATTATTTGACATTTTATTTATAAATAAAATTTTAAACTTAATTTGAATTAATTTAATTCAAATTAATTCCGACTAATGATTATATATCAAATATAAATAAAACTAAAAATAGAACAAATATTTATTTTAAAATATTAGAAAATGGTGATTATCAATCTAATAATTGGATGAAAAACTATGAATATAATTATTCTAATATAGATGATATTATAAAGAATAAATTAATTGAACTGTTTAAATAAGATATTTTAGAATGTAAATTATAATATTTTATTTTAAAATTAGATACTTGTTTGAGTTTATTATTTAATGGTTCATATTAATCTATTTTAAAATTGATAAAGAAAAACTGTTAGGAAAAACAAATGGAGATGTCAAGAATTAAAAAATACGAATTAAATGATGTTTTGAATAAATTTAAAGAATTTTATAAAACTTCAAGTATATTTAACTTTGAACAATATGGAAAAAATTATAGATTTATAAAATTTCATGGAACCTCTCAAAAGGATTTAATTAATAAATATTTAAACGAATTTTTTGAAAAAGTGAAAATAACTGAAAAAACATTTATAAAACTTAATATGATGTATGAAAATAAAAAAATTAATGATGTTCAATATGATTTTGGGAAATTTACACAAATTTGGATATATAATCCTTCTAAAGATATCTATGAAATTTATTTAAAAATTTATGAACTTGCTGATAGAGGAAGATTTTGTATTTATTATCATACAGATGAGAATGGAACGCTTCAGAAAGAAAAAAGTTGTATCGTTATTGAATTATTAGGAAATCATGTTCAAAGTTTAAGAAAAAATTATTATTTTGTTGATTATAAAAATACTGTTGAAAAGGATATTTATGAAAATAAAATTAAAGATATTAATCATTATGCTTATTACTTAAAATATTTTGATACTAAAGAAAGTGAAAAGCTTAAAAAGAATAATAATATTACTTATGGACATCATGATAAGTATCACAATTATGACTCTGTAAATGCATTCGAATTATTAGATGTAAGAATTCCTGAAGATAGAAAGAATTTAATTTCTAGAGATTGGTATTAATAAAGTTAAAGAAATAAATATTAATAAAATGAGTTATTTCGATTACGAAGATATTACTCTGGTTCCTAATATGTGTATTGTTGATAGTAGAACTGAATGTGATACATCAGTTCAACTTGGTAAAAATAAATTTAAAATTCCGGTGATTCCTGCCAATATGGAATGTGTTATTGATGAAGAACTTGCTGTTAAGTTGGCTGAAAATAATTATTTTTATATTATGCATAGATTCAATATTGATATATTATACTTTATTAAAAAAATGAAATCATTATCACTTTATTCTTCCATCTCAATTGGTGTTAATAGTAATTCATATGAACTTATTAATACATTAATTAATGATAATTTAATTCCAGATTATATTACTATTGATATTGCTCATGGGCATTCAATTAAGATGAAAAAAATCCTAGAATATATTCGTTCTCATGATAACTTTAACAATACATTTATTATTGCAGGTAATGTATCATCTCCTGATGCTGTTAGAGATTTAAATTTATGGGGTGCTAATTCTGTAAAAGTTGGAATTTCTCCTGGATACAGTTGTACAACTTATTATACCACAGGTTTTGGGAGTAGAGGGATTCAAGCTTCTATTATTAAAGAATGCGTTGAACGTAATCAAGGTGTTCCTATCATTGCTGATGGAGGTATTAGACATATTTGTGATATAACTAAAAGTTTAGTTATGGGAGCAAGAATGGTAATGATTGGAAGCATGCTCACAGGATTTCAAGAATCTCCTGGAAATGTTGTGACTGGAACAGATGGAAAGATGTATCAAGAATTTTATGGAAGTGCTTCTGAACATTCTAAAGACCATAAAGGAGATAAAAAAACCAAAAATATTGAAGGAACAATGAAACTTATTCCTTATAAAAATAAGTCTATCTTAACCTATTTAAATGAAATTGAAGAAGCTTTACAAAGTTCAATTTCGTATGGAGGAGGAAAAGATTTATCTTGTTTTGAAAATGTAGATTTTATTGTTAAAAAAACTTAAATTAATATTAATTTAGAATTAATATTAATTATTTAACTAGATATTTTAATCATAACTAATGAAGCTGTGGCTTCATTAGCATTTTGACCATTTGGTAGTGTTCCTAAAGTTGATAGTCTACTTGTGTTACCAATTTGTGCACCTGTATCAGTACGATTAACCCACCACATTAATGAAACAATATCATTAGCATATAATAGAGCTGAAAAGGTATTAGTAATAGTATAAATATGAATGTTAACAGGTGCTTCAATCAAAGTAGTTGAGCCTGGTATAACAGCACCGTTTGAAATTAAACATGAAGAACCTCTAATATCTTGGACACCAGGAAGTCCAATTGTTCCACATTCAAGATCTATTTTATAGGTTATAACATACCATCCATCTGAAGGAACTCTGAATCCAGTATTACCACTCTCTATTGTCCAACCAAAACCTGGTGGACCTGTTATACCATTTTCGAAAGAGATGTATTGAAATTCTCCAGCATATGAATTATTATAAGGTTGATCAACACTTTTAAAAGCAAAAGCAGATGATAAATTAATATTACCTGTAGGTCCTGTTATACCAGGTATTCCTGGTAAACCTGTTGGTCCTGTAAATCCAGCTGGTCCAAGAAAACCAGTTTCTCCTGTCAGTCCTGTGGGTGACGGTCCTGTAGGTCCTGTAGGTCCTCTTGGTCCTGTGGGTCCTGTGGGTCCTGTGGGTCCGGTTGGTGCTGACCCTGTGGGTCCGGTTGGTCCTGTAGGTGCAAAAATGCATGGGCCAGTAGGTCCTGTAAATTCTTGACATGGGCCAGTTGGTCCTTGTAAACCAGTTGGTCCGGTTGGTCCGGTTGGTCCGGTATTAGATGACATTTATTAAATAATATAAATTATTTAAATAATTTATATTGAAAAAGATTATTTAATCTGTTAATTTAATAAATACTAATGAACCAGTTGTTTCAGTTGCATTTTGACTATTTGGTAATAGACCTAAAGTTATAGTTGTGTCACCAATTTGTGCGCTACCAATATCAGTAGACCACATTAACCCAATAATTTCATCTATATTTAATTTTGCTAAAATTGTATTATTAATACTATAAATATGTTGTGTGCTTGGAGCTTCAACTAAAGAAGTTGAACCAGGTATTTCTGCACCATTAACAACTAATGTTGAGACAGTTTGTGTACCAGCCCCGGTAACACCTGATAAAATATCAAGTTTGTAGGTAAGAACATACCATCCACTTGAAGGAACTTTAAAACCTGAACCTGTTGGACCTGTTATACCTAAAGTCCAACCGAATCCTGTTGGACCTGTTATACCATTAGTATCAAATAATACATAATTAAAAGTATTAGTAGCACTTGGAGTTTGATTATTAGTTTTATATATTAAAGCTGAAGATATATTAACACTAGAACCAGTAGGTCCTGTAGGACCTATTCCTGGTATACCAAGTGGTCCTGTGGGACAAAGACCCGTAGGTCCGGTAGGACCTGTAGGTCCTATAGGTCCTGTAATTCCTGTGGGTCCTGTGAGACCTGTGAGACCTGTAGGTCCTGTGGGTCCTGTGGGTCCTGTAGGTCCTGTAATACCTGTAGGTCCTGTAGGACCGATAATTTCACAACAAATTCCTGTAGGTCCTGTAGGTCCTGTACATGGACCAAGTGGTCCTTGTAAACCAGTTGGTCCGGTTGGTCCGGTTGGTCCTGTATTAGATGACATTTATTTATTAAATAATTTAAATTATTTAAATAATTTATACTAATACAATATTACAAATCTAAAAAATATTTTTATTTATAAAATGACAACAATAATAAATTTTACGAGTTTTATGGATTATGGAAATTGGAGTACAAGTGGAGGAGGATCAGCTACACCCTTTAATATTCCTAACGGTGTAATATTAACTAGTAATCCTTCATCTTCTGTAACATATACTCTAAATAGTGCTATTGTGTATGATGGAACTTTAAATTTTAACTGGAACAAAATTGGTTCAGGCACTGCTTCAATCATTATTAATGGAAGTGGAATACCTTTAAGTGGATCTGGTTCTACTACTCAATTATTAACAGTAGGAACAACATTAGCATTAACATGTACTAGTGCTAGTGAAGATTTTGAACAACTTACAATAAATGGTTGGGAATTTGCATATGCTACACCTGAACCCCCTCCAGGACCTACTGGACCTACTGGACCTACTGGACCTACTGGACCCACAGGGCCTACTGGACCTGAACCTGAACCCACAGGGCCTACTGGACCTGAACCTGAACCCACAGGACCTACTGGACCTGAACCTGAACCCACAGGACCTACTGGACCTGAACCTGAACCCCCGGGACCTACTGGAGATACTGGAGAAACTGGAACTATTGGTCCTACTGGTCTTATTCCTACAGGACCAACTGGTGCCACAGGAAGTTGTATTTGCACATTCGATAATTTTCAATTTGGTTATTCTATAAATGGAGGTCCAGATGTGATTTTAACAAGTCAATCACCATTAATAAATTCAGGTAATTTAACATTAAATATGACTGCAGGAGATCTTTTTTGTTTTAAAGCCCTTAATTTAGGAAATATAGATACTAATAGTTGTGTTATAGGTCTTAATATATCATGTTTTGAATACAAAGAAAATTATCCTTGTTTTAAGAAAGGTTCAAAAATATTATGTTATATTAGTGGACAAGAAACATATATTCCAATTGAAAAAATACGAAAAGGAAATTTAGTAAAAACATTAAAAAGTGGTTATGTCCCAGTTAATATGATTGGTACTTCAATTTTATATAATAATGGAACTAGTGAAAACATTCTTTACAAATACACAAATGATAATTATCCAGAGGTATTTGAAGATTTATATATAACAGGACATCATTCTATATTAGTTGATAATCTTACACAAAAACAAATGGATGAAACGAGAGAAAAATTAGGAAGATTATATATTACGGAGGGTAAATGGAGACTTTTAGCTTGTTTAGATAAGAGAGCTGTTCCTATAGCAAATTTTAAATCTGAAATTATTTATCATATTGCTTTAGAAAATAATGATTATTATATGAATTACGGTATTTATGCAAATGGATTATTAGTGGAAAGTTCAAGTAAAAGATATTTAAAAGAACTTTCAAATATGGAACTAATTGAATAAAATAAATATAAATATAAATAAATATAAATTAAAATAAATGGCGACATATTATGGTTTCACAGGACCTTTTAATGTAATGAACTGGATTCCTCAGATTGGAAGTGGAGGCTCTATAAATACGTCAAATAGTCCTACTTCAATTACTTTAAATCAAAATATGATTTATAATAATCCTTCATCAACTTTATTTTGTATAAATATTATAAACTCAGGAAAATTATCTTTTTGTTGGGATGCAAATATTTTTAATATATCACCTATTGGTCCTACGGGACCAACTCAACCTGGACCAACTCAACCTGGACCATCTTTAACTGGACCCACTGGGCCCACTGGACCCACTGGTTTTGCAGGTAAATCTAAACAAGGACCTATAGGTTCAACAGGTAGTACTGGAATTACAGGACCTACAGGTCCTACTGGACTATCACTACAGGGACCAATAGGTCCTGTTCAAGATTTAGTACCTTTCGAAAGTGCAACAATTTTTAATAGTGGAACAGGAGGAGTTCAACCAAGAATAGGTCCAACAGGTTCTTTCCAAACAGTATCATTTAATGAATCTTTAACTGGTCCAGTTGGATTTGGATGGTCAGCAACAGTTGGAAACACTGGATTTGTTTGTCCTGATGATGGTTGGTTTATCTTGAATTATAGAATGGATGTGAGAGGAGATGGCGATGGAGTTCCAATTACGGGTGCTTATGCAGCTGCAACTCTATATAATGTTAATAAAGGTTCAGAAATTCCAGGATCTAGTTCATTAGTAAGAACACCAAACAATGATAGACATATTTATTCAATACAAAATACTGTCTTGGCACAGTTACAACAAAATGATACTATTCAAGTATTGTTTTGGGCAGATCCTTATGGAACTGAAATGCAAATAGGAGATTCTAGAATTCAACTAGGAACTGTAAATGTTCCACCAGGACCAAGTTTTGTTCCAGTAGAAGATAGTGTTACATTAACATTTGTTAGATTTGCTTAATTTTAAAATTGATATTCATTTTATCTTATTTTTAAATAAAATGAGCTTGATTACAGTTAAATCATGGAATGAAGTTCATAAAGGAGATTTAATTATTGGAACTAATTATACTTGGAGTTTGAAATATTTTGACAAATTTGGATATGATCAATATAATAATACTAGAAAAGGTATAGTAATTTCAGAAAATCATGGATCTTGGTTTGATATTATAATTGTTAATGAAAATAATGAGGAAGAATTTGCTGTATATGATTGCGGTTCATCAGGAGAATTTTATATACAAAAATATTTAGAAACTATTCAATAATTGTTAAAAATTAAATTTAATATAAATTTAATTTTAATTTCTTAATTTTTCATCCACGTATTCATCTCCGTAATAAGCAAAGATTTCCTCACCTTTTTTAATAGGTTTTCTAGTTTTAATAAAAATTCTTTGTTTATATTGATAAAAATGAGCATTACCATCTTCAAATTTTAAAGGTGAATTTACAAATCTAACCCAACTACTTAAGTTTTTAGATTTCCCATCAATAATTTTAATCTCTTTATTATTAACTTTTACTGAGAATAAATAAGCACCGTGAGAGTTTTCCATTTCTTTTCCAGTATAATTTTTTCCTAAATATTCTCCTATTGTTGTATGAATAGGTATATCAACATTTGCAAAAGCACCTTTACCTGCGTTAGGAATAGTAGAATCTTTAATAGAAATGTAAGATGGGGGAATGCTTCCAACTTTACTATATTTTTCAAATTTCATATTTATTACAAATAAAGTTTTTATTTATTTAAATAAGTTGACATTGCATCTATATAACAATTTGAACGACATTCCTGGGGATTTCTAATTCCTTTTTTTCCACATTCTTGATTACAATATAAATAAGCTTTGTTTACATCTTTATATTGAGCCATACCATATCTAAAAAAATTAGGTTCAAGCCAGTTAGGAGGTTTTACTAATTCGACTTGAAAGGGATCTTTACCATTTAATCTTAATAAGTCAATACCACATCTTTGACAATTCATACCACATCCAGTATTCATCATATCAGCAGGAGTTACTTCTAAATTTCTATAACAAGAACGATAACAAGAATCGGTTGCTTCTTTATAATTTTGATATCCAGCTACTTTGGCAGTTATAGGACAAGGATTTAAGTTAGTTCCTTCCCAAATTTTATCATTTTGCATTTTATTAACATAAATATATTTTATTTTTATTAACATCTCATTGAGTATTTTTTATACATTTTTGATTTTAAAAGATTTATAGGATTTTTCATCTTTTGTTTCATTCCTTGTTTCATTTCTACATCATCTTCTTGTTCCATTTCTAAATCTTTTTCTTTTTTAATTCTTGTAAGAACAAAATAATGTGCTTGTCCTGAAATCGTTTGAAGACAATTTACAATATCTAAATCACATATCGGTTGTTTTTTTTGTGGATCAATTAAGACTATTGTTGTGAGAAGTTTTCCAATCATATAAACATGTCCCACACCATCATAAGATTTAAAAGCACAAAATATCATTCTTCCAGGTAACATCTTAGTTTTAATCCAATTAATTAAACCATCTGGTCCTTCCATGTGAATATGTTCTAATATATGATTATAGTCAGGGTTTACTTCATCAAGAATTTCAATAAATTCATCAGCTTGAAGTCCAATAATTCCTAATAAGTTTTTATTTTTTATTTCTTCTCTTTTTTTTCCCGCTTCTTCTTGTGTTAATACATCTATAATTTCCAATGCATTAACAACACAATCATTTTGACAAGCATTTAGTCTTTTGTTTTTTAAAATTTTATTAAATTTTTCTACGGTAAAAGGATATTGTGGAATGTTTTTTTCAATTCTTTGAAAATGTGTTTGTAATACTTGACTCATTTATTATAATAAATAAAATTTTATTTTCCACATCCACATCCCATTCTTTGTTTCATACTTACAGTTTTATTTGAAAAAACAGAATAATCTTCAATTAAACTTGATTCTTTCTTTTTTTGAATCATGAAATATAATGAAAAAATAAGAGCTACTCCTGAACCCCAGGCAGAAGAAATTAAGATATATTTATTCCAATCAAATTTATATTCAGTGTCATCTTTATTTTTCATTTGTTGATAAATGTAATTAAAAATAAGAGTAATTAAAAAAGTAGATAAAAAAAGGCAAATAGAAGTTTTGATATTTTGTGAGTTGTTCATTTATTAAAAAAAAATATTTTTTTAATAAAAATAGTTTAAATGATAATTGATATATATTAAAGTATGCCTCTAATTTTTAATTGTAAAACTAATGAAGGACATATCATTAAAATTTTAGCCGAATTATTACAAAATAATATTAAAACAGGTTGTTTTATAATTGACGAAAAAGGAATTAGATTAAGAATGTCTGATTCTAATAATAGAATTTTGATTGATTTAGAATTAAATGCAGACCAATTTTCTTTATATAAATATTGTCATGATGAAGATTCTATTTCAATTGGATTAAATCAAAATCATTTTCATAAAATGTTAAGGTCAATTAAAAAGAAAGATTCTATTTCTTTATTTATTGATAAAGATAGTCCAACTGATTTAGGAATTACAATTATCCCTAAAGAAAATAATAGAGTTACCACATCAACTATCAAGATTCAAAATGTTCAACAAATTCATATTGATGAAATTACTGGATATGATAAACCAATAATTGTTCCTTCAAATGAATATCAAAAGATGTGTAAAGACATGAGCACTATTGGAAATTGTATTAAAGTAACTTCAAAAAGATATAATATTAAATTTAGTTGTAACGGAGGAAGTATTTATTCAAGAGAAGTTGTATTTGGAGAAATTGATAAAGATAGTGATGAAAATGAAAAAGAGATTGTTCAAGAGTTTGATACTGAACAACTTTGTAGAATTTCTAAGATTGCTGGTTTAAGCACAAAGATGCAAATTTACCAAGCTGAAAATTTAGCATTATTGTTTAAATCTGGAGTTGGAAATCTTGGAAAAATTTGTATCTACACAAAAAGTAAAAAAGAAATTGAAGAAGAAGATAACAAATTACCAGATGATGAATAAATTACTTATAATTTTTAAATTATAAGTAATATAAATATAATTTTAATTTTAATTATTTCTCCATCTTTTATTACAGTCCAAACAATGCGAGAATGTACTAAAACCTTCATCAGCAGATCGAACTTGTTTAGAGATTGAGTAAGTTCTTTTACTTCCACACCTATCACACTTTTCAATACCTTCTTCTACTTCAAAAGGATTAGTTAAAAAGTCATCTTTTTCTTTTTGTTTATTTTTTTCATCAAGAAATTCATCATTATTCCACAATATTTTTTTATCTTTCAAATCTGAATTTACTTTTTTAATATTATATTGATTAAGAAAATAACAAACCTCATATAAGGTTTCTAAATAAAAGTTTTTAAAAGTTTTTTTTTCTAGTGAAATATTGTATATATTTTTTTCAATAATTTCAATGTTTTTTTCTTTATCAAGATATTCTGTCAATACTGTTTTTTCTTTATTTCTTATTTCACTGTCAGTCATCTCTAAATTTATATATAAATTTATTTAAAAATCAATTTTATATTCCTTTAAATAAATGTTATGTAATGGAATGACAATTATATTAGGAATTTTAATAATTTTTATTCTTATTTGTATAGTCTATCGTCAATTTAGAAAAATAAAGGAAGGAATGTCTAGTAATGACCCTATATTAAGACGATTGAAACAAAAATTAGTAGCAGTTCATCCTAAAGTTAATGATTTAACTTTTTTTGAGGATAAAGAATCATATACTATAAATAAAAAAGATGTTTATCTTTGTTTAAGAGATGAAAATAATGAATATTATAACGAGAATATGTTGATATATGTTACTTTACATGAAGTAGCTCATGCTATTTGTGATGAGATAGGTCATACTCAAAAATTTCATGAAATATTTGAATCTTTATTAGATAGAGCTTATAATATGGGTATCTATAATCCTTCAATACCAATAATACAAGATTATTGTCAACATCACAATAAAATTGAATAAATTATTTATTTTTAGAGAACACAAGAAATGAATAGATTAACTCATGAACAAATCAAGAATATTAAACATGTTGAGAAGATTAAACTGATATTAAAAAAAAATATTTTTTTATTACCTCCAACTTTAAAAAGATCTAAAAGGGTGACTGAAAAGTGGTTTCAAAAAAATGAATTAAAATATCAAAAAGAAAAAAAATTGAAAGAATTAATAAAAAAATCCATAAGAGAAAAATGTAGTGATATGTTGTATAATCATTCTAATAAAGTTTGTAAAGATATTTCACGTTATATTTCTTCTTACGTTATTTAAATTTTATAATAATAATTTACATTTATAAATTGTCCTAATTTATCTAAAAACATAATCAGGTCATCTATCAATATATTTTTTTCAAGTTTCTTACAAATTGCTTTTGATACTGATGTATATCCAATAGGATGTTCAACTATATCTTTTTCATCTATTTCATAATCATTAAACCAATCTTGAATTTCTCCTTCGTATATATCAGGATTTTTTAAAAAAATTTGAATCTTTCTACATCTATATTTTATTGTATCTATTTTTATTTTTGTTTCATACATTAAATAGTCATCACAAATATTTAATTCTTTTTCTAAATGTTCATTTACTTCAAATATTATTAATCCTATAAAAGCTGATAGTTTTTCGTACATTATAATTATTTAAAAGAAATTTTAAATAATTGTTCAATTTTATTATTGTGAAATTTTTCGAATATAATTCATATCTCTTTGAAGTTTAGTATAATATTTAGGATTAGTATTCATAAAAAGAACTGCAAGTGCGTTTAATTTTTTAATAGAAGATGAATAACCAAATTTTTTATAAATTTTATTTAAAGCCAAATCTCTTTGAGAAGAAGTTTTAGAAAGAGAATAACCTAAAGATGAAAGAGAACCAGGATGACTGATTTTAATTACACGACTTTTTTTAAGACCTCCACGAGCAGGACCTTTTCTACCTTTTTCTTTAATACATGTTGATTTTACTTTTATTTTTTTTCCAGTTGATTTAGTATAAGTATAACCTTTACGAAGAGAATATCCATATTTACAAGGAGGTTTTCTAGATTTTTTTAGCATTTATTTAATTTAAAGAAAAATTTAATAAATTATAAAATGGATAAAAATATCTATAATGTTTTAAAACTTTTAAAAGAACCTGAGGATGATGATTTGGATTCTATTGTCTTATCGGTAATTAATAAATTTAAAGATAGAGCAAAGTTTGGAAAACAAAAATATGGAACTGATTTAGATAGAACTGATTTATTAGTAAAAGATTGGATTCAACATGCTCAAGAAGAATTAATGGATGGAATTCTTTATTTGGAAAAACTAAAACATACTATAAACTAATTTTAAAAAATATTTTTTAAAATTAAATGAATGTATTACGAGGTAATTTAAAACTTTGTTCTAAAAATCCGTTAACTGGATGGTATCGTAATGGATATTGTATGACTGATAAAAATGATCATGGAACACACACTGTTTGTGCCAAAGTAACAAAAGATTTCTTAAATTTTTCTAAAAGTCGTGGTAATGATTTAATTACCCCAAGAGGTGATTTTCCTGGTTTAAAAGAAGGGGATTTTTGGTGTTTATGTGCTTATCGTTGGTTGGAAGCTTACAATGCAGGAGTTGCTCCCAAGATTTATTTAGAAGCTTGTAATTATGAAAGTTTAAAGATCATACCTATAGAGATATTAATGAAATATAGATTATAAAACTTTATCAATAAATTTAAGATAAACAAAAGCTTGACACATTACTAAAACATCAGACATATCATCTTTTTTCTTGGATGAAACAACTTTTTGAGCAGTTTTAAAATCATCTCTATCAATCCATATTTCTTGAGCTTTTTCTATAGCCCATTTCTTTCTGGAAGGTTTATCCATTTTTCCAGGTGCTCCTAATATTTTTGTTTTATGATAAGCTGGAAATTCAAATATAGATTTTAAATCTCTATACAAAAATGTGAAATAAGATAAGGCATGTTGTGCTATCTTTAAGCATAATGTATTATTTTTCTTTTTACCAAAACTCATTTGTTGTTCTATTACTATATAACTACATTTGTCCCAATATTTTATATATTTATCTAATTCATCAGTAAGGTTTACGAAAACTTTTGAATCGATATATTTGTCTTTGTTTAAACCTTTAGAAAGGTTTAAATTTTCTAAAAGTATTGTTTTACTTGATTTAAACATTACATCAAGAAGATTGGAATATTCTTTAGTACAACCATCACTAATTATTCTTTTATTTTTTGGAATATTTTTTATATTTTTAAGGGATTCTAGATTAACTTCTTCAATTATAAAAGCAAAATTTATTTTACCTGGATCGATACTTGCAATCCAAATACAATTATCTGAAACTTTTAAATCAGTCATTTCTTTTATTATATATTTGTTGTTTTTATTAAACTATATTTAATACAAATATAATTTACACTTACAAAAATCGTTACAAATGCTAAACTAAAAAGAACATATCCTTCCATTTATTTATTCTTTTCCTTTTTAAGTTCCTCTTTTTTAACTTCTTCAATTTTTTCTTCATGAATAACTTTGTTATCTAATTTATTCATTTCAGTTAATCTTGCTTTAATTTCCTCAATTAGAGTATCTAATTTACAACAAAACATAATGTCATTCATATAAGTTTCTTTAAGATTTTCCATTCCTTTTACAGAGTCTTTTAAATCTTTTGCCATATTTTCAAAAATAATTTTATCAAAAGTATGTTTGGAATTCAAATGATGAGTTATAATTTCAAAAGATTTTTTGACTGTATTATGGATAAAAGTTAGCGTATTTTGTCGATTATCAAAATAAATGAATCCTCTTGTAAATCGAGTCATCAAACCATCACTTTGAACATTCATATTCTTAACATTAATTTTATCTCCTTTTTGTATTTTACCAATAAACTTAAGCTTACTGATAACATCATTATCTAAGTCCATTTTATACTATTAAAATATCTTTAACTTGAATTATAAAGAATATCCTTATTAAAAATTAAATGATGTGTTAAAGTATAATTTGGATTGGCTTGTGGATAAATTTTTTGAATACTAGTTAAAGCTTCTGTTAAAGATATTTTGCTTTTCCACATTAAATAAGCACATATTATGATTACAGATCTATTAATTCCAAAAGTACTACAAATCAAGACTTTTTGATTTTTTTTTAAAAATTGATCTATAATACCTAGAATTTCTAATAATTTTGTAGAATCTAAAAAATCGTTAGAATTTAATTTTAAATTTAAATCTACGATACTTGGATATTGAGGAAGAAAACTTTTTAATTCTTCTGCACAATTAATTATTAATTTAAATTCATTAGGTAGATGTGTGTAGGCGTAACTATCTCCTAAATACAAATTAGTGATTATTTCTAAAGGAAGTTTCTTTTGTTGATTAAAGTAGTTTTCTTCTAATATGGGTTGTAAGATAATATCAGGATATATTACAACATTTTCTTTACTATTATCATTTAAACTTATTTCATAACTTTTTATAATCTTGGGATTATCCACCGGTAAATTCCAAAAATTATTTATCATTTAATAATAAAAATATTCTTTAATTTAATCTTAAATATTTTTATATAAAATATGATTCT
>Ga0247841_10001670_pt1 | contig 48034 bp, 46 predicted proteins | sample LaCruzMarch2015__2_FD_192410 | JGI IMG/M metagenome (GOLD analysis project Ga0247841, IMG submission 192410) | Freshwater microbial communities from meromictic Lake La Cruz, Castile-La Mancha, Spain - LaCruzMarch2015_18m | ecosystem: Environmental > Aquatic > Freshwater > Lake | place: Spain... | reverse complement strand
AACGGTGGCGCCACACCTTAGTAAGCCCTCGAGGGAGATGTCAACGATCTAACCGAGTAATATATCAAATTTTACCCACAAAGTCAAGACTGGGGCTGTTTTATACCGCGTTCTATATATGCTAAAATAAAAACATAGAGGTAAATGTCCCAGCACCAAATTCTCGAATGCTCCACGTCGAACTATTCGTTCGTGTTTCGCATCGGGAATTGATGCGGGACTTCCGGAATTTCTTCTGTCGACCTGCCCGCAGTGCTTGAGCACAGCGATTGCAGGCGGGGGATCGAAATTCACGGAGCGGAGGCATGATTGGGTTTACTAGACATTTTCAAAGGCGGAACTGATTATTCCAACTACGCCATATCTTTGGATATCGGGACTGAGTTTGTAAAAACTTTGATTTTTAAGGTTGAAGGCGATAAAGCCAAGGTCTTAGGTGTTGGCCGCCAGAGGCAGAGATTGGCCGATATTCAGGGTGGCGTTGTTACTGATATATATGGAGTAATTCGCAATTGTGAGGCAGCTCTAGATCAGGCAGCGACTCAAGCAAAGATCCTGCCAACTCAGGTAATAATCGGAATTGCAGGAGAATTAGTCAAAGGAATTACAACAGATGTTCGCTACATTAGACCTGATCAAAATGCCAAAATCACGATTAATGAGCTATCGGAAATTGTAAACAAGATCCAAAAGCAGACATATGATCGTGCGCGTGCAATTTTAGCTTACGAAACTGGCCATCGCGAGGTTAACGTAAAGCTGGTTAACTCGGCCGTTGTTGATGTAAAAATTGACGGCTATCACATCACAAACCCACTCGGTTTTCAGGGTAAAGAAATCGAAGTCAGTGTCTTCAATGCGTTTGCACCAAATGTTCACCTTGGAGCTCTGCAAACAGTAGCTGAATCTCTCGATCTAGATCTTCTCTCTATTGCGGCTGAGCCATTTGCAGTTGCAAGGTGTATGGGCTCGGATCAGGAAACCGATTTTTCAGCTATTTTTATCGATATTGGGGGCGGTACGACAGATATTGCGGTTGTAAACAAAGGCGGATTGGTTGGTACGAAAATGTTTGCTCTTGGAGGCCGCGCATTTACCAAGAGAGTTTCTGCTGTTTTAAATGAGCCATTTTTAGAGGCAGAAAGAGACAAGCTTGATTATTCGGCTGGAAAATTATCGGCCGAAAAGTTGGAGAAAGTCGAAAAAGCAATCAAGCAGGACTCCGATGTTTGGCTCGCAGGAGTGGAGCTGACGCTTGAAGAATTTTCTGATTTGGAGCTTTTGCCCTCCAGAATTTTGCTCTGCGGTGGAGGATCAAATTTACCCGACATCGAACGAGTTTTGAAAGATGCTAAGTGGGGGCGAAATGTTGCTTTTGCTAAAAAACCGACGATCGGATTTTTAAAACCAAAAAATGTTACTTCTGTCGAAGACGAAACAGGGGAATTGAAAGAGATTTCAGATGTTACCCCGATGGCGTTAGCTAATCTTGCAATTGACATGGTTGGCAAGGAAAATGTAGTAGATGGGATTTTTTCAAAAATTATTATGACGTTGAGGAGCTAAATGGACGAAATTCTATATCTTGAGGCAGATGAGGAAATCACTTCTGTTGTTGATAAGCTCAAAGGTCTTGAAGCGGACTCGGTTGGTTTGGTTGCTCCAAAAGGCTCGACGATTGTTCAGTCTCTCGTCAGCTTAAAGTTATTGCAAAAACAAGCTAAACAACTCGGCAAAGAAATCTCAATCGTAACATCTGATGAAGTTGGCCAAAATCTGGCTTCCCGAATTGATTTACCAGTTTATACTGACGTAAAAAGTCGCAAACCGGTAGTGCCAAAGGCGAATATCGAGCCAGAAAATGATGGTCCGATTGAGCTAGATATGGGCAAAGAGTCAGACGATACGGCGACAGAGGAAATCAAGCCAAAAACTGCCGAAGATGAGGACGAAGAAGATTACGGTAATTTACCAAAAGATTTTGAAGTTCACAGATATGACGATAAGGAAGAAAAAAAGGGTAGTCAGGCTGTTGAGGCGGTGGTGGTAGGTGCGATGGCGGAAGAAGCAGAAAAAGCGGAAGCTGCCGATGTTGCTACTGATGTTGCCGAAGAAGCGCCCAAATCTGGAGAAATGAGTAGTCAAATTGTGAATTCAGATATTTCTAGCGAAAAACCCAAACAAGATTTTTCAACGAGACATGTTGGCGAACAAAGAAATGAACACGCTGATCGCGATGAGCTGGAAGCTGCACGGCCGATTACTGCCAACGACCATAAATCGTCAATAAAAAAATCCAGAAAATCGCCGAAGGCCGCAATAATCATAACGGCATCGGTAGTGTTATTTTTAGCGCTTTTGGTCGCCGCAGATCTAGCAATTGCGAAACTGCAAATCAATTTGTCGATTCCGGCCGATCCTATTACAAAAAGCGTACTTGTAAGCGTTGAAAAAGACAGAACGAGCTCCGATTTTGCTGGCGGGGCAATTTCGGGTACACAGCTTTCGAAGGACGTGCAGGTAAGTGATACATTTAAAGCAACAGGACAAAAAGATGCTGGGGAGAAAGCTAAGGGCACGCTTACTTTTAAAAATTCATATCCGACAGCTCAAGCAATTGCTGCGGGAACCACCGTGCGTAGTTCTGGAGGCGTTGAATTTGTTCTCGACCAAGATATTTCAGTCGCTGGCGCAACCCTAAATGGTGTTGGTGACAAGGTCTTGGGTTCAGCCACTGGACTTGTAACCGCAAAGCAAACTGGCTTGACGGCCAATCTAGCTGCATCAACAAGCTATGTCGTTAGCTCTCTTAGCAATATCACGATAAGTGGAGCTACGGCTGGAGGTACATCTAAAAAAGTTACAATTCTGACAAAGTCCGATCTGGACTCGGCAAAGACTGCGTTGACAACCAAAGCCTTGTCTCAGTTTAAGGATGAGATCGCAAAAGATATAACACAAATCTATTTAGCCGATGCCAATCAGACAAATTTTACTGATTTTACATCGAGCAAAAACGTTAATGATGAAGCTGCTGATTTTAGTGCAAGTGGTAAATTGAGTGTCACAACAATTCTATTTAAGTCGGATGACTTTAAATCTGCTGTGACCGCGCTTGTTGATAAAGGCCTACCGGAGGGCAAGAGCTTACTTATAACGAGTGCTGATGTGATTACGCCTTCACTAAATCAAGAAAATATTAATGTAGGTAAGCTTCAGGTCAATGGAGAGATCAATGGTCATGTCGGACCGAAAATCGATTTGACAACACTTCAAAAGTCGTGGAAACTAAAGCCAATTAAAAAAATAAAATCAGATCTTGAAAAAATCGAGGGCGCAACCGTTGGCGATATAAAAATTTCTCCAAGCTTTGCTCTGCCAATCGCTCCATTATTGACTCGCAATATCGAAGTCAAGATCGACTACACTAAGAAATAAAAATATAAATTTTTATTTCTAAATATCAAATCTCAAAATTCAAATCTCAAAATTTTGGTATCGCTTCGCGATTATGTACAAATAAATAATGACAAACGATCAAATGCAAACAATTTTAGCTCTAGATTTTGGAACGAAGAGGGTGGGACTGGCGATTTCTCATGGAATCGTTGCTTCTGCAGTGGGCTCTATTATTTATAATCCGAGCGAAAAAGAAAGCTTTTTTGAACAACTGCGCCAAATTGTCATCGATCAAAAAGCGGAAAAAATAATCATCGGATTGCCGTTAAGCGATGGCAATCCAACCAGACAAAGCGAAGTTTCTTCAAAGATTGGACAAGAAATTTCTGATAATTTAAAGATCGCAGTTGAATTCGTAGATGAATCTTTTACCTCAGTTGAAGCAAAAGAAAACTATGCCAAGGATATCGATGCAGAATCTGCAAGAATAATTTTAGAGAGATACTTGCCCCGTTAGAAATCTTTAAATTTTTACCGTGGGCTTTGAATTGCGCTAGCCGAGATCACAACCTAAAATAAGAAAGCAAGATTTTTAGAAATTTCTAACGGGGTGAAAATGAGTCATGAGATCAGTAAATACGACGAAAAGAAAAAACCAGACAAACAAATGGTTGTTAAAACAGCTGTCGAAAATATAAGTATCTATAAAAGATACTGGTACTTGGTTGTCTTGATTGTAATACTGATCGTGATTCCTCTCATTATATCTTCGTACGTGACTTTTAGTGCTAGACCGCTGTCCAGTGAGAATCAAGACTTTACATATTTTGAGATAAAAAAAGGCGAGAGTAAGGCCGATGTGGCTAAACAGCTAGTCGAGCAAAAAATAATCCGATCGGCTTTTGCTTTCGAGATTTCGGCATATGTCGCCAGAAAGCCAATTCTATCTGGTCATTATAAGATCGCGTCGTCAATGTCGACTGTTGAGATTTTAAAAAAAATGCAGAAAGGTGAAGTTGACGCATTTCAAATTACAATCCCCGAAGGCTGGAGAGTTTTGCAAATTGCAAAGTTGATGGGAGATGTGGGTGAGGTAAATGTAACTAAATTTATTGAATCAGCAACAGGCACCGAGGGGCGGTTGTTTCCCGACACATACGTTTTTCCAAAATCTTTAGAACCAGCCAAGATCATCCAGATGATGAAGGATAATTTTGACAAGCGAACCGAGGGGATTACTATTCTGCCAGATCAACTTGTACTGGCCTCGATTGTTGAGCGTGAATCGATTTCAGATGAGGAGCGTCCTCAGATTGCCGCGGTTTACCAGAACAGGATAAACAAAAATATGCTAATGCAAGCAGACCCGACGGTTCAATATGGACTCGATACTCAGACTTATCTAAAGAACAAATCGGTTGATTTTGATTTCTGGAAGCCCTTAGTTAAGGGCGACATTGATTCTCTGAGCTCTTCGTTTAACACATATAAGCAGCGAGGTGTTCCGCCAGCTCCGATTTGCAACCCGGGGCTAAAAAGCATCCAGGCAGCTCTAAATCCAACACCAAATTTTGGTTATCTATATTTTTTCCATGACAAAAATCAAAAAATTCATTTCTCAAATACCTATCAAGAGCATCTGCAAGCAATCCAGCAATTTGGAGTCTCGTCATGAGCGAAAATGTCATCAAGGCCGGTGTCGGGGTGATGATTCTTCGCGATGGTAAGGTACTACTTGGCAAGAGAAAGGGTTCACATGGTGCTGGAGAATATGCTTCTCCAGGCGGTCATTTAGAGTTTGGAGAGTCAATTTTTGAGGCCGCTAAGCGAGAAGTGCTTGAAGAGACAGGTCTCAAGGTAAAAAGTATTGAGTTTTTGTGTTTTGTAAATCTAACGCAATATACGGGAAAGCATTACGTCGATATCGGTGTTTTAGCTGAGGTTGAAAGCGGCGAACCAAAGCTGATGGAGCCGGATAGCAGCGATGGCTGGGGTTGGTATGATATCGACAATTTGCCACAGCCACTTTTTGGGACTATGCCGACACGTATCGAGGCCTATAAAACCGGCAAGAATTTTTTCGATTCTAAAAGTTAAAAGGCGCCACTTCCCGTTGTGGCGCCTTTAGTCGTCAAAGACGATGCTCTCGAGCAGAGTCGCGAGCTCTGCTTGGGATGTGTCTGGGCTGGCGAAGCGGAACAGGTGGGCATTTTGCCGCGCCCAGCTTCGCTCCTCGTCCGAAATCGCGAGACGTTGCCTGATCACCTCAGGCGTTTCGCGTCGGCCGAGCCGCCTCTGCTGCTCTTCGGTGGAAATGTCGAGCCATATCGCCGCGGTTTCGGGATAGACCGCTTTGATGACCTCAACATTTTTACGATCGGTTACGCAGAGGATTCGTCTGTCGTTGCATAGAGCGCGGGCAAACTCACCCTTCGTGTAACCGTACCGCTTGTTGTTATACGTGATGTCGGTGAGGAGGATGCCCTCGCTGACATAACACGCATACTGCTTGCTGTTCACGAAGTAGTAATCAACTCCGTGCGACTCTCCTTCTCTTGGCGCTCTAGTGGTAAAAGCCACCGGTACAGCGATTCTCCCCTTGTGCTTCTCGGCCAAGTCGTGAACAAGTCTTGACTTACCCGAGGCAGACACTCCAGCAACAAGCGTTACCAGCGGCATTTCTCACCACCTTTGCATCGGGATAGAAGAGCTAATAAAATTATCAAAATTGACAAAGAATGTCAATCTTTGACAGATCGATTATCCCTGCTAGAATTCATAGTGCAGGTCGAGTAGAGGGGGCTCGCTTATTTTATGATTGGATTGGACTTATGGCCAACATTTTCGGATTTTTATCAACAGATATAGGCATTGACCTCGGCACTGCCAATACTTTGGTTTATGTAAAGGATCGCGGAATTGTTATAAATGAGCCATCAGTTGTAGCGATCAATCAAAAAACCAAACAAGTTTTAGCGATCGGAGAAGATGCAAAGAAAATGGTCGGACGTACCCCTGCTTATATTGTTGCGGTGCGGCCGTTGGCTGATGGCGTAATTTCAGATTTTGAAATCACAGAGCAAATGCTCAAATATTTTATTGGCAAAACTACCGAACGTAGATTTAGTTTGTCTCCAAGGCCGCGAGTTGTTATCGGTGTGCCTTATGGTGTAACAGAAGTTGAAAGACGAGCGGTTGAAGAGGCCGCTTTGAATGCTGGGGCCCGTGAAGTTTATCTGATAGAGGAGCCGGTTGCCGCTGCAATTGGTGCACGTTTACCTATTCAGGAATCAACCGGCAGTATGATAGTTGATATTGGCGGAGGCACTACTGAGGTTGCGATCATTTCTCTTGGCGGAGTTGTTACGAGTCGGTCGCTTCGAATCGCTGGCGATGAGATGAACGAAGACATTGTCGACTTTGCAAGGGATAATTTTAATTTGTCTCTGGGAGCTAGAACTGCCGAAGATATAAAGATTGCACTGGGATCGGCTGTTGAGATGAATGAATCTCTAACATTCCCGATGCGCGGTCGTGATCTAGTTTCAGGTCTTCCTAAAGAGATTATGATAACCGACGAAGTCGTTAGAAAAGCCATCTCGAAGTCAGTAAAATCAATTGTGACCGCGGTTCGATCGACTATAGAAGAAGCACCTCCAGAATTAGTGGCTGATATTCTAGAAAGAGGAATTGTCTTGTCTGGAGGAGGGGCATTGCTTAGGGGTCTAGACAGGCTGCTAATGGCGGAGACTCAAACAGCTGTTCATATTGCCGAAGATCCTCTGACTGCCGTGGCGCGCGGAACCGGAGTTGTTATCGAAGATCTTGAAACATTGAAGTCGGTATTGCTTGCGAGTGCTTTGAATTAAAAATCAAAATGAAAAAGTTTTATATATATTTCGTATTAGGGGCGGTGCTTTTAGTTGTGCTCTACGAGATCTGGTCTTTGCCGTTTGAATTTCTTGCGCAAAAGATTATCTTACCGTCAGCATACGTTGTGAGCCAAATATTTCATAAGGCGACATCTCCCGTTAAATTCTTGAGCGATTTGTCAAAGCTCGACAAAAGGAATAAGAATCTTGAAAGCGAAAATTTATCTTTGAAGGCAGAGATTGCAAAACTAATGAGTCAAAATCAGCTTGTCGAGGCTTCGAATGAAGAGGCGCAGGCAAGTAAAAATTTTGAGTTTGATTTAGTTCAAGCACGCATAATTGGTCGCACACCATATTCCTATGATCAAACCTATATAATCAACCGAGGGACGAACGATGGTCTCAGACAGGGTGCTGGGGTCCTGAATGGCGGTAATTTAGTCGGGAAAATAAAGAAAATCTATCCAGACAGAAGCGAGGTTGAATCAATATTATCGCATGATAGTATCATTCCTTCTCGCCTACTTATCTCTAGGGAGAGTGGACTGGTTCAGGGCGGTTTGGAGGGGCTGATAATGACAGATATTCCGATCGGAGCGAAAATTCAATCTCAAGATCAGGTGGTGACGAGTGGCTTGGGCGGAGATTTGCCCCCAGGGATACTGATTGGAAAAGTTGAACAAATCGTAGGATCAGACGGAGAATTGTTTCAAAAAACAACTGTTAGTCCAAATGTAACTTTTTCAGATATAGAGGTTGTTAGTGTTGTAAAATGAAAATCAAAAATATCCTATTAATAATTTGCGCACTTATAATTGAGCTGGCTATTATGGGGCCATTTTTTTCCTTGTATTTTTTAAGCATTTTAACGGCAATTGCTTTATATATCGCGCTTACGTTTAGTATTGAAGAAGGTCTGGTGTCAGTTTTTCTTATTGGATTTGTTGTCGATATTAGCAGTTTTAATATTTTTCCGTTTGCAACTCTTTTGCTTTTAGCCGAGCTGCTAATAATTTATTTAGCCAAACGCAAAGTGGTGGATTTTAGAAATCCAGCGTCAATATTTTTGTTTCTTGCGGGTTTTGCGCTTTTGCGCTTTGTAATCGAATCTTTTTTTTATCAGGGATTTACGAATGAAATTTCCGTGACGTATTCAATTCTCGCTAATATTCTTCTCTCTTTCGTTTTGGCATTTGTCATTTTCAAATTTAGCGTGGTTAGGAAAAATGATGAAGCAGAATAGATTTTTCTCCTACAAGGCAATCGCACAGATCAAAGATCCACTTGATGAGCGTACTTTTTTTGACGCAAACGAAAAAATAACCGAAAAAAATAGATCAGCATTATTCAATTGGGGCATTTTATTTGCTCTAGTGTTGATGGTCTCTCTCTCCTATCGCCTCTTTAAATTACAAGTGAACGATGGATACATAAACTTAAAATTATCTCAGGGGAACATCGTTAGAAATATTGCTCAAGCTGCCCCTCGAGGCGCTATAGTTGACCAAAATGGTCAGATTCTTGCTTCAAATATGCCGAGCTACCAACTTGTGACGAGGATAAATAGAGTTAAAGATCTGCAGCTTGTAGACGAAGAGGTCTTTAATGCTGCACAATTAAGTCGACAAGATGTGCAAAAAGCAATCGAAAGCCAAGGAGGACAGCTAGGTTATGTGGTTCTAAAGGATAAAATCACAAGAGATGATGCGCTTTTGATTAAGTCCCATCTTCCCGTCTACGGACCTTTCGAGATCATTCCTACATTTCTTCGTGATTATGCAGAGGTCAGTCTCTCACACGTTTTGGGATATACTGGTAAACCTTCGCAGTCAGAGATTGACGATACACCCTCAATTGCCGTAAATGGTATTTCAGGAAAAGACGGATTGGAAAAGACATACGATCAGTTCTTGCAGGGAATTCCCGGATCAAGTCGTGCTGAAGTAAACGCGAATAATAAATTAATTCGTAATCTCTCGACCCAAGATAGCTTGGTCGGAAGTACACTCAAAACTTCGATTGATCTAGATCTGCAAAAGCAGATGTATCAGCAATTAAAGACAAAGGCTGACGAATTAAAGACTAATGCTGCTGCAGTTGCGATCGATCCCCGCGACGGAACGATCAAAGCGATGGTTAGTCTGCCGGATTATGATAATAATCAGTTCTCGAGTGGACTAAGCCAAGATGAGCTGAATAAAGTTCTGAGTGATCCAAATAAGCCTATGCTTAACAGGGTCACAGCAGGTGTGTATCCGTCAGGTTCTTCGATAAAGCCATTTATTGCGACCTCAGCGCTTGATCAGGGAATCGTAAACCAGTCGCTCGCATTTGATACACCTGCATTTATCGAAATCGGTCAATGGAAATTTCCGGACTGGAAAGATCACGGAGTAACAAATATTGAGCGGGCAATTGCAGAGTCAAATAACATTTTTTTCTTTGCTTTGGGCGGGGGATATGGGCCAATCAAAAATGGTTTGGGGCCCGACGGTATGAAAAAAGGTTTGGAAAAATTCGGGTTTGGGTCTAAGACGGGCATTGATATTGCGGGTGAGGGTGCAGGATTTATACCAACACCAGAATGGAAAAAGAAAAAAACAGGCGAAAACTGGTATATCGGAAATACCTACAACATGGCTATTGGACAGGGAGATTTGCTAGCTACGCCTATACAAATTTCAAACGCAACAGCGACTATTGCCAACGGAGGAAAGATATACAAACCACATTTTGCGGATTCTGTTTTGGCCAGCAATGGTGGCGAGGTTAAAAAATTCCCTGCCGCTGATTTTTTAGTCGCATCTGACAGATTTGATGCTAAAAATTTGGACATCGTTAAGAGAGGGATGCGTATGACGGTAACCGATGGGTCGGCTAAGTCGGTTTTTGGTACTGATTTCCCAATATCTGTTGCAGCCAAAACAGGTACAGCTCAATATGGTAACGAGGACAAAACCCATGCGTGGTTTACGTCCTACGCGCCATACGAGGACCCTAAGTTGGTTATAACTGTTATTATCGAGGGTGGCGGAGAGGGCTATGAATCGGCTGCGCCTGTCGCCAGAGAGCTTTATAGATGGTGGGCGGAGAACCGCAATAAATAAAATTTATTGCGAATTTAAAATTTTAAATTTTAAATTTAAAATTGCGCCGCAGTCGAAGATTTACGACTTGTAATCTATTGATTTTGATAGCGGCGGTATGCTATACTGTTGCAAGTTCGCCACGTCAGATACGTGGCAACTTCATTCTAAAAAAGTAAACGATAGGAGCCCAGAATGGCAGAAAAAGTCATCAGACTCACAAAACAGGGGCTAGACAAGCTAAAAATAGAACTAGAGGAGCTTAAAAAAGTTAAGCGACCTGCGGTTATAGATCGTATCAAGAAAGCCAAGGATTTTGGTGATCTGAGCGAAAACGCCGAATATGAAGATGCTCGAAATGAGCAGTCTTTTATCGAGGGCAGAATTCAGGAACTTGAATACATGGTTAAGTATGCTGAAGTGAGTGAAAATCATCCCGTTAATGAAGTCTCGCTTGGTTCAAATGTTACAGTTACGATGGACGGCGACAAGGCTACTTATGAAATTGTTGGCTCAACCGAAGCTGATCCTATGCAGGGCAAGATCTCTGACGATTCTCCAATCGGATCTGCTTTGCTTGGTGGAAAAGTTGGCGAAAAAGTTACGGCTAAAACACCAGGTGGAGATCTTGAGATCAAGATTGTAGCGGTTCAGTAATAAAAAAACGAATCTCGAATTGCGAATTAAGAATCGCGAATAAAACAGGGCAGAAGTGCCCTGTTTTATGGTTTAAAGCACTCCATATATTCTGTTTGAAAATACCGAGGCGGTTGCTCTTGATGACATTCGCAGACCAATTTGTGTTTAATCTTCCAGTTTTGCCGTTTTCAAACAACTTACGCAGGCAAATTTGCTTGGTCCAGCAATTTAGGCTGGAAATTTGCCGAGTATGTAGATAGCCCGAGCCGCTGGGTCGAAGGGTGGTACCTGAGACTAGGGACTATCGGTGTTTGAAATGGCAAAACAAAAATGGACTTTAAAAATAAATAATTATATAGAGAATACATTTGAAATCCTCTCCTTTTTCCCCTATAATCAAACCAGTTACTAACCTAATGCAGTGAGGTCAATATGTTAGATATTGCATTTATCCGCGAAAAGACAGATTTTGTAAAAGAAGGTGCCTCAAAAAAGGGATCCGATCCTAAGATTGTTGATGAGGTACTAGAGCTCGACGAAAGACGCAGAAAAGCATTAACCAAGCTCGAAGAAGCTCAATCAAATTTAAATAATATTTCTAAAAAAATCGCATCTGTAACGGGTGATGAAAAAACCTCGCTTGTTAAAGAGGCAGCCGAGCTTTCAGCTCAAGCCAAAGAGCTAAAGCCAGAAGTTGATGAGGTCAATGAGCTTTTTCGTCTCAAAATGCTTGAAATTCCAAATCCACCACTTGAAGATGTTATCGTTGGTAAATCTGACGCAGAAAATACAGTAAATCGAACCAACGGAGAAGTGCCCAAATTCGATTTTGATGTTAAAGACCACGTTGATCTCGGTACTTCGCTTGATCTAATCGATATCGAACGAGCTGGAAAAATTTCGGGAAGCAGGTTTTATTTCTTGAAAAACGAGATGGTGCTTCTTGAATTTGCATTGATTCAATACGCTCTTTCAATCTTGGTCAAAGAGGGCTTCGTGCCAATCATCCCACCAATTCTTTTAAACAAGGCAACGATGCTTGGTGCGGGATATTTACCAGCCGGAGAAGATGAGATCTATAAAACTCAAGATGACACATATCTTGCCGGAACTGCCGAGCAACCACTGGCCGGTATTCACATGGACGAAGTGCTTGATTCTAACAAATTTCCTATCCGATATGCTGGATTTTCGAGTTGTTTTAGGAGAGAGGCTGGATCTCACGGCAAGGATGTCCGTGGAATTTTGAGAGCCCATCAGTTTGATAAAGTCGAGATGTTCTCGTATGTCGAGCCAAAAGATTCTGCTAGCGAGCACGATTATCTTGTTTCGATTGAGGAAAAAATTGTTCAAGGTCTGAAGCTTCCGTATCAGGTTATTGATATCTGCTCGGGCGACCTTGGCGCACCTGCAGCCAAGAAGTTTGATATCGAGACTTGGATGCCCGGCCAAGACAAATATCGAGAGACGCATTCTTGCTCAAACTGCACTGATTTTCAGGCTAGAAGATTGAACATTAAATATCGAGATAAAGATGGTAAGCTACAATTCGTTCATACTTTAAATGGAACGGCGATCGCGATAGGCAGGATGCTGATCGCAGTAGTTGAGAATTATCAAAACAAGGATGGTTCGGTAACCGTACCCGAAGCTTTGCGACCGTTTTGTGGTTTCGATAAAATTGAGAAAAAAATAATATGTTGATGAGGACAATAGTTTCTGTTAATACTTATCAATGATCAAAGTTCAATATTTATCATTTAATTTTTAAATTTTAAAATTTGTAAATTGATTGAAAATTGAATTTTGAAAATTGTAAATTAACCGAATGAAATGAGGTTGTTAGATGGACTTAATCATTAAATCCCTAGCGGGAAACGTTTCTGAGGACGAAAAAAAGGTTGTCCGAAAAAGTATGCTTTGGTTTGAGGAGCACTTGCCCAATAACTCCGTGATGACCGTTGGGATCAAGCAGCATATCACCAAAAAATCCAATCAAGCTTACGAGATTATCACTCATGTGAATACTCCGCAAATGAGAAGACCTGTTTATGTAAAGGTTTTCAGAAATTCATTTATTGAGGCGATTAACATTTCTAGGGAGAAAATCGAACGTATCGTTGTTAAGACCAAAGATCAGAGAAAGCTAAAATTTAAATTACCAAGTATTAAATTTGGAAAGAAAGCTGTTGATGGCAAAGTTTCTTGATAAAATTTTCGGTGGTGGCAACAAACGTGAAGTGACTAGACTTCAGCCGATTATCGACAAAATTAATTCATTTGAATCACAGATCAAGGAGCTGTCCGATGAAGAGCTTGCACACAAAACAATTGAGTTTAGAGAAGCTCTAAATCCGCCAGCTGGCGGAGGCAAGACACTTGATGATATTCTGCCGGAGGCATTTGCAGTAGTTCGAGAAGCCGCTAGCCGAGAGATCGGTCAGCGCCATTTTGATGTACAGCTGATTGGTGGAATCGTTTTACACCAAGGTAAAATTGCAGAAATGAGAACCGGTGAGGGAAAGACTTTGGTTGCGACATTACCCCTCTATTTAAATGCAATAGAAGGCAAGGGGGCGCATCTAGTCACGGTTAACGATTATCTAAGCAAATACCAAGGTGAGTGGATGGGACGTGTTTATGATCGTCTGGGTCTAAAAACTGGAATTATCCAAAACCAAGGTATCAGCTTCGTTTTTGAACGCGGCTGGGGCAACAAAAATAAAACCGAAGAGGAAATTGCTGCTGGTGAGGTTTTGGACGAGAATCTTAAACCTTCAACCAGAAAAGAAGCCTATGACGCCGATATTACCTATGGAACCAACAATGAGTATGGGTTTGACTATCTGAGAGACAATATGGCTCAAACTCAGGAATATTTGGTCCAAAGAAACGAATTGAATTTTGCAATCGTTGATGAAGTTGACTCGATCCTGATTGATGAAGCTAGGACACCGTTGATTATTTCATCACCCGCCGAAGAGTCGGCAGATCTTTATGCAAAGTTTGCTGCGATCGTTCCAAGTTTAAAAAGAGACGTTGATTTTGAAATAGACGAAAAACTCAGAGCAGTTTCTTTAACCGATGCGGGAATTGGTAAGTTAGAAAAAATTTTGGGTATTGCTAATGTTTTTCAGCCCGAAACAATTTCGCTAGTACATCATTTGGAAGAAGCACTCAAGGCGCATGCATTATTTAAGAAAGACAAAGATTATGTTGTGAAAGATGGAGAAGTCATAATCGTTGACGAATTTACCGGCCGAATGATGCCGGGGCGACGATATTCCGAGGGATTGCATCAGGCGATTGAGGCCAAAGAGGGCGTAGCGATAAATAGAGAATCAGACACATTAGCTACAATTTCATTTCAGAATTTTTTCAGACTTTACGACAAGCTTGGTGGTATGACGGGAACGGCTGCGACTGAAGCTGAAGAATTTCATAAGATTTATAAGCTCGAAGTTGTCGAGATCCCTACCAACAGAGACATGATCAGAGTAGATGCACACGACTTAATCTATAAAAATGAAGATGCCAAATTCAATGCAATAGTTGCCAAAGTCAAAGAGTTGAGCGAAAAGAAACAGCCAGTTTTGATTGGAACGATTTCGATTGCAAAGTCCGAGGCACTTTCAAAACAATTGAAAAGATCGGGCGTAAAGCACGAAGTCTTAAATGCTAAAGCGCACGAGCGTGAGGCAAAAATCATTGCTCAGGCAGGGCGCGAAGGCGCGGTGACGGTTGCAACAAATATGGCCGGAAGAGGTGTCGATATCTTACTTGGTGGCAATCCGCCAGAAAAAGAGGAAGCGCAAAGAGTTAAAGAATCAGGCGGCTTATTTGTTATCGGAACTGAGCGACACGAATCACGTCGAATCGACAACCAGCTGAGGGGACGTTCTGGCCGACAGGGCGATCCGGGAGCTAGCCAATTTTTTATCTCAATGGATGATGACCTTATGAGAATCTTTGGCGGAGATCGACTTAAGAATATGATGGAAAGATTAGGACTGCCAGATGATCAGCCGATTGAGCATTCGATGATTTCAAAATCGATTGAGTCCGCTCAAAGACGAGTAGAGGGCCATAACTTTGATACCAGAAAACATCTTGTCGAATATGATGACGTTATGAATAAGCAAAGGGAAGTTTTCTACCGCAGGCGCCGAAGAGTTTTGCAGCTTGATCCGCTCGAGGATAGTTCTTTGCACGAACAAATCATCGCTCAGATGTCAGAAGACGAGGCGAAGCAGTATAAAAAAAATATTGGTCCATCCGATATCAAGGGAGTTCGTGATATTGAGCGCAGAGTCAATTTATCAATTATGGATCAGCTTTGGATTGAACATTTAAATACGATGGATCAGCTGAGAGATTCTATCGGTCTTAGGGGCTATGCTCAGGTAGATCCTCTAATTGCGTATAAAGAAGAATCACTGCGATTATTCGAAGGCTTGATGCGATCAGTCGATGATGAGCTAATCAACATGCTTACAAAGATTGATTTTAAACAAGCGCAGATGCAATCACCAAAACCAAAGGCAAATCCACTAGAATACCAAGGCGCGGATACTGCAGAAGGTTCTGAAGTGATCGAAGAAGCAGTCAACGAAGAGACTACTGATGTTGCCGAGATTCCCGAAGCCATTGTGCCAGAACCCGAGCAACAAATTATTGAGGCTCGCCCCGATAGAGATAGCCGACGCCAAGGTGGATCGAGTGAAAGTATCAGCACAGGAGAGTCGGCGTCGATCTCTGACGGGGTAAAAACCAGCAGAGATGTCATAACAACAGTTAGGACCGTCGGGGATCGGATGCAGCAGGCATCGGCGCAAACAAATGCTGTACAGGCCGATAAGATCGGGCGAAATGACCCCTGCCCGTGCGGATCTGGCAAGAAGTATAAGAAATGTTGCGGAAAGTAGGCGTAAATGTCTCTCAAAGATTATAAGCAAAAAAGTTTAGAAATCATAAAGAGATTTGAAGCGACTGAGCCGCGCAGATGGAGCATAGAGGGTTCGTCGATGGAGCTCGTTACTGAAGTTGGAGATTTACTTGATCTGATCTTGCGCAAAGAATACTACAAGCAAAATGTTTACGACGATCTCGATTATCAGATCAAGGACGAGCTAGCCGACATCATCCTGATACTGTTTGCAATCGCCGAGCACTATAAAATTGACTTGGATGAATCATATGAGGAAATGCTCAAGATTGTTGACGAGCGTTTAAAGAGTAAGGGTCTATGACGACAAATAAAGATTTCGCAGAAATCTTTGAGGAGTTTGCACAAATTTTAGATCTAAAAGGTGATATTCGCTTTAAAATTGTTGCCTATGAAAATGCGGCGCAGGCAATAAATGACAGTCCTCGACAGGTGGTTGATATATATAAAGAAGGCGGCGTAAAAGCGCTTGAAAAAATTCATGGAGTTGGCGGAGGCATTGCCTCAAAAATTGAAGAGTATATCAAAACCGGCAAGATGAAGGAGCTTGTGGAGCTCAAAAAAGATTTTCCGGAAATTGAGCTTGAGATTATGAAAATTCCGAGCGTTGGGCCAAAAACTGCTCGAAAAATTTATCAAGAATTTAAAATCAAAAAATTTTCAGAAGTTGAGCCGAAGTTAAAAAAAGACGGTCTAAAATTTTTTCATCCGAAGACACTTGAAAATATTCTTGACGGTATCAGAATTATGAAAAGTTTTTCCGGCAGGATGCTGCTTGTCGATGCCAAAGTGTATGTTGACGAACTTATCGAATATTTAGAGCTTGACAAAAATGCCATAAATATTACTGCCGTAGGAAGCTACAGACGCAACAAGGAAACGGTTGGTGACATTGATCTCGTAGCTTCGTCTGCTGATTCGGAGGCTACGATCGAACATTTTGCAAAATTCAATGAGTTCAAAGACATTATTGTAAAAGGTGATAATAAGTCGACGGCGCTACATAAATCCGGATTTACGGTTGATATTCTGATTTTGTCTGCAGAGGAATTCGGCTCGCTATTGCAGCATTTTACCGGATCCAAAGAGCATAATGTCGCGCTTCGAACTCACGCTCAACTTCGCGGGATGAGTGTTTCGGAACACGGTATAAAGATTTTAAAAACCGGAAAAACGCAGATGTTTGAAACAGAAGAGGGCGTTTACGGACAATTGGGACTTAAGTATATCGATCCTGATCTTCGTGAGGATCGAGGTGAGATTGATGCCGCACTTCATGATAAATTACCAAAATTAATTAACTTAAAAGATATAAAGGGAGATCTACACGCTCATTCAAAATGGTCTGACGGAACCGCGACTATAGAAGAGATGGTGGCTAGCGCTGAAAAATTAGGTTATGAATACATCGCCATTTCCGACCATACCGTTTCGCTTGGAATTGCTCGAGGATTAGATGAAAAAAGATTTTTAGAGCGTAGAGCTGAAATTGAAAAAGTTCAGAAAAAATTTCCAAAGATAAAGATTTTAGATTCTTGCGAAGTTAATATCAAACCTGACGGATCACTTGATTTGCCCGATGAATTAATGGCATCTTTTGATATTGTAACTGCTTCTGTGCATTGGAGCTTGAAGCAGTCACGCGAGGATATGACCAATCGATTAATTAGTGCCATTGAAAATCCCAATATTGATATTGTCGGTCATCCGACAGGAAGGATAATTAATGAGCGCGAGGGTTATGATGCTGACTGGGATCAGGTTTTTAAAGCGTGCGTGAAAAATAATGTAGCGCTAGAAATAAACGCCTATCCAAATCGCTTGGATCTTACGGATAATTTAGTTTTTGAAGCCCGAAAATATGGGGTTAAATTTGCAATTTGTACTGATTCGCATTCCGTAGAGCAGCTAAATAATATGTGTTTTGGCGTATCTGTTGCGCGCCGTGGCTGGTGTGAGAAAAAAGATATTTTAAATACCCAGTCTTTCGATAAATTTGCTAATTAAATACCATACTGACGTAAAGCCGAATAAACCAACGGTCAATTCGGCAACGGTGCAGTAAATTCTCAAAAATTTTCAAATAAGCGTAAAATTGAACTAGATGAAAAAATCCGATCGATATTTTTCGATAAATTTGGGGATTGTGTTTGCCCTCTTTTTTGTGATCCTAATTTTTTTCCCAAATCAGGTCAGGGATGTTCTCGTAAATCTCGGGCCAAAAGCTCCAAAAAATGTGGCGATCGTTGTACCTCATTTTGATTTTGCAAAAGATAGTCGACAAAAATTTATCAAGCAGATTTCAACGGAGATTATTCCAGACAAGATCATAATTGTTTCGACTAATCATTTTAATACCGGAGCAAAAAATATTATTTCTGATGATGTAGGGTGGCAGATCCAAGGTCAAAGCATAAAAATTGATAAAACGACCAACGACTCACTGAAAGATAAAAACTTAATCTCTAACAATCACGATCTACTTCTTGCTGATCATGGCATCAGAAGCGTCATTTCGGCTGTCGGGCCATATTTTAGTGATGCTCAGTTTTTAAATTTAATGATCAAGAGTGGTACTCCAGAGGCGGAACTGAAGGCGGTAAGTTCGACTATAAAAAGCGAATGTATAAAGTCTTCTTGTCTTTTTGTCGCATCCGTCGATTTTTCTCATTACGGATCGAACTCTCTGGCGCAAGCGCACGACAAGCTTAGTCTATCGGCATTGTATTCGCTTGATCAAAGCAAACTGAAACTAGCTGAAACCGACTCTCCAGAAACCCTGTCTTTGATGGCTGATTTTGCTAAATCGTCAAATCTCACAAAATTTGAGTTGTTTGAAAATAGTAACTCGGGTCTTGTGCAAAACAACGATCAAATCGAAACGACGAGTTGGATTATCGGCAAATATTCGGAAGGGCCAATCAGTGCTAATAGGTCGGTGACTCTGACGTTCGCAGGAGATGTGATGTTGGACAGAATGGTTAATCACGAATTTAAAGATAAAGGATTCGCGCATATTTTTGACAAACTGGGCGAGAGAGTGTTTTGGGGCTCGGATATTTCTCTTGTCAATCTTGAAGGTCCAATCTCTAAAACTCCGATCGACGACAATATTACCGCTGGAAATTTAGTGTTTAATTTTGCGCCAAAGTCAGTAGATGCGCTCAAATTTTTACGATTGAATACTGTGAGTTTAGCGAATAATCATACGTCAAATGCCGGCGCTTCCGGATTGTCAGATACAAAAGACATTTTAAACGCAAACAAAATCAAATATCTCGGAATTCCAACTGGATTCAGCGAAGACAGTGTGAAAAGATATGAGACTGATTTTCCAATATCTATTCTGGCCGTAAATTGTCTTGGCTCGTTTGATAAAGGGGCGCTCGCTCATGCAATTTCCAAAGAAAAACAAGCGGAGAGACTTGTAGTTGTTTATCCACACTGGGGAAGTGAATATCTCTCTTCGCACACCAACTCACAAAAAAATCTTGCATATGGTTGGATTGATAATGGCGCTGATCTCGTAATAGGTTCGCATCCCCACGTTATTGAGGATAGCGAAATTTACAAAAATAAATTAGTTATTTATTCATTGGGTAATTTTGTTTTCGATCAAACATTTTCCAAAGAGACTCAAGAGGGCTTGATTGTTGCGATTACGATAGATGAAAAGAATACTACTGCATCATATCTGCCAATTATTTCTAACAACTTTCAGCCACAATTTGCCAAAAATGATGTTCGTGAAAAAATTCTTGATCTTGCGATGCCGAAAGTTGGATACCAGCAAAAATTAAGAAGTGATACAATTATTATTAATAATTAAAAGATTTTTATGCGAGATAAAAATCAATAAAACTGGGGGGGCAGAATGAGTGACCAAGAAGATCCAAAATCAGATGTTGCCGAAAAGTCGACAGATGTCGAGGAGCTAAAAAACGAAGAGTCTGAAGCTGAAGAGCCAAAAAAATCGCAAACGAAGACTCCAGCACCAAGTGGCAACAAAACGCTAATAATCATTGTTGCGATTTTAGCAGTTTTAGTGATTGCGGTTGGCGCCTATGCCAGTTTTAACTATTATAAAGATAAGCAAGACGCTAAGTCGGTTGCACAATCAGCGACTCCTACGGTTATCCCGTTAGCAACTGTGAGTGTGGTGGATAAAGTCGTTGACGAAGGGGTTACCTGGCTGGCTCCGCAAAAAGTTGCGGATTTGGGAATACTAGTTAAGGGCTCGGATTCGATGTGCGATGATAACGCTTTTGAATATTACAAGGTTGGCACGATGAGCAACGGTGGTGTCATCTATGACATCACAGCAAACTGCGGAATGGCTGGGACAACCCTTATCAGAGCAATAAAGAATGGTGATACAACCAAGGTTATCGCTCAAAATAGTGCACAATTTGGTGATCAATTCCAAGTCAACAAGGGAATTGAAATGGATAATTCTTTCTTATTCAGATCGCTGCTGCCGGACAAAAGCATAGTCAAAAATTTCACTCAGCTTGCTTCGTCAGAAAACCAAAGGCTGGACACTGATAAGAAAAGCTGGATGACTTCGTCTAAAAAGCTGGTAGATACAAAGTGGGGTGATCTAAACTTAGAATACAGTTCGACACTAACCTTAAATTCGGCCGATCAGTCCAATCCAGATAAAACGCCGATCATTAAAGTAGGTAGCTACAATTTGACCCTTAACGATACGGCGTATCAAAACTATGAAGTCCGACCCTCGTTTCTTCAATCGGATAATACGCTTGATTTGACCTTCTCAATGCAACAGGCGCAAAACAATAAATATGATAAATTTGCAACTGGGGGTTGTGGCTTAGGGTTCGGAAGTGCGCCAATTATTGCTGACCAAACTTTGATTAATGGCGCTCAGGAGATCGGATCGAAGGGAACGACTAAGGTATACACGTTGACAGACGCATCAAATAAATTAGTTCAGTATGCATACGCACTATATAAGAGCGACGGCGGAACTGATAAGAAATCGATAAACGAATTTATTTCTGATGTTGGACTGGCATTTTGGACCGATGATTATGGGAATACAATTGCTTTTATGAACGCCGACTACAGACCAGCTGCCGAATGCGGAAAGCCGGTTGTATATCTGTATCCCGAAAGAGAGACAGCCTTCAAGGTCCAAGTTGGAGCCCAGATGACCAAGACAGATCCAGTTTATGATGGCGGATGGACAGGTACTGCAAAACCAAATGGCGAACTCACCGTTTCTGGAGGCAAATACTCTTACTTATTCTGGGAGGGGCTTGGATATGGGTCTTATCCGGTAATCGACTTTGGGCGAATGGTTGCGAGGCATAACGTTGAAACAGAAATTAGGTCTGATCTATCTGGTATGAATTTAAATCAGAAAGAAATCTCGGATTTTCTTGAATTCTGGATGCCAAAAATGCCTGAGGCAAAGTATGTGAGGCTAAGCTGGTTAACGAATAAGGAGATGGATGTTCTAGCTCCGATGAGTATATCACCTAGACCACAATCTATTATCAGGGTGTTCTTGGATTTTGCAGGATCTGATTCTATACTCGACCTTAAAGTTCAAAATCTCCCAAAGTATGAGAGAAGTGGTTTTACTGCAGTTGAGTGGGGTGGTTTGCTCAAAGCTAATTAATTAGTATTAAAAAAATAATGAGGCTAGCTATATAGCCTCATTATTTTTTAAAGCGGCCATTTGTGGTAATATAGAACTTGCATAAGGAGGAGCAATAGAAGATTCTAGGATTGAACCAATAATTGAACTAAAGTCAGTTTCAAAAAAATATGGGTCTTCTCTAGCCCTAGATGGTGTTGATTTAAAAATTTTTCCAAGGGACTTCGTTATCTTAGTTGGTCCATCCGGCGCTGGTAAGTCAACATTGGTCAAGCTGCTGATTCGCGAGGAGAGGCCCGGTAAAGGTTCAATTTTTGTTGCGGGACGTGACATTACAAAGCTAAACTCATTTGATCTTCCTTATTATCGCAGAAACATCGGCACGGTTTTTCAGGACTATAAGCTTCTTCCAACCAAGACGGTTTCGGAAAATATCGCCTATGCTCTTGAAGTATCAGGCGAGTCAGACGAAGAGATAAAAAGAAGAGTGCCGAAGGTTCTGAAGTCCGTGAATCTAGAGGACAAGACTCAATCATACCCCGATCAACTTTCTGGAGGGGAGGCTCAGCGAGTATCAATTGCCCGGGCATTAATTCATAATCCCAAAATATTAATTGCGGACGAGCCTACTGGCAACCTAGATCCTGAAGCTAGTCGTGAAGTAGCCGATATTTTAGAAAAGATTAATTGTCTCGGTACGACAGTTATTATGGCCACTCATGACCGCGAGCTGGTTGATAGAATGAGAAAGCGAGTTGTGGCGATGAAAGAAGGCAGGATAATTTCTGACCAGCGCCACGGGCGTTATGTGTGTTGAATCTCAGATTTTCTGAAATGAAAGATGGAAAATGCAAAATAATAAATAGACTATGACAACAATTAGAAGAATATTTAGGGAGGCATTCACTGATTTTTTCAGAAATGGCTTGTTGTCCGTTACTGCAACTTTGATTATGACACTTGCGTTGATCTGCGTTGGGATATTTATGGTGATGTTTTTATCAACGAACAAAGCGATCGCTGATTTGAAAAATAAGGTCGATATCGTAGTTAATTTTAAAGATGATGCTAGCGAGTCGTTAATCGCCCAGCTCAAATCTCAACTTTTATCAAGACAACAGATTAAGACGGTCAGATATATTTCTAAAGATGATGCTCTTAAGGAGTTTCAGTCGAGGGACTCAGTCAAATCTGAGATTCGCCAAATTGTTACGGCACAAGACAACCCATTGCCAAGGGGATTGCAGATCCAATCAGTTGATTTTGCAGAATACGATTTTGTTTCTAGCTTGATAAAAAGTGCCGCATATTCTAATTTTATTGATTCTTCTACCTATGATGACAATAAGGAAACGATTCAAAATATTAACAGTTCGACGAGCTTCGTGGAGAAGGTTGGCCTTGGACTTTCCGGAATCTTCATACTTGTAGCCGCAATGGTTGTATTTAATACTGTGAAGTTGGCAGTATTTTTCAGATCAAAAGAAATCGATGTTATGCGTCTAGTCGGAGCATCGGAGACATATGTGAAAACTCCGTTTTTGATCGAGGGGTTTTTATATGGGTTTTTCGCAACGATCATTTCTATGGGTGTTATCACGGGAGCGATAAAATTGCTTGGAGTTATATCGATAGGTAGTGTGTTTCAGAGGTTTATCGAGGGCATGGCCCCGATTTTCTTTAGTCAGTTTTGGTTTATCACCTTTGTTATGCTGATGGTTGGCATGGTTATAGGGCTTGGTGCTAGCTGGTTGTCGATTCGGCAAAACGTAGCCTCGTGATTGTGATATAATAATTTTTACTATGAAAAAGCCGATAATATTTCAGCTCATAATAGCAATTTCGGTTCTGATGGGCTCGACTCAGATAGTTTCTGCTGCTACCTTAAATGATCTCAATAACCAATTGCAGCAAAAGCAAAAAGAGCTAGATGCGAACGCAGCCGCCGCCGCTAACAAGGCGCAAGAAGCCAAATCTTTATCCTCTCAAATTAACTCTCTTGATAGCGATATCAGATCAACAGAGCAAAAGATTTCCGAAACTGGCAATCAGATAACAGATGTTTCTGGTGCTATCGGGTCTCTGTCTGTATCGATAGATCAAGAAAATGAGCAGTTGGCTTTATTAAAAAAGAAACTGAATGGCGCAATAGTGGAAATTTACCGATTCTCAAATCAAAATGATTGGCAACTAATCTTCGGTTCGGATAACTTTGGCGATCAATCGAATCAGTCGAAATATGTCGAAGCGGTTGAGATTCAGGTTAAATCGCTTCATGTCCAAGTTACTGCTGCGAAAGAGCAGCTGGAAAAGCAGAAATCAGATCAGGAGGCTAAGAAGCAGCAGTTGACCGATCTAAAAAATCAACAGACGTCGTATATCAAGGGTGCGCAATATCAGAAGACACAAAAAGATCAGCTACTTGGTATGACCGTTCAGCAGAAAGCCGCCTACGAATCTAAGGTTTCGCAACTTCAGTCTGAGATTACGCATATTTCAACTGATATCTACAACTTACGTCGTCAGCAGCGAGGTAGGGAAACGATTGGTGGCGGAGGTTCCGGTTATCCCTACACCGCTATAGATGTACCTGATGCGTGGGGCTTCTTGACACGTGAATGCACTTCCTATGCTGCATGGTATCTAAATGTTATTGCTGGTAAGGATTTTGTAAATACTAGACCGGGATCTGGTTCGGCTTACAACTGGGCAAACCTTGCACGCGATCAGGGCTTCTCTGTCTCATCATCACCCAGAAAGGGTGCAGCGATTGCATGGGGCGCGGGTCCTCTCACTTCGCAATGGGGGCATGTTGCAATCGTGGAGGCGGTCAACGGGGATGGCACGATCAATCTTTCTGAGTATAACTGGGTGAGATATTCATATAGCTATCGAAGTAATGTAAATCCTTCGGATTACGGTTCGTATAACTACATTTACTAGGGTTGTACTCATAACCTTCTCTGATACTATTTAATCGTGTCAAAAGAAATAGAGTCAAATCAAACAGAAGAGGTTTTCGACAACGAGCTTCGCCCGAAACGTCTTAGTGATTATATTGGTCAAAGTCAGATAAAAGAGGCTTTGACTGTGTTTATCAAAGCTGCCAAGATTCGCAACGAGCCCTTGGAGCATATTCTTTTCTATGGACCGCCCGGATTGGGTAAAACTACTTTGGCATTTATCCTTGCCAATGAAACCGAGTCAAATATTAAAATTACCTCAGGGCCAGCTGTTGAGAGAGCTGGTGATTTGGTCTCGATACTTACAAACCTTGAAGACGGGGATATTCTCTTTATTGATGAAATTCACAGACTCAACAAAGTCGTAGAAGAGGTGCTGTATCCTGCGATGGAAGATTATGCGGTCGATCTGGTTATCGGTAAGGGACCTTCGGCTAAGACCTTGAGAGTTGACCTACCACGCTTCACCCTTATTGGGGCAACGACTAGGGTTAGTCTGATCTCCTCGCCTATGAGGGATAGGTTTGGGATCGTCCAGAGTATGGACTTTTATAATAATGATGAAATTGCAGAAATCTTAAAGCGCGCTTCTAAGATTTTAGACGTTGAGGCTGATGCGATTAGTATCAGTGAAATTGCGAAGCGATCCAGAAGAACTCCTCGTATAGCGAATAGACTATTAAAAAGAGTCAGGGATTTTGCTACTGTCTATAATCAGGGCATAGTGAATTCCGATGTAATTAAAGAGAGTTTTGATAAATTGGACATCGACGAAACCGGACTTGACGCAACGGACAGAAAATATCTTAAGTCGCTAGTAAACAAATTTGATGGTGGTCCGGTTGGAGTGGAAACTTTATGCGCTGCTACATCAATCGACAAGAATACGATTGAGGACGTTGTCGAGCCTTATCTTTTGCAAATAGGATTTATCAAGAGGACGAACAAGGGTCGCCTAGCAACAGATAGAGCTACGGGTTATATAATGTCTCATAAATAAGGGCTGATAATGGCACAAAATTTATTAATAGGACTTCTATACATGATAATCGTTGTAATATATGCTGGATTTACAGCTGTTCTGTTTTACCATATCGGTAAATATTCAATGATTGGAGATGCCTCAAAAAGAATGTTTTCAATTTTTACGATGATCTGCATTGCTATTATTGTAATAACGCCAATATTAATATTAATTAATAAAATATTATCGTGATATATCCACGCTTTGCATACATCCCTCAGCCGGTTTTTTCAGACCAAAGAGATACTGAAAGAGTCTTCGTGGTAGCTAGAAGACATGTGATAGATTTTTTACAGTCACTAATGGTTTTAATCAGCTTGATTATTCTGCCGGTGATATTTGTGTTTTTGTTCGGAGAAGCAATTGCTGGTTATATCCAGTCTAGCCCAGTATTTGCCGCGGATATAATTTTGCTCGGATCGATGTTCTATCTCTTAATGTTGCTGATGGTTTTTATGACTAGCTGGGTAGGGTTTTACTATAATCTTCTTGTTGTGACCGATGAAAGGATAGTAGAGATTACCCAAAAAGGTTTTTTTAGCCGAGAGACCTTTGAGCTGACATATGATCAGATTGAAGATGTTGATTATGTCAGCAAGGGATTGCTCGCTACCTACTTCGATGTCGGCAATATCGAGGTTCAAACAGCCGGCCCTCAAAGAAACTTTTTCATTAAGATGATTCCTAAGCCTCAAGTAATTGGTGCAATCATTCACGATATGGAGGTTCAGTCAAAAGATAAAATTCCTGTTGCCAATCGGATGCCTCGCGGGGAGATTATTGGACTTATATCCGATGTGCCAGTTGTTGGAACAGCTAAAATTCCGCCTATCATGAATTTTCGGGGCGGGCTTGACCAGTCGAGGAGAAAATTTGTCCAGCAAAAAATACAGCCCAAGTCGTTCAGACAGAAGTTCGACCTCTGGTGGTGGACGCTTTTAAAAAGAGAGCAGGTAATTTTCTTAGATTATCAGTCGCACGAATTTTTAGATAAGGCCGGCGAGCCAGAGGGGGAAAGGTCGGGCAAGGAGCTTGTCGATTTATAGGCCAATGTGGTCTGCTGTTTGTGACAGTTTTATGTTTTGTTTCTCCAAATTTTTGCTTGGCGGATGCGCCAAGCATTTTTATTGATGAGGTTATGTGGAGAGGGTCGTCTGTTTCGACCGCGGATGAGTTCATCGAGCTGTATAATGGGTTTGCGCAGGTTGTTGATATATCTGGGTATGAAATATTTGACGAAGTGACGCAGAAGTCGATGGTTAGAATAATCGACGGACAAATTGCCCCGAGTGGGCATTTTTTGATTGCAAATAATTCAAAAGATTATGAGTTTTCAAAGGGGAAGTCTGTTTCAGATATCGATCCGGACTTGATAGATAGCGATGTGTCTCTAAATAATACAAAATTTAAAATATCTCTTCGTGACAAATCGGGTCAGGTTGTTGATGTAGCTGGAAGTGGAGGTGTTCCATTTTATGGCCAATATTTAGATCAAATTGCTTCGATGCAGAGAATTAACTACTCGTCTAGCGGCGATTTACCGGATGCATGGCGAGCAAGTGAAATGGCCTACAACCTCGATGAAGGTGCCCTGGATTATGCAACACCCGAAAATTCAGGGCGGCCTCGGATCGATAATTTCGATCTTTCAAGCTATGGTTACGAGATCCAAGCTAACTTATTGGTTGTAGCAGACTTCGAGATTACCGACTCCAAAAATGATTTTGATAGAATCGAGATTCTGGTCGAAAATTCTCCAGACAAACTAGTTTTCAGTTTTCCGTCTGATGAATCGGTTTTTGATCTTGGGAAATTTGATTATTGCCCAACCCTTGTTTTTTCTTTTGCAGATAAGAGCGGGTTGAGTGCGAGTATCAAAAAGGCACTGGTATGTTTTAGGCCGGTCGTCGGGGTCGGACTTAACGAAATAATGTTTCGGCCAAAGAGCATTGATTGGAATCAAGATCAAAAATTTGATCTGAAGGATGAGTGGATCGAGCTAAAAAATTCTGGCTTGGAGGATGCTGATTTGAGTGGTTTTCTAGTAGAGGATCTGTCTGGAAAGCAATACAAATTATTGGGGACGATCTCTGTTGGCGGATTTCTGGTGGTTTACGGACTCGAAAGCGGTATATCCTTAAACGATACTGGCGAAACGCTTTTTTTGAAAAATCCATCAGGTGAGGTTATCGATCAGATCGAAATTCCAAAAAATGAACTCTACGATGTTTCATTTTCTAAATTTGATGATAGATGGAAATTTACAAAATCGGCAACTCCAGCGATTGAAAATATTTATCAAGATATAGTTGAGAAAAAAATTCCCGAAATTTCAAACCCCATTCAGGCACCAAATCAGTTACAGATCCCCAGTCCGGCACTACCGGTTGCTTCACATGCTGAGGAGCAGGTTGTAAGCGAAATAGTTGTCGCGGTTTATACGACAAAAGTTACGACACCACCCATTGAGTTGCCGGATATCAAACTCGATAAAATCACATTTCCACAGGTCAAGGGGTCAAGCGTGTCTCCGAGTGCACAGGCTTCAAATTATGGGCGTTTTCTGGTATATTCTTTCAGTGTTTTAACTTTTGTGAGTTTAATATTTTTATATGAATTTTATCATCGAGAGTGAGCAAGAATTAGGCGATGTGATCTGGATGCAGTTGTCAGCAAGGCTGAAAGCTGGGTTTAGATGTGCTCTCGTGGGAGATCTCGGTGCGGGTAAAACTACACTTGTTAAGCGAATAGCCAAAAAGCTTAAAATTAAGGATCATATCACTAGCCCAACATTTAATTTAAGAAAAGAATATATAATTGACGATAATTTATTTTTGCAGCATATAGACCTGTATCGTCATGAATCGAAAGTTGCCGACAATGCGGAAATTCTTGAGTGGGTGAATGATCAAAGTGCCATCACGTTTGTTGAGTGGCCTGAGCGAGCATTTGAAGATTTGTCGATATTTGATCTCGTGGTTAGGATTAACCAGATTGATAAGTCAAAGCGAGAAGTGAGTTTGCTATGGAATTAGCAATCAATATCTTTCAGCGAAATCTAAGCTTTAAGCTTCATAATAAGGTTGGCGATAACCTTGATGATCTAATAACTGTGTCGTCAAAGGAAAAAATAACTTCAATCATTTTGTCTGGCGAGAGTCGTTCATATACTTTTTTGAGGCAAATTGCACTTTTTTGTAATTTGACCGCCGAACTAAACGATTGCGAAATAATATTAAAAACAAAGAGCTACGTCAAAATGGATAAGTCAATAGCGCCAATATACGAGTAATTTGGTATTATATATTACGAGGAGTTATTTTATTTATGAAAAAAAGATATCAATCATTCGATCATCGCGAAAATCATACACACAATGTGCTTGAGTCCAAACCAGAACACCGCGAGGTGAAGGATAGAAAAAAAGCCAAGAAGTCGCGATGGAAACTGTATCTAGGGGTTTGCCTAGTGCTGTTTTTGGGGGTTCTTGGATATCTTGGAGTAAACTCAATCTCGGCAGCAAATAATGTATTGTCATCAAATATCACGTTGTCATCACTTATTAGGCAGAGTCCGTTAAAGCAGACCGATGGAATTACAAACATTCTTCTGCTAGGTAAGGGCGGGTCAAATCATCCAGGCGGTCAGCTGACGGACTCTATCATTTTGATCAGATACAGGGAGTCAGATAAAAAGGTTGCGATGATTTCGGTGCCGAGAGACCTCTGGGTAACATTTGCCAATGGCCGTCAAGGTAAAGTCAACGAGGCTTATTCAACAGGTTTTAACTCGGTCAAGGATGCAAAAAACGTAAAGGCTAAGCAAACGGCTGGCGCGCAGGCTACTGCATCAGCTATTGAGAAGGTGGCTGGAGTGCCGATGCATTACTCAGTTACAGTTGATTTTGATGCATTTAAGGATCTCGTCGATAATCTTGGTGGTGTAACGGTGAATGTCGAAAAAGCACTTAGCGATCCGTTATATCCAGCCGATAATATGATTGATTACGCTCCGTTTAAAATAGCTGCCGGTATGCAAAAAATGGATGGTAAGACAGCTCTGAAATACGCGCGAAGTCGCGAAACAACCTCAGATTTTGATCGAGCTAAAAGGCAGCAAAATCTAATCTATGCTATCAAGAATAAGATGTTGTCTCTGGGCGTCTTGGCTAATCCGATTAAGTTTAGTAGTACTCTACAAAGTCTTGGAAATCATATTGCTACCACATTTAACGCTGATGAACTAAAAGAGCTCACTAACGTGGCGCAAAATCTAAAATCTGATGGTGTTATTAATGAAGTTCTTGATAATGACCCGAAAACTGGCTTGCTCGTATCGGAGTCTGAGGGTTCGTATCACCTAGTACCAAAGGCTGGCAATTTTACTCAGATTCAAAGTTTTATTAAAAATATATTTGATACAACCGATCCTGTCGCAATTCCAGAGATAGAGGTTTATAATGCTTCTGGCGTGACTGGACGCGGTGGTAAATTCGCCGAGATCTTGAAAGCCGAAGGCTTAACTGTTACAAAGATAGAGAATTATACTTCGCTGCTGGATAAAACCAAGATTGAGGATGGGTCCAGTGCCTCCAAAACATTAACAACTATCAAAGCCAAACTAACGAGTTCTCAGGTTGTGACTGGCACGGCGGGAACTATCAAAGTAATTCTTGGAAAGGATTATGGAAACTAGACTGTCCACCAAGGGTCTAAGGGTTGTATCTCATAGTGTGATATCTATGTTTGCGGTTGTCTCGATCTTGTTCTTCTTGTTTTCGATAGATAGAACTGCTGTTGTAGAAATCATTACTGTAGCAATGCTCGCATTTTCAATGTATCGAATGTGGCTCTTGGATCAGACGGATTTGGTCAGTCTTTTAATTTTCTTTTTCGGAACTACGGCTTGTTTTAGCTTCTTTTCGGATGTAGCTGGCGACCAGATTATTAGATTGGTTGCTATCATAGTCTTTGCGCTTCTAAGTCTTGTCATATCGAACTATTTACTCAATATTGTGAAGCCTGTTGGAGTGAAGGAGAAAGCTCTTTACAAAGTTTCCCTTGCCATTATCTTTACAGAAGTTTTTTGGGTTTTAAGTTTTGTAAATGCATCCTCGGTCTCTAAGGGTGCGATCACTGCGGTTGTGTTTTTCTTGTTCCAAATGGTGGCGAAAGACCTGATGGAAAAGAAGTTTGATCGCAACGTATTTGTGTTTTTAGTCGTTTTCACTATAATCTTGTTAGCAATCGTAATCTATAGGATATAAAGGGAGAATAATGAAAGACAAAATTGTAAGAGTTGTGAGGACAGTTGAAGTAGTATTGCTGAAGTTTTTTGTCACTATCTATAGGGCGGTCACAAAAGCGGCCCGAGCAATTGCTAAGTTTGTTGTTCCAAAATGGAAAGTCGCATGGAAGACAATTGTTCTTGCGGTTGTCGCGGTATATATAATTGGTGGAGTTGTTTTCGGCATCCGCCTCTACAAGCAGAATAAATTTGATAAAGTCGATTTAGTCGCATCGTATGTATATCCATTTCCTGTTGCCAACACCGGTCGCGCTCTCGTTTACGACAAGCAGTTGCAGCAGTGGGTTGCAGCATCAAAAACTTTTGCGATCAAAAATGGTGTTGATGTCCCAACTGATCTTCCACAGAAAATCGTTGTTGAATTAGCTGACTATCAACTTTCGGCTCAAGAGGCTAACGCGACCGGCGTTCGATTGACAAGTAAAGATATAAACGAGAAGTTTGATCTGAGCATTCAGGGAATCGGAACCAAAGATCAGGCAATTGACTATATCAAGCAAATGTATGGGCTCTCCCTCAATCAATTCAAAAAAATGATTACACCTATGATTATGAGCGAGAAAGTTCGCGAAGATAAGTTCGTTGGGGTGGTGGTGCGACATATATTAATTAAAGACCAAAAGAAGGCGAGTGATGTCTTGGCTCAAATCAAGGCTGGTGGCAACTTCGAGGAGCTTGCTAAGCAGAATTCCGAAGATGATTCATCAAAGGAACAGGGAGGATTGTTAGCGGGTGGTGAACTTGTTTACAGAGACTCCGGACTGGTGAAGCCGTTTGAGGATGCAATGATGAAGCTTAAGAATGGTGAGGTTTCGGAGCTGGTGCAGACGGAGTATGGATACCACATCATCAGAGTTGAGGAAAGAAAGGGTGAGATTGAAGAGAGCTTCACTGACTGGCTGGCCGGCTTAAAAAAGAAATACCCACAGCGAATCTGGATCTGACAGCTTACTGTCATCCTGAGCGCTCCTGCGTAGCAGGAAGTCGAAGGATCTAGTTGAATACTAAGTGTTAGAAAAGCGCCCCCTCGATCTGACGGAGCGCTTTTCATATATTGAGATTTGCTGATTTTCTGGTATGATTTCTCTGTTGTCCCAGATAAATTTGAAAATTGTAAATTGTAAATTGTAATTCGCAATTCGCAATTAGAGGTATGGGGTGGTAGCTCAATTGGTTAGAGCATCTGCCTGTCACGCAGAAGGTTGAGGGTTCGAGACCCTTCCATCCCGCCAGTAACAAAAGGCGACCCATATGGGTCGTATTTTGTTACTTGAATGTGAAAGTAGTCTCGAAAGGCGCAGGCCCGACGGGGCCGAGCCGGGGTCGATCGCAAAATCAGCAGATTTTGACGAGTGACCGAGACCCATCGACCGAAGGTCGATATTTGCGCCGACTTGTGGGCAAGACCCTGTGTTATCGTTGTCTCGAAAGCCGGAGCCGACGAAGGTCGGCGAGGCGGGGGTTTCGAGGGTGGAACTCGAAACTAGCCGAGACAGCAGACGAGGACTTGTGACCGACCCTCTTGCCCTTCCGCAGCCTGGTGGGCGAAGGGGAGGGTCCATCCCGCCAATTTTTTAAACCTGTTAATTTTGTTGCCCCAAATGGGCGTTAGAACCAAAAAACCTGCGAAAGCAGGTTACCTTTGTTAGCAAAAGCAAAATATTGGTCTAATCGTTCTGGAAAGTTATCACTTCTGCTTTATTTGTCTTGGAATCATAAACCGCCACGCTTGCTTTGTCGACAATCTTTCCTTTGCAAGCGAAAGATGTTGAGCCAGGATTCAGCACTAAAGTTTTGCCTATATACTCATTTCTGCTTGCATGAGTATGGCCTGTAAAAACCACATCATATTTTTGACTTGCAATTAAAGCATCTAGAAGGTCGTGATCGTCGCCGTGAAAAATAATTGCTTTTTTACCGTCGACCTCAAATGCCAGGGCAACTCTTTTTGGCCATTCGATTGGATTATCCATCCTACTATTCCTCATTATGGTCCGCTTTAGGTCTCCTGGATTGTTGCCAACAACAGTCCTGACGGGGATTTTGAATCCCTTCATTTCCTCATCAAAAAACTCCAGCGTGAATGGCGAAACCCAATCACCACAATGGACAAGCTGATCGACTTCTTTAGACTTAAAAATCTCTATGGCTTTTTTAAGCCCAGAAAGATTATCATGTGTATCTGAAATAATTCCTATTTTCATATTTTCATTCTAACATCGTCTAGGAGAAATTCAAAGCGAAACTTGTTCTAACATCCTCCACTATGTCCCTCCACGTATATCCTCATCGCAAAGCGATGGGAAACGTGGCAGTCGCGTTGCCAATTTGCGAAGTAAGTGGCTATACGCGACGCCAATCATGACCTCTTGAGGTTCATTTTTTTTGTTTTATATGATCTCGACTTTATCTAGATTTGCCCTCGCACCTTTTAATAGTGCATAGGTCACTTTGTCCATTTTGGCTTTGTCAAAGATCGCAGACTTCACAGCCGTATGATGGAAGTTAACATTATGTAAAGTAGCGTTTTTAAACGAAGTCTTGTTTAGAGATGAGCTTTCAAAGATAACGTTTTCGAGCGAGAGATCGTCAAATTTTGCCTGAGATAAATCTGACTGACTAAAATCTGTACCGACAAGTGTAGCTCCAGCAAAGGTCGTGCCGCTCAAATCAGCACCTATTATGGTGGCAGACGTCAAGTTGGCACCTTTAAAACACACGCCTCGGCTATCACTGCCTGCAAAAACTGCTCGATTCAAATTTGTCTTTATGAACGAAGCATTTCTGAGATCAGTACCTCGAAATTTCGAATCGGTCAAATTTGATCGGTCAAAATGGGTCTCCCTAAGTTCTGTGTTATTAAAGTCTGATCCACTAAGGTCAACATCTGCTAGGTCAGACCCTTTCAGCATTATTTGCGAGAATTTATTATCACTTTCGGCTTTTTTCAAAATATGGCGTAAATTGGGTTTTTCCTTCGGCTTGCGATCGCTGTGTGGCAACTCCTCCATAATCTCTTCAACATCACCGAATGATTTTGTTGTGGCTTCGTAGGCTTCATCATTATTGCTTCCTTCCTCTTTTAAATCTTTGAATTTATCAAGCATATTGGACAATAATTCAGAAATTACATCAGTGCGTGACGGAAAATTGCCATAAGGTGCAAACTTTTCTTCTAAAAATTTCTTGAATCTCTTTTCCATAATTTTCCTTCCTATATTAATTTATCAATAATTTTTTTGGCGAAATCCCAATTTTGTTTATTAGTCTCGTATAATCTCTTGCCAATCTGAGTGATAGAATAATATTTTCGCCTGCTGCCCTGCGTTTCATCGCCCCAATATGAATTAATGCAACCATCTTTTTCGAGGCGCTTTAAGCTGGAATACATAGTCGCTTCTTTTAAATCGTAAAGTTGTCCGGACTGAATGTGGATAAGTTTCGTAATCTCATAACCGTATTTGTCATCATCGACTAAAAGACCGAGGATTATGGTATCGGCATGTCCGCGAAGCAAGTCGGGTGATAGATTATTTTTTTCCATGATTGCATTGTATGACACATTACTACGTCTGTCAAGGTAGTTAGCAGTTTGCTTCTATTGGTCGCAAACATTGTCAGATTCTCGATAACCTGTTAAAATTTGCGCAAGATTCGACCATCATCAAGGAGTGATCATGTGACCAAGGTAAGCTGGGATGTGTCGAATCCGCAACTGCGCGACAAAGCCATCTACGATCATGTTCACGTCGTGAAGTACGTGGTCGGCCGCATCACCGCGCAGCTGCCCGTCAACGTTGACCGTGAGGAACTCGCCGCCGCTGGTATCTTTGGATTGATCAAGGCGGTAGATCGTTTCGATCCGGAGCGTGGGGTGAAGTTCGAGACCTACGCCACGACGATCGTGCGCGGCGAGGTGATGGAGTCGTTGCGCGCCAAGGACTGGGCACCGCGGAGCATGCGCCGCAAGTTGCGGCAATTGGCCGAGGTGTTCCGTCAGCTCGAAGTGCAGCTATCCCGCTCTCCCAAGGAAAGCGAATTGGTAGCGGCGATCGGGATGACGATCGAGGATTACCATCGCTTCTTGACGGAAGCAAACATGGCCTCAGTGGCGTCTCTGGACGAGGTTCTGGCTGGGGAGGAGCCGGAAGATGTGACCGATCGGTCGCCGTGGGCTGACCCGCAGGTACTTGTGGCTCAGGCTGACCAGCGTCGCCTCATAGCTGAGGCGGTCGATCGGCTGCCGGAGAGAACTCGCAGAGTGCTGTATCTTTACTGCTGTGAGGGGCTAACTCTCAAGCGCGCTGGCGAGCGGATCGGCGTGAGCGAGTCTCGCGTCAGCCAGATCATCACCGAGGCGGCGGGTAAGATCCGGAGAGTGATGCGTTGCAGTGATGCAGGCATCCCTCTTCCGAAGAAAGTGGCCGTGTAGTTTTGTTCTGGGGGGCGATGTCTCGCCCCCTTCGCATTTTTTAGAGTTCCGATGCGGTTTGCGGTTAAGGGAATAAGTCCAAATCTTTTTAAAAATACCTGTTGTAAATTACGACGAATGTAAAAATAATCTTGATCCAGTCAAAAATATATTTTACAAAATATTTAGCTCTAAATCATTAGCCCTTGAACTTGCTTGTGAAGATCCGTCGCTCCACAGCAAAACGGGATATACAATTTGGATTTTTTAGTAGGATTGGAAAAATCTATTTTTTCTCCATCATATCCGGTAAATACCCCACCCGCTTCCTCGACTAATATTTTCAGTGGAACGCAGTCCCAGATCAGACTTGTCCGGTTCATCGCAATTCCGTATCGACCTGATGCAACAAGCGCGCCGTCGAATGCAGTCGAATTACTTGTGCGCAGGCTCATAATGCTAGGTATTAATTTTTTAAATAGCTCGCACTCTTTAGTTATGGTTTCGTCCGATGTGTGGCTGCTTATCAGGTAAGCTAGTAAGTTCCGATCAAGACTGGGGACTTGCGAGACGGAAATTTTTTCATCATTGCAATATGCTCCTAATCCTTTTTCGGCATAGTACATTTCTTTAAATACTGGTAAAACAATCCCGCCAGCGATTGGCTCATCGTTTTCCAGCAATCCCAGCATAATTCCAAACATTGGAATTTTGGACGCATAGTTTGCGGTCCCGTCGATTGGGTCTATCGTCCAAGTAAATTGGGATCCATTATCTATCACCCCAGCCTCTTCGTCGATTATGTTGTGGTCGGGAAAGGACGATTTGATCTTGTCAATTATTAATTGACCAACCTTAAGATCCGTTTCGGTGAGAACCTGCATGTTTCCTTCGGATTTGATCTTTGATTCAACTCGTCCGTATCCGTCTAGTGCGACCTTGGAAGCTTGCTCTAAACATTCTTTTACAAAATTTGAATATTTCATGTCACAATCTTATCATCCGAAACTTTCCGATTCAACTCTGAAAGTTTAAGGAGTAAGAAGTTGCTTTTTAATACTTTTTTCCGTATAATCTGTGCGTGATGAAACAAAATTGCGAAATGACCAAGAAAGGAATTAATTATGATTTTAACTGTTGCTATTGCAGCGGCTACACTGGTGATCGGAGCTGGAGCAGGTTTTTTTATTCGTCAATCAACAATGGGCAAGAAGCTCAAAGACGTCGAATCAAAAAATAAAGAGCTAATCATTGAGGCAAAAGACGAAGCCCTCAAGATAAAAGAGCAGGCAGAAAAGGACAAAGAGGAGAAGTTAAAAGATCTCAATGAGCGAGAGAAGTCTTTGATTCGTCGTGAGGAAAATCTAGAATCACGCTCGGAAAGAATTGAAAACGAGCGTGGAGAAATAGACTCAAAAATCAAGGCAATAGAAGAGGCAAAGGAAAAAATTGAAGAGATTAAGCTAAAGAGGGTTTCGGAACTAGAAAAAATTGCCAAACTCAAATCGAAAGACGCCAGAGACCAATTGATTAAAGAAGTTGAGCTGGAATACAAAGACGACATCATCAAAAAAGTTCGAGAGATGAAAGAGATACTCAAGGAGAACTCAGAAGAAGAAGCAAAGAAGATTATTTCAATCGCTATCGATAGAATTGCAAATGATTTTGCGGCTGAGCATACGACGCTCGCAGTTCACATTCCGTCAGAGGAGATGAAGGGAAGAATTATCGGAAAAGAAGGAAGAAATATTCAGGCCTTCGAAAGGGCTTCTGGAGTAGATCTGGTGATCGACGAAACGCCCGACACAGTATTACTTTCGTCTTTTGATCCAGTGAGGCGCCATGTGGCTAAAATCGCTTTGGAGAGACTCATCTCCGACGGAAGGATACAGCCATCACGAATTGAAGAGGTGGTTGCAAAGGCACAGGCGGACGTCAAGAAAGAGGCAAAAGAGGCGGGAGAGAAAGCAGCTTTCGACCTTGGAATTCATGGTCTTCCGATTGATCTTGTAAAAATTCTCGGAAATTTGAAGTTTAGAACTTCATATGGCCAGAACGTTCTGCAACATTCGATAGAAGTCGCCAACATCGGTGCACTACTTGCCGCTGAAGTCGGTGCTGACGTCAACATCGTCAAAAAAGCGGGATTATTGCACGACATCGGTAAGGCGGTCTCTCACGAGATTCAGGGCGCTCACCATCATCTTTCTGCTGACATTGCTAGAAAATATGGTATGAGCGAAAATGTTATTCACGCAATTATGGCGCACCACGATGATGTTGAAGCAAAAACAGTTGAAGCTTTGATGGTCAAGTCCGCTGACGCTATTTCTGGTAGCCGTCCTGGAGCTAGAAAAGAATCACTAGAAAACTACGTTGCGAGACTTAAAGATCTTGAAAATATTGCCAACGGCTTTGAGGGTGTAGATAAGTCATTTGCTATTCAGGCTGGACGTGAAGTCAGAATCATCGTCAGACCTGAAGATGTGTCCGATCTTGAAGCGATGAAGCTAGCAAAAGATATTGCTCGAAAAATCGAAAACGATCTTCAATATCCAGGTATGATCAAGGTAAACGTTATCCGTGAAACACGCGCTGAGGAATTGGCAAAATAATGAAAGTTTTATTTTTCGGAGATATATTCGGGCGGCCTGGTAGGATCGCAGTAAAAAAATTTATCGAGCAAAATAAGTCAAAGCTTGGGATTGATCTTGTAATCGCTAATGGTGATAATGTCGCCTCGGGACGAGGCCCAACTGTAAAGACTTACGAAGAAATGATCAATTCTGGTGTTGATGTACTGACGTGCGGAGATCACATCTGGGACCAATCCGAGATCATCGATGTGCTAGGTGATAAGAACAGTAAATTGATCCGGCCTGAAAATTATCCAGCTTCTAACCCCGGCAGGGGATCAATTGAGATAAAGGTTGGCTCTTCGGACGTACTTATTGCGGATCTTCTAGGGCGGGTTTTTACTACAGAGGGGTTAGATTCTCCGTTTATTAAAGCAGATGAAATTCTCCAAGGAACAAAATCAAAAATTGTAATTGTTGATTTTCACGCGGAGGCAACAAGTGAAAAAATGGCAATGGGCAATTATCTTGCCGGAAGGGTTTCGGCGGTAATTGGTACCCATACTCACGTGCAGACGGCCGATGAAAAAATTATTGACGGCACCGCATATATTAGTGACGTCGGGTTTTGCGGACCAACGGACTCAATAATTGGCGTAGAAAAATCACTCTCAATTAAGCGTTTTCTAACTGGGGTTCCGCTAAAATTCGAAGTTGCTGATGGACCCGCTCAGGTTAATGCGGTTATAATCTCAATAAATGAAAAGTCCGGCCTTGCCGAATCGATAGAGCGAATCTCAGAAATAGTGGACTAGGCCCGTTAGAGGTTGCTTAGCCACATGAGAGAATGTTATTGTCAAATGTGAATCGTCTCTGTAAAAAACTTCGAGCTACTTTTGACGGATGCAGTAGCATCCTAACTCTAACGGGCTGAACCTAATCTAAAACTTTCTCTTTAAAGTTCTCACTCGCTTTAAATTTAATTGTTTTAACTTCTTTCTTGACTTTGGCATGGTGATTAATGTCATAAACCATATCAGACTTCCACTTCGTGGCTTCAAAAGTACCGAAGTTATTAAAATTCAGCTTCTCTCCCGCCAAAAGTCGTTGTTTTAGTTCACTCTTAAAGGCATTTATGACCTTTCGAATCGTTTCTTCGTCGACTTTGAGGTCGCGTTTCACGCCTTTGACTAAATCTTTATCTGTTGAATATTTATTTTTTCGAGGCATGCTAATATTTTACCCCGTAAAATATGTTCTGGCAATCAAAATGTTTTTAATATGAATTCGCACGTTATTGATTTGAGATCGTTCTTCGGGGTAAATATATTAACGGGGTTTAGCACATCTTAAATTCAACTTTAACTTATGTTATATTCTAGTCGGAGATGGGGGATGATCAAAAAAATTAAAAATACTGCCTTATCCATAGATAGCCTGAAAAAGTTACTGTCTAATAGACTGTTTAAAATTGCCGCTCGATCTGATATTGCTGTCAGAAATGTTAAAGATGTGCCCGCTGGAAAAGTCTTGGTGTTGGCAACGCATCCTGACGATGAGACATTTAGTTGCGGCGGGGCGATTATTAAACATGTGAAGCAGGCAGATCCGATAAAAGTGATTTTCTTTACTGACGGTTCGCGAGGGTTTCCTGTCGGTTTTCGACCTAGCGCTAGAGAAAAAAAAGAAATGGTCGTTACCAGAGAAGAAGAAGCGCGGCATGCCGCCGATATCCTCGGCCTCACTGATCTCATTTTTATGAACTACCGAGATGGGGAGTTGAGTGCAAACAAAAACAATATTTCTTATCTTAGACAGCTGCTAAGCGAATATGATCCGGACATTGTTTATCTGCCCGCGGTTAATGATTTTAACTCTGACCACAGCCAAACAGCAAAAATGTTTTCTGGTGCAGTCGCCGAGATGGTAAAAAAGATACAAATTTTCCAGTATGAAGTTTGGTCACCGATTGTGGCCAATACTGTTCTGAACGTAGACTTAGAAATTGAGGACAAACTGAAAGCTGTTAAGGCCTACAAATCACAAGAAAAGTCGAGAGATTATTATTCGGCGATAGTGGGGCTTGATACATACAGAGGGGCGATAAGCGGGGCGTCAAAATTTGCCGAAGGATATTTCAGATCAAATAAAGAATTTTTTCTTGAGTACTACAAACTAGATTCTCAGTAACTATTTACCGAGTTTGGCGACCTCGGCCTCTATTTGCTCGTCTTCTATTCTGGCAAATATTGGCTTGGAGGCAGTAATTTCTAGCTTATCTATTTTGCTAAATTCCCAGGTCTGATTGATGCTAAATTTAAAATAGTCTCGGATTTTATCTGCCGTTTGGGGCAAAAATGGCGAGATAAGCGGAATAAGTGAGCTGATTACTTGAGCTGTCACGACAAGATCCTTTCTCGCAGTTTCCCTGTCACTTTTTATTGATTTCCACGGTTCGGTCTCTGCCAAGAATCTGTTTCCTTCTTCGGCAAGATTAAAGATTTCCCTGATTGCTTCCCTGAAGTGACCTTCTTCGATCAATTGTCCGGAACTTTCGAATGTAGCTATAACTTTGTCTGTTAGTGCGGTTTGTCTAGCATCTGGATTGAAATCATTATGTACTTTGCCATCAAAGTTTTTCTCGATAAGTTGAGCTGTTCGATAAATGAAGTTAGAGAAATTACCGATGAGTTCTTTGTTTGTTCTTTGCCCATATTCATGCCACGAAAAGTCCGCGTCTGATGTTTCGCAACCATTAACTGTGAGATAGTATCTCAACGTGTCGGGATCATAGCTTTTTAGAAAATCCGGAAGCCAGACAGCCCAGTGGCGGCTTTTTGAAAACTGTTTGTGTTCAAGTGTTAAATATTCAGAAGAAATTATTGAATTGGGCAAATTTAGTCCACCGTATGCCATTAAAATTGAAGGCCAAATAATGGTGTGGAAGGGAATGTTGTCTTTGCCGTGAACGTAGTAGTGTACTGCTTCATCGTTTTCCCAAAACTCTCGCCATGCGTCAGGGCGGTTGTTGATTTTCGCCCATTCAACAGACGACGTGAAGTAGCCGCAAACAGCCTCGAACCAAACATAAATACTTTTATCTTCATAACCTTCTATCGGAATCGGAATTCCCCACTTGGTGTCGCGAGTTATGGCTCGATCGTGAATTCCCTCATTCAAAAATTTCTTCGTGAAGCCAGTCGCATTTGTTCTCCAAAGTGGCTGGTCTTTTGACCACTCGGCTATTTTGTCTTGAAAACCCGAGAGTTTTAAGAAGAAATGTTCGGTTTCTCTAAACTCTGGTGCGCTTCCGCACTGCTTGCATCTTGGATTGATTAGATCCTTAGGGTCTAGCATTGATCCGCATTCATCACATTGGTCGCCGCGCGCTTGTTTGTAGCGGCACTTCGGACATTCTCCCTCGATATATCTGTCTGGCAAGAATCTATTACACTCAACGCAAAAGGGAAGTTCCTGAGTTTTTAAATATATATTTCCCTCCTGGTAGAGTTTAAGAAAAAACTCTTGAACAATCTTAATATGTGTTTCGGTTGTTGTGGTTGTGTAGTTGTCGTATGAAAACTTTAAGCCGCCAACTAGCGTTTCGAGGAATTCCTTATGATATTTCTTTGCAACTTCATCGGGCGAAACTTTCTCTTGTTCTGCGGCGAGCACTATTGGTGTTCCATGACAGTCGCTTCCCGAAGTGTAGAGAACGTCAGCACCACTTAATCTAAAATATCGTGCTAAAATATCAGCGCCAATTAAGGCGCTAACGTGGCCAAGGTGAAGCGAGCCATTTGCATATGGCCACGCCGCCCCTATGTAGATTTTTTTGTCTTGATTGTTCATATCTGTTTTATGGACTTAATCTCTTTACATCTCGCGGAGCTTCAAGGGTGGAACTTGAAGCAAAAAGTATTATATTGCTAAAATATCCAATCGTCAATTAAGGACTCAGCCTTTTAACGTCGCGCGGAAACAAAATTGCTTCTTTGATGGTAGGCAGGTTGAGCAATTGCTGAATGATTCTTTCTGATCCCAGCCCCCAGCCGCCGTGTGGCGCCATGCCATATTTAAAGGTATCAAGATAGAAACCTAATCCTTCGGGTTTCACATTCTTTTTCTTCATGTTCTCAATCAACATATTATAGTCATGAATTCTTTGAGAGCCGGTTATTAACTCTAACCCTTTGAACAGGAGGTCAAAGCCTTCTGTTTCTTCAGGGTTGTCTTTGGACGGCATAGTATAAAATGGTTTTTCCTTCCATGGGTAGTGGGTAACAAAAATAAACTCACTGCCAAACTCTTCCTTAGCGTATCGACAGGCCAGTCTCTCGCCTTCGGGATCTATATCGGTTGTGGCTGGAATTTCGTAATCATATCTCTGTTTGATGATTTTTTTGATTTCGGCAAGTTTCACATGCGGGATCTCGTCTGGGACATCCGGAACCTCGACCTTAAATAGTTCAAGGTATGGGGCGCCTTCGTCTTTTATGATTTTAAACATTTTTTTGAAAACCTTTGTGATCATTGCGGTGATGTCTCTAAATGAATCAATGAAAGCCATTTCAGCATCTAGTGAGATGTATTCATTGACGTGTCGAGTCGTAAAATGTGGCTCTGCCCTGAAGACTGGTCCAATCTCAAAAACTCGCTCAAAAACACCCGTCAGGATTTGCTTGTATAGCTGAGGGGACTGAGCTAGGTAAGCTTCTTTTTCGAAATACTCTATCTTGAAGAAGTTCGCTCCACCTTCCGATGCTGCTTCGAGCGTTTTCGGTGTTTTGACTTCAGTAAACCCTTCTTCGCGCATAACTGTTTCATAGGCTCTAAGCAAGATGTCGTAAAGCTTAAAGATAGCGATTGTTTTTGGGTGCCTTAGTGAGAGTGTTCTATTGTCTAAAAGTGTTGAAAGTTGAAGGTTCAGATCATTTTTTGCTAGATCGAATGGTAACTCCTCAATGCATTTGGAGACGACGTTTAAATTATCTCCTTGAATCTCGTAGCCAGATTTTGCCCGGTCATCTTTTTTGACGGTACCAGTCACTTCTATAGCTTCCGAAACCTTGATCTCGACATTTTTTTCAAATACAACCTGAACTGATCCGGTATAATCAAAAACTTGTACAAAGGTTAGATTGGAAAGTGCGCGAACGTTTGATACTCGTCCACGTACTAAAACTTTTTCATTCTCGTTTTTAGATAATTCACAAATTAATGTTCTTTCCATGCTGATTCCTTCTTACTTAAATTTTCTGACCACGTTTCCGTTTCGGCTATTGAACGAGGTGGCTGTGCCATCTGTACCCTCTTGGTTTTGTTTCGGGTTCCGCCCCCGAAACTGGTCGGGGTGCGCGGACTCGAACCGCGAATCTCACGAACCCGAATCGTGTACCTTACCAATTAGGCCACACCCCGCACGTCAAAACTCAATTTAACACCTTTATTATACCTGAAAATATGCTAAAATCTATATTGTTGCGAGCATATATGCCCCTGTAGCTCAGTAGATAGAGCGGCTCCGTCCTAAGGAGAAGGTCGAGGGTGCAAATCCCCCCAGGGGTACCAGATTTATTCTTACCAATTCCAATAAAACAAGAGCTAGGATCAGTGATGAAAAAGCTAGCCATACAAGCTAGAAACATCTCGAAAACTTACTACGCTGGTACAAAAAAGTTTAAAGCCCTAAATGAGGTTTCAATCGAGGTGCGTTCGGGAGAGTTTGTGATGATAACTGGTCGCAACGGCTCCGGTAAGTCGACTTTGCTCCATCAGCTTGCCTTACTTGATTCACCCGATGTTGGGGAGATACGTATTCAAGGCGAAATAACATCTCATCTGCCGGAAAGTCGACGGATGGGTTTGCGTTTATCGCGTCTGGGATATATTTTTCAAGAATATGCTTTGATTGCGGAATTAACAGCACTTGAGAATGTGATGCTTCCAGCTATGATGTTAGGATCTTCCGGCCTTGCTAAAAGAAAAGCGACTGATCTCTTGAATAAGGTAGGACTTGAACAGAAGTTCAGTCGTCTTCCGTCACAACTTTCCGGCGGTGAGCAACAGAAGGTAGCAATTGCTCGTGCTTTGGTTAACGATCCAAAGATAATATTTGCCGATGAGCCTACTGCCAATCTAGATACCGTGGCCTCAAAAGACATATTGAGTATATTTAAATTTCTTAATGAAAAAGAAGGCATAACGATATTAATGGTGACGCATGAGCCAGAAGAGTTATCATACGCTTCACGCAAAATAAATCTAGTTGATGGGAGGGTAGTATGAATTCTCAGCTGCGCCTACCATTCTATTTGACTTGGCAGTATATCAGGCGGGGCAAGAAATGGACCCTAGCGTTAACATTGATGATGATGACAATTGCTTTTATAAATCTGATTTTTATATCATCTTTGTTTGCGGGAATTATTGATGGCTCAAACAAGCAAATAATCAATACGATGACGGGTGATATTTATATCACTCCCCCGAATGGGCAGGACTTGATTTACAACAAGGATAAAATTGTCAGGGATATTGAGGCGGTTGATGGGGTTCTGGCGGCGAGCGCTCAAATCAGGGTCCCAGCAACTTTGGAATATAATCATCTTCGCGGTAATTGGCAAATACTTGCAATTAATCCAGACGATGAGAGGTTGGTCACAAACCTTGCCGATAAGATAGTATCGGGTACTTTTTTGACTCAGGATGACGAAGACCAGATAATAATCGGGCGGCAGATCGCAGGTGGCGACGGTGTAGAAGAGAATGCATTTTCTTTCAAGGGGGCGAAGGTCGGGGAAAAGGTGACGATGAGTTTTAACGGCTTTTCTAAAGAATTTACGATAAAGGGGATATCCTATACTAAGTTTTTAGAATCTGATAAAAGAGCATTTATCAGTGAGAAAGCCCTGAGTAAGATTATTCCTAGCACTCAAAATTCAGCAACTACAATTACTGTCAAGACAAAAGACAACACGAGTAGCGAGACGACGGTCGCAATAATTAAAAGTAAGCTAGATAATAGTAATGTTTATCTGTGGTCTGAGGTGGCAGGTATGATGAAGTCGGTCGGGGAAAGCTTTGTCAGTATAAATGTTCTTATGTCTTTTGTCGGTGTGTTGATTGCTGCTGTTACGATTTTCATAGTCATATATGTTGACATAGTTAACAAGAAAAAACAGATTGGAATTTTAAGAGCTATTGGAATTAAACCATATATTATTATTTTAAGCTATGTAATCTTATCGGCAGTATATTCGGTTATAGGGGTAGCGCTTGGAACAGTGATATTTAAATTCGCCATCATACCGTATTTTCAAACTCATCCGTTCGTTTTGCCAATTTGTGATGCTGTGCTGGTTTTATCAAATACTGAATATATTATCCGAGCGGAAACGATTATGTGGGTATCGGTTATTTCAGGACTGATACCAGCGACTATTACAGTTAGAAGCAATCTATTGGATGCAATTCTAGGCAAATAAGAATAGTCTAAGTTGGGCTTAGCTGGTAGTATATATCAAATGAAGCTAAACGATAAATTACACGAATTAGTCAAGAATCAGCCAAATTATCCGTTGGCTATTCTTGGGCTTGTGATTGGAGTTTTAATTGCCTATGAATACGGATATAAAATTCCTCGACTCATTAACCCCGCGATTTCAAATATTGCGCTTGATGAGACCGAGCAAAAGCTTGTAAGTGAGCAGGCGCGCAACAAGGAGCAACTCGAAGCGATAGATAATGAGATAAATGCTCTAAATGATCAGACTAAGAATAGGCAAACTGGTTTGACGTCGCTGGTTGATCAAGTGGAGACGCTCAAGGCGGATTCGGCTATGACCGATGTTGCTGGTGAGGGTGTCGAGATAATTATTGCTGACTCAGAGAAAAATCAAGATGCAAATGCAAATGCCATCGCCCATGCGTCCGATTTGCGCGACCTAATCGATCAGTTGAGGGCAAATGGTGCGACGGCGATGAGTATTAGTGCTGCCGGAGGAATTGAGGAGAGGATAACCTTAACTACTTCGATTGATTGTATAGTTAATACCGTCTTGATTAATAACACGAAAGCCTCGCCTCCATTTAAAGTGACCGCAATCGGTGATCGTGCGAAGCTAAAATCTGCTGTTGATGACCGAGGCGCATTAAAGACGATCTATGATCGAGTTGATAATAATGGATTGAAATTTGCAGCCGTGGACTTGCTCGATTTAAAAATCAAAAGATATTCGGGAAATTATTTAATCAAAAATGCTAAAGTTCAATAAATTTACACAAATGGTATTCAATAAGGTTTTTATTATCGCAATTTTTATGATTGTCGGTATGATGGCGATGAACCAATATGGTTTGTATCGCAAACTAGGCTTTATGAAGTCCGTTTCTGACCCAAATGGTTCAGCTTTAAGAATATCTCAGCTTTATAATTCAAACGAGGCCCTATCAAAGCAAATTGCTGAGGAACAAACTAAACTCGATGATCTAAAAAGCGCATCTACTAACTCGAAGGACTTAGAAAAATTGCTTCAGGCCGATAAGAGTAAATATTCTATTATATCTGGAAAGACCGGAGTGACGGGTCCTGGCGTGCAGGTAACTATAGATCATGACCTAGTCGCCTCGCAACTTGTTGATTTTGTAAATGCTATTAAAAATATTGGTGCGGAAGCGATTTCTCTAAATGGAGTCCGATTGACTAATCAAACGCCAATTAAGCAATTTGCTAATCAAAATCCTTTTACGATGTTGATCATCGGCAATCCAGACACCTTGTATGATTCGATAGTGCGCCAAGGAGGCGCTTTTGATTTGATAGTTAACGGTAAAGCTGAGAAGTCAGAGTCGTTAGTGTTGCCTGCAGCGAAATAATTGCTATGATTAATCGAGGATGAATATGGAAGAGCAAAAACCCAAGAGAGTTATTTACGAGATTTCAATACCTTCAGTTTTAAAAGTTATTCTTGTATTTGCCATACTCTGGCTATTGTACTTAGTTAGGGATATTTTGCTTATCCTGCTTGTTGTGGCTCTGATTACAATCGCTCTTGAACCTTATGTAGCTAGATTGGAGCAGGATAAAATTCCGCGGGCGCTTAGTGTAATTGTTTTGTATCTCGCTCTCGTTGTTTTATTGGGTCTGCTACTATATTTTGTAATTCCACCTGTCGCATTGCAGATCAAGGAACTGACGCTAAACTTCCCATACTATTCCAATAGAGTCAGCAATTTTAATCTAGGGGACTTTGCGCCAATTTCTGGGTTCTTGAGTACGATTTCATCTCGATTATCGGACGTGGCCGGAGGAGTCGTTGGAGCATTGATCTCAGTTTTTGGTGGAATAGTTTATGCTATCACGATATTTGCACTGACATTTTATGCATTGCTTGATAGCGAGAATATTAAAAAAACCATCGTTACCTTAATACCCGTTGAGAAGAAAGATCGCCTGCGAGCAACGATTGCTAAGGTTGGCGTAAAGCTAAGTGACTGGATGAGGGGCCAGCTATTGCTGATGCTTATTATTGGCGTCGCTGATGGTTCAATACTGGCGCTTCTTGGCATTAAGTATGCCTTGACACTTGGTGTAATTTCCGGATTGCTTGAGATAATCCCAGTTCTTGGACCGATCATCGCTGCAGTTTCTGCGATCATAGTGGCTTTTATACTTGGCGCTCCACTCTGGAAGATCGGTGTTATTTTGGTTGCGTACATAGTCGTTCAACAACTCGAAGGAAATATTCTCGTTCCCAAAATTATGCAGAAGGCAATTGGGATGTCGCCTATCGTTGTTATATTAGCGATATTGCTTGGTAACAAGCTACTAGGTATCGGAGGAGCGCTTCTCGCCGTTCCAGTTGCTGCTGGAATTCAGGTTTTCGTTAAAGAATATTTTCCGCTCAACAAGAGCTAGGCATTATTTAAGAAACAAAAAAGCACCCTGAGCGGGTGTTTTTTTGATACTAAGTCCAACTACGCCACGGGGCTACGCTGGACAAACTTCTTTTTCTATATGTCGGTATTATGTGTTGGTGCCGCGTATATTCCGATCTGTTCAGAAAATGTGGCTACCACGTTCCCGTTCGCTGCGAACAGGGTATACGTGGTGGAGCAGGGGAGAATCGAACTCCCGTCCGAAAAGGCTCATCATAAGTAGATACACAAGCTTAGGAAATACCCT
>Ga0247841_10001667_pt1 | contig 48099 bp, 39 predicted proteins | sample LaCruzMarch2015__2_FD_192410 | JGI IMG/M metagenome (GOLD analysis project Ga0247841, IMG submission 192410) | Freshwater microbial communities from meromictic Lake La Cruz, Castile-La Mancha, Spain - LaCruzMarch2015_18m | ecosystem: Environmental > Aquatic > Freshwater > Lake | place: Spain... | reverse complement strand
TATTCCTTGACGCCGGTTAAAGAAGTTTTGATTCTGACCTCGTTGCCATCAACGACTTCTTTACTGTTTCCTACGGCAACACTGGTGAATCCGAGCTTTGTCAAGATTTCCTTGACAGTGGCGGCCTGACCACTAATATCAGTAGCGTTTAAGACCTGTAATTTTAACTTTTTACTAATTTCAGCAACGGTAGGAACAGGGGTTTCGGTGGGGAGGGTTTCGGTTTGAGAAATTGTGGGGGTAATATCTGATACTTGAGTGTCAGGAGTAACGGCATTCCGGTTGAGCACAAAGTAGATGATAATTGAGGCAACGGCGGCGGTAACCACAAAAACGGCAATAATCGGAAGGATATTTTTTTTGCTTTCCATATTATTTTTTTCTGAATTAATATCTTTTACTTGGCTAATTATAGCAGGAGTTGTTTCGCCTTGTACGATCATCGCCCCTAATACCGGAAGAGGAAGATTTGAAGGCTTTCCTAAATTTTGAGAGATCTGATTTTCATTGTATTGGGTTTTTTCCAATTCAGTGGTGCTGGAAACTTCGACTTCTTTGTTTTGAGGAAGATATATTTTGGTAGTAGGATTGGAAAAATACAGATTGGAATAGTTTATTATTTTTTGGATATCAAGAGACGAACCCTTAAAATTAGAGGTTAAGTAGACAGAACTGCCTTTTGACAAAATGAGGGTGTATTCGGAGCTATTGAGGGGGTATAAAAGAAAATATTCTTTGTCAAAAAAAGTCGAAACGGCATTTGAAATTGAAGAGGAGACGGTTTTTATCGAACATGATTTTATCCCCGTTTTTTCAAGATTAGAGATAAGGGTATCGATTTTTGACTTGTCGAAGATAGTGGACTGGATAACGGTTTTATTGTCGCCAGGAACCAACTTGTACTCGATTGAAGACGGATCGATTTTAAATTTAACGAAACCTTCGGCTAGACCAATAACTTCTTTTTTATCGATTTCAGATATTTGACTATCATAGATAAATGATCTGGTAATGATAATATCGTCGGAGACTAAAACAGTACAGGCTTCGATTTTGTTTTGTTTAACGTAGAGAGCAAGGGGCTGAAGGCCGGCTTCATCGTGAGTAGTCCAAAGATTTATATCAAAACTTAAATTATTGTTTTCTTTTTTGTCTTGATAAATTTCGAGGCTTTGAGATTTTGGCCAAATGACAATCTTGCTTTTAGAAAAGATAGACATCCTAGTCTTAGTATAGACGAATTAAATTACCAGCGTAAGTGGGCAAAGGCTTTGTTGGCTTCGGCCATTCTTTCGACTTCAACCCTTTTGGAAACAGCAACGCCTTCGTTTTTCAGGGCGAGCAAGATTTCCGATGACAATTTTTCAGCAAAGGTGTGGTACTGTTTGTTGGCTTTGGCTCTGGAAGCAGTGATTAGCCAACGCAGGGCTAAAGAATACTGACGGCTACCACGAACCGGAGTAGGAACCTGATAGACGGCACCGCCGATGCGCCTGGGACGGACTTCGACTTTTGGCTTGATATTATCGAGGGCTTGTTCAAAAGTAACGGCAACATCAGGAGCTGATGTTTCTTTTTTTACTAACTCAAGGGCATTAAAAACCTGCTTCTCGGCGACAGACTTTTTACCATCTCTCATGGCGGCATTGATTAATTTACCGACAATGGCACTCGCGTATTTGGTGTCGGGGGTGATTTCTCTTGTTTTAGTTTGACCTTTTCTGGACATATTTTATATTGTAATAATTAGGCGGTGGCTTTTACCGGACGTTTGGCACCGTATTTACTGCGGGACTGAAGCCTTCCCACGACAGCGCCGGCATCAAATTTTCCGCGAACAATGTGATAACGAATACCGGGTAAATCCCTAACTCTTCCCCCGCGGATACTGACTATACCGTGCTCGGCAAGATTGTGCCCAACTCCGGGAATATAGGCGGTTACACTGCTATGATTGCTTAGTTTTACCCTGGCAACTTTTCTTAGAGCTGAATGCGGTTTTTTTGGAGTCATAGTTTTGACGACAGTGACTACTCCCTTTTTGAAGGGATTAAAAGTATTGACGCTTCTGTTTTTAATACTATTAAAATTATCCCGTAAAGCTCCGGCTTTAATTTTTTTGGTTGGGGTTTTTCTCCCTTTCCTGATTAATTGATTTGAAGTTGGCATTTATTGAATAAGTTGATTTTTGCTGACCGGGATCAGACGTCCGATAATAACATTTTCTTTCAGACCAATCAAGCCATCAACCTCGGCAAGCAGGGAAGCTTCGGTAAGAACGTTGGTTGTCTGTTGGAAAGAAGAAGCTGATAACCAAGAACCGGTAGACAGAGCCGATTGGATAAGCCCCAAGAGAACTTTTTTGCCTTTTGCAGGATTGCCATTTTTTTCTTTTACTTTATCGTTGGCAAGAGCGTAGGCATGCCTGGTTACAGTTTGACCGTACATGAAGTTGGTATCACCGGGATCTTCTATCTTTAATTTATCACTCATTTCCCTGACAATTACTTCCATATGTTTGTCGTGAATAGTAATTCCCTGTGATTCGTAAACAGATTGGATATTATTAATAAGATATCTTTGAGCGGCTTCGATACCTTTGATTTCCATAACTTCTCTGACATCAAGAGAACCCGAAGATATTTGAGCACCTTGGGCAATTAAGTCACCATCTGATACTAATAGGGTTACGTTCATCGGCAAAATGTAGTTAATAGTTTTGGTGGCATTATTTTTGTCTTTTCCGGTCAATTTTATTTCGTATCCATCAATGTTTTCTTTTATTTTTACCTTACCACTGATTTCTGCTAATGGCGACGGAAGTTTCGGAGTTCTGACTTCGAAAAGTTCCTGAATACGAGGTAATCCTTGGGTAACATCAATACCAACAACGCCTCCGGTATGTTTGGTACGCAAAGTCAGCTGGGTTCCCGGCTCGCCTATTGATTGAGCGGCAATAACCCCGACCGGAACACCAATGTCTACTAATTTTCTGGTGGAAAGATCCCAACCATAACACTGTTGACACAGACCATTTTTGGCTTTGCATTCCAACGGAGAGCGAACATCGACTGATTTGATTTCACTTTTTTCGATAACGGCGACTAATTCGTTATTTAAAATGTCCCCTTTTGAAGCGATAACTTTGTTGGTAGCCGGATCAACGACGTTGGTGGCTAAAACTCTACCTAAAATACGACGACCAAAATGTCTTTCCCGACCCTTATCGTTTCTTTCAATAGTGATGAATTTAGTGGTACCACAGTCGTCAACACGAATAATGGCAACGTGAGCAGCATCGACAAGCCTTCTGGTTAAATAACCTGCGTCGGCAGTTTTAAGAGCAGTATCGGCTAAACCCTTGCGAGTACCCCTGGCGCCGGTGACATATTCGAAGACGGAAAGCCCTTCGCGAAAATTAGACTTGGTGGGTAGCTGAACGATATGCCCGGTAGGATCGACCATTAAACCTCTCATACCTGAAAGTTGTTTAATTTGGTCTTTTGAGGCACGTTTGATACCGGCAGCAGAAACAATTCTAATCGGAGAATCAATATCGAGAGTTGCCCATGTTTTCTCAGCAATTTCTTCGGTTTTTTCCATCCAAACATTTTGACTAAGACGTTTTTTCTCTTCATTGCTGATGAGACCCATCTTATAATTGTCTTCGATTTCTGAAACTTGCTTGTTGGCGCCGGAAATAATTTCTGCTTTTTCCGGTAAATAACCACAATCAGCCATAGAAAGAGAAATTCCTGACAAAGTAAACCCTTTAAAACCAATATTTTTAAGAGCGTCTATTAGGGTTACTGTCCTTATTCTTCCGGCTAACTCTAATGATTTGACGATTAAATCATTCATTGCTTTACTTCCGGCCATGGCTTCGTTGACAAAAGAAAATTCTTTGGGCAAAATTCTGTTGAACCAAATCCTTCCATAGGTAGTTTTGGTCAATTTACCGTCAATTTTGACAGCAACAAGCTCTCTTAACCCAATCTTTCCTGATTCATAGGCCAATGAAGCTTCTTTTTTGTCTGCCAAAATCGGGAGGCTACCGAAACCATCTTGATCAAACTTTGCGATATCTTCGGAGCGAATTGAAGTTATATAGTAACAACCGACGGCCATTTCCTGGGTAGGAACCGAAACCGGGTTGCCATCTGAAGGTTTTAATAAATTTCTTGAAGGCAACATTAACTTTTTAGCTTCTTTTTGGGAAGCAGCGGAAAGGGGCAAGTGGACACCCATTTGATCTCCATCAAAGTCGGCATTGAAGGCTTTACAAACACAAGGATGTAATCTTATGGCTAAACCGTCGATGAGAACCGGTTTAAAAGATTGAATCGAAAGTTTGTGAAGGGTTGGTGCACGGTTGAGTAAAACGTAACTTTTTTTGGTTACTTTTTCCAAAATATCGTAGACCTCGTTAATCCGGTGATCGATTAAATTTTTTGCACTTTTTATGTTTGGCGCCAAACCGGACATCATCAGCTCTCTTAGAACAAAAGGCCGGTACATTTCCAAAGCAATTTCCTTCGGAAGACCAACTTCGTTTAATTTCAACTCCGGACCAACAACAATGACTGAACGACCGGAATAATCGACTCTCTTTCCCAATAAGTTTCTACGGAAACGACCTTTCTTTCCACGTAACAAATCGGATAATGAACGCGGGGTTCTTTTGGTACTTTTTCTTTTGTTTTTGCTGCTTTTTTGGGCGTCAATTAAGGTATCGACCGATTCCTGAAGCATTCTTTTTTCATTTCGAAGAATGATTTCTGGGGCACCAAGTTTTAATAGTTTTTTAAGGCGATTGTTTCTGTTGATAAGACGACGATAAAGATCGTTTAAATCCGAAGTCGCAAATCTGCCTCCGGTTAGCTGAACCATGGGTCTTAAATCCGGCGGAATAACAGGAACCTGAGTCATAATCATCCAGGAAGGAGAAATACTGTTGTCAACCATGCCATTAATAATTCTTATCTTGTGCATGATTTTCTTTTTCTTAATTTTACTGGTGGTTTTGCTTAATTCTTTTTTAAGATTTTTGACGGTGGCTTTGAGATCGATCTGGTTTAACACTTCCAAAACAGCTTCGGCACCCATTTTAGCTTCATAAAAAACATCGGCTTTAAATTGGGACAAATAAAAACTTTCTTCATCTGACAGAGTAGAAAGAACCTGAAGAGATTGGATTTTGTCTTCGAGAAATTTCATTAAACCGTCGATTCGATTTTTTTCTGTCTGGGCTTTATTTTCTATTTTTTGAAGATCCTGTTTCAACCGAACATCTCTTTCTTCCTGGGCTATCAAAAGCTGGTCTTTGTTTTTGATTTTTTTAGTGAGTTCTTGTTTTTCTTTAATATTTTGTTCAGTTTTTAATTCAACGGCTTTTTTGGCATCTATATTGATCTGTTCTTTTCTTTTTTGAGAATTCTGCTCGAGATTTTCGACTGCTTCTTTCCTCTTGTCCGGATTAATTGAGGTTATGAGAAATTTTGTAAAATAAACTACCGATTCAAGATCTTTCTGGGGAACGTCTAAAATAACTCCAAGCGGTGACGGAGTGTTGCGGAGATACCAAAGATGGGCGACAGGAGCCGCCAAAGAGATATGTCCCATTCTTTCACGTCTGACCTTTGAAGTTGTAACTTCAACGCCGCATTTGTCACAAATTACTCCTTTGAATCTTATTTTTTTATATTTTCCACAGTAACATTCAAAGTCGTGGCTTGGACCAAATATTTTTTCACAAAATAATCCGTCTTTTTCCGGACGCCAACTACGATAGTTGATTGTTTCCGGCTTTGTTACTTCGCCACTAGACCACGATAAAATATCGGCGGGCGAAGCTAATTTAATTTGTAATCCACTAAAATCGATCATGCTTCTAAATTTAAACATTTTAGTTTGTCTCCTTTTCGTCTTCTAACGTTTCAATTTTATTTTCTGATGTGTGAGAGGGTTTAATTTCCTCTAATGAAATAGTTGGGGACTGTTCGTCGTTGGCAACAGGCTCTTTTAATCCAACCGGGGAAATATCTAGACCTAAACCGGAAAGTTCTTTTGTTAAAACTTTAAATGACTCCGGAATGGCTGGCTCGGGAATTGGCATACCTTTGATAATGGACTGAAAGGCGTGAGTTCGTCCTTCGATATCATCTGATTTGATGGTAAGCATTTCCTGAAGAGTATGAGCGGCTCGGTGGGATTCCAGGGCCCAAACTTCCATTTCTCCCAACCTTTGGCCTCCCATTCTGGCTTTACCTCCCAGAGGTTGCTGGGTAACTAGGGAGTATGGACCGGTTGAGCGGGAATGAACCTTATCGTCGACCATGTGAACTAATTTGAGAATATATCCAATTCCAACGACACTTTGCTGGTCATACGGCAACCCGGTGCGTCCATCGTAAAGTTGGATTTTTCCATTGGGAGCTAACCCGGCCTGGATTAATTCTTGACCGATTTGATCTTCTGAATATTTTTCAAAAACCGGAACGGCATATTTTTTATTGAGTTTGTATCCCGCATGGGCTAAGGTGGTTTCAAGGATCTGGCCTAAATTCATACGGGCAATAACCGAGAGTGGCGACATGACAAGATCTATTGGAGTACCATCAGCCAATCTTGGCATATCATATTCCGGAAGAATACGAGAAATGACTCCTTTGTTACCATGTCTTCCAGCAATTTTATCACCTTCCTGAATTCTTCTGATCTGGGCAACATATACTTTCACTACTTTATTCACTCCTGGATCGAGCTCATCACCATTTACTTTATCTAAAATATCCACTTTTATGACGACACCACCTTCACCGTTTGGCACACGCAGAGAAGTATCTTTGACTTCTCTTGCTTTTTCACCGAAAATTGCACGTAATAATCTTTCCTCCGCGGAAAGTTCTTTTTCCCCTCTTGGTTCCACCTTCCCTACAAGAATATCGTTGGGACCTACTGTTGCTCCAATCATCACAATTCCATCATCGGTAAGTTTGGACAGCTCGACTTCGGAAACATTAGGAATATCTTTTGTCAATTCTTCAGATCCAAGTTTCGTTTCGACAATATCTGCCTTATATTCGTAAATTTGAACATTTGTAAGGATATCTTCCTTCACCAGACGATCAGAAATTAAGAGTGAATCTTCATAACCTAAACCATCAATAGAGGCATATGCCACTAATAAATTTTTTCCAATAGATAATTCTCCACTGTATGTTGACGGACCATCAATAACTAGATCATCTTTTTTGATAGTGTCTCCAATATTGACAACCACATGTTGGTTATAACAAGTACCGTATGGCGATGTTCTTTCAAACTTGCTTACGTGATAAGTTTCGGTTTTACCGTCACGGCTGATTTCACTATGATCATTGTTCTCACTTTGACCAGTTTTTTTATCCAAAGCAACGATAATTTTTGCGCCATCTACAAATATCACTTTTCCCGAGTGATTGGCTAAAACTGTTCTTTTCATTGCCGTTGCCACTGCTGACTCCATTCCAGTACCAACGATAGGTGATTCTGTGGAAACAAGTGGCACCGCCTGTGTCTGCATATGTGAACCCATTAGTGCTCTTGTGGCATCGTCGTGATCAATGAACGGAATGAGGGACGCGGAAGATCCAACAATTTCGTTCGGAACCAAATCAATATATTCAACGGAATCGGTGGGGCCTTCAATGAATTCACCTTGATATCTAATTGGAGCCCAATCTTGTCCGATATATCCTTTATCAGTGATTTTTACCCCTAGATGGGTTATATGAGTGTTATATTCATCATCAGCGTCCAAATAGGTAGCTTGATCAGAAACCCTGTAATTTTTCTTATCTTTTTCTATTTTACGGAAAGGAGCTTCAATAAAACCATATTTATTAACTCTTGCGTAAAGAGCTAAATAGGAGACTAATCCAATATTTGGACCTTCCGGAGAACGAACGGTACAAATTCGACCATATTGTGAACTATGAACATCGCGGATAGAGAATGCCGCACGTTCTCTAGTCAAACCACCGACTCCGACAACAGTGACTCTTCTTAAGAGATCAAGCTCTGCTAAGGGATTGGTTTGGTCAAGAATGGCTGACAATTGGTTCGACCTGAAAAATGTATTTAGCGACGATATTAAAGGTTGAGGATTAATCATCTGAGAAGGAACGGGTTTGTCTTTTGTGGGAATCAAACTCATTCTTTCTTTGACCATTCTTTCAAATCTGGCTAATGCCGGACGGATAGCAACTTGAGAAATTATCTCACCACATCTGCGCAGACGACGATTGGCTAAACTATCGATATCATCTAATCTTGTGACTTCACCTTTTTGAAGTTGAATTAAATATTTAATAGTTGCTATTAAATCTTCTTTTTTAAGGACCCAATTCTCTTTATTTGAATCATCAAAGTTAAACCTAAATTTTTTATTAATTTTATACCGGCCGACGTTACCGAGTTCATATGTTTTTATATCAAAAAATCTTTCTTGAAAAAATTTCTCAGCATTTTCAAGTACTACAGGTTCCCCGGGACGTAATTTACGATAAAATTCAAGAATAGCTTCTTCATAATTTTTTGAGGAATCAGCCTGAATAGTGTGGTTAATATAGTCCGAAAATTCACCAACTAACTGCTTGTCAGACATACTACAGGCTGCCCTTAATATTATTGAAGCAGGAAATTTCTTTTTCCTATCAATTCTGGCAAAAATTACATCCTTTTTCCCAATAAAAAATTCTAGCCACGAACCACGAACAGGGCGGATTTCAGCATTGTAGAGTATTTTCCCAGTGGCAGGATCGTTTTCTCCGGTAAAATATATCCCCGGTGACCGAACTAATTGATTAATCACCCCCCTCTCTATACCATTGATAATGAAAGTTCCCTCTTGTGTCATTGTGGGAAGGTTTAGAAAAAATACATCTTCTTCCCTGATATCTCCTGTTCTTTTGTTGGTTAAAGTCGCTTTGATTCTGACAGGTACAGTATAATTTAATCCTTTTTTCTTGGCAATTTCAGGAGAAATGGTTATTGGGTCAAACGTTAAATCACCTAAATCAAGTTTCCAGTTGTTTCCAGTGTAATCAGTAATTGGAGAGATAGACTTAACTGTTTCTCTTAGTTCTTTATCAAGAAAATCCTCCCATGATTCTTTTTGAATTTGTATTAAATCAAGCTTCGGAAGGTTAGGGTAATTTTTACCCCAATTTATTCTTTTTGCGGAACCCATCGCGTTATTTAAATTTTTATAAAAAATCGGCGAAATTTTGCCCAGTTCGCCAAATGTTTTGTATTATAACTTCAAAGATATATGCGGTCAATAAGTAGGTTGATATTATTCATTACAGGCTTTTTCGGTACAGGCAATCGTTCCGTCGAGGCTACAAGTACAAGTATTACAACCATCGGCAGAAGGAAAAGTTTCGTCTAATTTGTATTTATTGTCATTGAGATAGCAAAATGTTTCTGTTTCCGGGGGATTTGTTGGTTCAGCCACTGTTGGGTTTACCGGATTAACGGAATCTGCACCTATTTTAGAATTACTTACGAAACTTAACGCTAAAGCCGAAGCTACTCCTAAAAATATTAATAGGGAAATAAAAAAAAGGATCTTGAATAAATTGGATTCTTTGGTGGACGGGATAGGAGCCACAGTAGGTAGTGATACTGTAGGTGGTGATAATGTCGGAATCGGCTCTGGTGTAATTGTTTTAAGAGCAACGTTCGGGTCGATGACAACCTGATTGTCTGATTCAGTTTCTGCCTCCGGAGTTATTGTAATTTGTTTAGAATATTGATCCAATATGTTTTGATAGTTTGAACTTGTTTCATCAGAACTTGGAGTGTTTGGGGCGGAATTATTTGTATCCATGCAAATAATATCTCATTTATTACGGCATGTTGTCAATTAAATGCTTGAAATTTATATAACGTATCTCTAGTATTGTGGTATGAGGTTTTTATTTACGACAGTCTTTTTTTTGATTTTGATTTTAGGTTTTATGGAGGGAAGTGTTTTTGCATCAGGTTTCACCTTGCAATCAATCGGAAACTCGACAACTGGGGGCAGGCAAATTACTAAATGGTGGTATACAGGTTCTCAACCTTCCTTTAAAGGCGATGCTGTCCCTAATGCCGAAATTATTGTGACGATTGACGGTAATGCTTTGCAGGTAAATGCTGATTCTTCGGGGAGTTGGTCTTTCACTCCAGTGGCACCATTAGCTGTTGGTAGTCATAATGTATCCATCGCCAGCGGAGGCTCTACTATTAATTTTACTCTATCGATTGGAACTGAAGGAGTTGATTGGAGTGCTGTAGACAAGGGAGGAGCAGCGACATTACCCGCGACCGGAGTTATATTCCCGACGATTGTAACTGTTTGTTTAGCAATTGCGGTAGCGTTGATGAGTGTCAGATTTTACCGAAGTGTGTGTTAAAATCTTTGGGTGAAATCATCTAAAGTGTTGTATGTTTTCGTAAAAACTTTTGGTTGTGCCCAAAATACGGCCGACTCTGAAAGAATTAGGGCTTTTTATTGGAATAAGGGATACGGATTTACAGATAGCTGGAAAGATGCGGATCTGGTGGTAATCAACACCTGTATTATCAGAGAATCTGCAGAAAATAGAGTATACGGTCTGATTAATTTAATTGATAAGTGGAATAAAAAATACAATAAAAAAATACAAATATGTGTAACCGGTTGTTTAGTCGGACGATCAGTCAGACAAAAAAATGGGAAAGGATTGGAGAAGTTGTATAAAAAATTTCCACAAGTATCTGATTTCTTACCGATTGATAAAATAAGTTACAAAATTGAACCTTTAAGAGAAAAGGATAAAGCGGCCCTTATTCCAATAAGTTCCGGCTGTAACAATTATTGTTCATATTGCATTGTGCCGACAGCCAGGGGAAAAGAAATCTCCAGAGATTTTCAAGAAATAATTGGTGATGTTGATAGAATAATTACTAATGGTTTTAAAGAAGCTGTATTGATAGGACAAAATGTAAATTCATATGGCAAAGACTTGGCAAAAGATAGCTTATTTCCAAAACTATTAGAAGAAGTGGCTCAAAGACCGTTGAATAAAATTTCTTTTGTTAGTAGTAATCCGTGGGATTTTTCTGATAGTTTGATTGAGGTAATAGCAAAATATAAAAATATTGATCGGTTACTTCATTTACCAATACAGTCGGGAGACGATGGGATATTGGAAAGGATGAACCGCAGGTATACGGCCGCTCAATATTTGGAATTAATATCTAAGATAAGACAAAAAGTGGACGGGGTAAAATTTAGTACAGATATAATTGTAGGTTTTCCCGGGGAAGATGAGATTGCTTTTGAAAATACCATAAAGGTGTGCCGACTAGTCGGTTTTGAAATAGCATATATTAATAAATATTCACCACGTAAGGGGACGGTGTCTGCTAATCTTTATGTGGATGACGTGCCACAGTCAGAGAAGCGGAGGAGATGGAATATCCTTAATCTTTTAATAAACAAAAAAATTAGTTGAGATATTTACTAATATTAAGATTGTGCTCCTGAAGGGTTTTGGCATAATGCATCTTATTGTCATTACCGGTAAGATAAAAAAGATATTCAGAAAGAATCGGGTTAAACACAGCACGAATTGAGTCAAGCCCGGGATTACATATAGGGCCCGGAGGTAAACCGCGGTTGAGATAGGTGTTGTATGGAGAGATAATCCCAAGATCTTTTTTTAATAATGGCTCCCAATACTTTTTAGGAATATATTTTGTATCTCTGGCATATTGAACGGTTGCATCAACTTGTAGAGGCATATTAATTTTTAATCGATTCTGTAAGATTCCCGCGATATATTGTTTTGATTCAAGCGAGCGACCTTCTCTTTCAACAAGAGAGGCAAGAATAATAATATCCCTGTCTTTAATTGTTGGATTTGTGGTGCTTGACCGGACTTCGTCTATCTTTAGATCAAAGTTTTTTCTAATTAGTTTTATAATTTGTTCCGGGGAATATGATTCAGGAATCAGATAACTATCAGGAAAAAGATAACCTTGTTCTTTTAAAGAGTAATTTAAGAATTCATCGAAGGTAAAGGATAAATTTTCCGGTAATTTTTTGACGATTTCTTCGTTTCGCATGCCACCGATTATCTGTAGCCAATAGTCGTGAGTCCCCGCTTTGGAAAGTTTTTCGATAATTTCTTTTACTGATAAACCTGGAGAAACAATAAAATTACCCGCTTGTATCTTTTTATCTAAACCTAAAAAATATGCCAAAACAGAAAATGAAGAACTGTTTTTGATGATTTTTAGATTGCCAAGGCGGCGACCAATCGAGGACAATCCGTCACCCTTGTTAATCATAAAATTGATTTGTTTATCGATTCCCGGGGAAAACGGCTGAATATTTATATAAAACCAAGTAAAGAAAACCAGAGTTACGGCAAGAAAAAGACCGATTATGATAAAAATATGTTTCTTCATTAAACAGTGTTTATACTTCTTCAAAAAGGGCTCTTCGGTATTTATTGTTTGACGTATCGTGAATAAATATCCGACCACATTTGCAGGTAACGGTCATTTTACCCCTGACCTCTTTTGTCTTACCGTTTTTTAAAGGAGTACCACAGCCAACACAACGACCTTGAGAAATTAACCAAGCCTGAATCGGAGATATTAGATTTTTTATCATTTATTTTTTAATCTATAACCCTTCTTAATATAACAGCAGCAGCGACGGAATCGATATTCCTTTTGTAGTCACTCTTCTTATTTTTGTTAGCTACGTATATTGCGTCTGCCTCAATTGTAGAAACGGCTTCTTCAACTGTTTCTATAGGTAAGTTTATCATGGTTTCCAGGTGTTTAACAAACTCCAGAGTTTTGTCGGCAACTTTACCTTCGGAAATACCAATATATATTTTCTCAATCTTATAATCTTTAATAATTTTTTTTATTTGATCTATCGTTTTTGTATTGTTTTGAACTACTTCCAGAGGAGAAATAATTCCGCTAACCGAAATGGCCAGACCGATCCTTTTAATTCCATAATCTATTCCTAATATATTTATGTTGTTCATGGCAATTTACATATCAACAATTTTCGATTTTATTATTAGTCTCCGAAGATATGTTCCCGGAGGACTACAGGTTACTAAAGTTAAGTATTTACCATCAAATCTTTGTTCGAGTACTGATAAGTCGGTCGGTTGAACTTCAAACATCTCTTCGACTAAATATTTATACTGAATATCATCGTAATTAACAAGAATCTCGTCTCCCTGTTTTAGTTTAAACAAAGTTGAGAATATTGTTATATACAATTTGGGATTAAAGAATTGCGGTAAGACCGAATGACCAAAAATAACGGCATTGCCCGGTTGACCAGGAAGAGCAGTTTGGGGATATTGGACTAATGTCTTTTTTAGATCCATACTCCCCAAGGCTACAATGGCTTTATCGATTTTTAATTTTGGAATTGAAATTGAATAAGTAACATTATTTACAGGAGAAACAGGAGAAGGAATAGTCATTTGCTGTCCTTGATTGTCAACCACAAACCAATTATTTAACTGGGTAAAATCGGTTGAGATGTTTCCAAGAACATTACTTGATTGATTATAATATTTTGTTGATAAAGGATTTAATATTTGATTAAATTTGACTGAATATTCCAGTTGAAATTGAACAATCGGCATAATTGCTGAGGCAAAAAGAAAAATTCCAAAGACGAAAAAGGTGATAGCAAAAAATTTCTTCTTGGGTCCGGACAATCTTGTTTTTCTATTAAAGGATGGTGTTTTTTTTACATACAAATATGTCATAAAGATTCACTTTTGACAATGATACTAATATTTTCATAGCGAAAAGGTAAGAGGTTAAAAAATGTTAAAAGTGGTAGACGATGGTTGATAATAATTTTGTAGGTTCGGGGAATTTTTACTTTAATTATTTTTTCTGCTTCGGATTTACTTTTTCCGGTTAAATTTTTTTGCAAACTAATGTAGTCTATTTTTGGTAAAGCATTGCCGCTGATTTCAGCAGTTCCAAAAGATTGTTCCGGACCATTTTTGTTAATTTTTATATTTAAATTAAATTGTTTTGGATCGATTAGTGCTTTACTATAATTATCGTCTGATGATAAAAGGGATAGTATCATTTCGTTTTTGGTCGCTTCTGATAAAACTAAAAAGGAAACAGAAGCGCTGACATCGGCAGTTAGCTCATCAGCCTCTTCTCCTATTTCTCGATTATATTCTATTCGACTTGTTTTGCTCTGAATAGACTCTTTTATGATATTACCATCCTCACTTAAATCTGTTTTTATCTTTTCATCAACGGCGAGGGCGATACTTTCCTGTATTTTTTGTTCGATGGTTTTTTTGTCTTCTGTACTTACGGCACTGATATTGCGTCTACTACCACCGACAAATGATTCGTTTACTTTAGCCACCAGAATACTTTCAGAAACATCTTTAAAAGAAAGCGTGTCCCCTGTGGGGATATTATATTCCGGACCTATATCTTGAGCAGTGATAATTATTTTCGTCTGGCCAAGATTAATAATTCCCTGATCCAAATTGGGAATACCTGCACTGACGCTTACAGAATTTGTGACTTCAAATTTTTTCCCAGATTTATCTATTAATGTTGCTCCTTTAGAAATGTTTTGGGTTTTATCAGATTTGTTGTAAATGGTAATTTCTCCCTTTGCTTTTTCACCAACGGTTTTTTGGCCGGTTGTTTTAGTGCTTGAAGAAATTGTTACCGGAATTGTTTTTTTGATCACAGGGATAATATTTTTTTTCATGTTTATCTCTTCAACAGACCAGTCAAGGATGACGTCTGTTTTTTGGGAAAAAACGTATGGATTGATAAAAAGATCAATATCCGTATGAGCAAAGATGATAGGAATTAAGATTAGAATCGGAGACAAAGCAAAAATATATAAAAATGGTTTAAATTTAAAGTGAATTTTGGGAAATTTGAGTTTTAATTTAAATTTAGGAGGAGTTATTTTGGGATGGATTTCTTCAATGATTGGCAGAGGGGTGATATTTTCAATATTATTATTACTGAAACCCAGTTTTTCCGGGTTGACCTCCTTGACTTCTTCTTGAATAACCTCCTCTACCGGCTCGGCGACGGAAAGTTTCGAATGAAGTTGTTGGGTTATAAATCTAGCTAAAATATTGATTAATTCTTTTTCGCCTAAAACCTGAATTGAAGGCGAGTGAAGAAAAGTTTCAATATTTTTTTTTCCAAGCCATGAATAGTTTTTTAAGATATCTTCCGTAGAATCATCAACATTCCCAAAAACAATAATTTGTGGCGGTATAGCAGAGTCTATTTTTGACTCAATTAAGGTTACTTCGAGAAATTCAGGATGAAAAACTTCAGAATATTTTTTAACAATTTTATTTTTTATTTTTCCAAAATAAACGAGGGAGCAAAAAAATCCTTCATCGTGCAAATGAAGAAGAATATAGCTGTTATCTTTGTAGGTTGGATATTCAATAATAGCCTCATCATATGCAATATAACCCATCGGCTTAAGGTTAAGACCTTTAATAAGATTGCTCAATATTTTTTTATGTTCTGTAAAAATTTTGTCGTCTGAACCAACCCAGTCGGGGGGAATAATGAAAGAAACATCTCCCGGCTCTGAATCAACCGGTAGATTAATCGACTGACCGGCAATAGAAAGTGACTGGTCAACCGCCGAAACTATGGAATTATCATCCCCGACAACCCATTTAATTTTAGGACCGATTGAAACTACATCAAATTTGCCGTTTTCGTCGGAAACTAATGAGGCAGAAACGGTTGAATTGCCAATAAGAATAAGCCAAAAGCTATTGCTCATTGCTTAAGAATACTATATTTTCAAGACGGCATATATTCTTCGTTTACCTGATCCGGCCGATTCTTCTTTTATAATCTCAAATTTTCCAAGCTCAGAAGTGTTACCAACATGAGGACCAGTGCAAACTTCTCTGGAAAAATAGTTTGTATAATCACCGACGGTATAAACAGAAACATTTTCCGGATATTTTGATCCAAAAAATGCCAGCGCTCCTGTTTTTTGGGCTTCGGAAAAAGGCATAACCTGACAGGTTATTTGAAGTGATTCATTAATCTTCTTATTAACGATTGTTGATACCTGTCGAAGTTGATCTTCAGTTAATTTTTCCGGATGAGTAAAATCAAAACGAAGACGCTCCGAAGTGATGTTGGAGCCACATTGCTGGACATGGTCACCTAAAATCTGCCTGAGGGCCGTATGTAGCATGTGGGTGGCGGTGTGGTATTGAGTTATTACTTTCGAATTATCGGCTAAACCACTTTTAAATTTTCCCGCTGACAGAGTCCTCGATTTGTTTTGGTGTTCTTCTTTAAGTTTTTCAAAGTCACAAACATTAATTGCCAATCCGTACTTTGCTAATTCTTCAATAATCATCTCTACGGGAAAACCGAAGCTTTCATATAAGGTAAAAGCTTCCTGACAGGTAATCTGTTTTTTTTGATTAATGATTTTATTTAATTCTTTTAAACCATTATCCAGTGTTCGTCTGAATTTTGTTTCTTCATCCTCAAGTTTCTGTAAAATCTTATCTTTATTTTGATCAAGTTCCGGATAAATACCGGCAAAATTTGCTTGGTTTTCAAAGACCGATTTGGCAATTTCAACTACAAAGTTGTTCTCGATACCTAATAGTTTCCCCTGACGAATGGCACGACGAATCAGACGCCGTAAAACATAACCACTTTCTTTGTTGGAAGGTTCAACCCCGTCCGACATTATAAATACAGCAGAACGAATGTGGTCGGCAATGATGCGGATAGGTATCAGATTTTCAGAATATTTTTTACCGGAATTATTTTCGATTTGTTTTATTATTGGTTGCCAAATATCGGCCAGATAATTGTCGCTATATCCGTTTAAAACAGCCAGCGTTCTCTCAACTCCCATGCCGGTATCTATGTTGTTCTGAACTAATTTTTCGTATTTTCCCTGATCGTTTTTAAAATATTGAATTAAAACATCGTTCCAGATCTCGACCCATTGGTTATCTTTTGGATTAAAAATTTCAGGGGCAGGATCACTGCCTGTCCAATAAAACATTTCTGTATCGGTTCCACAAGGGCCTGTGACACCGGGAGGGCCCCACCAATTGTTGGCCTTAGGAAGAAAAGCGATTCTTGAAGGCGAAATTCCTTGATCCATCCAAAGTTTGGCCGTTTCTTCGTCTTTAGGGGCATCATTATCACCAAAAAAACAGGTTACAGCTAACTTGTTAACGGAAATGTTTAAGGCTTTTGTAAGAAATTCATAACTCCAAGGAACTATTTCATTTTTAAAATAATCGCCGAGTGACCAATTACCTAACATTTCAAAAAAAGTATGGTGAACAGCGTCGCCAACTTCTTCGATATCACCGGTGCGGACACATTTTTGAACATTAACCAAACGACTACCGCTGGGATGTTTTTTACCTAAAAAATAAGGGACAAGGGGCTGAATACCGGCAGAGATAAAAAGAGTGGTTGGGTCATTTTCCGGAACAAGGCGTGCCGAAGGTATTTCCCGATGGTTTTTATTGATAAAGAAAGTAACAAACTTATTTTTTAGGTCCCGGGCGTTCATAGGGAGATTATATCAAAACAGAATTATTTGACTTGAAAGGTTTTAGGGTGAGACTTAACAGTTTTTGAAAGAGTTTTTTTTGATAGTTTTGTTTTAGTCAACTTTTTATTTTCCAAGCCGGAGATAAACTTATTAATTTTTCGCTTTAATGTTTGGATGACTTCGCCTTTGTTGTGACGATAGATCAAAATAGCAATAACTGCCCCGACCATGAGCCCGATAATCAGGCCTAAGAAAAAACCACTTGAATTGGACCGACAACATTCACGGTCGTCACATTGACTCATTTTTTGCAGATTTCTCCTTCTTTTTAAAAAAAGAATTTAATAGATTTAATCCACTTTTAAACCCTGAAAGAAATTCGGAGATGGTAGTGACCGGCTCGGCGACAGATGAGGTAATTAGTTTTGTGTCATCGAGAATACTATTGGTCTTTATGACGGTGTTTTTAAATTCCTTAAGAATAAAAATAATCCAAATTCCACAAGTAACGATAACAGCAGAAACAGAGACAATGCTAATGATGATAATTATTTGTGTGATATCCATGATTTCAGTATAAACTAATTTATAAAGGAATTCACTTCACCATATTGATAGTTCTTTCTTCTTGAATTGTTTTACCGCTTGGTGATTTTGACTCGATTAAAACCTTTGTCTCTTTTGTTTGAAGATTTATCTTTTTGGTGAAATTCCCCTCCGGATCGACGATAACCAGATCCTGATTAACTCTAACAGTGGATTCCGGATCAGTAAGACCTTTAATCTCTAATATTTCTTCGGAGACAGCATCTCCTGTTGGCCAATTAATTTTTAATTTAGGCGGACGATTAAATTTTATATATTCAAAAATCAAATAGAAGGAAAATAGAATAATAAAAAGGGAAATAATAATACTGAAAGTGAATTGAGGAGTAAAACTTATAAAACTTTTATTGATAATTTTAGTTTTTCGTTTTTGGGCAAAATCCCGGCGAAATAGTCCTACAATCTGCTGTCCGTTTAAGCCTAAAAAATCACCATAGTCTTTTATAATTAACGAACAATATGGCTCCTGCGGAAAACAGAGAATGTTTTCATTCTCGATTGCTTCGAGATATTTTTGAGGGATTTTTAATTTTTTAGAAACTTCATCTAAACTTAAAGCTTTATCCGACCTGGCATTTTTCAGAATAATTGAAGCACGATGCATATTTTTACTTACTCCTGACCATCAACAGGAGTGGAGTGTGGAACTAAAATGTCTCTAGGTTTAGCACCTTTTCCCGGCCCGACAATCCCTGCTGTCTGCAATTGATCAAGAACGCGGGCGGCTCTGGCATAACCAAGTTTAAGACGTCTTTGTAAAAACGATGAAGAAGCAATGCCGGTTTCGGTAATTACCTTTACGGCTTCATTAAACATAGTATCCCGATCTTCTCCATCGACTGAAACAAGATTTTTACTGGCAGAATTTTGACTGTTGACCGGTTGGCTAATAACTTCATTGTTATATTCGGCAGTTTTTTGAGATTTCCAAAAATTAATCAGAGTATTAATTTCTTTTTCAGAAACAAAACATCCCTGAATTCTAACCGGTTTTGCTAATTCCGGCGGAATGTAAAGCATATCGCCCCTACCTAATAATTTCTCTGCTCCCGGAGTATCAAGAATAACTCTTGAATCCATCATTGAAGAAACGGCAAAGGCCATCCTGGTGGGGATATTCGCTTTTATAAGTCCGGTAATAACATTAACCGATGGCCTCTGTGTTGCTAAAACTAAATGAATACCGACGGCCCTGGCCATTTGGGCAAGACGACAGACATTTTCTTCAACTTCAGTCGGAGAAAACATCATAATTTCCGCTAATTCATCGATAAAGATAATAATATAGGGAATTAACTGTAGCCCGGATAAGTTGTTATATCCTTCAATGTTTTTTGCCCCCATTTCTGTAAAAAGTTTATACCTCCGTTCCATTTCGGTAACTGCCCATTTTAAGGCAGAGACTACTTTTTCCGGTTCAGAAATAACCGGAACAATAAGATGAGGAATGCCATTGTATGGAGTAAGTTCTACCCGTTTTGGGTCGACCATAATTATCTTAACTTCGTCGGGAGAAGCCCTGAAGAGAAGGGAACAAATCCAGGAATTAACACAAACCGATTTTCCGGAACCGGTTTGACCGGCGATTAAGACATGCGGCATCTTGGAAATATCAGCAATTTTTGGTTTACCGGCAACATCAAGTCCGAGAGGCACAGTGATTTTGCTTTTTGACTGCTTCATAATATCCGACTCCAAAATACGGCGAATAGGAACTACCTCTAAAGACCGATTGGGAACTTCAATACCGACCAAAGAGCGACCCGGAATCGGCGCCTCAACACGAATTTGTCCTCCCGGAGCGGCCAGAGCCATAGCTAAATCGTTTGACAGATTAATAATTTTTGCCAATTTAGTACCCATAGCAACTTCAAGAGCATATTGGGTAACTGACGGACTATCGTTGACTTCGGCTACACGGGCGGAGATACCAAAGGAATCTAATGTTTTTTCAATAGTATCGGCATTTTTCCTAACATCTCCTCTATCGGCTTTAGCACCGGGAGTACCATCAAAAATAGAAATTGATGGTTTTTCCCATATCGGATTTCCTGAAGAATTCGCTGTTTTGGGAGAAGTTAAAACGGGCATGGAGGCGGCAGTCTTTAAAACCGGAGGGATATTGATAACATTGGCATCACTATTGTCTTTTGTTGCTTTTGTAGAATGAGGTTCTGATTGAATATAAAGTGTTTCTTTCGAATCTCTTTTACTTTTTTCTCTCGATTTGGAAATATTGCCGATGGTGTATTTTTTCAATCCGGCCAAAATCCAAACAAAAAATTTAATAATTTGAGCGACACTGGTGTCAAAAAGAACAACAAAACCGGCAATAAAAAGAAAGGAAAAAATTAGGTAAGCGGGAACAAGACCAAAAAGAGTTTGGATTTGGAAAAGAAAAAATTTACCGACGAAACCCTGTTTAAAAAGACTGATGATGGAAATAAACATGATGACAAAACCCAAAAAGATATTCAGTTCCTTCAGGGGAGTTTTGATCTTAGCAAAGAGAAAAGAAATCAGTAGTAATAAAAAGGGGACGGCGAAAGAACCAAAACCGAAGTATTGGGATAAATTTTCGTTATATTTAGTGAGAATAGTGCCGGTTTGCAAAAAAGAAAAAACTGAAAGGACGCATAAAATGGAAAAGAAAATAAAAAAGATTGATTGAATTGTTGATGGTTTCAAGTGAAGTGAGGGAATAATCCCTCCCTTTTTTCTTCGACCGCGTTTTGCCATATAGACCAGTATATAGCATTTAACATCAACTATTAAGTATTTTGTTGGCTACTTGGTCAAAAGATATGATTGACGAAGTAGGTTCGTTTCGATTTTTTATTTCGATACCGCCCTTTTCAAGGCTGCGCTTGCTGATGACCAGACGAACAGGAATTCCGATTAAATCAGCATCGGCAAATTTGGTACCGGCGGAAACTTCTTCCCTATCATCGTATAAGACATCGACTTTTAGATTTTGGAGTTGATTATAGAGTTTTTCCGCTTGAGTTTTTATGTTTTCATCAAAAAGATCCAGGCCGATGAGGTGGACCGAAAAAGGAGCGACTGACTTGGGCCAGATAATACCTTTGTCGTCATGAAAAACTTCAACCATTGTTCCCATGATTCTTGACGGGCCAATGCCGTAACAGCCCATTTCTACCGGCTGCTCGTGACCGGATTCATCTTTGTAGAAAAAACTAAAGGCTTCAGAAAATTTTGTTCTTAATTTGAAAATATTTCCTACCTCAATGGCTTTTACAGGTTCTAATTTGTCATTTTTGCATTCCGGGCAAACTTTTTGTTCTTCGATTATCTCTTTATTGACAGCAATTCGACATTTTTGACAAAGATAAATAGTATCTTCACCGCTTTCGGCAAGAGTTTGAAATTCGTGTGAATATTTACTGAACTCTCCGCCGGTAGCAAAGGTTAAAACGGTAATTTCTCCCAATCCCAGTCTTTTAAAAATTTTGAAATAGGCTTCTTTTGCAATTTCGTAATATTTATTCAGGTCAGACTCGCTGGTGTGAAAAGAATATAGATCTTTCATGCTAAATTCACGTCCACGTAAGAGGCCGGATTTTGCTCTTGGCTCGTTTCGAAATTTATTTTGAATTTGATAAACAAATAAAGGTAAATCACGATAGGAAAAAGTATGTTTTTGAACTAATGGGGTAACGACTTCTTCGTGAGTTGGGTTAAGAACGTATTTGGCATCGTCTTGGCCCGTAAGGTGAAAAAGAACCGGCATGTTTTGCCTGCCGGTGGTAACCCAGCTTTCCTCCGAGGACAACACCGGCATTAAAATTTCCTGACCACCAATGGCATCCATTTCTTCCCGGACAATTTGTTGGATTTTAGTTAAAACCCGGTAACCTAATGGTAGATAATTATAAACTCCGGAAATTTGCTTTTGAATAAATCCGCCCTGGGTTAATAGTTTGGCATTAATACTTTCTGCGTCAGCAGGAATGTTTTTACTGGTTTTACCAAAAAGTTTTGAGTAAAGCATGAGGTATTATACTTCAATAACCAGCGGCAAAACCATGGGTTGGCGGCCGGTTTTGTCATAAATCACCTGTTCGATATGGGCCTGAATTTGTTCGCGGATGTAATCAAAATTGGCCGGTTTACTGGTAACTTGTTTAAAGTGATTAATTACCTCCTGCTTGAGATAATTAATTAGATCCGTATTTTCTTTCATAAAAACAAAACCCCGACTCAAGATCACCGGCTCTTTTATCATGTCTCCGGAAGCAAGATTAATAAGCATAACAATCGTAAACATACCGTCTTCGGCCAATAATTTTCGGTCGCGTAAAACAGTCACGCCAACATCGCCGATACCAAGTCCATCTATCAAAACTTTTCGCAAAGCTAAGTGATAGTTGGTGTCGAAACTATTGTTGCCATTGAAGGTAACTGCAGAATCAAAGTCGGGATTTACTAGTTGATTATCGGTATATCCTAATTTTTTGGCCATAGTTTGATAACTTTTTATGTGCCGGTAGTTTCCCCCGATGGGTAAAAGATATTTCGGATTAAGTAAATCAATCAATAAAGCATGTTCCTTTTGGTAGGCATGACCGGAAACATGCAGCTCTTCTTTTTCACCATAGGTAACTTCTGCCCCCAATTTTGATAAAGTATCGATCATATTGTTGATATTGCCGGTGGTGCCGGGAATATAATCAGGAGATGAGAAAATTACCTTATCGCCGGACTTAATTTTTACCCGGTGTTTTCCCATTATCATCTTGCTTAAGGCTGATTCGGGCTGTCCGGCAAAGCCGGCGACCAAATAGATTATTTTATTGTCAGCAAAGTTTTTAACCCGTTCGACTTCAATAATGTCTGAATCCTGGAGTTTTATATAACCCAAATCCTTGGCAATATTTATGGCTTTATCAACTGACATTCCAACAATACAGATTTTTCTACCGACACTTTTGGCATACTCGATGGCTTGGCTCCAGCGGATGATATTACTGGAAATTGAAGTGACAAATACCCTACCTTTGGCGGTGGTTATTTCTCTTTTAAAGTTTTCTGCAATTGATGATTCGGACGGGGAAAACCCCTCGTGATCTGATCCAAGACAGTCTGATAGTAAACAGAGAACGCCTTTTTCACCAATCCTGGCAATGTGCCTCAAATCAGAGGGTTTGTTGTCGAGAGGAAAAAGATCAAATTTAAAGTCAGAACCATGATAGAAAATTCCTATCGGAGTAGTAATACCAAGATGAAAAGTATCCGGAATAGAATGAGTAACCCGAACCGGATCGACGGTAAATGGACCGCGGGTTATAGTATGAATGTTGTCATAAATCTGGATACTGGCCCGCAAATTGACTTCTGACAGTTTGGCTTCAATAAACGAAGCGGCCAATTTCGGAGCAAAAATAGGAATCTGTGAACCAAGAAGGCCAAGGATAAATCTGATGGCGCCAATATGATCTTCATGACCATGAGTAATAAAGATTCCTAAAATACGGTCTTTTTTATCCTGAAGATAGTGAGTATCGGGAATCTGAAGATCGACACCAAAGGTATCTTCTTCGGGAAAACCAACTCCGCAATCGACAATAATAATTTGGCTTTTTGAAAAGTCGCCGTTGGGGATAAATTCGTAAACGAACATATTGGAAGTGACATCCCCGAAACCTCCTAAAGAACAGATTCTAACTGAATCATAATTTTTTTTGAACTCTCTGACCTGGCTTTGAGTTTTACTAAAAGCTGGTTGAGGACGATGCGTTTGCATCGTTATTTTGTTTTTTTCCATAATTTTTTTAATTTGTTGCTGTTTTTAAACTACCACTGCGGAACGAATTGTTTAATGTTTGATTCATCGACAACGACCTGTTTTGTTTGACCTTCAAAAATTAATTTTGCGGCCTTGCGACATAAACCTTCAATATTTCTTTTCAGAGTTCTAACTCCGGCATCAAAACCGAGAGGACGAACAACCTGAAGCCACACATTTTGAGAAATAACTAATTCTTTCGGCGAAAGTCCTGATTCTACCAGGGCTTTTGGGAATAAATAATCTCTACCGATAGCTGTTTTTTCCTCATCTGTGTAGGAGGGCATTTGAATTACTTCAAGCCGGTCCATAACGGCAGTGGCGATTCTTGAAGTATTATTGCAGGTAGCAACAAAAAATGCCTGCGATAAATCGAACGGATAATCAATATAGTGGTCAATGAAGCGGGAGTTTTGTTCCGGATCCAACAATTCAACTAAGACTCCCATAATAGTGTTGAGAGCATCGTCAGAAACCCGGTCAATTTCATCAAGTAAAATTACAGGATTATTGGTTTTTGCCTGAACCAGCCCGCGAATAATTGCTCCCGGCTCGGCCTCGGAATAAACCCGTGACTGGCCGCGAAGATAAAGCGGGTCGCCCAGGCCGCCAAAAGGAATACGGATCAATTGCCGGCCTAAAACTTCTGAAATAGATTTGGCCATGGTTGTTTTACCGGTACCCACTAACCCCTGAAAAAGTAAAATAGGCGCCCGTAATTTTTCATTAGGGGTTCGGTGTTTTTGAAGAGCAAGGACAGAAACATATTCGATAATTCTTTCTTTGACTGAATCAAGCCCGAAATGACCGGCATCAAGTTTTTCCCTGGCATAATCTAGATCAAGGATATCCTGGCTTGAAGTAACCCATGGTAACTTAACAATCCAGTCTATATATTTGGAAGCACCCTGATAAAATTGCCAAAAAGTTTCTTCTGAACGGGAATTTATTTTTAGCTGATTAAAAAGATCTGATAAATTTTCTTTTAAACCATCAGGAAGACTAACTGACTGAGATTTTTCAATCAATTTGGCGATAGCTTCCTGGGAGGTGAGAGTTTCGTGATCCATCAAATATCAGTATACATCAGCGACGACGATCGGTGGGCCGAAAACCCTGATTAAATTTGCCAAACCCACGATTTTGGTCAAAGGCAGGTCGGGGTGGTCTTTCTGATGAACCGTCACCCATATGGGCTTGCTTAAATTCCGGGGCTGAGAGTTTCAGTTGATGGTTATCATTATAGCCGGATACCCTGACGTGCAGTTTGTCGCCGACTTTAATGATCGAAGACGGGTCAGATAAAAATCCGCCGGTCATTTCGGAAACATGAAGTAAGGCTTCACGGCCGGGTAAAAATTCTACAAAGGCACCATAGTTTTCAACCCTGGTAACAACACCGTCAAATTCTTCTCCCAATTGAACGTCGCGAACCATTGATTCAATCTCAAAAACCGCATCATCAACCTTTTTAATATCAGCAGACGAAATTGAAGCACTACCAAAGTCATCAATATCGATTTGGACTCCGTATTTAGCCATTAGACCTTTGACTGTTTTTCCGCCACTACCAATGACTTCACCGATTTTGTCTTCAGGAAGCTTGATTAGTTTGATTTTCGGGGCAAAGGCAGAAAGGGAGGCTCTCGGGGCTGACAAAACTGACTCCATCTTATCTAAAATCTGAAGTCTGGCTTTAGTGCTGGCAGTGAAAGTTTCTCTGATCATTTCCATGGTCAGGCCTTCGCTTTTTATATCAAGCTGGATGGCAGTGATTCCTGTCCTGGTTCCGGTAATCTTGAAATCCATATCGCCGTTATGATCTTCTACTCCGGCAATATCAGTTAAAAGAACATATTTTCCATTGTCATCTGAAACCATACCGACTGAAATTCCAGCAACTTTATCTTTTATGGGAACCCCGGCATCCATTAAGCTCATAGTCGAACCACAGGTAGAGGCCATAGAGGATGAACCATTTTGAGATAAAACTTCAGAGGTCAAAGTAATAGTGTAAGGAAATTCTTCTTCGGAAGGAATAACCGGCATTAAGGCTTTTTCAGCCAAAGCACCGTGACCGATTTCTCTTCTACCCGGACGGCCGAGACGGCCGGTTTGACCGGTGGAAAAAGGACCGGCAGAATAATAGTGAATATATCTTTTGGTGGTTTCACCGGATGAATCCTGAAGATATTGTCTTTCAGTCAATGGTCCGAGCGTTGTAATCGTCAAGGCTTGAGTCAGGCCTCTTTGGAAAAGGGCTGATCCATGGGTGCATGGCAAAATACCGGCTTCAATTTCCAATAAGCGAATTTCATCCATTTTTCTTTTATCGTATCTTTGACCAGCAAGAGTGGCTTCGCGAAAATATTTCCGGATCAGAATATTAACGGCAGTAACAACCATTACTTCGGTAACTTCTTCCGCTTTAATTTTTTCATCAAAGGCCAATTTTACTTTTTCCATAATAACTTCTTCGTCGTGAGTATGTTTACCATCAGCGCCAGTGGCCAAGAATTCAGTAATATCCCCTTTGATTAAATTATCTATTTCTGATAATAATTCACCGGATGGTAAGGCGGGTGTAAATTCGATTTTTTGTTTTCCACACTTTGAAGCAAATTCACTGATTAATCGATTAACGTTTTCTGAAGTTTTTTGGGCTAATTCAATACCGGTAAGAATAGTTTCATTGTCGATAATATCAGCGGCGTTTTCCAGCATGTTAATACCGGAAGGACCGGTACAGACTAAAAGATCCATTTTAGATTTGATCATTTCGCTGACGGTCGGCATGATTGATAATTTTCCGTCAATTAATCCGATCCTAACTGCAGAGACCGCGGATTTAAAAGGAATATCGGAAATAGCTAGGGCAGCAGATACAGCGGTAAAAGCGGTAATGACAACATCATTTTCTTTATCGTTACTTAAGATAGTGACGATTATTTGAACTTCGTTTTGAAAACCAGCCGGAAAAAGCGGCCTGATTGATCGGTCAATAATGCGGCCAAAAAGGATGGCAGAATCTGACGGCCCCATTTCTCTTTTTATCCACTTACCGCCTTTGATTAAACCACCGGCATATAGTTTATCGGAAAATTCTACTGATAAAGGAAAATAATCCTTGGTCAAGTCTTCCTTGCCCATAACAACGGTGGCTAAGACAACGGTTTTGCCTAAAGTAGCTAAGACTGAAGCATTAGTTTGCGGAGCTAAAACCCCTGTTTCTAAAGTAATTTTTTTGTCGCCGATGGCGATTTCCTGAATATTTTTTTGCATGTTCAATAAAATAATATAAATTAATTATAAATTAAGACCCGATTCTTGTAACAGAACAAAGCCCTTGTTATTTTTTAAGACCCAATTCTTTTGTAATTTTAGTATATCTGTCAGGGTTATGTTCAGATAAATATCGGAGCATTCTTCGGCGTTTGGCAATTTTACTTAAAATACCGCGCTTAGCAGGAGAATCGTGTTTGTTTTCGGTTAAATGAGACTGGAGTTTTTCAACTTCTTTGGTCAGAATGGCAATCTGGATTTCCGGAGAACCGGTATCCCCTTTGCCTTGAGAAAATTTAGTAATGATTTCTTTTTTTTCGTCTACGTTTAATGCCATAAATTTATACTGCTATTGACTGGTAATAATTATTATCCTGGAATGGCTCCCAAGAAACCAGCGTGATAGTAGTAGGGGGATTATAACACAAGCTAGGATTAAACAACCGGGGTGGGATTGGGTTTATTGGTACCCGGGGTGAAAGAACCGGTTCTTTCAACACTTTCAATCGGGGTTGGTTCATAAACCGGTTGAGTTTCAGTAGGTTGAGTGGCTCTTAAGCAAAGAGCACCGGCTTCAAAGGTCTCCGGAGAAACATTGACAGAAAACGATTGAGTGGCAACTCTTAAACCGATCAGTAAATTTTTGCCGGAATCCTGGTCCAAAGTAAGACCAAGCATAGGTAAAAGGAAAGTAAAAATTTCTGAAAATGGAGCATCAGGATCGATTAAACTAGCCTTGGCCCAGCTTTTGGTGATATTGGTAGGAGAAATAAAGATCCAGTTGCCTCTGTTGGTAATGTTGCTGTTTTGACCAAGCAGGGTTTCGTCTCCTAGCATGAAACAAATGTCAGCGACGGAAGATTGATTATTGATAATAATTTTGTCATTTTCGACCTTTGGAGCGCTGGTTTTAGTCTTAACAACCAGATTTAATCTGCCGCCATCATCGTTGTATGACACCTGTTCAATCTGATCGAGAGGATAGTCAAGGGAAACAACTAAATCACCGGAACTAAAAGTGTTGGTCAACAGTTCCAGGTTGCTCAATTTTGAATAGTTATTATCGGTTTTTTGAGGAGAATAGACCTTTACGTCAATATTTTTCTTTTTTAGAGCTATGGCTAAAGCCAAGGCGGAACCAACGCTATCAACACTAATTTGAGGCACAACAATTAAAGCGGTCTTGGCGGAACTTAAAAGATTTTTGATACTAGAGACATTATAGTTTTTCATATTTGGCCTGCTTCCAAATAGATCAGCATTTAATCTGCTCATTAACTATTTGTTATAGGATATTATAACATCATTTAATTTAAAATCAACATATGGCTTAAAAGTGATACCGCAGTCGCTGCCGGCTTTAACTTTTTCAACAATTGATTTGCCCTGATGCAAACCCTCGACCTTTGTGTCTTTGATGATTTTTCCGTCTCTTTTCAGATGAATTAAATCACCTTTTTTAATCTCTCCTTTGGTGCATTGCATCCCGGCAATTCTAACCTTATCGATTTTAAATTCAGCCTTAATCAGGCCTTCACCGGTAATCGTCTCGTCAATTGTAGGTTCAAGAAGTTTTAGAACCTGTGACTGAATTTCTTCGATTATTTCATAAATAATTTTTGACTCGTGGATTTTTACTTTTTGATTTTCAGCTAATTTTTGGATAAATTTGGGATTTGAGACATTGAAGGAAAAGATCTGGGCATGCGATGCCTCGGCTAAAAAAATATCGTTGTCGGAAACTGCACCGACACCTGAAAAGATAACCTGAACATCATCAGAAAAGCTATCGAGGAGGGCTTCCAAGCTGCCTTCGACGTCTGCTTTGACAACAATTGGGAGACGTATAACCTTTTCAGATGAAGGGTCTAAAGAGGTGGGAACATCCGGTTTGGTTTTGGTTATTTTAGAAGAAACGGTCGGATTAGCGGAGATAATTGCGCCAACTTGAGGGGTCTTTTCAAAACCCAATATTTCTACTGGGGTACTGGGACCGGCAGTTTTTATGTTTTCCCCGCGATAATTAATCATGGCTTTAACCTTACAAGGAATGTCCTGAGCGTAAATAATATCTCCTAAGTTAAGGGTGCCCTTCCGGACAATGGTTGAAGCAACAGGGCCACGACTTTTATCAAGTCTGGATTCGATAATCACGGCCTCAAGTAGCGCTTCCGGCTCATTTTTTAACTCCATTAATTCTGCCTGTAATAGGATCATTTCCAATAACTTATCGATCCCTTGTCCGGATTTAGCGGAAACGGGAATGCACATGACATCACCGCCATACTCTTCTGGGGTAAAACCCAACTCAACAAGCTGGCCTTTGATCATGTCGGGATTAGCGCCAGGAAGATCCATTTTATTCATAGCCACAATAAACGGAAGATTGGCTTTTTGAATATGAGAAATACATTCCTTGGTTTGAACCATGACCCCCTCGGTGGCGGCAATGACCAAAACAACCAAATCGGTAATCTGGGCACCACGAGCGCGCATATTGATAAAGGCAGCGTGTCCCGGAGTATCAATAAAAGTAATTGATTTAGATTGGTTGTTTTTTTGATCTACGGATACCTGGTAGGCGCCGATATGCTGGGTAATTCCTCCGGCTTCTTTCTCAAAAACTTTTGTAGATCTGATTTTATCAAGAAGACTGGTTTTACCGTGATCAATGTGACCCATGACCACGACAATCGGAGGGCGAAAAGGACTGGTTTTAGTATCCATTTTGGGAATTACTCCTTTTCCGGAGACTGATCGTCGCCTTGAGTTACCTTAATCTCCAAACCAGCTAGCTCTCCGGCAAGGTGAACATTTTCACCTCCGGCGCCTATGGCAAGGGCAAGCTGATTTTCGGGAACAGATACAACGGCAATTTTGTCTTTAACAGATAATACTTTGACGCCTTGAGCAGGTGATAGAGCTTGAGCGATAAATTGGTTAAGATTTTTTGAAAATGGAATTACATCTATTTTTTCTTCGGAAGAAAGTTCACCAAGGACGGATTGGATCCTTGATCCTTTTTGACCAATACACGAACCGACAGGATCTATTCCCGGCTGAGTTGAAGAAACGGCTATTTTAGTTCTTTCACCGGCAGTTCTGGCAATTTTTTCTATAATAACTGTTTTATTGCCGACTTCGGGGACTTCTCTTCCGAAAAGTTGTTTAATAAATCCGGGGTCACGACGGGAAAGAACGATATCACTTCGGCCCGATTCGTCCTTGATAATGGTCTTTAAAAGGAAGAGTTTCTTGGAACCTAAAACTATTTTTTCATTTCTTACCTGCTCGTCTTTCGGACAAACTCCTTCGGTTTTACCTATCCCAACGTAAATTTTATAGGGGTCAATTTTTAAAATAGTGCCCGGAATAAGATTACCTATTTTCTTTTCATATTCGGCAACAAGAGTATCTTTTTCGGCTTCGTGAATTTTTTGATCAATAACCTGTTTGGCGGTTTGAGCGGCAATGCGACCAAAACCGGGCGGAGTAACATTTATTTTCTTTTTACCATCAATTTTTAAAATGGAAAAAGATCCGCTTTCCGGGGATAATTCGACTTCGAAGACATCTTCTTCAGGAATGATAATACCGTGTTCTTTCTGATCTCTTTTGTAAGCAAAAATTAAACCCAGTTCAATAGAATCCAGAATTGACTGAACATCAATATTTCTTTCGCCGGCAATTTGAGCGACGGCGGCAGCAAACTCTGTTTTTGGCAATCTTTTTAGGTCCATATGTATGGGGGTATTATACCAGAAAATTGAGATTTAGACTCTTCTAGTACAAACCAGATAACTACCGGTGCGATTTTTCTTAGTCTCAACGGTGACGATAAATTCCGGAGGTAATTCACGAATTATTTGTTGATATTCGGAATACAGATCCGATTGACTTTTATTAACAGTTCTTTGAGTGTCGTCATCGTGAATCAGTAATTGTCCACCTTTTCTAAGAGATCCGATTAGAGATAAAAGATAAAGTTTGGTTGTTGAGGCTGGAGTTTTATCTTGTCCTGGCTCAAGGGTGTATTTCAGCAAATTGTCGGCGAATATTATCGAAAACTTTTCAATCTCACCAGCTTCAATTCTATCTAATAAAAACGGTACAAGGGTGGTTAAATAATCAACTCCAAAAATGTTTACATGAGTGGGAGTTAAGTCTTGGTCTTTTATTGCTTGAGGGCGGGATTCTAGTGTAGAAAAGAATCTAAGACCGGCGTATGGAGGAAATCCTCTTAATTTATCATAGGCAGGGCCAATTTTACCGAGGCTAACATTTAGAACCGTATCTCCGGGTTTTAAACAGGAAAGATGGGACTTTAAATTAAAAATACCGTCAAGACGGGAATAATTGATCGTCCTGGCGTAATCGGGGCTTTGGATAAGTCGTCTTGTTGTTTGAACAGAACTAACCTCCTCTAGCAATTTTAAATATTGCTCATAGTAAGTTGATATTCCAGGGATTAAGAATTCAGTTACGGAAGGAGCGGTTACCCACAGTGGGACTGCGTTGTCCTGGTGGCATTGACTAAGTAAGGCATCCAGAGTGGCTATTTGATTGAGAGCTTGGTCAATAATGTCAGGATTTACTTGTGCATTTTTTAGAAGCTGTTCCATCTGAAGACGGTAGGCTTTATCAGATCTGGCGGCAAGACTGGTAATCACAGCAATGTCTTCAACACCGGCATTTCTAACAATATGTTGAACAAGTTTTGTTCTGGATGAAAGGTCGGCTAAGGGATAGATTTCCAAATCTTTTAGGGGCAATCCGTTTGGCATCTTTGCTTCACCTTTTACCTGGACGTAGTAAAGAGTTCCACTGTCCGGATCTTTGCCACATAAATCTATTCCCAACCGATCTTGTTGAGGATTGCCTGGGACGAAATTAATTTGTGGCATCGCTTCTTGAAAATGAAAGTAAGTATAGATAAGAGCAAATAAACCACGATCAAAGGTCCAGAGATCAGGAGAACAGCTACGTAATAATTGATTAAAACCATTAGTGTAAAAGAAACGGTGATAAATTTGATATACCTCCTCTTTTGATAAGCCGTAACGACCCGAAAGACCGGTAAAAAATAAGTATAGATCCCGATTGGCGGAATGCTCTAAATCTACTAATGAAGGTGATCCTTTAGCGACCAAAGAAGCATATTCATTAGGGTCAAACTGGCGTAGATTGGCACAATAAGCTAAGGAAAGGACTGTATGAGCTGCTTGATTGAAATCGCGACCTAGACATTGGGATTCAACGTCTGGTAGGGCTAACTCTTCCGAGGGAGCAGACTCGATTACTCTTGAGGCTTTTTCTAGAGCAAGTCTGTCCTTGGTTCCGAGATCGGAGAATTTTTCCTTTGGTCTAAGATTTAAAAATTTTATTCGGGATTGAGCTTCCCTGACGGTAGATTCAACACCGCAACCGGCGGCTAATAGGGCATTATTTATGTAAGCAGGGTCTTGACAAATTAAATGGGGATCTTCTACGGTCTCTAATGTTTGAAAGCGTCTCAAATAATTGAGACCTTGATTGCTAACTGAATTCCCTATTGAACGGGTAACATGGTCACAGATTTTAAGGGCAAGGAGATAATTGGGGGGAAAAATAGTTTGTTCTGAACTTGCAGGTTGTTCTTGTTTTGCGGGCATGTGATTGGATTTATGTCTTTATAAGTTTAATTCCCTAATCAGTTGTTTTTGGTTAGCAGAAAGTTTTGTTGGGACTTCGACAAGTAGCTGGATGTAGAGATCACCAACACCGTAACCATTAATATCCGGAATGCCCTTACCACGAATACGGACCAGAGTATTTGGTTGGGTTCCTGGTTTTACCCTGATCTTGACGGATTCGCCTAAGGTAGGGACATAAATCTCATCACCCAGGCTAGCTTGAGCAAAAGATATGTTTATGCTTACAAAGACATTGTTGCCTTCCCTTCTGAAAACTTTGTCGGGAAGAACATCTATATAAAGAATAAAATCACTGAATTTTATTTTTTGACCATCATCAACACCGGCGGGAATTTTAATGGTTTTTCTTTTTCCTTCAAGATTTAATTCTTTTTGACAACCGTTGGCGGCTTCAAGGAAAGTCAGCCGAATTTTATAAGTTTCAAGCCTAGGACCACGACTCTGGGAAAACCCTGCACCAAAGAATTGTTCAAAAATATCAAAGGGGTTACTAAAACCACCAAAATCAAAATCAGCACTCTGGCCGCCGCCGGGGCTTTGCCAGGTAAAATTAAAAGGACCATTCTGTTGAGTATAGGTGTGACCGCCAAAACCACCCGAAGACGGGTCAAAAGCAGAATGACCGTAGTTATCATAGGCAGCGCGTTTTTCCTGATTGCTTAAAACTTCGTAGGCTTCATTAATTTCCTTAAATTTTTCCTCAGCATCGGGTTCTTTATTTCTGTCCGGATGATATTTGAGGGCCATCTTGCGATAGGCCGACTTAACGTCGGCCTGGGTTGCAGATTTGTTTACTCCTAATACTTCGTAAAAGTCCCGTTTCATTTGAGTTTATTTTACTATCTCACCTTCTTCAGCATCTTTAGGAGGTTCGGCTTTACCGGACTCATCAGATTTTGGAGGCTCCTGGCCTGGTTGCCCGGGTTGTTGCTGTTGATAGACGGCGGCACCAATAGTCTGTAAAATCTGGCCTAATTCTTCAGATGCTTTATCATAATCATCTTTTTTAGCGTCTGTTTTGGCTAAAATTTCTTTACTGGATTTAATCTTTTCTTCGATTTTTGACTTATCTTCGGCTTTTACTTTATCACCAAAGTCTTTAATTGACTTTTCTGCGGAGAAAATAGTACCGTCAAGCCGATTTTTGGATTCAGCCAGGGCATGCTTATCTTCATCTTCCCGAGCATGAACTTCAGCATCGGCTTTCATCTTTTCTACTTCGTCTTTAGTAAGATTGGTGGCATTTTGAATAGTAATTCTTTGCTCTTTACCAGTCCCTTTGTCTTTGGCAGAAACAGAGAGAATACCGTTGCTGTCGATGTCGAAGGTGACTTCGATTTGAGGCATACCACGGGGAGCCGGGGCAATACCATCTAGGATAAATCTACCAAGAGATTTATTGTCGGCAGCCATCGGACGTTCACCCTGGAGAACGTTGATTTCTACCTGAGGTTGGTTATCCGAATAAGTGGTAAATATTTGCGATTTTTTTGTAGGAACGGTAGTATTTCTTTCAATAAGCGGAGTTTTAACTCCACCGGCTGTTTCAATTCCAAAAGTGAGAGGGGTGACATCCAAAAGGACAATGTCTTTTACTTCCCCGGTGAGGACGGCTCCCTGAACGGCGGCGCCAATAGCAACAACTTCGTCCGGGTTTACGGTAGTATTTAAGTCTTTGCCAAAAAAGTTTTTAACAACTTCAAGGACTTTTGGCATACGGGTCATACCGCCAACCATAACGATATCAGTAATATCGTTTTTAGAAACACCGGCATCTTTAAGACATTTTTCAACGGGAGCAATAGTCTTTTGAATTAAGTCGTCAACCATTTTCTCTAATTCGGATCGGGTCAATTTGGTGGTTAAGTGAAGCGGTTGCCCGTCTTTTTGAGTAATAAACGGAAGGTTGATCTCGCTTTCAACGGATGAAGATAATTCGATTTTGGCTTTTTCTGCGGCTTCACGAACACGTTGAAGGGCTTGGGGGTCTTTAGAAAGATCAACTCCGTGTTCTTTTTGGAAAGACTCGAGTAGCCAATTTATAATTTTTTGGTCAAAATCATCTCCTCCCAAGAAAGTGTCACCATTAGTAGCTTTTACTTCAAAAATGCCATCGCCAATTTCCAAAACGGAAATGTCAAACGTGCCACCACCAAGGTCATAAACTGCAATTATCCCCTTTTTCTTTTTGTCCAAACCATAGGCTAGGGCAGCGGCGGTCGGTTCGTTAACAATTCTCTTAACATTGAGGCCCGCAATTTCACCGGCTTGTTTCGTAGCCTGACGTTGAGAGTCATCAAAATATGCAGGAACAGTGATAACAGCGTCGGTAATTTTCTCGCCAAGATATTTTTCAGCATCTGCTTTGGCTTTCATTAAGATCCTCGCAGAAATTTCCTGAGGAGTGTAGGTTTTACCGTTTATTTCAACATTTGCGGTATTGTCTTTGCCGGCGACAATTTTATATGAAGCGACTTTTTCGGTCTTTTTCACCTCGGGATCACTCATGCGGCGACCCATTAATCTCTTTACCGAATATATGGTATTTTTGGGATTTAAGACCATTTGTCTTTTAGCTAAATCGCCGACCAGATTTTTGACCGGTTCGACTACTGAAGGAATGGTATTTCTGCCTTCAGACGTTAAAATAACTTTGGGAGTACCTGCTTCCATAACGGCTACGCAGGAGTTGGTGGTACCTAAATCTATTCCGATAATTTTGTTTGACATATTTTTTTTAAAAATTTAAAAATTTAATAAATAAAAATTAATAACTTCTTTAATTTTTAACTTCAGGTTCACGACCAACGACAACCTGGGCAGGTCTGATGTTTTGGCCGTTTAGGGCATAACCACGTTTTTTGACAGCAAGGACCGTGTCTTGTTTTCCGTCACCGACATCAACACAGTCCATGGTTTGCGGATCAAAAACTTTACCCAGAACTTCAGTTTCTGTTAATCCTTCTGATTTTAATAATGAAATAAATTTGTTAACAGCAATCTCTAATCCTTTGTCTTTTAAATGTTCCTGGGCAAGATATAGGTCATCTAAAACATCGACCATTTTGGTAATCATCCCCGAAACTGCTATGGTAAAAAAGAACTGACGCTGGGCTTCAATTCTTTTTTCTAAATTAGCATAATCGGCTAAAGATCTGGCTAATTTTTCATTCAACTCACAAATTTCTTTGGCTAAATTTTGTGATTCATTTGGCGCCGGATTAGTAAGTTTTTCTTTCTTTTTAGTCATATTGAATAAATGTTCTATTAACGGGTAATGGTTGAAATCAAATTGGCAAAAAAATCAACGATCGGAACCATAGTCGGATATTTAAATCTAGCCGGGCCAATGATACCCAGAATACCCCGATGAGGACCGGCTTCATATGTTTGATAAATAAAACCACATGGCTCCAGATGTTCCATGCCCAAATCTTCACCAATCAAAAGATGAATTACTTCTTCAGAGCCAAGACCGGAGATGCCGGCGCTTTTACTGACGATATCAAACCAATAGGTGGAGTTATCGATGAGAGATAAAACCGTTTTGGTGACGTCTATATTATAAAACTCCGGTTCTTCTAGTAAATTGGAAGCTCCGTAACTGTAAATACTTCCCTGATCAGTGGTGGCCACGGCCATAGATCTGGTACGGACGGCTAATTCTTTTGTAGTTTCCTTGATTAATTTTTCAAATTCATTTCTGTAATCCCAAATTTTTTCTTTGGCACCAACTTCTTCACTGATAGAAAGACTCTTAGGAGTCATTAAATTGCGGACGTAGTATTTGAGACCCATAGAGGTCGGGTGGCGCCCGGCTGATAAATGACTTTTTTTAAGGAAGCCAAGTTGAGTCAAAGATGACATTTCATTTCTGATAGTAGCCGAAGAAATGCCCAATGAATACTTCTTTTCCAAAGTTTCAGAACCGACCGGGGAAGCGGTTTCAATAAACTCTTCTGCAATACACTTTAAAATCTTAATTTGTCTTTGGGTTAAATCTGCCATATGTTAGCAATATAATAAGTCGACTGCTAAACAGTGTCAAGAGGGTAAACCGGGGATATTTTCATCCGGGCTTTCTAGTCTGATCTTGTCCATAATCCTGGTTAGCTGATGAGTCCGGGTAGTGCTGACAGTATTGTATTGTTTTGATAATGATTCAATTCTTTCGCCAATCTTGACAAATTCTTCATTATATTTTTCAAATTCGGTGTCAAATATTTTAATTTGAGTAATAATCCCCTGAATATTTTTTTGGAAACGAAAATTTTCATAAGCCTGGCTAACCATTCGTAAAATGGCGACAAAACTAAACGGACCGGCAAAAACAATTTTCCTGGCGAAAGCTTCTTCAAGAACATCAGGAAATTTTTCGTAGATAAAACTGAAAATCATTTCGTTGGGAATAAAAACAACCACAAAGTCAACGGTATTTTCTTCGGGATTAATGTAATTGCGGCTGGAAACATCGGTAATTTTTCGTTTGACATCAGATTCGAAATCCTTGAGGAACTGAATTTTTTGATCGGCATTGTCGGTTTCGCTCATCTTAACAATGTTGGCATAAGGGAACTTGGCATCAATGTTTATTTTGGTTTTGTCCGGTAAATAAACAGTAAAATCAGGTCTACATTCGCCGAACGTTTCCTGTTTACTGTAATTTTTACCAATAACAAAGCCAAATTGTTTTAACAAATCTTCAGCAACCTTTTCGCCAAAAGCGCCACGCATCCTGTCACTACTTAAGGTTTTCTTTAGACCTTCAGTGGTAGCGGAGAGTTCTTTGGTTATTTTGGAAGTTTGTTCAATCGCCTCTTTAAGCCCACTAAAACTGCCAATTCTTTCTTTTTCGACCGAGGAGAGTTGATCGAGAACCTGATTGATCATTTTTTCAATAGAGTCTTTTTTATTGGAAAGATCGGTCTGAATGACCTGTTTTTGCTCACCAAGTTTTTGGCTGGCAACAGTGATAAGAGTGTCAATGGCTTTGGATAAATCAGGATCAGCAGGCTTAAGACGACTTTGGCGGTAGAGAAGGTACGCCAGAGTTGCCAGGATTAAAATGAGAAGAATATAGACAAAAGTCATAATTACATTTTAACCGATTTATTGAAATACCGGTCGGATAGATAATGAACATGGTCGGGGTCTTTACAGGTGGCAGAAGGGGTGAACTCGAGATTGTTAATTTTTGTATAGGTTTCTTTGATAAGCCGGGTAAGTTTAGCAACGTCTTCGGGGGTAATATCATAAGCCACCCGCTTGAACTGATTCAATTTTGTTTTTTCAATAAAATCAATAGTGCCTCCGGAAACTTTGTAGGGGAGGGTAGGAGAACTCTCGCAAAGAATTTTGTAAAAAACAAGTTGACGGAAATAATCACCGTCGCGGCTTAATTCCTCGTACTTATTGTCGGGATTACCGGTTTTAAAATCGACAACGTTGACATAATTTTTATCAATAATATCGATTTTGTCGATTTTTCCGGTAATCGGAATATCTTCAAGCCTTATGCCGTAGAAACGGAAATCATGTTCCGTAAAACAGTTCCCATTAAATTCGTTTTTATAATGATTATAATAATCGGTCAGAATCTGCAGACCATTGACGAGAACTTCCTGATAATCTTTTTGAGGGAGATGTTCTTTTAATAAATTGCTTTCATAAATTTGCTTAAATTTGTCGAGAGATATCAATTTATTATCTTTTTTATAGACCTCAAAAAGATAGGCCAAACTACCATGAATGGAAGTGCCCATTGATAGGCTTCTGGTCTTAGGTAGCGGCAAGCGTAAAATGGTTTTAAAAAAGAAACAGAGCGGGCATTTAAGATAAGAATTAAGATGGGTGATATTAAAACGATAAGAGGTTGAAAGATAGTTTTTTAAATAATCCGAAAGATTGATGGATTTAAGTTTAAACAGAGGTAGGGGATATTGAGAAAGCAAACTTTGGCCTTCGCTTTCCGGAGTACTTTCGATTTTTTCAATAAGTGAGGGATTAATTTCATTGATAAAAACAGAAGGTAGTTGTTCACGACCGGTTTCTGTTCGCCGGGAAAGGCTAATATATATTTGTTTTTTGGCCCGGGTGAGGGCGACATAAAAAAGCCGGCGGTCTTCTTCGAGATCCTTGTCACCGGAAATTTGAGTGATGTCTGTTTTAACAATTCCAAGTGGCAGTTTTATGAGATTTCTCGAAGAAGAACTGTCCCATTTACCACTAACTACTTTTACAAGAAAAACGTGTTCAAATTCCAAGCCTTTTGCTTTATGAACAGTCATTAAACGGATGCTTTGATCGAGATCAACCAAAAGCGGTTGGGAATTAAGACTTATTTGGTTTTCTCTTAATAAATCCAGCTCGCTAACAAACTGTTCAAGAGTATAAGCAGACTCGTTTTGAAGACGGGATTTGATTAAACTCAACAAAACATTTGTCTGTTTCAGTAAATCGACACGGCGGTATTTAAGAATATATTTTAAAAAGCGGAAACGACGAATAATTTTGTTGAAGAGACGATCAAGTGGTAAATTGGCTGATTCTTTCCTGGTTTTGGCGACGCGGGTAATAAAATTACGAAGTTGATGAATGGTGCGGGTTTTTAGTTTTAGTTTCAGAAGGTTATTTTTGTTGTTGATAAATTCAGAAAGAGAAAGATTGTGCGAAGCAAGGTGATGATAAAGGTGATATAGATCAAGCGAGTTAATTTTGAAAAAATTAAACAAGAGAATTTGGCCAAGAATCTGATCGTTTTGGGGATCAATAATAAACTTCATTAAATCAACTAATTGCTGAATTTCAATGCTTTTGAGGATGTCGATATTGTCGGAGAGGAGATATTTTATATTAGCCTGATCAAGGGCCGGTAAAAAATCCTGGATATCGGCGTTATTACGGAAAAGAACAGCTATTTCTTTCCGGCTGACTCCCCTATTAATAAGAGACTTTATTTTTTGAACGGTATTTATAATTTCATCTTCGGGACTGGTATATATTCCTAAATTAATGGGGTCGGGGTCGAAGGTGTTGACAGAAACAAGAGATTTGTCTAAATTTTTTATATATTGAGTGATACGGACCAGATTATTTTTGATAACACAGCCTGAAGATTCAAGAATCAGCTTGTGGCTTCTGTAGTTATTTTTTAAAACAATAACTTTAATTACCGACTGATATTTTTGGTAGAAACTATAAATATTTTCAACCGAAGCTCCCTGGAAACGATAAATGGACTGATCGTCGTCGCCGACAACAAATAAATTCGGCTCCGGCTCTGAACCGGCTAATAGATTTAAGATTTCGAATTGAGAAGAGTTTGTATCCTGAAATTCGTCGACTAAAAGATATTGATATCTTTCCTGGTATTCGGCTAAAAGATCGGGGTTATTCTTGAAAGCCGATAAAACCCAGAGAATCATGTCGTCGTAGTCAAAAAGATTTTGATCAAGAAGGGCGTGTTGATAACCCTGATAAATAGCCAAAAGGTCGTTAAGTCTTGGGAGATTGTTTTTGGTTTTTTCGATTAAGTCGCGGATATTTTTCTTAAGATCGGAGAGGGATGTCTCCTCTTGCTTAAAAAGGGATAAATATAAATTAATCCGGGTTTGATAAAGAAGATGAATTTGGGGGTTTTGGGCGAGTTTATCGACTATCTCTATTAACTGGCCAGAAGTTTTGTCAGAGGCCCTTATTTTCGAAAGTTGGTCGTATGCCTCTTGAGAGTTTTTAACGAAATTAACGGCGTGTTCGATTAATTCTGAAAAATGTTGAGGGGTGACATTTTCCTTTTTTAAGTCCTGAAGAGAAGAAATAATGTCGCGCTGCCAATAATATGGGGCGTTAAAACTGGTTAGGGCGTTTCCTGATGGCAACTCGTCGATTAGGGAACGGATAATTTGGATTCTTTTGACATCATCAAGAGAAGTGGATTCTTTTTTGGAAAAAAGAAAATACTCGGGGTGTTCCCTGATTACTGAATTACAAAAGGCATGAAAAGTACAGACGCGGACACTGTAGGCGGGAGGGCCGATCAAAGAAATTAGCCTTTGGCGCATATTCATGGCGGCTGATTCGGTGAAAGTTAAACATAAAATCGAAGACGGAGGAAGTTGCGTTTTATCAAGAATATTGCCTATTCTAACAGCAATAGTTTGGGTTTTACCAGTACCGGCGCCGGCAATAACCATCACCGGACCTTCAATGGTATCAACGGCAGTTTTTTGTTCGGGGTTGAGACGATTGTATTCGGTTTGAAAATTAGTAGAAAAATTTTGGTCCACAAGTTATTTTAGCAGTCAGCGATTGACAGAAACAGAAGCATTGGAACAAATGGATGGAAGTTGCTCGGGGTGTTCTTTGGCTATTTTTTTTAGTCTTCCAAATTCTGCCTTACGTCCTTCTTTACTTGGCCAACCACGAGTTACCCATGTACGTAAGACACAGTAACCGTAACGACATTCCTCAACGGGTATTCCGCAAAGTCCTTCTTTATATGGCATGAGGCGATTTTATCAGACTTTCAGGGTTAACGACACCCGGTAGTTGGTTGGGGTGAAGACGGGTTACCGTGTTTGACCCACTGACCGTTTTGACAAAACCAAGTGTCTTCGGGGCTTAAAAGACGAAGGGTAAAAATCGCCAATACGACTATTACAACTACAATGATTAATTTCTTCATATTGTCGTAAAATTATATTTTTTTATCTTGATGGTATGGATCTTTTAGCCAATTGATTGGGTTGTTATAGATATATCTCTTTATTTGGTAATATTCTTTTTCATTCTTAATAACATTATCATGAAAGCGAGATTGCCAAGCAAAAAATATTTTCTGTTCACGACATCTTTTAGTAACAGCGGATTTAAATGAACGAATGGTTGATGATAATGAATTTGGTTTTGGAGAAATAATAGACATTTGTTTATTTTCTGTAGAGACGTAGCGCGCTACGTCTCTACACGATATTTGAATATTCTTAATTATTCCCTTAATTTGGATAATCAGATGAATATGATTTGGCATAATTATCCATGAGTCAATTTTTATGTTTGACCTAATAATCCCAGTTTTTAATAATTCATCTTTCGTAATTTGGCCCTTGATGGATAAAATCATTTCTTTATTGACTATTTTTCCAAAAAATTTATTATGGTTGAGAGTACAAATAGTAACGTAGTAAAACCCAGGTGAAGAATAATCCCAGTTCTTTAATCGTGATGATGTAATACGAAACTTATCAGCAAAAATCGATAGATCTTCAACTGGCATTGAAATTTTTTATTTGTATTTGTAGAGACGTAGCGCGCTACGTCTCTACTTTATTGAAGTTACGTCTCTACTTAATAAATTATTTTAACAATTTCTCTAAAATTTCTTTTGCCAACTGGGGATTGGCGGAGCCGGCTGAAAGTTTCATTAGTTGACCGATTAAAAAGCCAATACTATTGGGATTTTTTTTGTAGTCATCAACAGCTTTGGGATTATCGGCCAAAACTTTTTTGGCTAGTTCTTCTATTTTGCCGGTATCCGAAACCTGAAAAAGATTTTGGGTTTGGGCTGTAACCAGAGGGTCTTGACCGGTTTGATAACTATCAATAATTAATTGTTTAATAGAGTTTGAAGATAATTCTGATTTTTTATCAAATAATTTTTGGAAGTGATCGGGATTAATTTTTTTAATATCAATTTCTGTTTGGGTTTCATTAAGTAGGGTTTTTATGGATCCGGAAAATATGTTTGCAACAAGTTTGGCAAATTCCGGGAGAGGGTTTTGTCCGACGGCTTTTTCGTAAGCCATAGCAAAAGATGAATCTTGTGCGATTAAATTAGCATCATAACCAGAGAGACCGTAGGATTTATATTTAACAACTTTTTGGTCCGGGAGCTCGGGGATAGAGGCTTTGATTTCTTCAATTTGGGAATCGGTAAATTCAAAAGGAGGAATATCCGGCTCGGGAAAATAACGATAATCGGAAGAACCTTCTTTTTCTCTTTGTAAAAATGTTTGATTTTTATCGGCGTCCCAACCGCGGGTGGTTTTTGCACCATTAAATTCGGGATTTTGGGATTGACGATTTATCTCGTAATTAATAGCGTTTAAAACGCCGGTTAAAGAAGCAATATTTTTGATTTCCACCAAAGAAGTGCGTTGACCGTCGATATCTAAATTGACAGTCGGCTCACAGCGCATACTACCTTTTTCAATATCAGCGTCAGAAATTCCCAAATATCTTATTATTTGCTGAAGTTTTACTAAATATTTTTTGGCCTCTTCGGGAGAAGAAATATCCGGCTCGGAAACAACTTCTACCAGGGGAACACCGGAGCGATTAAAATCGAGCAAAGTTACTCCATTAACATGAACTGATTTGCCGGTATCTTCCTCCAGATGGGCCCGATTTATTTTTATCTCATGCCCGTCTAAATTTAAAATTCCTTTGACAGTAAAAGGCTGCTGATATTGGGATATTTGGTAACCCTTGGCAAGATCCGGATAGAAATAATTTTTGCGTTCAAAAAAAGAGTTTTTATTGACGGTACAGCCGAGAGCCAAACCAAGTTTCAGACACCATTCAATGGCAATTTTGTTGGGGACGGGCAGGGCCCCCGGAAGACCAAGGCAAACCGGACAGGTATGAGTGTTGGGATCAACATGAAAATGATCGGCACTACAACCACAAAACATTTTTGATTTTGTTTTTAGTTCTACGTGGGCCTCAAGGCCGATTATTGGGGTGACAGTCATGGGTTTTAATGAAGACAAACTTTATATATGTAACAATTAAAGCTTCTCGGAAGTTTGTGTATTAATGGATCGGAAGAAAATATGTAGTCGATCATAAAAAAAATTATTAAGACAACAACGACCATTAAGATAATTTTCTTCATAGTTGAGGGCTTTGCAAATGGTAATCAGTGGTTGACTCAAATAATTTGGCGGTTTGGTAGACGAGGTCTTCCCTTTTTTGCGGGGCAATAATTTGCAATCCAATCGGCAACCCCTGGTTATCAAAACCACAGGGAATAGAGATACCCGGTAATCCGGCAATACTTGATGGTTCCATCAACATGTCCTGAAGTTCACCAAACATAGATTGTCCTTCCGTGGCGCCAACCTTTAAGGCGGTAGTGGGAGAAACCGGGCCTAAAATAACATCAACTTTTTGAAATTGTTTATCGAAATCCTGACAAATTAAAGTTCTGACTTTTTGAGCTTTGGTGTAATAGGCATCATAGTAGCCGGCCGAAAGAGAATAGGTTCCGAGCATTATCCGGCGCTTGGCTTCCTGTCCAAAAAGAGAACGATCATTACCGTAACGGATGCCGTCAAATCTGGCAAGGTTACTACTGACTTCAGAGCGCTGGAGAATGGTGTAGACGGCTATTGAATATTTTGGATCAAGAACATCGGGCAACTCGATAATTTCGGCGCCTAATTTTTTATAAACCTCTGCGGCCAAAAGAATAGATTCTTTCACTTCCGGTTGAATTTCTTTGGGAAAATAGGCTAAAGGTAAACCTATTTTTAAACCTTTAAGGTCGGTTCTTGTTTTTGGAATTTTCCATGGAGGTTCACCAATCGATGTGGCATCATGTGGATCGTTCCCCGATATAATTTCCAATATGGCGGCGGCGTCATCTACAGTTTTACAAATGGGGCCGGGTGAGTCGGTGCTGGATTTCATGGCGATAACACCGTATCGGGAAACCCGGCCGTAAGTAGGTTTAAAACCGACAACACCGCACCAGGAAGCCGGTTGGCGAATAGAACCGGCGGTTTCTGAACCGATAGAAACAATCGATTCATCGGCGGCGATGGCAGCAGCCGAGCCGCCACTGGAACCACCAGGCAAATGATTAATATTCCAAGGATTTTTTGTCGGGCCATAATCGGAGCTTTCTGTCGATGATCCGTGAGCCCAGGCATCAAGATTGGTTTTACCGATGATTATGGCACCGGCTGACTTTAGTCTTTCAATGACAGTGGCATCGTATTGACCAATATAATTATCTAAAACTTTTGAAGAAGCAGTAGTGCGAATTCCTTTCGTACAAAAATTATCTTTAACTGCAATAGGGATACCGCCTAGGGGCTTTGAAATATCGGCAATTTGGGCTTCTTTTAGGGCAGAATCTTGTGTAACCGTGACAAAACTATTTAATTTGGAAGCATTATTTTTAATTTGTTTCAGACAATCGGTGACCAAATCCAGGGCAGAAAATTTCTTTGATAGCAACCCCGTTCTTGCTTGTTTTAAATCTAATTTATTTAGATCAGACATAGTTATTTTTGAATAGTGGCTGAAGTACTGAAATAACCGTTTGAAGTTTTTTGAGCCTGTGATAATGATTCTTCCTGGGTGAGCGAGGGTAAAACAACATCATCACGGGAAACATTTTTTTTATGATTTACCTGATAGGTCGGTTCGATGGCTTTAGTATCTAATTCCTTAAGAATATCAACATAACCAGCGGCTTGAGACAGTTGATCCCTAATAAATAATTCTTCCGGCTTAATCGTTAATTTTGACAGTTTGGCAATGTGCTGGAATTGATCATCGGTAATGATATTTGAAGACATGGTGTATTTTATCTTATAAATTTAGCTTTTATGCGGAGAAATTTCCATCGACATTTGTCGATTAGATTATAAATAGAATATAAAGGCGGATTGACGACTAAATCATAAGTACCGGCAAATTGAACTAATTGGCCACCATATCCTTGTTTAAAGCGATGAAAACCAAAGCCCTGATCCCCTTCTTTGGCATCCGGCCCAAGACTTCCCCACATGTCAAAATTTTTAAGGCCCATGCTTTTACCAAATTTTATTGATTCCCACATCAAAAGAGTCGGAGCCATAACTTCCCGATGAAGATCTAAAGAGGCGCCATATGGATAAAAAAGCTGATCTTTGTAAATAAAAAGCATAAAAGCACTTAAAACTTCACCTTGGTATGAGGCTAAAAAAATATGGGGAATCCCGGTTGGTTTTAATAGCTTCCAAAGATCCCGGTGATATTGAAGGCTATGAAGATAAAAACCCTGACGGGCAGTGGTATCAAAAAGCAGTTTCAGATATATTTCAAATCCAGCATCGGTGCTATTTTCCTCAATCCTAACGTCGTGACGATTGGCAATTTTAATGTTGTATCGGGTTTTGGAGTGCATTTGAGATAAAAGTTCGTCTTCGGATTTGGTCAGATCAATAATGTAACTGTAAGGATAGAAGGCAACTTTGGGAGAAACACAAAGGCCGGGAAAACGAGTGTCAACCGAGGTGACAGTTTCGCTGCCCATACTGCTAAAAGTTTTTTGGATAACATCGGGCTCTAATTTAACAAAAATTGCATTTTCGTCGCCGGCAATTTTTTTAACATTGGTAACCATTTCCTGGTCTATTTTAGGACCTTTTAAAATTGTCCCGACGGAAAATGAGGTCTTGGGAATAGTGTGAAAACTGACGCTATATGCCGAGATCATCTTTTGATCATCAAAAACTCCCAGACGGTGAACTTTGTGCCCTTGAGAAATTTGAAAATCACCCCATTCCCAACTTTGCACCGGATGTTTAATAAGCTTATTGTATTGCTCCTTTTCTTCCTCGTACAAAATTCTAGTGATCATAATTTATTTATATTATCGTAATTTAATTCTAATCCGTATATTTGATTAAATGTTTTTAAAACATCTTGGTTACCAGAATTTTTTCTAATTGATTTAAGAAATTCGATAAATTTTTCCTTACCAAAGAGATCAATTATTTTTTCAACAAAAAACCCCGACTCTTTATAGACGTTTTGACCATCAATAAAGTTAGTAGACTCGAATAATAAAAAATTTGAAAATTTATCAATTTTATTACGTTTTTTTAATTGCCCGGATAAATAAATAGCAGTACCTTCGTTGAGCCAAGTTGGTTGACTTGTCCAGGCTAATCGTTGAAAAAATTTATGACAAACTTCATGGCGAAGCGTTAAAACGGTGGATTCTTGGCTAAACTTTTTATTTGACTCCTGTTCAAAAACTTCTTCCGCCATCATAAAAATTAAATTTGAAATACTACTACCAGTTTCAAAGGGCAATGTTTTTCTGCCAAGGACGTCATCAAATTGCTGGCGAGAATTTAAATAAATTAAACAAAGATTTTGAGATAGTTTGATTCCAAAAAATTTTTCACAATCTATTAAGGCTTGATCGATTGTTTCCTGGTAAAGTTTGTTAAACGGCGCGGAGGCTAAAGAATAATGATTCATGATTTAGTATATATCAGGATCATAGATAAATTCCTCATTATTACTTTTAGGCCGACGGTAATCGCGAGTGATTTCAACCGACTCGTCAATCTCTAATAAATTTTTTGGGATCTCATCTAAAAACCGGCTTGGTTCATTAAGACTGCTTTTTCCAAAATAGAGACGTCTGGTGGCATAGGAGATATGAAGATAGTCTTTGGCACGGGTAATGCCCACATAACACAAACGACGTTCTTCTTCGATTTGTAAATCATCAAGCATACAATTTGCGTGAGGTAAAATCCCCTCTTCGAATCCAACCAAAAAAACTACTTCAAATTCCAAACCTTTTGATCCATGAAGAGTCATTAATCGAACCCCATCCCTATTTTCTTTTGATTTTTTACTTTTTTCCTGCTGGCTGTATTCATTTTGAACCAGGGCGATATTTTCCAGAAATGCCGTAAGAGTAGGAAAAGAAGCGGCCACAGATTTTAATTCTTTAATATTTTCAATTCTTTTTTGATCTTCTTCGTCTTTCGGATCAAAGTGTTTAAGATAATCAGAACCGACGACCAAAGACTCAAAAATCTGAAGGGAATTGAGGGATTTGAGATTGAGAGATCGAAGATGTTCTTTAAAAATTATTGCTCTTCTTTTTCCTAAAGCTTTTTCGATTCTATCCTCTGAAACTATATCTGCCTGATCGTTGGCAAAACGGAGCATGGCAACAATGTCTTTAACTTCGGCGCGATCATAAAAACGTAACCCACCGACTAAAACATAGGGAATGTTGGATTTAATAAAAGTTTCTTCCAGTACCCGGGATTGAGCATTCATTC
>Ga0247841_10001666_pt1 | contig 48131 bp, 50 predicted proteins | sample LaCruzMarch2015__2_FD_192410 | JGI IMG/M metagenome (GOLD analysis project Ga0247841, IMG submission 192410) | Freshwater microbial communities from meromictic Lake La Cruz, Castile-La Mancha, Spain - LaCruzMarch2015_18m | ecosystem: Environmental > Aquatic > Freshwater > Lake | place: Spain... | reverse complement strand
GTTGTCTGTGATCGCGCCGCCCGTTTCACTCACCACAAACCAGGCGGGGATGCGATGGCCCCACCACAGCTGGCGCGAGATGCACCAGTCGCGAATGTCCGTGAGCCAGTCGCGATACACCTTGCTCCAGCGCTCCGGCACAAAGCGGGGATCGGGCCCGGCGGCAGCGGCCAGGGCCTCACGGCAGCGGGCTGCCAGGGGCTCGGTGCGCACAAACCACTGGGTGGAAAGCAGGGGCTCCACCGGCACCTTGCCGCGATCGGAGAAGGGCACGCTGTGGCGGTAGTCCTCCACACGCGCAAGGAAGCCTTCCGCCTCCATGGCCGCCACCACCGCTTGGCGAGCCTCGAAGCGATCCAGGCCGGCGAAGCGGCCGGCCGCGTCGTTCATGCTGCCGTCCTTGGCCATCACTGTGATCAGCGGCAGGTTGTGGCGCTGGCCGATCGCGAAGTCGTTGGGGTCGTGGGCGGGGGTCACCTTGACGCAGCCGGTGCCGAACTCCGCATCCACGTGGTCGTCGGCCACGATCGGAATCTGTCGCCCCACCAGGGGCAGGGTGAGGGTCTGGCCCACCAGATCGGCGTAGCGCGGATCCTTGGGATTCACCGCCACGGCCGTGTCACCCAGCAGGGTTTCGGGACGGGTGGTGGCCACTTCCAGGAAGCCGGCGCCGCTGCTGAGCGGATAGCGGAAGTGCCAGAGATGGCCATCCACCTCCTTCATCTCCACCTCCAGATCGCTCACCGCCGAACCCGAGGCCGGGCACCAATTCACCAGGTATTCACCCCGGTAGATCAGCCCCTGCTCGTGCAGACGGTTGAAGGCCTCGATCACGGCGGCGCTGCAGCCGGCGTCGAGGGTGAAGCGCTCGCGCTGCCAATCCACCGAGTAGCCCAGGCGGCGCAGCTGGCCCACAATCGTGCCGCCGCTCTCCGCCTTCCAGCCCCAGGCCTTCTCGAGGAATGCCTCACGGCCCAGATCTTCCTTGCGCTGGCCCTCGGCCTTGAGCTGCTTCTCCAGGATCGTCTGCACGGCGATCGAGGCGTGGTCGGTGCCCGGCAGGCAGAGCACGTTTTTGCCGCGCAGGCGCTGGAAGCGCACGATCGTGTCGATCAGGGCCGTGTTGAAGGCGTGGCCCATGTGCAGGCTGCCGGTCACGTTCGGCGGCGGAATCACCACAGAAAAGGGCTCACCCGGTGCCGCAGGATCCGGGTGAAAGGCACCGCTGCTCTCCCAGGCTTGCTGCCAGCGGCTCTCGGTGCCCTCCGGGTCGTAGGTCTTGGGCAGGGCCGCTTCAGGGGCTGGGGCAGACAGCTCGGTCACGGCGGTGGCAGCAGGCACTCGAGCCATGGTCGCAAAACGGGCTGAGGCCAGGGATAATTAGGTCGTAGAGCAAGGCAATGCCGCATCCCCGGGCCCCCTCACAGGCGACACGACGGGTGGCATCGCGCTGCGTACCCGTGCTGGCCGCGCTGCTGCTGCTCGGTTGCCGCGCCAGCGATGGGCTGCCCAACGTGATGTACCTCGGGATGGAGGTGAACCCCGACGAGACGATCGACGCCAACTTGCGCACCGACACCCGGCAGCGACTGGGCCAACTGGAGGCTGGCTACAGGCAGCTTCACCCCAACACCCGCTTTCAAGTCAGCCTTTACCCCGAGAAACAACTGGCCTGGGTGATCCAGCACCGCAACCGGGCCGGGCTGGGGCCCGATCTGCTACTCCTCAACGGGGACACGGCCGTGCGGCTGCTGAAGGCGGGAGTGATCGCGCCCTACCCACAAACCGGGGTAGATCTCAACCAATTCGATCCCCAGGTGCTCAATCGGCTGCGCACCCCCTCCGGAGACCTGGCCGGGTTGCCATTTCTGGTGCAAACCCAGCTGGCCTGCTTCAACCGCCGGCGACTGCCCGCCGCACCAGCCACCCTGGAGCAGCTGCTTGACACGAGTGCCAAGGGGTATCCCGTGGGCCTCACGATGGAGGCCTACAACCTCTTCTGGACAGTCGGCAGCCTTGGTGCGGTCGACGCCATCGATACAGCCGCAGCCGGCAGGCAACCCAGCGGGGCCCAGCAGCAGGCGATCGAGCGTTGGCTCACCTGGCTGCAAAACGCCAACAGCCAACAGCGCGTTACCTTCTACGCCAGCCAGTCCTCAGCGGAAGCGGAATTCCAGGCGGGCCGCCTCGACTGGTTCACCTGCCGCAGCGCGTCCATACCGCGGCTGCGCAAGGCCCTGGGGGATGGGCTCGGTGTTGCGCCCTTGCCTCGCGGCGAGGGGGGTGATCCCAGTCCGATCAACAAGCTGCGGGTGTTGGCCCTCGGCACCAATACCAGCCGCAGCAGCCGCGAGCGGGCCCTGGCCTTCAGCCGCTTCAGCGTGAACCCCCTGAGCCAGAGGAGTCTCACCCTGGGCTCCCAGGTGGTGCTGCCCGCCAACCGCTTCGTGGGGGTGCCGGTGAGCAGCTCGGAAGTGCTCAGCGCCATGGTGACCTCGGCCCAGCAGGGCAACCAAACCAACACCCTGGCGGAGCTGATGCAAAGCAACGATCCCCGGATGGCCGAGATCCAGACCCTGCTCACCACGTTGGTGTTTGGAGAGATGCAGCCCACCACGGCCGGCCAGAGCCTGGTGGCGATCCTGCGGAACCGGCCATGAGAGAGCTGTTGCTGGAGGTGCTGGGCTGGCTGGGCTATCTGGAGCGGCCCACCGTTCTGCTGCAACTGGGTGTGGCGATCGGGCTGATGGTGTTGCGGCTGTTTGCGGCGCGCCGAAACTGGCTTCCGCGACTGCGGACTCAGCGATACACCCCCCTGGCGCTTGTGGTGCTGGCGGCCAGCTGCCTGCTGCTGGCCCTCCTGGGGCTGCCCTACGGACTCAGCGGCCAGCTGGGGGTGCTCTGGCTGGGCTGGTACGGCCTTAACCAGTTGCAGCCGCTGCTGCAACGTTGCCTCGGCGCGAAAACGGCGCAGCAACTCGACAGCCGCCTGCTGCGACCTGGCTATCTGCTGCTGGCGGCCCTGTTGCTGATCACCACCGTCGACAGCATCAGTGATCTGGCCGTGGCCCCCCTGGGCAGCGTGCTGGGTGTGCCCATCGATGCGGGCAGGCTGTTCAATGCCGCCCTGATCACCTACCTGGTGCTGGTGGGCTCGGGGCCACCGGCAGCGGGCGTGGCCTGGCTGGTGCAAAGGGCCCTAGCAACCAGCGATGGCAGCCGCAAAGCCTTGGAGTTGATGCTGCGCTACGCCGTGGTGGGCTTGGGCCTGGTGGCCGTGGGGGTGCACCTGGGCCTCAACACCACCGCCCTGATCGCCGTGGCAGGTGGCCTGTCGGTGGGCCTGGGTTTCGGCATCAAGGAGGTATTTTCCAACTTCATCAGCGGCCTCTGGCTGCTGTTTGAGGGCTCCGTGCGGCCCGGCGAGGTGCTGATGGTCGATGGCGATCCCTGCGAGGTGCGCAAGCTGGGCCTGCGGGCCACCCTGCTGTGGCGCGACCGCGACAACGCCGAGCTGCTGATCCCCAACCAGACCTTCTTCACCGAGGCGGCGACCACATACACCGCTAGCGACCGCATGCGCCGCAGCCAGGTAAGCATTGGCGCCGCCTATCACCACAACCCAGCAGAAGTGATTGCCCTGCTGGAAGCCACGGCGCTGCTAGTGCCGCGGGTGCTGCCAAGCCCGGCCCCAAAGGGCTTGCTGCTCAGCTACGGCGATTCCGCCATCAACTACGCCCTGCGCTTCTGGATCGCCAACCCGATGGACAACGTGACCATCTGCAGCGAGGTGAACCAGGCCATCTGGAGGGCCTTCCGCGCGCACAACATCGAGATCCCCTTTCCCCAGCAGGTGGAGTATTCGATGGTGTGGCCGCCGGAACAGCACAAACCCAACTTCGAACGCCACTAGCTATGAGCCAAGCGGCTCAGGTAGCCCTCCCGGCTGCCGGCATTGATCCAGCCGGTAGCGATGGTTTTGGTGTGCTCCTCGCTCACCCTGCCTCGGTGTATGTGGGAGGGGCCAGCCGGAAAGATCACGAGCTTGCCCCGCTCAGCCGGCTCGTGGTGAGCCTGCCAATGAAACTCGGTGCCTCCGTTGGGCACGTCATTGCAATAGAGGATCCAGGCCAGCACCCTGTACACCGGTTCAGTGGCTTCGTCGCTGATTGTCCAGTCGCAGTGCCAGCGCTTGAAACCCTCACCAGGGGCGTAGCACTGCAGGTTGAAGATCGGATTCACAAACAGCTCCTGTTCCGGGCAGCACTCGCGAAAGAGGCCGCGCTCCTGCAGGTAGCGCTCCAGCCCAGCCGTGACGCCGCGCAGGATCACCTCCGCCAGGGCGAAGGCCTCAGGATCGGAGCGGTCGATGGCCACCAGGCTGATGTCGGTGGAAATTTTGGCGGGCTCAGTTTTGCCGCCAGGGCCAAAAGCCACCCCGGGCCGCCGCAGGTCAACGCGCCGCTCATAAAAAGCCATCACCCCATCGGCGAGGGCCTCGAAGCCGGCATTGCGATAGGTAGCAAGCAGGTTCATCAGGAGAGCTCCTGCCAGGGAAGGGCCAGGGCCGCCTCCAACTGCTGCCAGCGCTGCGGCTCCGCCGCGACCCTTGCCAGCAGACCCAGCCGCTCCAGAGCCGCCACCACCCGCCCATGATCCAGGGGGCCAGCAGGCCCTAGGGGCAGCACCAACACCTGGGGCTCGGCGGGATCGGCAAGCACTCGCAGCTCCAAATCCTCCAGCTCGCGCTCAAAGAAAATTCGCCGCATGCGGCCGGTGAGCCCTGGCCCCAGCGCCTCGGCATAGACCTCCAGCGAGTCACGATCACCGCTGCAACCGCAATTGAGCGCCAGCCAGATCAGCAGCTTGGCCCAGCTATCAGCAGTCCAGAGCGGCTGAAAGCTCTCACGGTGCTGCCGCACCAACTCGCCAATGGCGAAATCAAACAGGGTTGCCTGCAGGTTTATGGCATTCATGCCTGCCATCCTGCCCAGCTGCCGGCAGACTGCACAGGCATGCGACTGCCCAACTCATGGCCCTCGACTTCAACGACCCCGATTTGGAGTTCAGCGATCTCGTGTACGCCTACCAGAGCTGGGTAATGGCGGTGATCAACGACGAAAAGCTCGGCGGCGAAGAGACCCTGCTCACCGACGAGATCGCTGACGACGCCCTCAACGCCATGCGCTTTCTGCCCGGCGAAGTGACCAGCGCCATCGAAACCAGCCTCGCCCGTGTCTACGACGTAGATGCCGACGAACTCGCCAGCCTGCTGTTCCCAGAAGGCTGACGCCCCCATATGGAGCGCCCCAGAAATGCGCGATGCCGGGTTCGAACCAGCGACATCCTGCTTGTAAGGCAGGCGCTCTACCGCTGAGCTAATCGCGCGGTGTAGGCAAAATACACCCCATGGCTCAGGCCCCACTTCAACGCAAGCTGCGCTGGCAACTGGAGGCCCTCGGGGTGCGGCTGCTGCTGCTGGCGCTGCGGGGGCGATCCCACCGCAGCATGGGCCGCGGCATTGCCCAAGCCCACCGGCTAGCCAGGCCCTGGCTGCGGCGGCGCCACACCACAGCGATCGACAACCTGACGCGGGTTTATGGCGAGCAGCTCAGCCAGGGCCAGCGCGAGGCCATCGCCGATCAGTCGATCAACAGCTTTTTTCTCTCCTGCCTCGAATCGATCATCCAACCGGTTGACACCTCCTTGATCAGCGCCGAGGGGGAGGAGCTCGACGAACTGTTGCGGCTGCATCGCCAGGGCCAAGGGGTGATCGTGGGATCGCTGCACCTGGGTTGCTGGGATCTGGGGCTGCGCTGGCTGAGCGAACAGCTGGACACCCCATCTGTCGTGTACCGCCCCGCCCGCAACCCGTACAGCGACGTGCTGCTCAACCGGGCCCGCCAGGCCAACAGCTACTGCCACTGGATTCCCCAGGCCGATGCCAGATCGATGTTGCGCTGCCTGCACCGCGGCGGCAGCCTCGTTGTAATGACCGACCTCTACAGCCGCAGCAGCGAAGTGCAGGTCGACTTCCTCGGCCTGAGCACCAACTTCGTCAAAGGGCCAGCGGCCCTTTCGCAGAAATCGGGTTGCCCCCTGTTTCCCGTGGCCCACGTGCGGGAAGCCAACGGCCGCTTTCGGCTGATCGTTGGTGCACCGCTGTGGCCCGGCCAGGGTGCCGCCGCCCTGAGCGACCAGCTTGCCGCCGTAGCCCGCTGGCACGAACCCCTGATCCAGGCCTATCCGGAGCAGTACTACTGGATCAACCGGCGCTGGCGAACGGGCGATGGCAGCGGTGAGCGGCTGCGGCCCATCGGCCCACCCGGGCGCTGATCGATGGCCACCGGCCGCAGCCATGACCGAGCCACCTGGCTCCTGAGCCTGCCCTTTGGGCTGCTGTGGTGGCCCTGGCTGGGGTTGGCGGGGGTGAGCGTGGCCGGCCTGAGCTTTCTGCTAGGTGGCCTGCTGCTCTCCCCCGACCTAGACACCCGCTCCAACCCCACCCGCCGCTGGGGACCGTTGCGGCTGCTCTGGTGGCCCTACCGCAACCTGCTGCGCCATCGCTCCCTGATCTCCCACAGTCCCCTGCTGGGCACCAGCGGGCGCCTGGCCTACCTGGCGACGCTGCTGCTGGTGAGCTGCCTGCTGCTGCAACCCCTCGGTGGGCCAGCACCCCAGCAGCTCTTAGCCATCGCCCAGGCGCTCTGGCAGGGCGAGCGTCCGCTGCTGCTGGCCGCCCTGGTGGGCCTGGAGGCCAGCAGCTGGCTGCACCTGATCCAAGATGGCGACCCGATGCCGCGCCTGCCCCGCCTGCTGCGCCGCCGCCGCCGCCGCCGCCGATGAACCCCCAAACCCAGACCCCAGCCCCCCTTGAGGCACTAGCTGAGCTGATCGCCGTGGTGGCTCGCCTGCGCGACCCCGAGGGCGGCTGCCCCTGGGATCTGGCGCAAACCCACGCCTCCCTGGTGCCCTACGTGCTGGAGGAGGCCCACGAGGTGGCCGATGCGATCCGCTCGGGCGACGATCACCACCTGGCGGAGGAACTGGGCGACCTGCTGCTGCAGGTGGTGCTCCACGCCCAGATCGCCAGCGAGGCAGGCAGCTTTGATCTGGCCCAGATCGCTGCAGGCATCAGCGCCAAGCTGGTGCGCCGCCATCCCCATGTGTTTGGCGGTGGCGAGCCGGCCAGCTGGGAGGAGATCAAGGCCGCAGAAAAACCCCAACCCGCCTCCACCAGCCCGCTCAGCGATCGGCTGGCCGGCAAGGTGCGCGGCCAGCCAGCCCTAGCCGGTGCCATGACGATCTCCAAGCAAGCCGCCGCGGCCGGCTTCGAGTGGGATGACATGTCAGGGGTGTGGGCGAAGGTGCACGAGGAGCTCGACGAGCTCAAAGAAGCTGTGGCCTCCGGGGATCGCCCCCATGCCCAGGAAGAGCTGGGCGACGTGCTGTTCACCCTGGTGAACGTGGCGCGCTGGTGCGGCATCGAACCGGAAGCCGGCCTGGCGGGCACCAACAGCCGCTTCCTCGATCGTTTCTCCCGGGTGGAAGCAGCCCTGGATGGCGACCTAAAGGGCCGCAGCATCGGCGAGCTCGAAGGCCTCTGGCAGCAGGCCAAGGCCGAGATACGCGCTGAAAACACGCCAACGCCAGGCTGCTAAGCCCTGAGCGCAACAGCCTCGCAAGTTCCGTACAACCTGTACAGATTTAGGGACACCCAGCCAACACCTCAGTCCTCCGGCAGCTAAAACCTCCGGCAGCTCAGTCCTCCGGCAGCTGAGGACGGGACCCCCGCTGCCCCTTGACCGCACCGCGCTGCTTCTTGGCCGCCAGACGCCGCTGCACAGAACCACGGGTGGGCCGAGTCGCCCGACGCGGTGGCGGCGGCGGCTTGATCGCCTCCTGCAGCAGCTCCACTAGGCGCCGCTGGGCCGCCACCCGGTTTTGCCATTGGGAGCGGTGCTCACTGGCCGCAATCACCACACAACCTTCCACCAGCTTTCCCTCCAGTCGCCCCAGGGCCCGGGCCTTGATCGTGGGCGGCAGCGCCGCAGAGGCCGCCAGATCAAACACCAGCTCCACCCGTGAATCGGTGGTGTTCACGTTTTGGCCGCCGGGGCCGGAGGAGCGAGAAAAACGCCAGGCCAGCTCGGCGGCGCCGATCACCAGCGCTGGGGTCAGCCGCAGATCCGCCGTGGGTCGCAGGGGAGCCATGGATTCGGGGGAGCCAAGGATTCGGGGGAGCCAAGAAATCAGCCTGTCACGGCCAACACACCGGCGATGCGCAAGGCTGGAGGCTGCGAAATTTTGGCCATGGGCTGGATCGACGAGGTCTTCGACGGCGTGCGCTATGGCCTGGAGGGCACGGTGGTCGCTGAACAGGATTCAGCCTTCCAAAAGGTGACGATCATCGACAGCCAGCGCTACGGCAAGGGCCTGCTGCTCGATGGCTGCTGGATGACTGCCGAGCGCCAGGAGCGGCACTACCACGAGGCGATCGTGCATCCGGCCCTCTGCAGCGCCGCCAGCATCGAGCGGGTGCTGGTGATCGGCGGCGGCGATGGCGGCACCGCCCGCGAGTGCCTGCGCCACGCTGGCGTGCAGCACCTCGACCTGGTGGAGATCGACGGCCTGGTGGTGGAGTGGAGCCAGCAGTACCTGCCGAGCATCGGCGGTGGCGCCTGGAACGACCCCCGCTTCCACCTAACCGTGGGCGATGGCATCGCCTGGGCCGCCAATGCCCCGGATGCCAGCTACGACGTGGTGATCGTGGACGGCTCCGATCCCGCGGGGCCTGCCGAAGGCCTGTTCAATCGGGCCTTCTTTGAGCAGTGCCGCCGCATCCTGCGGCCCGGCGGTGTGTTTGCCACCCAGAGCGAATCACCCGAGGCCTTCCGCCAGGTGCATATCGACACGGTGAAGCTGATCCGTGAGGTGTTCGGCCACGCCGATCCGATGTATGGCTGGGTGCCCATGTACCCCAGCGGCTGGTGGAGCTGGACGTTCGCCGCCACAGACGGCCGTCGCTACCTGCAGCCGGATCCCGCCCGCGCCGCGGCCGTCGACTGTGGCTGTGAGATCTGGTCCCCCCGCTGGCAGCGCGGCGCCTTTGATGCTGTGCCCGCCGCCATCGAGCGCGCCCTCAACGCCTGAGCCCGCCATGCCCGGCCTTTCCCTGTTCGACACCGACGGCGCCATCTACATGGGCAGCCAGCGCGACCCCGCCGGCTGCCGGGTGGGTCTGTTCGGCGTGCCCTACGACGGCACCACCTCCTTCCGCCCCGGCACCCGCTTCGGGCCGGCGGCAATCCGCGAGGTGAGCAGCGGCCTGGAGAGCTACTGCCCCCAGCTCGATCGCGACTTGGAGGAGCTGGCCATCGCCGACCTCGGCGCGGTGGAGATCCCCTTCGGCGCCCCCGAGCCGGTGGTGGCGGCCGTGAAGGCCGCCACCGAAGCCGTTCTGGCCCTGGGGCTCAAACCCCTGATGCTCGGTGGCGAGCACTCGATCAGCTCCGGCGCGGTGGCGGCCGTGGCGGCCCGGCACCCCGATCTGGTGCTAGTGCAGCTCGATGCCCACGCCGACCTGCGCCAGGAATGGCTCGGCGCCCACCACAGCCATGCCTGCGCCATGCGCCGCTGCCTAGAGGTGCTGCCCGGCCAGCAGCTGCTGCAGATCGCCATCCGCAGCGGCACCCGCGAAGAATTCAGCGAGTTGCGGAGCAGCGGCCGCCTGGTGGCCATTGAGCGGATGGCCGAAAGCCTGAAACCCCTGCGCGGCAAGCCCATCTATCTCACAGTGGATCTGGATTGGTTTGATCCAGCGGTGATGGCCGGCACCGGCACCCCGGAGCCCGGCGGCTTCCTCTGGCGGGATTTCGCTGCCCTGGTGGAGGAGCTGCGCCACCACAACCTGGTGGCCGCCGATGTGGTGGAGCTGGCGCCGATGCTGGATGCCACCGGCGTGAGCAGCGTGCTGGCCGCCAAGGTGGTGCGCAGCCTGCTGTTTCTGCTCGACCGTTAATGCCGAAAGCCGATCAGTAGCAGCAGGTGCCGCTGGTGCGCTGCTCACGCAGGCGCTCGTGCTGCTGGCTGATCAGCAACACCGCCAGAGTCGGGTGGTTGTGCAGCAGGTTGAGGAAGCGCAGGCGATCAAGCCGCAGAATCTCAACAGGGGTACGGGCCACGGCTTCGTTGCGATAAATGCCGTCGCGCCAAAGGATGTCTTGATAGCTGAACAGCTCTGCGGGGCGATAGCAAAGCTTCTCGCCGCTCTCGGTTATCACTTCAATGATGCCGCGGCGCACCCCATAAATCGAGTCGGCCCGGGAGCCCCTGGAAAACACCTTGGAGCCGGTGGGCAGGGTGAGAACTTCGCAATCCACTTGAGCTGCCAGCAGCTCCAGCGAAGTCGTGATCGTTACCGAAGCAACCATGCTCCTCCACCCCCTAATCGAAACCACATGCCCTTAATAGAGCTGTACCGCCCAGGTCGCCTAGCTATGGCGAGCACAAAAGCCAAATAGGCCCCAAAACCGGGCCGAATTACGGATTTACTTTAGCTTTTGCCAAAGGCTGATTCAAGGCTGAGCTGCTGGTTCGGCTGGGCTGGTGTCCCCCCAGCTGCTGGCGCCGCATTAATCGCAGGCAGCCGCGGCGGCCGGGCCGTCCAGTGGTGGCACCACAGCTCCAGCGCCAATTCAGGATGGATCGGCAACTGGCGCAGCTGACACCAGCCGAATTCAGCGCCACTGGGTGGGGCGCAATGGCGGCAGCTGCGGCAGCAAGGGCGCTGACCCATCCAAGGGAGAGATCTGGTCTCTTAAGTTATGGACGTTTGGTCAAAGTGGTCTCGAATACAGCGAATCTTCCAGGTTCCTTATTGATTCCGCAGACCTCCATAGGATCCGGCCATGGGTTTAATACGCACCCCCCTGTTTGAAGCCGCCCAAGCCGCGGGTGGCCGGATGGTGCCCTTTGCCGGCTGGGAGATGGCCGTGCAATTTGAGGGCTTGGTGGCTGAGCACCAGGCCGTGCGGCGCCGCTGCGGCATCTTCGACATCTCCCACATGGGGGTGCTGACCCTGCGGGGCGCAGGCGCCAAAGAAGCCCTGCAGGCTCTGGTGCCCACCGACCTGTTTCGCATTGGCCCCGGCGAAGCCTGCTACACGGTGCTGCTCAACGAGCGGGGCGGCATCCGCGACGACCTGATCGTCTACGACCGCGGCTGGCAGGCGGATGGCCAGTGCCACGAACTACTGCTGGTGATCAATGCCGCCTGCGCCGCAACCGACACGGCCTGGATCCGCAGCCAGCTGGAGCCCCTTGGCATCCATGTTGAAGATCGCAAAAGCGATGGCGTGCTGCTGGCCCTGCAGGGCCCGGAGGCGGCGGCCCGGCTGGAGGAGTTGGCGGGTACCGACCTGAGCGGCCTGCCCCGCTTCGGCCACCGGGAGCTGAAGCTGGCTGGCGCCAGCGCCTTTGTGGGCCGCACTGGTTACACCGGTGAAGACGGCTTCGAACTGCTGCTGAACCGGCCAGACGGCCTGCTCCTATGGGACAAATTGCTGGCCAGCGGCGTCAGCCCCTGCGGCCTCGGCGCTCGCGACACCCTGCGCCTGGAAGCGGCCATGCACCTCTACGGCCACGAGCTGGATGAGCACACCACACCCCTGGAGGCCGGCCTGGGCTGGCTGGTGCACCTGGAAATGCCCAAAACCTTCATTGGTCGCGAGGTGCTGGAGCGCCAAAGCGCCGCGGGGGTCCAGCGGCGCCTGGTGGGATTGAAGCTGCAGGGCCGCGCCATCGCCCGCCATGGCTACCCGGTGCTGGCTGCCGGGGCTCCAGTGGCTAGCGAGCCGGTGGGGCACATCACCAGCGGCAGCTGGTCACCCAGCCTCGAAGAAGCGATCGCCCTGGCCTACGTACCAGCCAGCGCCGCCAAGCTGGGCACCGAGCTGGCGGTGCAGATTCGCGGCAAAGCCGAGCCAGCGCTGGTGGTGAAGCGTCCCTTCTACAAGCGCTGACGCCACCGGGTGGGACAATCGCCCATTCACTCCGGATCTCAGCATGCGCAGCCACGGATGCGGCGACCTGCGTCACGACGCCAGCGGCCAGGCAGTGCAGCTCTGCGGCTGGGTAGACCGATGTCGTGACCACGGCGGCGTGATTTTTGTCGACCTGCGCGACAGCAGCGGCAGCGTGCAGATCACTGTCGATCCCGACAATGGCGCCGAGATGTTCGCCATAGCGGAGCACCTGCGCAACGAAACGGTGATTCAGGTGGCCGGCAAGGTGCGGGAGCGACCCGCCGATGCCATCAACGACCGACTGGCCACCGGCCGCATCGAGGTGCTGGCCAGCGCCATCACCGTGCTCAACGCCGTGAAGGGCAACCTGCCCTTCCCCGTGTCGGTGCACGACGAGGAGAACACCCGCGAAGAGCTGCGGCTGCGCCACCGCTACCTCGACCTGCGCCGCGAGCGCATGAACAGCAACCTGCGCCTGCGCCACCGCACCGTGCAGGCGATGCGCCGCTTCCTGGAAGACCAGAACTTTATTGAGGTGGAAACCCCGGTGCTCACTCGCTCCACCCCCGAGGGCGCCCGCGACTACCTGGTGCCCAGCCGGGTGTGCGGTGGTGAGTGGTTTGCCCTGCCCCAGTCGCCCCAGCTGTTTAAGCAGCTGCTGATGGTGGGCGGCCTGGAGCGCTACTACCAGGTGGCCCGCTGCTTCCGCGACGAAGATCTGCGGGCCGATCGCCAGCCGGAATTCACCCAGCTGGACATCGAAATGAGCTTCATGGACCAGGAGCAGATCCTGGAGCTCAACGAGGCCCTGATCGCCTCGATCTGGAAGGCCGTGAAAGGGGTGGAGTTGCCCCGTCCCTTCCCGCGCCTCACCTGGCACGAGGCCATGGCCCGCTACGGCACAGATCGCCCCGACACCCGCTACGGACTGGAGCTCACCGATGTCTCCGACCTGGTGGCCGAGATGGGATTCAAGGTATTCAGCGGCGCAGTGGCCGCCGGCGGCTCGGTGAAGTGCATCGCCGTGCCCGGTGGCAACGACGCCATTAGCAACGTGCGCATCAAGCCCGGCGGCGATGTGTTCAGCGAGGCTCAGAAGGCTGGGGCAGGCGGCCTGGCCTTCATCCGGGTGCGCGAGGGCGGCGAGATCGACACGATCGGCGCCATCAAGGACAACCTCACAGAAGACAAAAAAACCGAACTGCTGGCCCGCACCGGTGCCGCCCCCGGCACCCTGCTGCTGTTCGGCGCCGGCGACACCGCCACGGTGAATAAGGCCCTCGATCGAGTGCGCCAATTTCTGGCCCGCGAGCTTGGCCTGGTGCCGGCCGACCGTGACAACGACCAGTGGGATTTCCTCTGGGTGGTGGATTTCCCGATGTTTGAGTTCAACGCCGGCGAAAACCGCCTCGAAGCCCTGCACCACCCCTTCTGCGCCCCCAACAGCGCGGATCTGGGTACTAATCCCGCCGCCTGGGCCAACACCCTGCCCACGGCCCGCGCCCAGGCCTACGACCTGGTGCTCAACGGCCTCGAGCTGGGCGGCGGCTCGCTGCGCATTCACGATTCGGCCCTGCAGCGCCAGGTGCTGCAAACCATTGGTCTGCCCCTGGAGGAGGCCAACCAGCAGTTCGGCTTCCTGATGGACGCCCTCGACATGGGTGCCCCACCCCACGGCGGCCTGGCCTACGGCATAGATCGGATCGTGATGCTGCTGGCGGGCGAGGAATCGATCCGCGACACGATCGCCTTCCCCAAGACCCAGCAGGCCCGCTGCCTGATGACCGGCGCCCCGGGCGGTGTGGCCACCAAACAACTAGACGAGCTGCATGTGGCCAGCACCTGGAGCGAAGAAGACGAAAACTGAAAGCCAAAACAAAACGGGGCATTTGGCGCCGCAACTGCCCAGCGCAGCAACGGTGAAGCACCACTAATCCATTGGGCGTGCCCCACACCCCCACCAGCACCGATCCGGTGCGGCTTTACCTGCAGGACATCGGCCGGGTGGACCTGCTTACCCAGGAGCAGGAGCTCACCCTGGCCCGGTTGGTGCAGCGGCGAGAACAGCTACTGCGCGAGGGCGAACCGGACAAAGACGAGCCGGGCGAAGGGGAACTAGACGAAGTGGCCGCCAAAGAGCGACGGATGGCCCTGCACCGCGGCAAAAGGGCCAAGGAGCGGATGATCCAAGCCAATCTGCGACTGGTGGTGTCGGTGGCCAAGAAGTACCAGCGCCGGGGCATGGACCTGCTGGATCTGGTGCAGGAGGGCACCTTGGGACTGGAGCGGGCCGTGGAGCGCTTTGACCCGACCCGGGGGTTTCGCTTCAGCACCTACGCCTACTGGTGGATTCGCCAGGGCATCACCCGGGCCCTTGCCAGCCAGAGCCGCACAATCCGGCTGCCGGTGCATATCACCGAGAAGCTCAACCGAATTAAACGGGCCCAGCGTGAACTCAGCGCCCGGCTAGGCCGCCTGCCCTGCGTGGCTGAAATCGCCCAGGAGCTGAATCTCAGCGAAGCGCTGATCCGCGAAACGCTGCTGCAGCTGCCCAAACCCGTCTCCCTGGAGGCCCGGGTGGGCAAGGAACACGACATGCAGCTCGGCGATCTGCTGGAAGACGGCCACAGCACACCTGAGCAGGAACTCGCCCGCGAGCAGCTGCACAACGACCTCGAGGCCCTGCTTGAAGACCTGAGCAGCCGCGAAGCCGAGGTGATCCGTCAACGCTTCGGGCTAGTAGACGACACCCCCCGCAGCCTGACTGAAATCGGCACTGCCATGCAGCTTTCCCGGGAGCGGGTGCGGCAGATCGAATCCCGGGCCCTGCTGAAACTGCGTCAACCCCAGAACCGCTGCCGCGTGAAGGATTATCTGGGCAGCCTCGACTAACCCAAGCAATCCGGGCTAAAACGAAATCACTACGCATAAGTCGCCATGGCGACCGACATTGACATCGGCATCCCGGAAGCCCAGCGGCTGGAGATCGCCGCAGGCCTGGGCCGCGTGCTGGCCGACAGCACCGTGCTCTACGCCAAAACCCACGGCTTCCACTGGAACGTCACCGGGCCGATGTTCAACACCCTGCACCTGATGTTTATGGGGCAGTACACCGAGCTCTGGAACGCCCTAGACGCCATCGCCGAGCGCATCCGTGCCCTTGGCTGCCCGGCCCCCTTTGGCGGCGCCACCTATGGCCAGCTCTCCTCAATCGCCGAAAGCCAGGGCATCCCGGCAGCCTTGGAGATGGTGCGCGAGCTGGTCCTCGGCCACGAGGCGGTCGCCCGCACCATCCGCGGCGTCATGGTCACCGCCGATGGGGCCAACGACCAACCCACCGCCGACCTGCTCACCCAGCGGCTGCAGATCCACGAGAAGACCGCTTGGATGCTGCGCAGCCTGCTCGAGGGCTGATCAAGTGCCGCTGGTGCCGCTGGGATCGGCCGGTCGACGCCCGCTGCGCGGGCAATACCGGCCTCACCGCAACGGCACCAGCGGACCAGCGAGCCTCCGCAAGCCGGGCCGATCCTCTTAACACCCGAACCAGCCCCTAGAACGCATGTAGCTCCTGCGGGGGTGGCTGCGGTGAGCGCGGTGTTGCCCGCGCAGCGGGCGTGACCGCCGAACCCAGCCAGCCCCCGCAGGCAGCGCCCGGTACATTGAAGGGGCAGCCACCGGGATATGAGCAAGTTCGTCTTTGTCACCGGCGGCGTGGTGTCGAGCATCGGCAAGGGCATCGTGGCCGCCAGCCTGGGGCGCCTGCTAAAGAGCCGCGGCTACAGCGTTTCGATCCTCAAGCTCGACCCGTATCTGAACGTGGACCCGGGCACGATGAGCCCGTACCAACACGGTGAGGTGTTCGTCACCGAGGACGGCGCCGAGACCGATCTGGATCTGGGCCACTACGAACGCTTCACCGATACCGCCATGTCGCGCCTCAACAGCGTGACCACCGGCTCGATTTACCAGTCGGTGATCAACAAGGAGCGCCGCGGCGACTACAACGGCGGCACCGTGCAGGTGATCCCCCACATCACCCGCGAAATCCGCGAGCGCATCCATCGGGTAGCCGCCAACAGCAATGCCGACGTTGTGATTGGCGAGATCGGCGGCACGGTGGGCGACATCGAATCGCTGCCGTTTCTTGAGGCGATACGCGAATTCCGGGGCGATGTGGGCCGCCAAGACCTGGCCTATGTGCACGTCACCCTGCTGCCCTTCATTGGCGTTTCGGGCGAGCTCAAGACCAAGCCCACCCAGCACTCGGTGAAGGAGTTGCGCTCGATCGGCATCCAGCCCGATGTGCTGGTGTGCCGCAGCGACCGGCCCGTGAGCGACGAGCTGCGCCGCAAGATCGGTGGCTTCTGCGGCGTGCCGCAGCGGGCCGTGATCCAGGCCCTAGACGCCGACAGCATCTACGCGGTGCCGCTGGCGATGGAGCAGGAGGGGCTCTGCCGCGAGGTGCTCGATGTGCTGCAGCTCAGCAACGCTGAAAGTGACATGACCCGCTGGCAGGAGCTGGTAACCAAACTGCGCCACCCCGGCCCGGCGGTGAAGGTGGCGCTGGTGGGCAAGTACGTGCAGCTCAACGACGCCTATCTATCGGTGGTGGAGGCCCTGCGCCACGCCTGCCTGGATCGGGATGCTTCGCTTGATCTGCACTGGGTATGCGCCGAGCAGCTCGAAAGCCAGGGCGCAGAAGCTCTGCTGGCCGGCATGGATGCGGTGGTGGTGCCCGGCGGCTTCGGCAACCGCGGTGTGGACGGCAAGGTGGCTGCAATCCGGTGGGCACGGGAACAGCAGGTGCCCTTCCTGGGCCTGTGCCTGGGCATGCAGTGCGCCGTGATCGAGTGGGCCCGCAACCAGGCGGGCCTGGCCGGTGCCACCAGCGCCGAACTTGATGCCGACACGCCCCATCCGGTGATCCACCTACTGCCTGAGCAACAGGACGTAGTTGATCTGGGCGGCACGATGCGACTGGGCGTTTACCCCTGCCGTCTAGCTGCAGACACGATGGCTCATCACCTTTATGGCGACGAAGTTGTATACGAACGCCACCGCCACCGCTACGAATTCAACAATGCTTACCGCAGTCTCTTCACCGAATCGGGCTACACAATCAGCGGCACCTCGCCTGATGGCCGCCTAGTTGAATTAATTGAGTTACCGAGCCACCCATATTTTACAGCCTGCCAATATCACCCCGAATTTCTCTCCCGCCCCGGCAAGCCTCACCCCCTATTTCGCGGCTTGATTGAGGCCGCCCAGCAGCGCCTGCCCCAGCAAGATCATCAGAATTGACCATTTCACTCAACCAGCTTGGCAACCGAAATTAACTAGATTTGCCTAAGAGAGTCTGTTTTATCTTTAAATTCTCCAAGTAGAAGTTGCAAGTAAGTTACTTTGCGCAACTTTATATTGGCCGTAAGTGACATGCCCACCTGCAGAGGCAAGCTCTTGCCAGATTTCAGCTTGAGCTGCTGTGAATCGAGGGCAATCGTGGCTGGGAAGCGGTAGGTCTGATTGCGCTCATCTGGGGGCAAAGCATCGGAGCCAATGCGCTTAACGGTGCCAAGCAGCACTCCGAAATCTGTGGCCGGGAAGGAATCGATGCTGATATCGGCAGGGCGACCAACTCGCACAAAACCAATATCGCTGCTCTCAATCTCCACCTTGGCCTGGAGCGCATCAAAGGGAACAATCTTCATCACCGGCTCACTGCCTTGGGCCACAAAACCTGGGCCGGTGGGCTTGAGATCAAACACCACCCCATCCACCGGGGAACGCACATCCTGGTAGCGGATATTGACCTGAAGCTCAGTGAGCTTGCTACCGAGATCGGCCAGCTCTCCTTTGACCTGCTCCAGAGCCTGCTCGATGATCGCAGTTTGACGCAAGCGATCTACCTTGAGCTTGGCGATCTCGCCATCCACCTCACGCACCTTGTTGCGCTGTTGCAAATACTGCAACTCCGCTGAGGCCCCAACTGCCTTGAGGCCCTCAAGCCGCTGCAGGATTTCGGTTTCAAGCACGAGGTTCTGGCGCGTCACCGTCTGCTCGGTGTCGTTGAGGTTGAGATAGCGAGCCAGCTCCACCTCCTTGAGACGCAGCTGGGCCTGCTTAGCGATGATGGTGGTACGCAGACTCGCCTGACGGTCGAGAGTGGCCTCGTTATCGAGGCGCAGCAGCACTTGGCCCTGGCTGACCCGCTGACCGTCCTTGACCAGCATGGTTTCCAGCACACCGCCCACCGGCATTTGGATGGTTTTGACATCGCCGATCGGCTGGAGCTTGCCAGAGGCGACAACCACCTCGTCGGTTTTGGCTAAGGCAAGCCAGGCCAGGCCAGCAGCTGTGGTGCCCAGCAAGGCCCAGGTGATAGCTCGCGCTAAAAAGCGCGACTGCTGCAGCGCCATCTCCTCATGGCTGGTCTGAACCCGGCGCTCAATAGCGTTTTGGGCGCGGCGCACAATCGACATCAGTTGACCTCCTGCTGGCGGTAAAGGGCGTAATAGCGACCGCGGCGCTCCATCAACTCATCGTGGGTGCCCGTTTCCACGATGGCTCCTTCGTGCATCATCACGATTAGCTCGGCGCGGCGGATGGTGGAGAGCCGGTGGGTAATAAAGAAAACGGTGCAGTGCTTGAGGTTGTCGAGCAAGTTGTCGCAAACGCGGCGCTCGGTGTCGTAGTCGAGAGCGCTAGTTGCTTCATCAAGCACCAGCAGCCGGGGCTGGGAGAGCAGGGTGCGGGCGAGGGCCAGCCGCTGCCGCTGGCCGCCGGAAAGGCCGGCGCCGCGTTCTCCCACAGTGCTGCTGTAGCCCGCAGGAAGCTCCATGATGAAATCGTGGGCGCAGGCCAGACGTGCCGCCTGCACGATCGCATCACTGCTGGCATCGGGATCGGTGAGGGCAATATTCTCTGCCACCGTGCCAGTGAATAGCAGGGGCTCCTGGGGCACGATGCCGATTTGGCGGCGCAGAGAGTAAAGCTCAACTTTGTCGATGTCGTAGTTGTCGATCAGGATCCGGCCGCTACCTGGTGAATAGAGGCGGGCCAGCATTTTGGTGAGGGTGCTCTTACCGCTACCGCTCTGACCCACCACCCCCACAAAGGTGCCAGCGGCGATGGTGAAGTCGATGTGACGCAACACCTGGGTTCCGCCGGGGGTGAAGGAGAAGCAGAGGTCGTCAAAGCGCACCTCGCCGGCAATGGGCGGCAGAGGAATCTTCTGCTTATCAGCCTCGTCTGATTCCTCCGGGGTGTCGACCACATCGGCAAGGCGCTCAAAGGAAACCTTGAGCTCCTGGATGCTCTGCCAGATCGAAGAGAGCCTCAGCAAAGGCTGGGTGACGTAGCCGGAGATGATCCGGAAGGCGATCAACTGGCCCAGGGTCATGTCGCCGGAAAGCACCAAAGAGGCCCCTACCCAGAGCACCAGCAGCTGGGAGAGCTTCTGCAGCACCTGGGAGGTTTCGTTAAGGGCCGTACCAGTGATTGTTTTTTCAAAGGTGCGGGAGATATATTTGCCGTAGAGGTCTTGCCACTTCCAGCGGCTGATCATCTCGACGTTCTGGGCCTTCACCGTCTGGATGCCGGTGAGCACCTCAATTAGGTGGCTCTGGGTGCGGGCGTTCTCCTGGGCCGCATCGCGGTATTGACGGCGGAAGAGGGGAGCCCCCAGCACGGTGAGGCCGATCTGAATCGGCAGCACGCACAGGGCGATCAAGGTGAGCAGCCAGCTGTAGATCAGCATCACGGCGATATAGATCACCGAGAAGGCAGTGTCGAGCAGGGTGGTGAGCGCTTGGCCGGTGAGGAAATTACGGATCTTCTCCAGCTCAGCGATACGGGTACCGAGTTCGCCCACGGGACGGCGGTCGAAGTAATTGAGCGGCAGCCGCAGTAGGTGGTCGATCACCTCGGCGCCTAGGCGCAGGTCGATGCGATTAGTGGTTTCACTGAATAGGAAGGTGCGCAGGGCGCCGATCAAACCCTCCATCAAGGTCACCACCACCAGGGCAAAGCCCAGCACCTGCAAAGTATCGAGGCTGCGCTGGTTGATCACCTTGTCGATGATCACCTGAATCAGCAGGGGGTTGGCCAGGCTGAACAGCTGCACCACAAAGGAGGCGATCAGCACCTGGGTGAGGATGCCGCGGTAGCGCTGCAAAGCTGGCCAGAACCAGGCAAAACCAAAGCGCTCCTCAGGGGTGGCAGAGCTGCGCTCCAGCATCAGCACATCGATGCCATCGGGGAAGGCCTCGGGAAGCTGGTCGGGGGGAATCTCCACCCAACCCTGCCGCGGGGAGGCCAGCAGCAAACCGCGGGCATTGGCGCCCCGCACGACGGCAAACCCGCCCTGCCAGGGGATCAGGGCCGGGGTCTGCAGGCGCGTGCCCTGGTTGGCAAGCACCCGCACGCCGCTTACGTGCAGACCCATCATCGCAGCGAGATTGCCGCAGAGCTGCAGGTCCGGCGTCTGGCCGCGGCGCAACACATCGCGCAGGATCTTCTCGATCGCATCGCGCCGGAAGGGCAGCTTGAGCTCCGCCGCCAACATCTGAAAACAGGCGAGGGTTTCCTCGAGGGGGCCGTTGCCGCGCAGCAGTTGCAGGGCCGTGCGATCCCGCTGGCCCAGATCAAGGGCTGAAGCCAAAGGCGGATTGGAGCCGCCAGGTTGGCCAGAGCTGCCAGAGCCCTCCGGCATCAGCTCGGCTTCCAGCACTGGAGCTACCGGCGCCAGCAGCTCCGCAGGCAGGGCGATCAGACGTGGAGGTAGTGGTGGGGTGGCAGCCGGCACACCCTGGCGGGGATTTAGCGCTGCCCCGAGGGGATGATCGATCAGGTTGTGGCTAGCGGCCAGCAAGCTGAACTCAATCGGCAGGGCGGCTAGGGCCGAAGGCTCAGGCGCAACTAATCGAGCCTGGGGGCGGGCCTGATCCAGCAACTCCTGGAGCGAAGTGCCGGCCTGGGGGTGCTGCTCAAGCAGCAGGGCCAGTAAGGCAGCCAATTCAGCGGTGAATAGGTTTGAGCCACACCACTGGGCAAAGGAGGGTTCGCTGGCCAGCAACTCCAGAATCAGGGAATCGGCCAGCACCAGGGCCTCCACTTCGGAACCCGCACTTACCTCCTCACAGGGAGCAGCTCGCAACAGGGAGGCCAGGCCCACAAAGCTGCCCGGTCCCAGCTTTTCTGCGGTGCGAAGGCGGCCCTGATCCCGCACCAGCAAGCGAGCTGTGCCGGATTGAAGCAGCAGGATCTCAGAGGGGATCAAGCCCCTAAGGCAAAGGGGATCACCAACAGCAAACTGACGCCGGCTGAGCTGCTGCTGCAAACGCTCGGCGCTGGAGTGGGACAACCCGGCAAAAGCGGGATGGGCAGGCAGCTGAGAAGGGGCGGAATCGTCCATGGAACTCATGATGAGCCTAGGCTGGCCTTCTGGCTCGCATCGGCGGATACGCGTTTCTCCAACAGAGGCCGCAGATCCACGAGACGTCGTTCAACCTGCTCGGAGATCCACTGCTCGAACAGCTCTTCGGCCATGCGGGCGGCGGTGGCCTCGTCGAAGGTGGCGGAAGTGAGGCTTTCGAGCCGCACCACCAGCCACCAGGATTCGATTTGGAAGGGCTCGAGCACTACGCCAGGGGGAGCGGTGCGCAGTCGATCTACCAAGGCAGGGTGGGCTTGGGTGAGGGGCACCGGGCCCACAATGCCGCGGGTTGCCTGCTCAGGTCCTTCGGCATAGCGGGCGGCTAAATCGGCAAAATTGGCATCGCCATCATCAATGCGCAAATAGAGCTCGCGGGCGAGACCACCATCGCGGAGGCGCAGCAGGCTGTAGACGACACGATCGAGTTGATTCTTGCGCTGCAGAAAGCGAGCTTCCGCCTTGGCGGAAAAGTCGCCATGGCAGAGGAGCTGCAGCTGCAGGGACTGTCGCATCTGCGCCTCGAGGGCAGCAGGGCTGAGCATGTGGGCTGCTGCCCAGGCCTTGAGGGCCTCGGCGTCGCGGATTTGATGCTGACGACAAAAAGCCTGCCTAGCCGCATCTATTTGCTCATCGCTGAGTGCAACACCGCTAGCCGCCAAGGCCAGCAGATTGGCTCGAATATAGGGCTCAAGCAAGCCAAGGCGGGCCAAGTCTTCGAATGAAACCGCGGGACTCTCTTGAGACTCAACCGACATGAATAAGCCTGTCTTTGAGAGATTTACAAAGAATAAAACATTTGCACGAATTTGCGCGATTGCGCAAAACCCTCCAACAGATGTCAATTATTCTATCAATACAATTTGATGGATTTGCCCCGTGCTGTCCAGTCCTGAATGCAAGCAGATGCAAATAAAACTCCATTAGCCCGGGCTTGCCTGCACGCAAGCACTCCAAACCAAACGGAACGCCAAGCATTAGACCAATCAGGCAATTCCATTCCCCTCAGCCCGGTGTCCCAGCCCCTGGCCGCCGATTCGCTGCCAGCAACTGCCCTGCCAGTAGTGGAAACCTTCCACTCCCTCCAGGGTGAAGGCCTGCACGCCGGCCGCAGCGCTTTCTTCATCCGCCTGGGGGGCTGCGCGGTGGCCTGCCCCTGGTGCGACACCAAACACTCCTGGCCTGCCGATCTGCACCCCCAGCGCCCCCTGGCTGAGCTAGCTGGCGAGACCGAGGCCGCCGCCGAAGCCGGTGCCGCTTTTGTTGTGATCACCGGCGGTGAACCGCTGCATCACAACCTTGGCTTGCTCTGCCAGGCCCTGGAGCCCTCGGGCCTGCCCCTGCACCTGGAAACCAGCGGCGTGGATCAGCTCAGCGGCCGCTTCGCCTGGATCACCCTTTCGCCTAAGCGCCACCGCCCTCCCAGCACCGAGCTGCTTGCCGCCTGCCAGGAGCTCAAGGTGGTGGTGCACGAGGCCGCCGATCTGGCCTTTGCCGCAGCCATGGCCGTCCAAGCCCGGGAGGCGCGCGGCGGGAGTCATGGCCCCGAGCTGCTGCTGCAACCAGGCTGGGACTCCCCAGCCGGCCAGGCCCTGGCGATCGATTACGTGCGCCGCAACCCCGAATGGCGGCTCAGCCTGCAGAGCCACAAGTTGCTGGGATTGCGCTGATCACTGCAGCTGCGCCGGGCGCTCCTGGCTTTCCGCCTTCCACAGCCGCCAGCGCAGCTCCAGCGGCCGAGGAGCATCGACCACGATCGGGCGGCTGGCGTTGTAGGGCACCACAAACGCCTTACCGGCCATCGGCACAAAGCCGAGGCGCCGCGGCTGGTCAGCTGGGCAGGCCATACGGGTGGAGGCCAGCTGACCCACATCCGTGACCCGATAGATCACCGGGCCACCTTTCTGGGCGGGCTTCACGGCGCGGAGCTTGCCGCCGAACATCTGGCGATTGCAATCCAGTTGCACCATCTGTCCCACCAACAACTGCACTCGCCAGTCGGCGGAGTTTGTCGACATGGTGGAATCGGGGTTGAGGGGCAGCACCCCCGGCAGCTGAATCACCCAGCGCCGGTCGCCGGCAGCGACTTTGGGGTAACTGGAAAGATCCAGCCGCGGAACCGCCGAGACGGGCGCTGCAGCGAGCAGCAAAACAAGCGCTGCGTTCTTGATGGCCCTGGCCAAATCCATATCCAAATATGCGCTGTTATGGCCATCGTGGCGGCCGCAAGCGGCGCTGGCATTGGGGAAGATGTACTTCTGTACAAGCGCCTCAACGCCATCGCCAGCCCAGTAGCCGTGTCTGCCGCACCCATGCCTGCCCCACCCCTCGCCATCGCCCTGCTCTCCGGCGGCCTGGATTCGGCTACTGCCTCGGCCCTGGCGATCGAAGCCGGTTATCAGGTGATCGGGCTGTCGCTGGATTACGGCCAGCGCCATCGCCGCGAACTGCAAGCCGCGGCCGAACTGGCACCGCTCCTGGGGCTGGCTGAACACCACACCATCGCCGTCAACCTGGCCGCCTGGGGTGGCTCCGCCCTCACCGACACCGCCATCGCCGTGCCCAGCGCCGGGGTTGAGGCGGGCGTGATCCCGAACACCTATGTGCCGGGACGCAACACCGTGTTCATCGCCCTGGCGCTGAGCCTGGCTGAGGCCCGCGGCGCCGAGAAGCTGGTGCTGGGGGTGAATGCTGTCGACTACTCCGGCTACCCCGACTGCCGTCCCGACTACCTCGAAGCCTTCCAGACCCTGGCTGAGCTGGCCAGCAAGGCCGGCCGCGAAGGCCACGCCGCCCAGCTCTGGGCACCCCTGGTGACCTGGAGCAAAACCCGGATCGTGCAAGAGGCCCGGCGGCTCGGGGTGCCGATCGAGCGCACCTGGAGCTGCTACGAGGGCGGCGAGCAGCCCTGCGGCGTGTGCGACAGCTGCCGCATCCGCGATGCCGCCCTGCTGGCAGCCGGGGTATGAGCCCGCCCCGCCACCGCGAGATCCTGCATCACCCCCTGCCCTGGCGGGATCCCTGGCCCCTGGTGCAAGCCCTGGCGGCCGAGCTGGGGAGGAAAGGTCTGGTGTGGCTCGATAGCGATGGCAGCGCCCAGGGCCCCTGCAGCCGCCTCGGCCTGGCGCCCCTGGAGCAGCGCATCTGCCGCGGCCTACCGGGGGAGACCGGAGCCAGTGATCCCTTTGCGCTGCTGGCCGATCTAGCCGCTGGCGGCGGCCATTGGATGGGCTGGCTCAGCTACGAAGCCGGGGCCTGGGTGGAGCCGGCACCCCATTGGCAGTCGCCCGACATGGCCCTGCTCTGGGCCGCCCGCCACGACCCGGTGCTGGTGTTTGACCATGGCAGCCAGCAACAGTGGCTGGAGGGTCAAGATCCAGCGCGGCTAAGCAGCTTCGCTGCCCTGTTGGAGCGGCTTGATCTAGGCACCGAGCCAGGGAGCCAAGCCCCGGCCGCGATCGCGATCGCGCCAGCCTCCTGGCACTGGCACACCCCACCGGAGCGCTTTGCCGCCCAGGTGGAGGAAGTGTTGGCCTGGATCGCCGCCGGCGATCTTTTCCAAGCCAATCTCACCGCCTGCTGCGAGCACACCTTATTAAGCCCCGCAGATCCCCTCGACCTTTACGGCCGCCTGCGCGAGCTATGCGCCGCCCCGTTTGGCGGCCTGGCGATCGCCGGCGGGGCGGCGGCGGGGGAGGCGGTGCTGTCGGCTTCGCCGGAGCGATTTCTGCGGGTGGGGGAGGGCGGGCAGGTGGAAACCAGGCCGATCAAGGGCACCCGGCCGCGCCATGGCGATGCCGACGCCGATGCCGACGCCGCCGCCGACCTGGTGACCAGCCCCAAGGACCGGGCCGAGAACGTGATGATCGTCGACCTACTGCGCAACGACCTGGGCCGGGTGTGCAAGCCAGGCTCGATCCAGGTGTCCCAGCTGGTAGGGCTGGAGAGCTACCGCCAGGTGCACCACCTCACCTCCGTGGTGCGGGGCCAACTGGAGCCGGGGTTCGACACGATTGACCTGCTGCGGGCCTGCTGGCCAGGCGGTTCGATCACCGGCGCCCCCAAGATCCGCGCCTGCCAGCGCCTGCATGGCCTCGAGCCGGTGCCGCGGGGGCCCTACTGCGGCTCCCTATTCAGGATTGGCAGCGACGGCCAGTTCGACAGCAACATCCTGATCCGCTCGCTGCTGCTGCGCGGCCAGCGCCTACGGGCCCACGCCGGCTGCGGCATCGTGGCCGACTCCGACCCCGCCGCCGAAGCCGAGGAGTTGGGCTGGAAACTGCAGCCGCTGCTGGAGGCCCTGGCATGAGCGCCCCGATCGCCTGGCTGGGCGACGGCTCGGGGCAGGGGCGCTGGGGGACGCCCCAGGCCCTGACCCTGCCGATCAGCGATCGGGGCCTGCTGCTGGCCGATGGCCTGTTTGAAACCCTGCTGGTGGAGGCAGGTCACGCCTGGCTGCTGGAGGAACACCTGGGCCGCTGGCAGAGCTCGGCGGCGCTGCTGGGGCTGCCGCCACCGCCAGAAGCGGCGACCGTGCAGCCCCTGATCGCCGCAGCGATCGAGCGCAGCGGCTTCGGCACGGCCCTTGGCAGCAGCGGCGCCCTGCGACTCAACTGGAGCCGCGGCAGCGGTGCACGGAGCATCGACCCGCCCAGCAACTGCAGCCCCAGCTTCTGGCTGCAGCTCAGTGCCATCAAACCGTGTTTCGAGCCGGTGCGAGTGATCGTTAGTGCCACCGAAACCCGCAGCGCCACCAGCCTGCTGAGCCGCTGCAAGAGCTTCGCCTACGGGGCCTCGATCCAGGCCCGCCGCCAGGCCCTGGAGGCGGGCGCCGACGACGCCCTGCTGGCCAGCTCCGCCGGCGGCCTCTGCTGCGGCACCAGCGCCAACCTGCTGGTGTGCCGCGGGGGCTCCTGGATCACCCCGCCCCTGAGCAGCGGCTGCCTGCCGGGGGTGATGCGGCAGCGGGGTCTGGATCGGGGCCTGATCACTGAAGCCCCGGTCAACGAGGAAGATCTGGCCAGCTGCGAGGCGGCCATGTTGATCAACAGCCTGGGCTGCCGGCCGATCAGCCACCTGGGCGACCGACCGATAGCCAGTCCCGCCCCATCTGGCGGCGGCAGCCAGGAGGCGGAGAGGTTCTGGCGACAACTCCTGCAGGCCAGCCCATGACCCGGCGATGACCACCTCCGAACTCTCGCGCCAGCTGGGGCTGCGCAGCCTCACCCTGGCCGTGGTGACGAGCACTATCGGCTCAGGCTGGCTGTTTGCCCCCTTTTACGCCGCCCGTAGTGCCGGCCCAGCAGCCCTCGGCGCCTGGCTACTGGGCGGAATGTTGGCCTTCAGCCTGGCCCTGGTATTTGCCGAACTGGGCTCCCTGGTGAGCAGTTCCGGCGCCCTGGCCCAGATCCCCCTGCTCAGTCACGGCCGCACCGCCGGCTTCATCGGCGGCTGGAGCGCCTGGATCGCCTACCTGGCCCTGCCCACCATCGAGGTGCTGGCGGTGATGCAATACCTGGCCAGCAGCTTCCCCTGGCTAACGGCCGATGGGGGCAGCGGCCAGGTGCTCAGCGCTCCGGGCCTAGCCCTGGCCACGGCCCTGCTGGCATTGCTGGCCTGGATCAACCTGGCAGGGGTGGGCTGGCTAGCCCGCTGGATCGACGGGCTCACCGCCTGGAAACTGGCCGTACCCCTGGTGATCTCGGTCACGCTGATGCTGGCTTCGGGCCACTGGGGCAATCTCGCCGCCAGCCGCCTACCCCCGGGCGAAACCCTGCAGGGCATGGTGACGGCGATCAGCAGCGGCGGGATTTTGTTTTCGCTGCTGGGCTTTCGCACCGCCATGGATCTGGCCGGCGAAACCCGCCGTCCCCAGCGCACCGTGCCCCTGGCCATGGCCCTTGGTCTGGCCATCTCCCTTGGCATCTACCTAATCCTGCAGCTGGCCTTCCTGGTGTCGATCCCCCCGACCAGCTGGCTGGCGGCTGGGCCCGGCTTGAGCTCACCGCCCACGGCGGACCCCTGGTGGCCCTGGCCATGGGCCTGGGCCTGGGCTGGGTGGCGCGGTTGCTGCTGCTAGATGCGGTGATCTCCCCGAGCGCCACGGCCATGGCCTACATGGGCGCCTCGGCGCGGGTGAGCTGGATGATGGGGCGCTGCGGGCTGCTGCCCAGCAGCTTTGGGCGGCTCAACCGCCAGGCGGTGCCCTCAGTCGCCCTATTAGTGAGCCTGGCGATGGGGGTGTTGATGCTGCTCAGCGGCCCCAGCTGGCAAACCGTGGTGAGCTTCCTCACCGCCACCTTGGTGATCGCCCTGGCCATGGGCCCGGTAAGCCTGATAGCCCTGCGCCGGCAGTTGCCCGATGCCCAGCGGGCCTACCGATTGCCCTGGGCCGGTGTCTGGTGCAGCTCCGCCTTCGTGCTGGCCACCTGGGCGATCAGCTGGTGCGGCACCAGCTCCCTGCGAGGAGCCAGCCTGATCGTGCTGGTGCCTGCCGGGCTGTTTGCCCTGGCCGATCGCCAGCACCTACGTCATGGACTTTGGTGGTTTCTGTACCTCGGCGGCATCGTGGCCATCACCTGCGTGCCGCTGGGCCTATTAGCCCAGCTGGCTGCGCTAGGGAGACCCTGGAAAACCCAGGTTGATTGCGCGAGAATATGGGTATAAACCAAGGCCAGGACTGAGGTGATGGGCGGCAAGCAGCTCGGGTTTGCTGATTACGAGCAGACGACCGCCAAAAAGCGCACCAAGAAGGAGAAGTTCCTGGCCGAGATGGATCAGGTAGTGCCTTGGCAAGCACTTATCGATCTGATCGAGCCTCACTACCCAAAGACCAGCAGCAAAGGTGGCCGTCCGCCGTATCCCTTGGCCACCATGCTGAGGATTCACCTAATGCAGCAGTGGTACAGCCTCAGTGATCCAGCCATGGAAGATGCGCTGATTGAGGTTGCGACCATACGCCGTTTCGCCGGAATCGATTTGATCAGCGATAGGATCCCTGATGAGACAACGATCCTGACCTTCCGGCATTTGCTTGAGAAGCACGACCTCGGCCAGAAGGTTTTTGAAACGGTCAAGGCCCACCTCAAGCAGCGGGGAATGGCAATGAAGCAAGGCACGATCATTGATGCCACCTTGATCTCTGCTCCCAGTTCCACCAAAAACAAAACCGGTGAACGGGACCCAGAGATGCACCAGACCAAGAAGGGCAACCAGTGGTATTTCGGTATGAAGGTCCACATAGGAGTGGACAAAGATTCCGGCCTGATTCACTCGGTGGAAACCACCTCGGCCAATGTGCATGACATCACTCGAGCAGCCCAGCTACTCCATGGTGAGGAAGAAGTGGTCTACGGCGATGCTGGCTATCAAGGAATTGAGAAGCGTGCGGAAATGGCTGGCAAAAGCACAACATTCCGGGTTGCCATGAGGCCTGGGAAGCGGCGGGTCTTGCCAGATACGCCAGATGGCAGGTTACTTGATTTAGTAGAGACGGCCAAGGCGCATATCAGGGCCAAGGTTGAGCACCCATTTCGTGTGATCAAACAACAGTTTGGTTTCCAGAAGACCAGACTGCGCGGCATTGCCAAGAACCACTGCAAAGTCAATGTTCTGGCAGCGCTCACGAATCTGTATCTCGCTCGCGCCTATCTACTGGCGACGGGATAAGCGCAGGATTGGTGTGTCTACTGGGCGTGAATTAGACCAAAAATAGGCACAAAGTACCCTTGAATTGATAAAACAAAGTGAATTTGGGATGAAAAATCTCAAAATTCATCCGCCATCAAATTTCTACGCTGAGGCCGAGTCAAACCCTCGTTGACCAGAGCTTCCTTAGATCAGTAAACTATTGATTAAATAATTAAACTGCTAATTAAATTATTAAACAGTCAATTGAATTGTCAAGCAATTAATTTAGATCAGTGGTGCTGGGACCTGTTTGCGGGTGGCATACAGCAGGGCATGGAGTTCGGGATCCTGCATGGTGCGCAGGATGCGGCGGGGGTAGTCGAGCTTGCCGTTGTGGAGGTAAGCCAGGGTGGCTAGGGCCTTGGCGTCACGGGGGTTGCCGCTGGCCTGCAGGGGGCGCTGGGGCAGCTCGAGGGCGCGGCTGAGGCGGGCGAATTTGCCCACCAGCAACACCACGTTGCGTTCGGGATCGAGCAGCTGGTTGCGGGCCTCGGTGATTTCGGCTTCGGAGGCATTGGGCGGCAGCAGGCCCTGGTGCACCATTTCGCCGAGGCTTAGCTGCGCGGGGCCATGGGTGCTGAATAAGCCGGAATGGGCCGCCAGGGGCAGATCTTCGCCCGGCTTGGCGTGCCGCATTTCGTCAAACAACACTGCCGCCACCAACACGGGATTGATCCTCTGGCGCTTGGATTCGGCCAGGATCAGGGGACGAAGCTCTACCAGGCGCCCCAGGGTGTGGCTGCGCAGTGGCTCTAATTGGTCAATGCCACTAGTGAATAACTGGGCCAGGCGGGGCTGGGGGCCGTGGACACCAAATCGGAGCTGCAGCTCCTTGAGTTCGTCTGGTGAAAATTGCAGCGGATCTGCAAATTGCTCAGAGCCAGCAGCTGAGCTGATGCTGCCGCTGAGACCGGGATCAAGCAGCAGCAGGGGCGTTTTTGGACCATTAACGAGCGGGATGCTTGCAACAGCCAGCAGGGCTGCTGCAAGGCCGGTGAAACGCCGAACCCCTCCCAGCCGCTTGCCTAGGGCAAGCCTGCTCGGGTAGCTGGAGGGGTTAGGCACAAACACTCATTAGTTGTGGCTTGATATTACGGAATTTTTCTGGGTAAGTCCCCTGACTACGGAACGGTCTTCCGTCCGGCCCTCGGGCTTGGGCTGGGGCTAGTAATGGTGCTGGGGCGCGGTCAGACCTAAGTTCTGGCGACGAGAGCGGCTTGAGCCGCAAGCCCATGCTTGCCAACTTTGATGGCTCCAATGCCGAGATCCAATGGCAACGCTTCTGCGACTTGCTTTGGTATGAAAGCGATCTTGGTATCTGGCTCGATGTGAGTCGCATGGCGATCGGCCAGGCCGATCTCGATGCCTTGGCTCCTCGATTCGAGCTGGCCTTTGCGGCGATGGCGGCCCTGGAGGGTGGTGCGATCGCCAATCCAGACGAACAGCGCCAGGTTGGCCACTACTGGCTGCGCACCCCAGAGCTGGCACCAGACGCCGCCACCACCGCGCACATCAACGCCGAGGTGGAGCGGATCGAGACCTTTGGCCGCGAGGTGCTCGACGGCAGCCTTTGTGCTCCCAATGGCCAGCCGTTCACCGACGTGCTTTGGATCGGTATTGGCGGTTCCGGCCTCGGCCCGCTGCTGATGGTGCGAGCCCTGCAGGAAGAGGGTCAGGGTCTCCCCTTCCACTTCTTCGACAACGTCGATCCCGCCGGCATGAGCCGTACCCTGGCGGGCCTGGACGGCCGCCTAGCCACCACTTTGGTGGTGGTGGTGAGCAAGTCGGGCGGCACGCCTGAGCCCCATATCGGTATGGAGCAAGCCCAGGCTCGGCTCGAGGCCCGGGGCGGGCAGTGGGCTGGCCAGGCTGTGGCGGTCACCATGCTCGACAGCAAGCTCGACCAGGTGGCCGTGGCCGGTCAGTGGTTGCGCCGCTTTGACATGTTCGATTGGGTGGGTGGCCGCACCAGCATCACCAGTGCGGTTGGCCTGCTGCCGGCGGCCCTGGTGGGTGCCGATCTGCGCAGCTTTTTGGCCGGCGCGGCCCGAATGGACGCCCTGACCCGGGTGTCAGATCTGCTCCATAACCCGGCTGCCCTGATGGCTGCCGCGTGGTTTGTGGCCGGCCATGGCCAGGGCAAGCGCGACATGGTTGTGCTCCCCTATCGCGATCGGCTGGAGGTGTTCAGTCGCTACCTCCAGCAGTTGGTGATGGAGAGCCTTGGTAAGAAGCACGACCGCGGCGGCGAGGTGGTGCACCAGGGCATTGCCGTTTACGGCAACAAGGGCTCTACCGATCAGCACGCCTATGTGCAGCAGCTGCGCGATGGCATCGACAACTTCTTTGTGACCTTCATCGAGGCATTGGAAGAGCCCAGCGATATCCCGCCCATCGGTGATGAGATCCCTGGCGACTTCCTCGATGGCTTCCTGCAGGGCACCCGTTCGGCCCTGATGGAAGGGGGCCGCCAGAGCCTCTCGATCACTCTGCGTCGCTTTGATGCCACAGCCCTCGGTGCCCTGATCGCCCTGTTTGAGCGCGCCGTCGGTCTCTACGCCGAACTGGTAAACGTCAACGCCTACGACCAGCCTGGGGTGGAGGCCGGCAAAAAGGCAGCAGCCCTGATCCTGGCCCTGCAAGAGCGGCTCGAAGCCCTGCTCAGTGATGGCCAGGAGCGCAGTTTGCAGGAGTTGCAGCAGGCCTTGGGCACGGACAGCCCAGAGAGCCTGTTCTGGATCCTGCGCCACCTCTGCGCCAATCCCCGCGGCTATCAGGTGACTGGTGACTGGGATGCTCCGGCGGCGATGAAGTTCGCCAAGGTCTGATCAGGGAAATCCCCATGCCAGAGCCCGTTGCGGCGAGCCCTGCCTCTCCCGGGCAGGTGCTGCGCGAGGTTTTTGGCTACGGCGCTTTTCGCGGGCCCCAGCAGGAGATTGTTGAGCATGTGGTGGCTGGTGGCTCGGCCCTGGTGCTGATGCCCACCGGTGGGGGCAAATCGCTTTGCTACCAGATCCCGGCCCTGTGCAGAGCGGGAACTGCGGTGGTGATTTCGCCCCTGATCGCCCTGATGCAAGACCAGGTTGAGGGGCTGCGTCAGGCGGGGGTGCGAGCTGCGGCGCTGCATTCGGGCTGTAGCGCTGAGGAAACCGCCAACACCTGGCGCCTGCTGCGGGCGGGCCAACTGGATTTGGTTTATTTATCTCCCGAGCGCTTGCTGGCGGGGGACACCCTCGAGCGGCTTGCTGCCCTACCCCTGGCCCTGTTTGCCATTGATGAGGCCCACTGCGTTTCCCAGTGGGGGCATGACTTCCGCCCGGAATACCTGCAGCTTTCGGTGCTGGCCCAGCGATTTCCCGCCGTGCCGCGGTTGGCACTCACCGCTACGGCCGATCCCCGCACCCGAGACGAGATCCGGGCCCGGCTGCAGCTCGAGCAGGGGCGGGTGTTTCTGGCCAGCTTTGATCGCCCCAACATCCGCTATTTGCTGCGCGATAAGGACGACGTTCGCAGCCAATTGCTTGAGCTGCTCGCAGATCACCGCGGCGCTTCAGGGATTGTGTATGCCCGCTCCCGCAACCGGGTGGATGGCTTCTGCCGCGACCTGCAGGCGGCGGGATATGACGCCGTTGCCTATCACGCCGGATTGAATGGGGCGGTGCGCAGCGCCGCGCTGGAGCGCTTCCGCCGCGATAGCGGCGTGGTGGTGGTTGCCACGATCGCTTTTGGCATGGGCATCGACAAGCCGGATGTGCGCTTTGTGGCCCACGTGGACCTGCCCAAAAGCCTGGAGGCCTACTACCAGGAAACCGGCCGCGCCGGCCGGGATGGTCTGCCGGCCCTGGCCTGGATGGTGCATGGCGGCGGCGATGTGCCCCAGCTGCGCCGCTTCATCGACGACTCCGACGCGGAGCAGCAGCAAAAAAGGGTTGAGCACGGCAAACTCGATGCCCTGATTGGCTTCACCGAGGCGAGCGGCTGCCGCCGTCAGGTGTTGCTCAGCCACTTCGGCGAGACCCTGCCCGAGCCCTGTGGCAATTGCGATCTCTGCTTAGAGCCAGATACGGCCGTCGATGCCACCGAGTCGGTGCGCAAGGCCCTATCGGCTGTGTACCGCACGGGCAGCCGCTTTGGTGCCGCCCATTTGGTGGATGTGCTGCTGGGGGCAGATACGGCCCGAATTCGCGAGCTCGGCCACCAGCAGCTGGGTGTGTATGGCATTGGCAAGGAGCTTGATCGCGGCCAGTGGCGCAGCCTGTTTCGCCAGCTGGTGGCCCAGGGGTTGCTGCAGGCCGACTCCGAGCGCTATGGGGCTCTGGGATTCGGCGAGGACGGGCGGCTCAAGCCGTTGCTGCGGGGTGAGACCCAGTTACTGCTGCGGCTGCCGCCAGCGAAGCATGAGCGCCGCCGCCAGCCTGGGGTGAGCCCCGCTCCTGCTGCGGCAGAGCTGAACCCTGACGAGGCGCCCGTGTTGCAGGCGCTGAAGGATTGGCGCCGCGAGCAGGCGCGGCAGCAGGGGGTGCCGCCCTACGTGGTGTTTCACGACCGCACCCTGGTGGAGGTGGTGGCCCGCCGGCCCCGCTCCCTGGAGCAGCTGGCTGGGATCGGCGGTGTGGGCCAGGCCAAGCTCGATCGCTATGGCGCGGCATTGCTGGCGAGCTTGGATGCTGCCCTTTTGCATCAGGGGACACAAACGCCAGCTTCATGAGGCGTTACATTCGGCTCACGTTTCCTTAAGGATTCTTCTCATGGCTGACTCCACAACCCGCTTTGGCTTCGTTGCCTTTGCCGAAACCTGGAATGGCCGCCTGGCCATGCTCGGTTTCGTGATCGGTTTGGGCACCGAGTTGCTTACTGGCCAGGGCATCCTGAGCCAGATCGGTCTGGGCTGAGTTTCGATCGGGCCTGATCAGCTGGCTTCAAAGCCACTGCATGCCCGGGGTTTCCAGCATTTCCTGGCTGGGCCAGGCACCGAGACCTGCAAAGGCTGCCCCTAGGGCAGCCCATATTCCTTTGCCGCTGGACAGCTCCTGTTCAGCGGCCCACTCGGCTTCTGCCACTTCAGATTCGCTTAGGCCAAGAGCTTCCACCAGCTGTCTGTAGAGCACCTTCTCTGCTGGGTTGATCGGTGAACTGTCCTGAGGTCGTTGGCCCACTTTGGCCATCATGTAGCTGAGCTTCAGGGCTAGAGCCCGGTCTTCCCCGCTAGTGAGCCTGGGAATTACTTCGTCCAGCACGGACGAGTCGACTGTCCAGGCAGCTAGCTGAAGAGCAGCTTCCTGGTTTGCCCCCGAGCCATCTCCACAGGGGAAGTACTTGGCCACGAGTTTCTCGAGCAGCCGCTTTTCGACTGCGGAAACATCGCCATCGGCCCAGGCTACGCAGCAAACCACCCTGAGCAGGTCAAGCTGACGATCGCGCTGCAAGCTGCTGATCTCAGAGCTACTGGGCCCGGTTTCAAGGGTCATGGCGCAGGAGATGACTTTTGCGCCATTTTGACCAGCCCTTGGCTTGTTTCAGTGGAAATCACCCCCTGATGGGGGCATACAAGAGCAGCAATCCAGATGATGATGAATTGAACACAGAACCGAGGTGGGCCATGGTCCACACCACCCAAGGTTTGACAACCAGCTGCCTGGGACGCACCTGCCTCAAATGGCAGCCCGATGGGGAGCTCACCACCCTTGATCTGCAGCTAGTGCTCGAGCGGCTGGCCCAGGTCGACCAAGATGTGGTCGTAATCCTGGATCGCACTGTCGACTAGATCCCATGTCCCTCGATCAGCTGAAGGCCTTCCTGGGCAAGGTTCAGGATGACCAGTCGCTTCGGCAAGCCGTGCAAGCCGCTGCTACTGCTGATGACGTGGCCAAGATCGGGGCAGGCCTGGGCTTTGAATTTTCTGGCGACGAGCTGCTGCGGCTTTCAGGCAAAAAAGTAGGCCGCGTAACGGTTACCAAGCAGGACCTGCCCGGGGAATACAACTAGCTGCCGTGCCGCGGGCTTCGTTCGCGGCTAGACAACCTTTAAGCAACCCGGAAGCAACACCATGGCCAAGCGGACGGAACTGATCACGGCGATTGGCTTAGGGCTCGTAGTAGCAGCTGCGGGCAGCTTCACGGCTCTGGCCCGCCCGATGGGCGGCGGCGGCTTTGGCGGGCCGGGATCCGGTGCGGGGGTGCGTCCAGGAGCTGGCTGGGGTGCTCCTGGCGCCGGAACGAGACCGGGCGTTGGCGTGGGAGCACCCGGAATAGGAGCGCCCGGAGCGGGAGCTCGCCCTGGTGTGGGCTGGGGTGCCCCTGGCGCTGGTTTCACCCGCGCCCCAGGGGCCTCTGCCTGGAATCCGGCCTGGGGCCGCCAAGGGGGTTACTGGTCGTCGCGCACCTGGAGCACCGGCTGGTATCGGCCCTATCCAGCGGCCTGGCCCTGGTGGCGAGCCAGTTCGGTGGCCTGGGGAGTGGGCAGCTTGGCCACTGCTGCTGCGATCACCAGTGCTGTTAACGCAGCTTCGTATCAGCAGTCGACCGTGATCGTGGTGCCCCAAACCAGCCTGCAGCTCGACTACGGCTCGGTTCAAGCTCTGCCACCTAATCAAGTTCAGTTTGCCTACGGCTTTGCCGGTATGCCCCTGATGACAGCCACCAGCGATTGCAAGCAGGGGCTGATCAATGGCATGGCACCGACCACGGCCGACCAGGCCCAGGTGCTCAATGCCAGCTGCCACATCGCCTACGGCTCCAACTGAGCGGGGTGGCCCCATCCCTTTTGCGGATTCGGGCCCTGGAGAAGGGCGATCTCGCCGATGTCACCGCCTGGGCCCGCGCTGAACACTTCGCGCCGGGCCAGGGAGACGTAGCCATCTACCGCCATACGGACCGCCAGGGGCTCTGGGTTGGTTGCCTCAACGGTCGTCCGATCGGCTGTATTGCCGGGGTCCGGTACAACGCCGAATACGGCTTCATCGGCATGTTTTTGGTGCAACCAGAGCACCGGGGGCAGGGATTTGGCCGTGAGCTTTGGCAGCGTGCCCTGCAGCATCTGGAGGGCCTTACTTGCATCGGCATTGAGGCCGCCCCCGATCGCATCGGTGACTACGCCAGTTGGGGGTTTGCGCCGGCGTCGCCAACCCAGCGCTGGCAGCGGATCAGTGATGGCAACCTCCCGCCCGCCGCTACTCCAGAGGGCCTGAGCCTGCTTGAGGGAAGTGCCATACCCGACAGGGCCGTGCAGGCCTATGACGCCCAGCGGGAGCTCAGCCCCCGGCCCCACTTCCTCGCCGACTGGCTGCACCATCCGGCCGGCACGGTGCTGGCCCTGATCGGCCCGGATGGCTCCTGCCACGGCTTTGGCCGGATCCGGCCCTGCCTGCTGCATCGAGGCGAGGGTTGGCGGATAGGGCCCCTGCTGGCCGACACGCCTGCCCTGGCGGCCCAGCTTCTCAACGCCCTGATGGCCCGCCATGCCGGCGTGGTGTTAATCGATGCCCCTGCCGCCAATCCGGAGGCAGGGCCCCTGCTAGTGCAGTTGGGTTTTGCGGTGGTCGCCGAGACGTTGAGGATGTATCGGGGCAGCCTGCCGCCGGTTCCCCTGGGCGATGTCTACGGGTTGGCCTGCCTGGAGCTGGGCTGAACGCGGCGGGCGGCGAGGCCAGCCTCCGTTGCAGTAACAACAGCCAGCAGCAGCAGGCCGCCTAGGCCGATCAGTTGATTTTGCTGCACCAAATCGGGCATCAATACCTCGTCCACGTTTTGGCTTAGGACACCTCCCGCCACAAACCAGGCCGTTGCCAGGCCTGAGCTGATCCAGTAGGCCCGCCAGCGGCGTTGATAGATGTATCCCGTACCTAAACCAGGCAGCAGGTTGAGCACTACAGCCACCCAGGGGCTGGAGGCGGCAAGGATTATTTCCTGGCTGACTTTCTGGCTGAGTTCTTGGCTGGCTTGATCTGGATTGCTGGTTGGGGTCATTGTTGGCGTGGCCTGGTTTGCTGCATCGGGGGCGTTGAACCTGCAGGCTGGAGTGCCGCTGATTCTTTTTGCAGTGCTCGCCGCCCTGGTGATTCTGTTGGTGATTGTGGCGGTGGCGTGGGGCCTTAATCCAAGCCGGCAGGATTTTGCCTGGTTTATCCGGCTGCGCCGCCCCCGCTGGCTGGTGTTTGAGGGCTTGATTCCCGTGATTTGGCTGCTGATCTACGCCTGCTTCTACCTCTCGGCTTGGCTCACCTGGCAGGCCAGCTGGAGCGGCCTATGGATGGCGGCTTTTCTGGTGCAGCTGGTGTTGGTGCAGGGCTACATGCTTGTGATCTGCCGTAGCCGCAGCCTGGGTAAGGGCACGGTCATTGGCTTTGCTGGCTGGGTGTGGGGCATTGCCCTCACCGTTGCTGTGGCTAGCGAGAGCATGCTGGCGGCTGGTTTGCTGCTGCCTTACCTGCTCTGGAGCCCGGTGGGCACCTGGGTTACCTGGCAGATGCGTCAGCTCAACCGCTAGCCCTGGGCATTTATGGCGACTCGCGCGCCACGGCCAGGGCCGCCAGCAGGCCGCCGCCAAAACCGCTGAGGTGGCCGATCCAGCTCACCCCTGGCGGTGAAAAAATCGGCAGCAGGCTGGGCAGCACCCCCGCATAGGTGACCAGGGCCAGCACCGAAAGGAGCAGGGAGAGGGGCCGCTTCTCCAGCCAGCCGATCAGCAGCAGGTAGCCCAGCAGCCCGTACACGACCCCGGAGAGTCCGTGACTGCCGCTTGGCCAGAGCAGCCATACAGGAATAGCCGTGGCATAAACCCCCAACCAAACGGCCAGATAGTCGCGGCGGCCGCGCAGCAATACCAGCCAGGAGAGGGGCAGAAAGGTGAGCGAATTGGCCAGGAGATGGCCAAAACCGCTATGGCTGAAGGGGGCTGTCAGCACCCCGAGGAAGGAGCCTCCGGGCGTCATCGGCAGGTTCCAGTTGCCACCGAAAACCAGCTGGTCCACCAGCTCCTGGAGCCAGGGAATCAGCAAGATCAGCGGCGGAAGCAGCAGATTGAAACCGGCTCGGGCGATCAAGCGATCCAGACGTTGGGGCAGAGATTCGCTCACGGCTCGCACTTGAAGCTGCAGCGCAGCATGGCAAGGGCTTCATCAGGCAGGCCCAGCAGACGATCCAGCCAGGGGTCCCCGCACGGTGGCACGCTTGCCACCCCCACCAGCAGGGCCGTGCGATCGGCGCTGAGGGGCTGGCCCATGGCCCGGTGGCGTTGCCCCTGGGCTGCGCCCGTGCTGAGCAGGGTGTCGATCAGTAGGTCGGGGGCGCGGTAGAGCCCGGCAATGCGGAAGCGAAAGCGGGCCTGGAAGTGCAGTTGAACAGCACCTGTTGCTGAATCGATGCTGCCCGCCAGCTGCTCAGGGGCGATCGCGATCTCCAGGCCCGGGGGCAGGGGCAGGCCCAGCACCCGGGTGGTGCGCCAGTTGAGTGGCGGAATCAACAGGCTGGCGGGCTCGAAGCTCACGGTTTGCGGGCCGCCAGCTGGGCCGGGGCCGAGCTCACCGGTTCCGCCGCCGCCGCTGGCGTCGTAGCTGAAGTGGGGATAGGCGCCGATGGCCAGGCCACAGCCCTTACTGGTGGCTAGCTGCAACGTGCCAACCCCAAACTCGGGGGTCACAGGCTGCGCAGTGCGTCTAATTCGCCGCGGCTGTGCAGTTCGGCCAGCTCGTTGTAGCCACCAATAGCAACGCCATCGATGTAGAGCTGGGGCACCGGTCCCGTCTCGTCGGGTTCGATTTCCACGAAGGCAATGCCCAGGGTGCGCAGCATGCGCAGGGCCCGGCGCGAAAAGGGACATTCCGGCCGGCCGGCGATTTCAACTCGCGGTTCGCTGCTTACTGCTCTAGCTGGCGCTGCACTTGGCGCTGGGCTGGTGCCGGTGCTGAGTAGGCCCACCAGCAGGTCGGCGCCACGCAGCACCAGGGTGCCGTGCTCGAGATGGCCGCCCCACACCTGGCAGCTGGCATCGGAGAAGCTCAGGTGCAGGTGCACCCCATCCGGGCTGATCGTGCCCTGCAGGGTGATGATCTCCAGCTCGCCAGCCAAAACCGTGGGTGCGCTTTTGCCAGGGCAGGCAAAGGCGGCTTGGGAGAGGTTGCCCACCACACTCAGCACAAAGCCGCCGGCGTTGTGCTCTAGGGCCAGCTGCTCCAGGCTGCGGCGCACATCACTGCCGGCTTCGAGGTGCAGCGGCACGGCACGCATGGCAGTCATAGATAGGTGGGTGCAAGGCTACGCCGGCCCATGCTGGTGAGGTTGCCCTGTTGCCATGGCCCCGGATTCCGCCCTCGCTGCCCTCAACCTGGCGGTGGTGGGTCATGTGGAGTGGGTGAGCTTTGTGGCAGTGGAGCAGCTGCCGGTTGCTGGCTCGATCGACCGGGCCACCGCCTTTCTGGAGGAACCCGCCGGTGGTGGGGCGGTGGTGGCGGTGCAGCTGGCCCGTCTCAGCGGCAAGCGGGTGCGGTTTTTCACCTCCCTGGGCCGGGACGCCACCGGCGATCGCTCAGCGGAGCGGCTCACGGAGCTGGGTCTTGATCTTGAGGTGGCCTGGCGGGATGCCCCAACCCGCCGGGGGGTGAGCTTTGTGGATCGGGCCGGTGACCGCAGCATCACCGTGATCGGCGAGCGACTGGCCCCTTTGGCTAGGGATCCACTCCCCTGGGCTGATCTGGCTGACTGCGATGGCGTCTTTGTGACCGCGGCCGACGCGGCAGCTCTGCAGCAATGCCGCCGGGCCCGGCTGCTCGGCGCCACGCCACGGGTTGGCTTGCCGCTCTTGGAGGCCAGCGGGGTGAGCTGCGATGCCTTGATCGGCAGCGCCCTCGATCCGGGTGAGCAGGTGCCTGCTGGCGCCCTATCGCGCCCCCCGCGACTGCGAATCGCCACCGAAGGGGCGGCTGGTGGCTGGAGCGAACCCGGCGGGCGCTTCGCTGCCCAGGTCCTGGTGGCCCCGCCGGTCGACAGTTATGGCTGCGGCGACAGCTTTGCGGCCGGGGTGATGGCGGGACTGGCGGCTGGTTGGAGCGCAGCCGCAGCAATCAACCTGGGCGCCCGTTGCGGCGCCGAGTGCGCCGTTGCCTTTGGTCCCTACGCCCGGCCTAACTGACCTGGTTTTGCACCAGCAGCAGCAGCCTGTTTGCCTCCGGATCCAGCAGCCAGGCCTCCACTCCGAAGGCCTCCTGGCGCGGACCGTCCAGAAGCGTGGCGCCCAGCCCAATGGCGCTCGCCAGCCAGGCCTGCAGCAGGGCCATGGCATCTGCTTGGTTGTTGCCGCCAGCCACGCTGCGCTGCAGGCACGTTGCTAGCCGGCCGGGTTGCTTCGCTTGGGGCCGGCTCTGGGATGGGGCGTAGATCTCCAGGAAGCCACCGGCGGGCCAGGGCACTCGCCAATGGCTGGCACCAAGCCCCTGAAGGGGCTCTACCGCCAGCAAATCGGCGTAAAACCTTGCCAGGGCAGGGGGATTGTCTGCAGCCAGCACCAGGGAGCTGCTCAGGCTTGGGGTGTCTTGCACCGTTTTTATTGATTGTCTAAAAAGTCTGCAACGGCCAGATCGGGGCGACGCAGCAGGGCAAAGATTGTGCCGGCGTTGCCACGGCACAGCCTCAGCTCCTCGGTGAGCACGGTGATGTCGAGCCAGGCTGGAAAGCTTTGCTGCACCTCCCGTTGCAGCTGCAAGCGTGTGGTGCCAAGTCGGGGACCGCGCCAGCCACCGCGCTGGAAGCGAACCTGCACCCGCTGCTGTGGAGTTGGGCTGCTGTCGCCAGGGCTTGATTCGAGCTGGATGGTGGCCTCTACAGCTATGCCACCCATGCCGGCCAGCTGCCCTGGCGGCCGCAACAGATTCAGGGCGCGCCCCCGAGATGGAGCCAGGATCTGCAGGTTCTCCAGCCAAGGCACAGCCTGGAGATAGGGCTGGCTGCTGCTGCTCCAGCGCAACTCCCAGACCCCCTCCAGCAGTTCGAGGGCACCTGGGGCGGCGAGATCTACTGGAGAGGTGCGCTCGAGCTCGAGAATCAGCTCCCGCACCCGTGGCCCCTGGCGTTGGGCTTCCCCCCTGGCGCCACGACGCAACAGGACCAGCAGCTCCTCTCTTGCTTTCAACATCCAGGTGGTCGACGCCGTTACAACCAGTTATAGTTGTTGAAACATTCCTCAACACTCATGACCGAATCCACCCCCCGCTTCGGATTTGTTGCTTTTGCTGAGACCTGGAATGGCCGCTTGGCCATGATGGGCTTTGTGATTGGTCTCGGCACCGAGCTGCTCACCGGCCAAAGCATCGCTGCTCAACTGGGCCTGGGCTGATTGCCAGAGCTCATAGTCTCTGGTTTTTACCAGTAATTTGGCCCCTAAAATAAAAGCCCGAAGCTCTTGCTCCGGGCTTTTTTTGTGGGTAGTTGGCTAGATCTAGCTAGATTTGGCTAGCTGGCTTCGAACTGTAATAGAAGCCACCATTCACTCCGGTTTGACTAACTACGGTGCATTGAGTTGCAACCCGCCATAGGGCGCGATGGATAGGAGTGGGGTCGTAGCGAACTAGCTCGGGAAAACGCTGCTTGAGTAAGGCGTTGGCCCGCCAGGCGTTGTAGTGAGGGATTCTCGGGTTGATGTGATGGCACACATGGGTTGAGCCGATGCCGTGATGCAGCAGGTTGAGCAGGGGGCCATAAGGACGATCCACCGTCTGTAAAGCTCCTTTTGCCCAATTCCAGTCGCTGGTGGAGAAGTGGGGAATATCGGTATCGGTGTGCTGCAGCCAGGTGTAGCCAACCAACCAAGCGTTGACCACCAGATAGGGCAGGCCATACACCAGCAGCACTCTCGCCGGAGAGAAGTGGATGGAGGCCCACACCAGTGCCGCCACCATCGCCAGTAGGCCGAGGTTTGAGATCACCATCAGGCGACGGCAGGAGTCGGGAAATAGCTGGCGGGCACCGTTGCGAAAGGGTGCAGCCGTAGTGAAATGGGAGGTGGGGCTGCCGTACTCTTCGCCGCTGGCAACACCAAACATCAGATAAAGGGGCCAACCCAGCACTAGGTGGGTAAACAGGGATGCCACGCCGTAGAGGCCCTGGCCCAGCTGCCGTCTTGTTCCGGCCACGAAGCGTCCCGAGCTGGAATCGGAGCGAGGCGGCACATGGGTTTCACCTGCCTCGAGGTGGTTGCAGTTGGCGTGGTGCACGGCATGGCTGCGCTGCCAGCTGAAGTAGGGCACAAGCAGCAAGCTGTGAAGCACAAATCCCACCACCGCTTCGATGCGGGGGTTGGGATGGAAGGCACGGTGACCGCACTCATGGGCAAGTACCCAGCAACCTCCCGCCAACGTTCCAGTGACCACGGCGTAGAGCAGCCAGAGGGGTGCAGCGCTGAGCTGCAGGGGGAACAGGGTTCCTAGGCCATAGGCCAAAACAGATAGGCCCAGGGACATGGCCAGACTTCCCCAGGCTTTAACCGGGTTGATCTGGGTTAACTCAGAGGGGAGGCAGGCAAGCAGCTCAGCTTTGCTGGGATAGGTGGCTGCTGGCGTGGTGGCCTGCGCGGTGGCGAGGGACGGCAGGGAAACAGGTGGAGTCAATGAAGCTGCCGCAGGGCAAGGAGGAATGGAAGAGGCCCCTAAAAGGCCTTTGAGACAATAGGTATTTGCACCCTGCTGCGGCGGCGCTGCAGGCACATTCACTCAACCCTGAAGGTCACGGCCATCACTGCGGTGATGTCCTTCTCGATTGTGCGGGTGTCGTAGGAGCCGGTGTCGGCGTTTGTGATCGCACCGATGCCGGCGCCGGCTTCCGAGGCTATGGCCCGCGCCCGAGCCCGGACGTCCTTGGTGGCCTTAGCCAGCATGTCGACCCGCTATGGAGGCACGCCCTTGCCGATCAACTGCCCAATCTGACCAGAAATCTTATAGATCTTGGCGACATTCCAGCTGCCGATCAGCACTGCTTGGGTGCTGGTCCAGGTGGTGGAGCGCAGCTCTCCGGTGCGGGGATCGCGCACTTCCTGCTTTTCCGATTTAACCGAGTCGAGCTCCATCTCATCGGCCTCGATGCCCTTGGTATGAATCTTGCTGGCTGGCCCCGCTCTGGGATACCTTCACCGACCAGTCGACGTAGTCGGATGTAATTCGCTCGGTGCTGGCTCCAGTAACTGTGATGGTGTCGTTGGCGTTGCGGATGCCCCTCACCATGACGCCACTGGCGGTGGTGAGACCGGGTCCAAGCACCGCCATGGCAAACACCAGTGTTGGTGTCCGCTTGAGAAACATCCAGCTGCTGAGCGCCCAACTCTGCATTTTCATTCGTCTTGGAAGCAGCTGAATTCAGCCTATTGAGCTGTCGCTTGCCTGTCTCAAAGCTGTTGCGAAGAACGGCTTGTTTAGCTAGCCCCAGCTGCTGTTAGAAGCGTTGGTATAGCCCGGTTAGTTCAGCCCATCATCTGCACTATGAATTCCAGATCACTGCTGGCAGGGTTAAACAGGCCCTTCACCGCCGATCCGAACACGTACAGCAGTGTCCCTTGATCAACGCTAAATTGCCAATGCCAACTGCGGCACGAACGCCGCCGGAATCGCCCGGTGCAGTCGCCAGCGAATCGCCATCGGCCGTTCCCCTTCGTGACTCAAGTAGTTGGCAAAGCCGAGGCAAAGAAACGGCAACGTCAACCCGCCGCGCTTGTTCTCCTCCCGTACAAACAACATCACCCGGCTGCCGCGCTCGGCGTGGTGGATGTAGCGCTGGCCCGTGGGTGAGGCTTCCCGGGTGAGGCTCTGGCTCTCCCAGTGGAACTCCCACGGGGAGATGGCGTAATCGTTGTAGCGGGTGGTGGGGGAGAAGAGGCGCTCGGACTTCTTGAGGGTGATGAAGAAGACGTCGCACTGGGTGGCTTCATCGAAGAAGACTCCCTCCCGCCCGGGGAACGGGCGGGAATCGTTCAGCAACCCAAAGGCGGCGAACACCTCGGCGCGGGAATAACGACCGTGGAGTTTTAGGGGGATGGGGAGCGGATCGGTGCGGCCCCAGTCGAGCGAGCTCACCAGGTGGACGGTGCGCTCCAGAAGCAGTGCGAACAGCTCCACCAGCTCGGCGCGGAGATCGGCGGCAGCCCAGAGCCGCACCAGGGCATCGGCCAGGGGCACGTGCTGCCGGCCGCTGCCCAGGAGCTGGGCCAGCAGCATGCGCCAGCTGCGCTCGGTGGCGGGATCGAAGCCCGCCGGATCGGGCGCGATGGGCCTCTGCAATTGATCCGCCAGCCAACGCAAGCGCTCGGGGTCGTCCAGGTGCAGCAGGCCGCCGGCGATCCCCCGCCCCAGCCGCTTTTCATCCGCCGTGGGCTCCTCGGAGGCCGCCCCGGCTACCCAGCCCAGCTCCCGCTGCAGCAAAGCCCAGGACCCCGCCACCTTGTAAAACTCACCCGGCTCCATCCCAAGCCCCTCCAGCAACGCCGCCAGCGAACAGCGCCCGAGGCGGCGGGCCTCGGCGAGCAGCTGGGGCCGGCGCGTGGGAAGCGATTCGCGCAAATTTGAAAGCACCCGCTCGCTCGACACCCGATCGAGCTGGAGGCTGCAGCCTGCCGGCAGGAAGGGAAACCCGTCTTTGATCTGCTGTTCCAGCTGGTCGCGCGTGCCGCCGAGCAGGGCGCGGTAGCGCAGATCAAAGCGGAAGCTCCGGTGCGCCTGGCCAATGAAATCCAACACCGTGAGGCAACTCTTTGAAGGGTGCAGGCGCAGACCGCGGCCGAGCTGCTGCAGGAACACGATGGCGCTCTCGGTGGGCCGCAGGAACAGCACCGTGTCGATCTCGGGGATGTCGAGGCCTTCGTTGAACAGATCCACCGCAAACAGGATCTGCAGCTCGCCGGAGCGCAGGCGGCGGATCTGCTCGGCGCGCTGCTCGCGGGGGCTGGAGGCATCGAGGGCGGCGGCGCGCAGGCCGGCGGCCACGAACTTGCGGGCCATCCAATGGGCGTGCTCCACGCTTACGCAGAAGCCCAGGGCCCGCATCGAATCCAGGTTGGTGACCTTGGCGGCGAGTTCGCGCAGGATCAGGCGCAGGCGGGCGTCGTCGGCGGTGTACATGTTGGAGAGGGCTTCGGTGGCGTAGCCGTTGCGGCGCCATTCGATCCGCGACAGATCGGTGCCGTCGTGGAGGCCGAAGTAGTGAAAGGGTGTCAGCAGGCCTTGCTCCAACGCGCTCCAGAGGCGCAACTCGGCGGCAATGCGTCCGTCAAACCAATGGAGGATGTCCTCGCCGCCGGTGCGCTCGGGGGTGGCGGTGAGACCCAGTAGCAGAACGGGCGACAGGTGGCGCAGCCAGCGCTCGTAGCTGGCGGATGCGGCGTGGTGGAACTCATCGACGATCACCACGGCGAACGTGTCTGGCGCCAGGTCCGCTGGATCGATCCCCGCAAGCGACTGCACCGAAGCGAACACGTGGCGCCACTGGCTGGGGCGCTGGCCATCCACCAGCAGCTCGCCGAAGGAGCCGTCGCGCAGCACCTGGCGGAAGGTGGCGAGGCTCTGCTGCAGGATCTCGCGCCGGTGGGCCACGAACAGCAGGCTGGGGTGACCCGGACCGGCCTGGCGGGCGTAATCGAGGGCGGCGATCACGGTTTTGCCGGTGCCGGTGGCGGCCACAACCAGGTTGCGCCAGCGGCCATGGAGACTGCGCTCGGCCGAGAGCTTGTCGAGGATCTGCTGCTGGTAGGCGTAGGGGCGGATATCGAAGAATCTCAGCGGGTTGGCATCTGACCCTGAGCCACCCGCCGACTCCTCACGCACGGCCCGATCAAAGCGGGCTTGCTCGATTTCGCTGGCCCGATAGGGCTCGAACTCGCCCTCCTCCCAGTAGCTCTCAAAGGCGGCCTGGAACTTGGCCAGGATGCCCTCGTTGTCGTGGGCGGAGAGGCGCACGTTCCACTCCAGGCCGTCGTGCAACGCGGCGGTGGAGAGGTTGGAGGAGCCGATGTAGGCGGTTGAGGAAGGGGAAGCGCCCGAGAGGCCTGGCCGATGGAACAACCAGGCCTTGGCGTGCAAGCGGGTGCGCCGGGTGTCGTAGCTGACGCGCACCTCGGCGCCGTGGGCCACAAGCCAATCAAGGGCGCGGCGGTCGGTGGCGCCCAGGTAGACGGTGGTGAGCACCCGTAGCTTGCGGCGGGGCTGGGCCTGCAGAAACTCAGCCAGCGCAGGCTGAAGCAAGCGCAGGCCGCTCCACTTGATGAAGGCGCAGAGCAGGTCTATCCGCTGGGCGGAGGGGACTTCGTGGATCAGCGCCTGCCCGACCGAAGGTTCGCCGCTGGCATTCACCAGCAGGGTGCTGTCGGCAAGGGGGATGAGCGGGCGGATGGTGGCGCCCTGGCCGGGAAGGAGCGCAGTGGATCGGATCTCCGAGAGCAGCTGACCGGAGGGATGCAGCAGGTCGTCCTGGGAGATCGCGCGGGGTGCCTGGCTCTGGAGCAGGCCCACAAGTTGGTTCACCAGGGCCAGCTGGTGCTCAGGGGTGGAACCACCGCTCAGGTGCTCCAGGGCAACCCGGGCCAGACCCGCCAGGTGCCGGGCCAACAGGCGCGGGGCTTCCTGGGGATCAAGGTCGTCGGTGGCGACCAGGGTTTCCTGCAGGTCGCGCAACTGCTGCTCCAATCCCTCGGTGAGGAGTTGTTGGTAGAGCCCGGGGGGTGGGGCCTGGTCGGGCATGAATGGTTACCCGAAACAGGGAATCCTCCCAGTGGTAGCAGGGTGCAAGTTGATGGGGAAGGTAGCGGGCAGCTTGATGGTCGCGAAGGGGAACTCTGTAGAGAACCCACCACCAACAGCTATGGCCCCGGTAGACAAACCTCCTGGTCTGATTCAGCGCTATCGCGAATTACTGCAGACACGCCACTACGCCCGCCGCACGGTGAAGACCTATGAGCAGTGGCTGCGGCGGTTTCTGCGCTTTCATCACCTGCGCCACCCTCGGGAGATGGGGAGCCACGAGGTGAATGCCTTTCTGAGCCACCTAGCTGTGGAGGAGCAGGTGAGTGCCTCCACTCAGAACCAGGCACTGGCGGCGTTGCTTTTTCTCTACCGCGATCTGTTGGAGCGCGAGCTGGAGCTCGATGGGGTGGTGCGTGCGCGGACGCGTCAGCGGGTGCCGGTGGTGCTCAGTGAAGGCGAGGTGAGGGCGGTACGGGAACGGCTGGAGGGTGAGCCTGCGCTTGTGGTTGGGTTGTTGTACGGCAGTGGTCTCCGGCTAATGGAGGCACTGAGGCTGCGGGTGAAGGATCTGGATTTCCAGCGGCGGGAGCTCGCCGTGCGCGATGGGAAAGGCGGCAAAGATCGGATGACGATGGTGCCCCAGAGCTTGGTGCCTGGGCTGCAGGAGCATCTGGAGCAAGTGCGCCAGCTGCATCGGAGCGATTTGGCGGCTGGTTGGGGCCGCGTGTTGATGCCCTATGCCTTGGCCCGCAAGTATCCGAATGCGGACCGTGAATGGGCGTGGCAGTGGGTGTTTCCCCAACAAAAGCGATGGTGCGACAAAGATTCTGGTGCTCAGGGGCGACACCACATCGATCCGAGCGTGGTGCAGAAAGCTGTGAAGCGGGCGCTACTTGAAGCCGGTGTAACCAAGGCGGCCAGCTGTCACACCTTCCGTCACTCGTTTGCCACACACCTACTGGAGAGGGGCCAGGACATACGCACGATTCAGGAGCTGCTGGGCCACAAGGACGTCAGTACCACCATGATCTATACCCACGTCCTTAATAGAGGCCCTCACGGTGTACGCAGCCCCGCGGACGCTCTGTAACCGTCTGAACAGTTGGTTCGCGGACCCGTGAACCACGGCTATCTTGGGAGGGAGTTCTGAAAGACCCTATGCAGGGTAATAAGTCTCAGGGAATTAACTACCCGAGGTGTCTTTGGTTATCGGAAAGGCACAGCTTACACGCCCCGGTTCACGGAACCGTCCAATAAAGAGTTAGGTGCATCGAAGCTA
>Ga0247841_10001665_pt1 | contig 48169 bp, 49 predicted proteins | sample LaCruzMarch2015__2_FD_192410 | JGI IMG/M metagenome (GOLD analysis project Ga0247841, IMG submission 192410) | Freshwater microbial communities from meromictic Lake La Cruz, Castile-La Mancha, Spain - LaCruzMarch2015_18m | ecosystem: Environmental > Aquatic > Freshwater > Lake | place: Spain... | reverse complement strand
CGTTTTGTAGCATTTCCCAAGAAAACTGAGCTAAAAATGTTTGAAGTGTTGTTGACGATAATCATCAGACTCAGAAATTTCCGAATTTCGGAAGTGCGCCCAAGTCCAAGGCTCTCTTTATCTTTTTAGGCATTGGCGCTCGAACTGCTCTTGCGAAGCAGCCTGTTGCGGGGTGAGCGGCATTGTCCGCTACGGGAGGGAATCCCGCTCCACGCAGGCGCTCGCGATGGCGGCGATGCCCTCGCCGCGTCCCAGGAATCCCAGGCTCTCGTTTGTCGTGGCCTTGATGCCGACCCGTGACGGCGGGAGCCCGAGCGCCTCTCCGACCTTTTCTTTCATGGCGGCGAGGTGCGGGGAGATGCGCGGTTCCTCCGCGATGACCGTGGCATCCACATTGTTGATCGTGACCGAGAGCTCCCCGATCCGTGCGCGGACCTTGCGCAGGATTTCCAGGCTGCTCATGCCGCGGATCGAGGGATCGGTGTTTGGGAACATGTGCCCGATGTCCGGCTCGCCCGCCGCTCCGAGGAGGGCGTCCGCAATGGCATGGCAGAGCACATCGGCGTCGGAATGCCCTTCGAGCCCGAGCGAATGCTCGATCATCACCCCGCCGAGGATGAGGGGACGGTCCATCACGAGCCGGTGGACGTCGTAGCCGATGCCCGTGGCGATCATGTCGGCAGCTCGATTTTTCCGCTCGCGGCGATGATCGAAAATTTGTCCGGCTGCTCGGCGTGGGGGGTGAGATTCACGGATCCGCCCGCCGCCTCGACAAGAAGGATCCCGGCCGCCACGTCCCAGAGGCTGATCGCCCCCTCGATGTAGGCGTCCAGGCGTCCGCACGCGACATACGCGATATCCAGCGACGCGCTTCCCATCATCCGGCACTTTTTCGCGCGCCGGACAATTTTTTCAAAGAGGGGGAGGCTGCCGTTGATCGAGTCGATGGATTTTGCCACGCCGACCGAGACGATCGCCTCCGCGAGGTCCGTGCGCCCGCTGACCTTGATCGGGCGGCCATTGAGGGTCGGGGAGCCGCCGCGGACGACCGACCACATCTCGTCGCGCATCGGATCGTATATCACGCCGACGATGATCTCGCCCGCCCGGCGGAGGGCGATGCTGATCGCGAAGTGCGGGACCGAATAGAAAAAATTCACCGTGCCGTCGATCGGGTCGATCACCCACTGGAACTCGCTGTTCTGGTCGCCCCGCAGCCCTTCCTCCCCGTAAATGGCATGGTCCGGAAACCGGGCGAGGATCAGCGACTCGATGAGCGCCTGGCTCCGCTTGTCGAGGTCGAGCTTGATGTCGTGCGCGTGGTTCTCATCCACCTTGAGCGGACGCCCGAAATGCGTTCGCAGCAGCCCCCCGGCCGCGCGGGCCGATTCCTCGGCAGTTTCCAGAAAGGCCGTTGTCATGGGTCAACGCCGGTTCAACTTGGAAAGGAGGCGGAGAACCTCGACGTAAAGCCAGACAAGCGTGACGAGCACCCCCAGGGCGGCCAGCCACTCGTAGTATTTCGGAGCGTTCGCCGCCGCGCCTTTTTCGATGTTGTCAAAATCCACCAGAAAATTCAGGGCCGCAATGACGATGATCCCGAGGCTGATCAGGATCCCGAGCGGGCTGGCATCGTTCATCAACGGCATTTTGATCCCGAAGAACATCAGGCCGAGATTGACCAGATACAGAAGCGCGATGCCCGCCGTGCAGGCAAAAATGACCGAGCGGAACTTGTCGGTCACCTGGATCACCCGGAACTGGAAGAGCGCAAGCATCGCGAACAGGATGCCGAAGGTGATAAAGATCGCCTGCACAACAATGCCTCCGCTTTGGATGTTATACATGTGGGAAATCACGCCCAGGGCCGCGCCTTCGCAGACGGCGTAAAGCGGCGCGAGCACCGGCGACAGGGTCGGCTTCCAGACAGCCACCAAAACGGCGATCAGGCCGAAAATAAACCCGCCGATCATGACCGGAACGGCGAAGGGGGTCGAGGTCAGCGACCAGGCCAGCGTCGCGGTCGCGGCGGTGACGGCCGCCAGCATGGTCGTCTTGTGGATCGTCCCGGAGACGGTCATCGTGTCGCCGGAAGTTGACGTGATCGAGTTGATCCGGTTCTCGTTGAATACAGGGTTGTTCATATTTCAGAAAGTGACAGGTTTTCCCCGCCCGTTCAAATAGAATGACGCTTTTTGCACGGCGGACTGGCCTCCCCCCGCAAGTGGGACGCTTCATAACGGGAGGTCTGTTGTTTGGTTTCTTGGCCGCGCTGGTGCGGAAGCACCCTGTTCCCCTTCCCGAACGCCTGCCGCGCTGCGCGAAGAAATCGCCTTCGTCGAATCCTCCCGATCGGGCAGAACCGGGGAAGGGTTTCGTTCAGCGGGGGGATTTTGACGAAAGAATTTCCCGGTAGAGCTCGTAAATGACATCGCGGTTGTTGGCGTATTCAAGCCGGATTTCCCCACACTCCTCCTTTAAGGGGAAGATCAAAGAATTATCGCTCCGAACAAGTGATTATGCCAGTCTGGATATCAACCCGTTTGGGATGATATCCGACAGAAGACCGCCGTCAGCGATTGCCTTTGCCGTGATCCGTCAGAGTCCCCCACGAGCGGACAACGCAGCCCGAGGAAAGTTCCGAGAGGATGACGGGCTGGATCGTTTCATTGATGAGATTGAGCTGCTGCGCAGAAGTGTTCCCGACGTCCTCTTCGTCGGATCGACAAGGCTGGCCGCAGACGATCTTCAGCGGAGCAACGAGCGGTTTTCCATCGGCCTTCACGATCTTCACGCGGTGTCCTCTCCCGTTGATCAGGGCCAAAAGATCGTTACCCGAGTATTTCGCCGCATCCAAAACTTGCAGTTCAATGTCCGCGTTGCGCCTGTTGCTGTAGCTCATGCGCAAGAGCGGAACAAAGGCCGCATCGCCCTTTGAATTGCGCACCTTGGCGTTGCTGGGCAGACTGTAGGCGGCCCCCGGATAGCCGCTCTCCGTAACCGTGCAGCCTTCGACCAGAACCTTGCCCGCCGCCAGGGCCAACGCGATGCCGCCCCGCATTCGTTTTACGGTGCAATTGATGACCGTGATGTCGCCCGTCAGCCGCGTTTTTCCATTTCGTTCCCCGTTGCGATAAGCGCGGATCCCATCCTCTGCCAGGCAAATCATTTTGCCCTTGGGGACGGGCCGGTCAAAGTGATCCTTAAAGTCACGGTCAAAAGCCGGTCCCGTTTTCTCCGCCAGGATTTCATCGCTCAAGCGGAGCGCCCCCTCCACGTTCACGTCCTTGACCAACGTGTCCTGGGCCCCGTGCATATGAATGGCGTGGCCGAACGTATGGATCACAAACTTGCAGCCGAGGATCCGCGTATGGTCGCCGCTCACCGACATCGCCGCGTGCTTGTGGAGATTCACATCGTGACTGCGTCCCTTGCCGAACAGGTCGCCGTAGCCATAGGGTGCCGAGCCGCGAATGATGAACGCGCAGTCTTGAAAGACGTTGCCATCCCCGATAACGGAAAACCCGCTCAGGCTCTTATCGGGAACGCAATCGCCCACGTCTTCGAACACGGCGCCCTCAAAAGTGTTGCTTCCTCCCAAGATGCGGTAAACACACAATTCGTGGGTCTTGCCCCGCATATCCGCCAGGACTTTTGTGTCCAGTTCAAGCGTCACGCCCCGCAGATCAAACTGGTTTTTCGTTCCGCTTACCGCGAAAACGGTCTTGTTGTCTTCACAGGCCTCGCTCACTCGGTAAACGCCGGGCTTCAGTCTTATTTTTTGGTTGTGCTCTGTAAAGGCGTGGCGCAAGGCGGGAATGGAATCAATGACCTTGAAACCGGGCTTTACGGACAAGCTGTCCGGCTCGCCTGCGGCCAGTGCCGTGAAACTCGCGAGGACTGTCAGCAAAGAGGCGATTCGTCTTGTCATACGACGGGCTTGGCGGATGGCGCAGCTTTCGCAAATGTTCGGAATAGCGCTCATCAACGAGACGGAGCTGAGCCACCGCTGGCGGGAGCGAGCGCGGCAAGCATCGATAAGCGTTTCATAAAATCAGAGCTGCGCATCGCGACGGCCAGCGGTTGGCTCCAGCGTTAGGTCCTTTTGGCCCACTTTAGGATCATCCCAGATTGCTTGACGGCCCGTTCTACCTTCTTGGCGATCTTGGCATCTTTGATCGGCACCACTAGAATAGCGTTCGTTGTTGGCTGGTAAATCATGCTGTAGATGATGTTCGGCGTTTGTTCCTCGTCTGGGCTTATTTCCCAAGCCCAGTGCTTTCCTCCATCAGCGACGATGACTCCGGCTTCAAGCGCATAGTCTAAGCCGTTCTCGGTGAAGGCGTGCTGTAAGCCGCACGATGGGAACGAGTTCTTGGCAGACCAGCGAAAGCTGGTCTATGCCAAAGAGCTCGTAGCCGTCCGGCCCGCTGCTCGTTGTCGCGGGGGAAAGCACAAGCCGGTGATCTTTCTGATCGTATTCGGCACAAGCGACGTCGTGTCCGACGCCTTGGTTTGGGGTACGTTTTGCGCTCCGAGAAAATACTGCGAAGAGATGTGCGAGCTTACCGTCCTTGGTGAATGACACGCCAAAAAATTCAGCTGGCTTATCAGCTCGGCGAGATGAGTGAACGACCATTTCTGTGATTTGCGATACCCAATCCGCCGGGATGGCCCGTTTAGTTTTGGACTCAATACGGTGCGCAGCGCGAACATGTGCCGCAACCATCGCAGGATCCTGAATGGCAGCCACGGCACGAGGTGAGGAAAGCGGCACCGCATCGCCGAACATTAGCAGCGTGAACACGAGAAGGGCAACGGCTGAGAAGACGATGTGGCGCATTGGGGCTAACAGTATAATTGAGCCGCACGCGGCAATTGCAGGTAAAATGCCGCACGCGGTATAACTCCTACAAATGCCGCACGAAGGGGCAACTTCGAAGGGGTTGAAAGGGAGCGCATTGAATTTTTCTACTACTGGCCCTGCGAATGTCGATTTCTTTCCATTTGTGCCTGTTTACGCTCCCCGAGTCCCATCCCCATGAGGCTTCCCGATCAGTTCAGACGGGCTGCATTCGCTGTAGGGGCGTCCCCCCGGCCGCACCCGAGTTCCCAGCCTTCCTCAATCGTGCGCTGGTAGAGGAGAGCGACCAGCCCGTCTCGAAATCCCGTGTTGCCTTTCCATCCCAAAGCTTTCGTGCAGGCTTCCCAGATGATCCGCCTCGGGCTTTCCACCAGAATGTCTTTCACACGGGTCCAGTCCCATTTTCCAAAGCCAGCCCAGAGGGGCCAGCGTCCTCTGTCCTGAGCGACCGCTTAATTTGCTGCCGCTTTATTTGCTTGCCGTGCCGGGAAAACCACGCAAAATCATGCATTATTTGAAGCGGAGATTTCGTCCCGTTCGCCCGGTTGGCAGCCAGGCGGAATGGACAGGCCGACAAAACCGGCTTGCGATCTCCCCAAAACAGATCCCTTGAAACCGACGCAAGTCGTTTTCAACAAACCATATGGTGAGGTGGCTGAGTGGTCGAAAGCAGCGCTTTGCTAAAGCGCCGTAGTCCAAAAGGCTACCGAGGGTTCGAATCCCTCCCTCACCGAGGTTTGTGCAGTGCCCGTTTTCCCTCGGGAAACAGCATAGATACAGGCTCTGCGGGCAACCGCTGAATTTTGCCCGAATTGGATCCAAACGGATCATATCGGATCCAGTTTGTCAGGAAATGGCAGGAAATTCCTTTGTGGTCCGCAAGGGATCCTCTCGCCCGCAACACCCCCTCCGCCTGCGTTATATAAATGTGAGCGGCCCTTGGCTAGCTCCTCGGTGGGAAATGTTTTCCGTCCGGACTTATGACTACGGGCTGAATCCGCTCGACAGGGAGCTCCCGCTGATCATGGCCCAGATCGAAACCATCGAAGGCGTAAAGAATGTTTCCGGAATCTCCCGGGTCGATGGCATCGACGCCCTGTTTGTCGGCCCGGCGGACCTGCAGTTCGATTTGAAAAACCGCCCGGATGTCGCGCCCGGCGACTACGGGCAGTGTCTCGCCGCCGTCATAGCCCCCGCCAAGGCTGCCGGAAAAGCCGCGGGCATCCTCGTCCGTAATTTGGACGACCTCCCGGAGCTGCGCGCCCTGGGCTTTACCCACATCGCGGTGGACTCCGATCTCTCCATCCTTCGCAAAGGCTACCAACACATCCTTTCCCAATTCGCCCGCTGATGCCGACCGTTATGTGTCACATCCGTTGAAAAACATACTGAGAAAAGTTCGCCCGATCAAGGGTCAACCGAAGCAATAAGCAGCCAGGGGGCGCGGAATTCCTCGTCAATGGTTATGGTGTCGCGAGAAGCAGGAAGTTGGATGGACATGATGCCGACGGTGGCATGTCAACCCCGTCCATCCGGGCAGAAAAATCCCCGGCAGCCCGTTTCCAGAACTGCCGGGGATGCGTAGGGAGTTGTTACTTGACGTGTGCCGAGACGAGCTTGGTCATCTCGAACATGCTGACTTGCTTCTTGCCGCCGAAGACCGCTTTGAGGGCTGGGTCGGCGTTGATCATCGTCCGCTTCTTGGGATCCTGAAGATTGTTCTTTTTGATGTAGTCCCAGAGCTTCTTGGTCATCTGGCCGCGAGGAAGCGGCTTTGATCCGACGATCACCGAGAGCACCTCATCCGGCTGGATGGGTTTCATGAGAGCCGGGTTGAGCTTCCGTTTCACCTTCTTGGCGGGAGCTTTCTTTGCGGGTTTCGCGACGACCTTTTTGACGGGTGCCTTTGTGGGTTTCTTGACTGGTTTCTGGGCGGGTTTCTTTTTGGTTGCCATAGCAACCTCACGCTTTGGCAGGTTCCTGCGATTTCGACAACCCGATTTCACTGGCGCATCCATCATTTTTTACGAACCTCACGATCCGCTCCACGGCTTCGAGCGTGAGTTGGCGTTCCGAGAGCCGGAAGACTGTCCACCCTGCGAGTGCCGCCTCGAAGTATTTTTCGATGTCGGCCATAAATCCTTCCGCCCGGTTGTGCCGGCCATAAACCCAAATTCCGCCCTCGACCTCGATCAGCGTGCGGCTCTCGGGATGTGGGTGAAGTCGGCCCGCCACCTGCGGCCGGGGTGGAAGACAAGTTTCGACTCAAGCACCGGGCCGTTTGCCGCTCGCCAGAGGAGGGCGAACCGGGCCTCCAAGCGGGACGGGGATCGTTTGTCGCGGAATCGGAGACGGGGCATCCCCAGGTCGGGGAGTCAACTTGCCGTCAGGATTTTTTTACAAAGCACGCTTTGAGGCCGAGGGCGCTTCCTTCGATCTTGCAAGAGATCTCATGATCCCCCTCGACTAAGCGGATTCCTTTGGCCTTGGTGCCACCCTTGATGACCTGAGACGATCCCTTCAACTTCAAATCTTTGATTAGAGTGGCTTCCCTGGGATCCTTCGCCTTGGGAATAGCACTGGTCCCCCTCCTGGACCGGTATCAAAGCATTTTTGCGGGCCTCAGTGACATCATTGACCATCTGGCGCCGCCGATCACCTGTGTCTTCTTGCTCGGAGTCTTCTGGCCGGCAGCTTCCGCCCGCAGCGCCAAGTGGACGATGTGGATCGGCTCGGCCGCAGGGGTTGTCATCTACGCGCTCAAAACCCTTCACAATTGGCAGCCGGATGCGATGAGGTGGATGTCCCCGTTCTTTTACAAGACCCCGTTCATGCTCATGGCGTTTTATATGTTCGCGGGATGCGTGGCATTCCAGATCCTGCTCACGGTTCTGCTCCCGAAGGCCGCGCACGAGGACCCGCAGAAGCTCTATTGGAAACATCCTCTCGACTGCGTCCGCACTCCGGGCTGGCCGGGGCTCGACGACTACCGGATCCTTGCTGCCGCCGTCACTGTTTGCTTTGTCGTCCTCTACTTCCTGTTCAAATAAACCAAAACCATGAAAATCCTAGCCTATCTCCTCGCCACCGCTTTGCTGCTCACCGGCTGCCAGACACCGTCCGCCGTCAGACCTGTCTATGGCCCCACGAATCCATCACCGGACAAAGCCGCCGCATCGACGCCCCGCTACTACTGCTCCATCATCGGGCTCCGCCCGGAAAAAGAGGCGGAATACCGGAAGCTTCATGCCAGCGTGTGGCCGGAAGTCCGTGCCGCCATCCGAAGGGCCAACATCCGCGACTACAACATCTACATCCAGGTGGTGAACGGGAAAAAATACCTCGTCAGCCATTTCGAATATGTGGGAAAAAATCCGGATAAGGATTTCGCCCTGATCGCAAAGGATCCCACGACCAAGAACAAATGGTGGCCGCTCACCGATTCCTGCCAGGTTGTCCTGCCGGGCACGCCCACGGGACAAAAATGGCTGCCGCTTGAGCAGGTGATGCACTTGGATTGAGGCTCGCCACTGGTCATACCCAATAACCAACCGCCCGCCCGATCCCGCCCATGAGCACCACCATGAAAAAATACGCCGGGTTCCTTCACCACATCAGCGGAAAAATCCTGCTCGGCTGCGACGGCTTCGTTGACGAAACCTACGAGATCGTCGAAGTCCGGAAGAGTCAGACCGAGTTCACCCCGATGAAAAATCTCAGGCAATTCGGCGAGTTGCTCGTCGAGCGCGCCGACGGCGGGGTCGGCGTGGAGCTCGTGCCGAAGCGTCGTTGCGAGGGTGGGTTCGGCATCAACACGGGCCGGGTGGGGCGAACGCGCCCCGGGTCATTGCCAGGGCGGGCTGAAGCGAGAAGCGACCGGGATCATCCAGCCACGCGCCGGCATATTCGAAGAGGACACTCTCCTTACCCCGAAGCTGCGGGAGGCGATCCGGGAAGAAACGACCCGAAGCACCCTGTGGAAGGAACCCGAGGAAGCACGAGGGGTCCACGAGATCCAAATCTCGTTTGAAGTCGGCAAGCGATCGCCGGGCATGGGCTTTGTTTCCAGGCCCCCGCGAATTTGTTTGCCACGGTGTTTTCTCAGCGCATAGTGAAAGGGCATCATCGGGGTGTAGCTTAGCTTGGTAGAGCGCCTGGTTTGGGACCAGGAGGTCGCAGGTTCGAATCCTGTCGCCCCGATTCTTTTCTGTTCCGCGACTGGATGCGACAGAAGGCGCAAAATCGCGTCTGGAGCCTGTATTTATCAGGGTTTGCGGGTCGATGCAATCCGATGAACCCGCGACTGGATGCGACTCGAAAAGACCCGCCGCGTCTGATTTTGGTGAGTCTATTGGTGAGTCTTCCCGAACCGCCGCAACTTTTCCGATCGCGTCTGCAAGCGGCAGGGAGGGGCGATGAATAAAATTTCCCATGGTGAGGGCGATGCTGCTATGGCGCATCAGACGCTGCGTGACGGGGGGCGGCACACCGGCCACCGTCGAGACGGAGATCGGGTTTATTCCTATCGGGCGACCTTCGGTTCCTTGGCGTTCTGGAAGACGACGGCCGGCTTGCCGGAACCGTCGGCGGTGGCGCGGCAGATACTAAGCCGGTCGGTTTTTGCATCCAATGTAGTGAAGAGGAACTCCTTACCGTCCGGCAGCCAGCTTGCCAGGAAGGCATTGACCCCCTTTGGCGTGAGGCGGGTGATCCGGCCGGATGCGATGTCGAGTAGGAAGATGGCTTCTGGCGGCACGTCATCTTTGGGCCCGGCATCTTTCGGAACCATCATGTCAAAAAGTGCGCTTGTTCCGTCAGGGGAAACCTCCATGCGACTGGGGACAGAGAGCCCGGTGAGCACGGGGGATTTTGGAATCTCCCGGAGGGATGCTTTGCCACTGCTGTCGAAAGCAAGCTCGAAAAATGACTCTTTGTCGGAGCACAGGAGGGCTTTCCCGTTCGGAAACCATGCATACGATCCGGGTTGCCGTGGGAGATCCTTGAGGATCTGAAAATTGCCTCCTGCAGGATCGACGCGGGCGATGGCCCAGTTGCCTCCCAGAGACCAGTTGAAGTAAATCGCACTTCCATCTGGCGACCAGATCGGCAAGTAGCTGCTCTTTCCCGGGATGCCTTTGACGAGATGGCATTCGCCGGTGGCAGTATCGGCAACGGCGATGAACAGGCTGCCATCCTTGTCGTAACGGGTGAAGGCGACCGACTTGCCATCCGGGGAAATGCAGGGGTCAAAACCCTCTGCCAGCGGGCGGGGTTGTTTTTTTGCGTCGGAAAGATCGGCGACTGCAATGCTCTTGTCAGACTGGAGCGAGACGAGTTGCGCCCGAGCAAGCCCAACGGAAAGCAGAACAGAAAGCAGAAAGAGTTGGATTTGTCGCATAAACTTTAGAGATCAGTATCCGTTCCCTCCACCACGTTCAGGGCGACTACCATTGAAATAGCCTTGAGGAGGTCGGAGCGCAGGGACATCAGGTCTTTAAGTTGATCCCCTTTCGTCTCCCCTTGCAACACACAATAAGCGTGCGGACATCGCGCATTGTTCGAGGTCCGGTTTACAACGGCAGGATCAACTGTGTGCTTGGTGGCCCCAGACCGGAGACCCCCAGCCCCAGAAGGCGGAGGGGGCGGTCCACCAGGCGCTCCCGGCGGAGGAGGGAGCAAGCAATCGCGTAGATGTCGTTTGCGCTCTCCACGGGATCCTCCACACTGGTCTGCCGGGTGAGTGTCGTAAAGTTGCTGTAACGGACCTTGATCTGGACGGTCCTTGCTCCCAGACGTTCCTTGGAGAGCTTTTCAGCAAGCTCGCGGGCCTGCTCCTTCAGCGCCGGCACGAGCACCCTGCGGTCGTCGGTGTCGTGCTCGAAGGTTTCCTCCGCACTCACACTCTTGACCTGCCCCTCGTATTCCAGCGGCCGATCATCTTCCCCCAGCGCATAGCGTTTGAGGATGTGGGTGAACGAGCCCACAAGCGCCCGAAGGTCGCCTTTGTGATCCTGAATGTCGCCGATCGTCCGAAGGCCGGCCCGGGTCAAAACCTCCGATGTCACCTTTCCGACGCCGTGAATGGCGGAGGCCGGGAGCGGTCGAAGGAACGCGACCTTTTCCTTCTCTCCAATGCAGAAAAGTCCGTCCGGCTTGCTGTGGTCGCTGGCTATCTTGGCGAGAAGCTTGTTGGCGCCGATGCCGATACTCGCTGTCAGTTGCCGCTCCGCGCGAATGAGGGACTTTATTTCGCGGCCAAGTTCCATGACTGCGGAGGGGGCGAACTCTTCAAAACGGTGGCTCATGTCGAGGTAGGCCTCATCAACGGAGACCTGCTCGATGGCCCCCCCGAACTGCGAAAGGAGTTCCATGATTTCCTGGGACTCGGTGCGGTAGGCATCCATCCTCGGGCGGATGAATACTCCGGCGGGACAGAGGCGGTGCGCGGTTCTTGATGGCATCGCCGAGCGGACTCCGAACTTCCGGGCCTCGTAGCTGGCGGCGCAGACGACTCCCCTCCGGTCCGGCGGGGCACCGACGATGACCGGCCGACCCCGGAGAGTTGGGTTGTCGCGCTGTTCGACGGATGCGAAGAACGCGTCCATGTCGATGTGGAAGATGACGCGTGGCACGCCTCGAGAAACTATCCGTCGCCTCCTCCCGTATCAAGATCCCACGGGAGCAGACAGCCTACCTCATCCTGGACTTCAGCGTGAGTTTTTCACCGGCAACCATGAACTGCCCCCGCCCGAGGTGATGGATGGTCCTGGGATTTTTTACTGCCGGGTTGACCCATGCCTTGATGACCTCAACCACGAACAGGCAATACTTGGCCACCATCCTTGTGTCGGTCACCCGGCATTCGAGATTGGCATAGCATTCCTCGATGAGGGGGGCTTCCACATGTGCGGCAGGCCTGGGGGTAAGACCGAACGTCGCGAACTTGTCCGTGGTTGTGCCGGACGTGTTGCCGCAGCCCACGACCTTTTCGGCAATTTCCACAGTTGGGATGCAGATGACGCATTCTTTGGTCGCCTTCAAGAGCCCGAAGGAATGGTTGCGATTGCTGACGACACAGGCTGCCATCGGTGGTTCGAACTCGAGCATGGTATGCCACGACATGGCCATGATATTTGAGCGACCCGCCCGGGCGGTCGTGATCAGAACGACCGGCCCCGGCTCAAGCAGGCCATAAACCTTGGACAGGGGAAACGATTTCATCGACATCCTCGGGCTCGCCTTTGCGGTCATTCGTATTCCGTATCACAGAACGCGACTGTTTGAAAATACCGACAAGTGGCGGGTCTCTGCCGTCGGCAGGTCTTGGGGGTGGCAGGCGGAAAAAATCTGAGATATTTTGCAACTTTCACGCCCGGCGATGGTTAAAAATGCAATGAACATTTCCACCATTCCTGTTTGCGTGCTGGCGATCATTTCCATGGCCTCCTGCAAACCTCAATCTCGCCCGACTGCCCAGGCATCTCCCACTGCTTCACCGGCTGTATCGGCTGCCGCCGGTGTAAAGCGTCCGGAGCGCGGACAGAGGGATGGCAACCGCGGTGACATGGCGCAGCGAGCCAAGGAACGATTCGAGCAAATGAAGACCGACCTGGCTCTGACGGACGACCAGGCGCAAAAAATCAGCGCCATCATGGACCAGCAAAGAACCGCCATGGAGGCGGTGCGAGCCGATCAGTCCATGGACCGCGAACAACGCACGGCCAAAATCACGGAAATGCGCCAAGCTTTCGCCAATCAGATCGACCCCTTGCTTACGCCGGAACAAAAAACGAAGTGGGAGGAGCTGCGGAAGAAGCGTGAGGCGGAGATGGGCGAGCGTCGCAGCAAACGAAGTGAGCAGGGCCGGGGCGGCCAGCCGCAGCAGCAATAAGACCGATCAGAGAAATATCGCCGGCCCCTGGGTTTGTCTGTCATGAGGGCTTGTGTGGGCTTGTTTTGGCAATTGTGAGGACTCGCAGGGAGGATCCGAGTATCCACGGGCCTGCAAGAATATGTTGGTCCGTCGTCCGATTATTTGAAATAATCGCAGGTGATGAAAACCACGCTCTACATTCTTTCGCTCTTCGTTCTTCTGGGTTGCTCCGGCCCCGGTGGTCCGGGCCAGCGGGCTGGAGCCGCTGTTGACCATGCCGTCTACAAGGTCGGCGAGGGCATTGAGAATACCGGCCGGAAAATCGAGAGAACAGCCCAGTAGTCATTCTGCGAGCGGCTTGTTGAGTGTGCCCGTCTCGACTTCCGCGCGTCGGCGTTTGTGAATTTCCCGGTTGCCCGCTTTTTCCGGAGGAATGTGCTGGAAGCCGGAGGATCTGCCTGATGCTCAGCCCCCGGCCAGTAATTTCGCCGGGATTTTGACCACCAATTTTTTCAAACAGACCGGTTCCTGGGCCGCAACTTTGGGGCGGTGGGCTTCTCCGGGCAGAAAAATGACAAAGTCGCCGGCGTTCAAAAGCAACTGCGTCGCAGGGCCATTGGTGGGGGCAAATTTCTGCGAGTCGGACTCGGGCTTGAATTCGGTCGGTTTCCCGAGGGACTCGACCGGCGCGACGTCTATGACTTCGGTTCCCTCGATGATGTATTGCAAATCGATGGTCTCCGGATGGTTTTCCCATGCGCACAGTTCGCGGGGCTGGGTCGTATAGCCGTGCACATTGACGAACCAGCCGGGCTCCCCGAGTTCGTAGATTCCATTCGTCGCCGAACCGGCGTTTTCAGAAACCCACAGGAGGGAGCGGATGAAGAGAGGCGAATGGAGGAAGGGTTGCCAGTGGGCGCGATTGGAGAGGTGGGCGTAGAACATAAAAATTATCAGAGGGGCGTCCAGCGGGAGAGGATGCGTGGGGCCGGCTTGGGATCGGGCCTTCGGAACAGTTTTCGCAGAATCGAGAAAAGAAGCTTCATGCCGGGATTGTGTCAGCCGAATCCGCGGTGGGCAAGCGGGATGTCTGAAGCCCAGAAGCCCAGTGATGTTGTTGGCAGGCCAGCTTTACCGTGTCGAACTCAGAAACGGGGCCACGACGCAGGAGAGTCCGAGCAGAGCCAGGAAGCCAAATGCGATAAGTGGGATGATCATGCAAGAACCTACACCACAGAGCTCCGGTTTTCAACTGGCAGTTCCCGACGGGCGCTTCCTTGCGGGCAGGCCACCACAATCTCAACGTTCCGGTCCTCTGGCTCGGGGGACTTGGCGTTGCCGGCAAGGATTGACCCGGAGGCCTGTGGGATCATGATGGGGCGTGATGAAATCCTTCCGTGAAGAACTCTGGTTTCAGATCCCTGCCCGGCGGGGATTCCTGAACATTACCCCGCAGATCGAGGCGTGCCTCTCCAAGAGCGGCATCCGCGAAGGACTGTGCCTCGTCAATGCCATGCACATCACCGCGAGCGTCTTCATCAATGACGACGAATCCGGACTCCACAGGGACTTTGAGAAGTGGCTGGAAAAACTCGCCCCCGAGAAGCCGCATTCCCAATACGCCCACAATGGTGGCGAGGACAATGCCGATGCGCACCTCAAGCGCTCGATCATGGGACGCGAGGTTGTTGTGGCCGTCACCGGCGGGCAACTTGACTTCGGTCCCTGGGAGCAGATTTTCTACGGGGAATTTGATGGGCTCCGCAGGAAACGGGTTCTGGTCAAAATCCTCGGGGAGTGAACGGAGTGGGTGCGCAGGCCATTCTGCCGTCGCCGGCATGCCGGGGATCTCAAAAAATCAGGGAGGTTGGCTTTTCTGTCCTTCGTTCCTCAATCACGGGACCGCCTTGGTGAGCGGTTCACCGCGGGCGAGATCCTCAAAGGAAATGTCGAGGGGAGGATAGTTCTGCCAGTCGGCCAGATCGTAGTGCCACCATTCGTAAAGGAACGGAACAAAGCCGTATTTTTTCATTGCGGCTTCCAGTTTCCGGCTGTTGGCACTTTCCGCACTTGTCCATTTCTCCGAATCGCGATGAGCCTTTTCTGTGAAGGAATCGTAGGGGGTTGGCATGCGGAGTTCGTTGCCCAAATAGTCGACCAGGGTCACATCCACCGCAGTCCCGCGCGTATGCTTTCCCTGGCTCTTCAGGGGATCGGACACATAGCGTTCGTCCGGAACGATCTGCCACATTTTCGCCTGGACCGAGAGCGGACGGTAGCCGTCGTAAATTTTCAGACCGAGCCCTTGCGAGGACAATTCCTCCTGCACCTGTTGCAGGGCGGCGGCGGCATCTTGGTGAAGAAAGACGGCGGGAAACGGGTACATCACATGCCCGGTGAAATTGTACGTTGTGGCATAGCGGACCTCTTCGAGGGGAGGGGGATAAATCGTCGCCGCTCTGACCAGCCCGCAGGCGATTTCCGGTTGCTCCCCTGCGAAGCATGGGGCAAGGCCAAGGAGCAAAAGGAGAAAGTGAAGGCGGGGAAAATGCCGGTGGGCCATGCCAAAGCGCATCAGGTGGCGATACCACATGTCAATACCGGGTTCCTGTTTCAACGCGCGATATCGAAAGCTGAGTGGTTCTGGCTCCGGTGCCGGAGAGGAGCTCCAGAAGAACGGCTGATCCGGCGGGTCAAAGCGGTTCCTGAACCGGTTCCGTCCGCCAACCAATCCGGGGTGCCAATGGGAGTGACGGCGGAGGGGTGGGTATTTGCTATTGCCAAACCCGGCAATTCTCATGCTAACTCACTTTTCAGCCATGGATATATCACTCATCAACAGCCAATCCCTTCTCCATTTGCTCAGTCTGGCGGAGAAGAAGGAAGAACTCCTCCAGATCCTCGAAGCGATTGATGCCGAAATCGTCAGAACCCTCCGGGAGGGGGTTTCGGTCGATGTCTTCGAAGTCACCACGTCCTCACTCCCCGCAATCGTCCAGCCGACATCTGCGGCGAACACGCCGGTTGCCGCCGCGTCGAGGAAAACGGCAGGGCCCGTCAAGCCGGCCAAGGCCAAGAAGCGGAGAGGAATGAGCCCCGAGGGCCGGGCAAAAATGGCGGCCATGATGAAGGCTCGCTGGGCCGCCCGTCGCGCAGGAAAGCCTGCAGGCACGCCGGTTCGCGCTGCATCCAAGCCGGTCAAGACGAAGAGGAGCCCCAAGAAACGCTCCGCGCGTCGTGCAGCCAAAGCCGCCGCGCCTGCAAAGGCGGCCAAACCCGCAAAGAAGGGATAGGTGAAGTAACAACTCTCCAATCCCCGGCGGTTCCGGAAACGGGCTGCCGGGGATTTTTTTGTCCCGGAGGCAAGGATTTTCGACCCCGCGTTATAACCCTGACGCTGGAATGCCCGGCCTCCTCACCGGATGCCCGTGATCTCTCACTGGACAGCCCCAAGGATCGGGTTTAAAGGATGAATCCACCCATGAACATCACATCCTATCTCGGAGATCAGGCGGATTACCTTCTCGGCCACACGTCGAAGACCATCCCGAAAGAGCTGCTGCATTTGCCCGGGCCGGATTTTCTGGACCGCGTGTTCGTTGCGACCGACCGGAACCAGCGGGCTCTCAACAATCTGAACCGGATGTATCATTCCGGCCGCCTCGCAGGCACCGGGTATCTTTCGATCCTGCCAGTGGACCAGGGGATCGAGCATTCGGCGGGCGCGAGCTTCGCGAAGAATCCGCTTTATTTCGATCCGGAGAATATTGTGAAGCTGGCGATCGAGGGCGGTTGCAACGCGGTGGCCTCGACGTTCGGCGTCCTGGGTGCGGTCTCGCGGAAGTACGCGCACAAGATCCCGTTCCTCGTGAAGATCAATCACAACGAACTCCTCACCTACCCGAATGCGTTCAAGGAAATTTCCTTCGGAAAAATCCGCGAAGCCTGGGACATGGGGGCCGCGGCGGTCGGGGCCACGATTTATTTTGGATCCGACGACGCGCATCGCGAGATCGTGGAGGTCGCGGAGGCCTTTGCGCTGGCGCATGAGCTCGGCATGGCGACCGTCCTCTGGTGCTACCTGCGCAACCCGGCTTTCCATATCAAAGGCGACAAGGATTACCACGTCTCAGCGGATCTCACCGGCCAGGCGAACCACCTCGGCTGCACGATCCAGGCCGACATCATCAAGCAGAAGCTTCCGGAAAACAACGGAGGCTACAAGGCGCTGAACACCGGCTCCTCAAGCTACGGCAAGCTCGACGAGCGGATCTACACCGAGCTCACGACCGACCATCCGATCGACCTCTGCCGCTACCAGGTCGCAAATTGCTACATGGGCCGCGCCGGTCTCATCAACAGCGGCGGCGCCTCCGGAAAACGCGATTTCGAGGAGGCCGTCTTCACCGCCGTCGTCAACAAGCGTGCGGGGGGGACCGGGCTTATCTCGGGACGCAAGGCGTTCCAGCGTCCCATGGAGGAAGGCGTCAAGCTTCTCCAGATCATTCAGGACGTCTACCTCAGCAAGGACATCACGATCGCGTAGCAGGCGGAAAAAACGATTCCGCGCGCCTATTTTTCCGCCCGCGCCGACGGAATCCAACGGGGATCGGAAAGCCCCTTCCGGGCCGCTTCCAGTGCCGAGGGCGAGGAGTTGATGCGCAGGTTGCTGAAACTGCCGTCCTCGTTCTGCCAGCGCTCATGCCAAAAGACCGCGGCTTTGATCCGGGGGTGATCGGGGATCATCTGGAAGGCATCGCGGATCCATTTTGCCTTGTCGCCGGATTTCGGGAAGTCTCCGACTCCAAACTCGGCGATCATGACCGGCTTATCGGGATCAAGTGCGGTGATCTCCTGGTAGGGCCAATCGAGCAGGTCCCGGAATTCCGCCCAGTTTTCATCGCTGCGGAACTGCTTGCCATAGATGCTCAGCCCGAGCCAGTCCACATAGCCGGCCCCCGGGTAATAGGATTCCATCACGTTCCAGACGTCGTTGATGCCGGGGAAGGCATTGACGTGGAAAACCCACCGGATGTTTTGAGCTCCGCGCGCCCGGACCCGGTCCACGACATATCTCCAAGCCCGCTTGAAGACCTCATTGCCGCCGTTCTCGGCACCGTAAAAATATCCGGACCACGGAAACCAGCTGCCGTTCATTTCATTGCAGAACGAGACGAAAAACGGCTTCCCGAATTCCTTGGCCGAATCCGCCCAGGAATCGATGTAGGTGTCCCATTTCCCCGCAAGGATTTCTGTCAGGGAAAACCGGTCCGGTCCTTTCGACTGTTCATAAGGTTTGTCCCACGGCGACCAGAAGACCAATGGGACCGCCCCGTGGCGGGAGATGAGGGCGAGGTTCTTTGCAGGAAAGCTCTGCTGCCCCCAGTAGCTCGAGGAAGCGATGATGGCGGGGGCTTTCCCGACAAGCTTTTCAAATTTCTCGATCCCTTCGAGAGTGACATCGTCCTCGGTTTCTCCGAAGTCCATATATGCGCCCCAAAGCACGCCATTCTGTGTCCCGCTGGGATCCGCAAGAAGCGTGTGGTCGGCGGCCGGGCACGCGATCGCGAGAAGAAGGAAGAACCCTGTGAGAAGGGGTCGGTTCATGGCAGTGCGACGGTGGCGGTGCGTTGAAGTTTTCCCCATCCGACCCATGCTCCGCGCATCGCGTGCAGGAGGGATTTCCAGATGACGTAGCTCAGCAGCGGGCGATAAAGAAACCTCTGCGGGACAATCCACAAAGCCTTCTGGAGAGACAGTCCCTCGATGCGGACTGCGGCGGCGGCGAGGATCAGATCGCAGAGCAGGAAGGCGAGGAAATAGGGAAGGACATCCTCCGCGTGACCGAACAGGAGCGAAATGAGGAAAAGGAAATCAATCAACGGGGAAAACGCGACCAGGGTGAACTGGAAGATCCAGATGCCCGGGAGGCTGAACCACCCGAGGGCCTTGAAGCGCGGATTGAAGACAATGTCGCGGTGCTTCCAGGCGCACTGCATTGTGCCGTAGGCCCAGCGGAACCTTTGACTGGCGAGTGTGGAGAAGGTCTCGGGGGCCTCGGTGTAGGCGATGGCCTGCGGCTGGTATTCGACGCGATACCCGGCCTTGTGGATGGAGAGCGTGAGATCCGTATCCTCGGCAAGGGTTTCGTAGGAAAATCCCCCCGCCGCAAGAATGGCCGACCGGCGGACCGCGCTGATCGCACCGGGGGCCACCGTGATGCAATTCCATGCCGCGTAGGCCCTGCGATCGAGGTTGAAGCCGCTCACATATTCCAAATCCTGGCACTTTGCCAGGAACGTGTTGAGGTTTCCCACCCGCGCATGCCCGGACACCGCGCCGATGGCCTCATCGTAAAATGAGTCAACCAGGTGGCGGATGGCATCCTTTTCAAATTGGGTGTCCGCATCGACAAAAATCAAAATTTCCCGCTCTGTGAAATCGACTCCCCGCTGCAGCGCGTGGGCCTTGCCGGAATTGGCCTGGCGCACGAGCCGGACGCGCGGGTCCGGAATCGCCAGGACCGCGTCGGCCGTGCCGTCGGAGGATCCATCATCGACCACAACGATTTCCAAGCTGCCGTTGTAGTCCGACGCCAGAAGCGAGCGGAGGGTTTTCGCAATGACCTTCTCCTCATTGAATGCGGGGATCAGGACCGAGACACCTGGCCGGGGGCCGGCTTCCAGGACGGGCGGTGGCTTGTGGGAGTGCGCGAGAAGAACAATGAGGAGGGTCCGTGCCAGCACAAGGATCGTTCCTATCACGAGAAATATCCGCAGAAAGTCCTGAAACAGATGGAAAAATTGAAATCCGAGTCCGCTGGCGAAGAGATGGACGGTTCTGTTCGCCGAGGTGACCGGAGGCATGATCTTTTGCTCGTCAATCCCGAGGAGATCGCCGATCGAGACCACCCGGTCCCCCCGCTCCTCCAAATAGTCGAGGATCGCAGGAAGAGCCTCAGCTGTGGAACTGCGGTCTCCGCCGCCGTCGTGCAGCAGCAGAATATTCCCATCGTTGCGCTCCGTTTTTACCCGGGCGAGCAGCTTCTCTTTGCCCGGCTTTTGCCAGTCCTTCGGATCAATGTTTTCAAGGACCGTCAGGTAGCCCATCGACTGCGCGATACTGATGGGGCGAAGCTCCTCGAGGTGGGTGGGCTTCGCATCGGCGTTGTAAGGCGGACGGAAAAGCGTGGTGGACCTGCCGGTCAAAGATTCCAGGAGGCGCTGGGTGGCATTGAGTTCCAGGCGGACGATGGACTCGGATGCTTTCACAAGGTTGGGATGCGTGTAGGAGTGGTTGCCGATCTCATGGCCCTCGGCGGCAATTCGCTCGACAAGCCACGGGTATCGCTCGGCTTCCTCCCCGACCAAAAAAAACGTGGCTTTCACCCGGTGCGCTTTCAGGATGTCCAGAATCGCGGGCGTCCAGTCGGGATCCGGGCCGTCATCAAATGTGATCGCAATGCGGTCTGTGTCATCCGCTCCAAGCCGGAAGAGAGTCGGATAAGAGGGAGTTGTTTTATAATCGCAGGAGATCCTGCCGTCCGGGCTTTGGGAGAACACGCGCCGCCCGTTGCCGGTCGTCGGATCCAGGCTGACGACCTCCCCTTTTCCAATGGTCGTGATGGCCTGCCCGCCCGGGATCGAGGGCGAAAAGTCCGCGGCTCTTGCCTCCGCCAGGGAGTCCATGACATCCCAGACGGAAGGATCTTCGAGGCCCATCCGGTTGACGATCACCCCGCCAAATCCGTAGGCCCGGACGTCGTTCCATTCATTCGCAAAGGAGGCCGCGTCGAGAAACCAGACATCATGGGCCTTTCCCTCGTGGAAATAGGAAAAGCTGCCGTTGAATTCGGGCCCGGCATTCTTCACTCTGGTGCAGCCCGCATTTCCCGCGCGGCTCATGGCGTCGGCAAAGGAGATCTGCTCGGCGAGCGGAGCTCCTTCCTCCCAGTCCGACGCAAAACTCCCGAGCGAGGCAATCCATTGCCCGGGCTGGGCGCAATGGCTGACCACTCCGGCCCATCCGTCAAACCAATCTTGAGAGGCCAGTGGCCCGGGCGGGTCCCCCTCGCCATTCTCATCATGCAAAAGCGCCACAAAGCGGCCCACATGCGGGGACAGGCGCTCGAAATCCCATGAGGAAAACCCGGAATCCATCGTGACGCAAAGCCAGGTTTCCAACCCTTTCGCCTTGAGCGCACCCGCGATGGAGATGATCAGATCCGTCAGTTCATTGTCCGGGCCCGCATCAATTTCCTCCCAGTCAATGACAACTCCCGCGGCCCCGATTTTTTTCAGGCGGCCGATCAGTTGGGAAACGAACAATTCTTTTTCTGTCGTTCCCGCCCGCATGAGGAACTCGACACCTTCGGGAATCCGCTGGCTCTCGTCGAGGTTTGTGAGCACGGGCATGAGCGTGAGAGAGTCGGGGATCCTGTCCAGTGCCGCGTCCGGATCTTCCACCGGCCCGTCCTCGGGGTCCGTGTAGGAAAGCCATTCCGGGCAGAGGTGGGTCAGGAGGCCCTGATGCTTTTTGAGGGAGCGAAAAGCCGCCTCATCCCAACCGGCGAAGAAGGCCGCCCGGATGGCCGGGCTCTCCGACAGGCGGGATTTCGCTGGCGGTTTCTTTGCAAGCAGCTTGGAAAGCACCTTGTCGCTGTTGCTCTGCGAGGGCGGCCGGACCACATGGTTTTCAGAAGCTTTGATCTCGCGCTTCAAGTCCTTCAGCAATTTCGGCGAATCCATTTCCGGCGCCACAAAGAGGGCTTGCAGAAAAAGCGTCAGGGCCCCGACCCCGAGAAAAGTTCCCAAGCAGGCCAGAAGCCGGAACCGCACCCAGCGTCCGCCTCCCTCATCATGAAAAATAAACCTCTTCTTGCGCATGTTTCACTGCCCCCCCTGCGGGTTGCCTGCCGCTATCTACCACTCTTCCCACCTCCGCGCAAGGACGGGAGGAGCTTCTTGACTTGCCGCACGGCTCTTTGAAAATTTTTCGTAATTGCTCAGGAAACATCCTGACCCATCTTCAACAGTTTGGAAAACTGATAAGTTGATGGTCAGCAGGTTAAGTGGGGTCAAGAAATCGTTGGCACTACATTTCCGCTCCTTGTTCGGGAAAGTTCCTGAAGGACCGGCGGCATGCGGACCCTTGCGCTTCATTTCTTCGTAAGCCAGAAGTCGCCTCAGGATGGGAATCCCTTCTCCTTTCGGGCAGGTTGTTCTTTTCTATCTTTCCGAATCGCTGAAGCTTGATTTGGCGGTTCTTCGCACCAGGGCGTTTGGCTTCAAACCAAACGCCCTGAAAAGTCGTCTCCTTGACCAGGATGCGGTTATAAAAAAAACGGGTTCGCTTTTATTCCTTTTCATGCGATAATGGCTTTTGCTTGATTGCAACAAACGGCACAACATCAACCACTAACGAATTCATCTGAAAAAGCCTGATATTTTTTTCAAACTCGCGCTGGCACTTGCGCTGGCGTCGGGGCTGTTTGTGCTGATGATGTCGGGGGTGCTGGCATACAACGAGGTGCGCGGCAAAGTCTCGATGCTGGTCAACTCGAAGCAGGTTGTGCGTCTGCACGACGAACTGCGCAGCCGCCCGAAGGACGAGGCATTGAAGGGGCAGATCCGCCAGTTCGATCTCGAACTGCGCCGGGAAACATTTTACCGGCTGCAGGTTTCGCGCAATGCCAGCCGCGCGCTGCTGGCCGGTCTGGTGGTGTTTCTGGCCGGCGCCCATTTCACGCGGATCTCCCGTCGGCGGTTGCCGGACCCGCAGGCATGGGGCGCGCGCAAGGCCGGGGAGGAGAAGCGCTCGAGGGCGCTCGCCCGGTATGCGGTGGCCTGCATGCTTGCGGTGGTTGCGGCGGCCGCGGTGGTCGTCTCGATGCAGCCGGTCCGCCTTCCGCCGGAACACGGACCGGCCGCCATGGCGGCGGGGCCGGTCTTTCCGTCCGCAGACGAAATCCAGCAGCAGTGGCCGTCTTTCCGCGGGCCGAACGGACTGGGCATCGCGCCGGACGCCGCCGTTCCGGTCACATGGAACGCAACGGACGGGACAAACATCCGGTGGAAAACCGCCGTGCCGCTGCACGGGTTGAGTTCTCCGGTGGTCTGGGGCAATGCCGTGTTCGTAACCGGCGCGGATGAAACGCAAAGCTGCGTGTTCCGGTTCGACGCCGACACCGGCGCGCTCCAATGGTCGGCCTCGATCAAGTTCGGCACGCGCCCGCCGCTTCCCGAGGTCATGGAAGACACAAGCCTGGCCGCGCCGACACCGGCCACCGACGGCCGACGTGTCTATGCTTTGTTCCCGACCGGGGAGATCGCGGCATTTGATTTTTCCGGCAAGCAGGTTTGGGCGCGCAACATCGGGCCGTTGGAAAACACCTACGGCTATGCCGCGTCTCTGGCGATCTATCAGGACCTGCTGCTGATCCAGATCGACCGCGGCCAGCCCGAGGACGGCCAGTCGAAGATGCTCGCGCTCGACACGCTGACCGGCCAGCCACGCTGGGAGGCCAAACGCGACGTTGCCGCCTCGTGGTCCTCGCCGGTGGTGTTCGAAATCAACGAGCAGCCGCAGTTGATCACATGCGCCAACCCGTTTGTCATCGCCTACAACCCGGCGGACGGCAGGGAGCTCTGGCGGAACAAATGCCTCGAAAGCGACGTCGCGCCGTCGCCGATCCTGGCCGGAAACATCCTCGTCGCCGTCGCGCCGAACACCGCCATCATCGGACTGCGCCCCGATGCCACGGACATCATGTGGAAAGCCGAGGACAGCGTGCCGGACACGACCAGTCCGGTCAGCGACGGCCAACGGGTGTATTCCGTCGACAGCGGAGGAATTCTGACCTGTTACAACCTGCAGACCGGCCAGGTCGTCTGGACGCACGAACTGGATGACGAGTTCTACGCGTCGCCGACGATCGCCGGCAACGCGTTGATTCTCGTCAGCCGCAAAGGGGCCTCGTGGGTGCTCGAGACCGGGGACACCTACAAGGAGCTCGGTCGGGGAGAGATTGGCGAGGCGTGCAATGCCAGCCCCGTGCCGCTCGGCAAACGCCTGCTGCTGCGCGGCAGGAACAACCTGTTCTGCATCGAAAGCAAATGACCGGCGCGAACGCATTTGTTGACCAACTGCTCGCCCGGACGGGTCGCCGTCCGGAGGCGATGATCCCGATTTTGCAGGGCATCCAGCACGAATACCGGCACCTGCCGGAGCCCGCGTTGCGGCGCGTGAGCGAAGTGACCGGCATCCGGCTCGCCGACTTGATCGGGGTCGCGACGTTTTACCACCAGTTCCGGCTGCGCGAAGTCGGCCGGCACACGATGCGCGTCTGCCACGGCACCGCCTGCCACGTGAAGGGCTCGGAAAACATCCACGATCACATCCGCCGGCAACTCCGGATCCCGGACGGCAACGACACCTGCCCGGACAACGAGTTTACTGTCGAGCGAGTCGCCTGCCTCGGCTGCTGCACGCTGGCACCGGTCGTGCAAGTGGACCACACGACATACGGTCACCTGACCGCGGACACCATCGCCGCGATGGTCGAGGATTTCCGCGCGACCCGGCACGAAACAATTTCCGATGTGGACGCGGTCGCAGGGCATCCCAACGGCCAGGGCGCCGAGATCCGCGTCGGTCTCGGTTCGTGCTGCATGGCGAAGGGCAGCGACGAACTGTTTCACCTGTTGCGGCAGACCGTGAAGGATTTTGGCATCGCCGCGTCGGTCAAGCGCGTCGGCTGTGTCGGCATGTGCCACCAGACGCCGATCGTCGAGGTCCGGCTGCCCGGCGGGCCGACGGCATTCTACTCGAAGGTCGGCCCCGACGAAGCCGAGGGAATCGTGCGCCGGCATTTTCGGCCGGCGAGCTGGCACCGGCGTGTCGCGCGGTGGATCGACCGGACGCTGGAACAGCTCGTCACCGACGATGGAGGCTTGGAAAAATTGCACGCGCTTGACGTCGGCGGGAAGCCGGTCACCTCGTTCATGGACCGGCAGATCCGCATCGCGACCGAAGGGTTTGGAGAGATGGACCCGCTCGACCTCGACGAGTATTTCGCTCAGAAGGGATTCGTTGCGCTGAATCAGGTGCTCGCCCGCAAGCCGGAGGAGACCGTCGCGACGATCACCCAAAGCGGTCTGCGCGGCCGCGGGGGAGCGGGGTTTCCGACCGGCGTGAAATGGTCGCGGGTGCGGGCCGCGCCTGCGCCGGATGGCTTGAAGCATGTGATTGTCAACGGCGACGAGGGCGATCCCGGCGCGTTCATGGACCGGATGCTGATGGAATCGTTCCCGTTCCGCGTCATCGAGGGGATGCTGATCGCCGCGCACTGTGTCGGGGCCGGGGAAGGGTTCATCTACGTACGCGCCGAATATCCGCGCGCTGTCAGCCGGTTGCGCGAGGCGATCCGCGTGTTGACGGAGCGCGGGTTCCTGAAGGATTTCAAGCTCCGCATTTTTGAGGGGGCCGGGGCGTTTGTGTGCGGCGAGGAAACGGCGTTGATCGAGTCTATCGAAGGCCGGCGCGGCATCCCGCGTATCAAGCCGCCGTATCCGGCGGATTGCGGGCTGTGGCAACGTCCGACGCTGATCAACAACGTCGAGACGTTCGCAATGGTGCCGTGGATCGTCCGGCATGGCGCGCCGGCGTTCGCCGCCCTGGGCACCGGGAAGAGCAAAGGCACAAAGGTGTTCGCGCTGGCCGGAAAGATCGACCGGGCCGGGCTCATCGAGGTGCCGATGGGCATCACGATCCGTGAGATCGTCGAAGACATCGGCGGCGGCGTGCCGAACGGGAAAAAATTCAAGGCCGTGCAGATTGGCGGCCCGTCGGGCGGATGCCTTCCGGCGGCGCTCGGCGAGACGACGGTCGATTTCGAGGCGTTGGCGGCGGCGGGCGCGATCATGGGATCGGGCGGGCTGGTCGTGCTCGACGAGGACGACTGCATGGTGGACATGGCCCGGTATTTCATGTCGTTCCTGCGCGACGAGTCATGCGGTCAGTGCACGTTCTGCCGGATCGGCACGACGCGGATGTATGAGATCCTCGACAAGCTTTGCCTGGGCAAAGGCCGGCGGGCCGACCTCGATGAGATCATGCAGCTCGCCGATCTCACCGCGCAGGGCAGCATCTGCGGCCTCGGCCGGACCGCTCCGAACCCGGTCATCACCACGCTGCGGTATTTCCGGGACGAATACGAGGCGCACATCGCGGGCCGGTGCCCGGCAGGCAAGTGCAAGCCGCTGATCCAATACGTCGTCCAGGACAACTGCACCGGCTGCACCATCTGCGCCCAGCATTGCCCGGTGAATGCCATCCCGCTGACGCCGTATCGCCGCCACCGGATCGCCGCCGACATCTGCACCCGGTGCGACGTCTGCCGCGTTGACTGCCCGGAGAATGCGATCGTCATCATGAGCGGCGGAGTCAAGTGCCGCTCGCACAAGGAACCGATGCCCGAACCGCTGGCGATACATGAATAAAACCCTGATTATAGACGGACAATCCGTCACCGTGCCGGACGGCAGCACGGTGCTCGACGCCGCACGCCAGCTCGGGCTGAATATCCCGACGCTCTGCCACCTCGCCGGAGTGAAGGAAAACCGGCCGTCGTGCATGGCTTGCGTCGTGCGCATCGGCAACGACCCGCGCGTGTCGCCGTCGTGCTCGACAAAAGTCACCGAAGGCATGGTCGTTGCCAGCGAAACGCCCGAAGTCCATGCGGCCCGCAAGGCGGCGATGGAGCTTCTGTTCAGCGACCACCTCGGCGACTGCGTCTCGGTCTGCCAGCGCGTCTGTCCCGCCCGCCTCCAGATTCCCTCCACGATCCGGCTGGTCGCCGCAGGCAGGATGCGCGAGGCCATCGCTCTGGTGAAGGAAAATGTCGTGTTCCCCGGTGTGATGGGCCGGATCTGCCGCGCGCCGTGCCAATCCGGCTGCCGCCGCGGCCAATACGACGGCCCCGTGGCGATCCAGTTGATCGAACGCGAAGTCGCCAACCAGGATCTGGCCGACCCGTTCGTGCCCGAGTGTGCGCCACCGACCGGCAAACGTGTCGCGATTGTTGGCGCGGGGGCGACCGGGTTGAGTGCGGCCTTTTTTCTGATGCGTTCCGGCCACCGCTGCACCGTTTACGACGGCCACGCCGAACCCGGCGGCCACATGCGCTACGGTGTGTCCGAATCCGAATTGCCGCGCGCGGTGCTCGACGCCGAAATCGAAGTCATCAATCGGCTCGGCCTCGAACTGCGCCTGAACACGCGCCTCGGCCGCGATGTCAGCCTTGCGGAACTCCGGCAGCAGTTCGACGCGGTGATCCTCGCCGTCGGCAACATGCAGAAGACCGACCCTGCGGGGCTCGGAGTCGAGGCCACGGCGCGCACGATCCGCATCGAGGCCGCCACCTACCAGACCAGCGTCCCCGGCGTGTTCGCAGCCGGCAGCGCGATCCGCACCGGCTATGACCCGGCGCGTTCGGTCGGCGACGGTCGAATCCTCGCGGAGTGCGTGGACGGATATCTCAGCGGCCGGACCCACCATGTCGTCCGCAGGGATTTCACCTCGACGATTCCCAAGATGCCGCTCGAAGAGTATCAGGAACTGGCGAAGGGATCGGTCGCGGCGCTGAGCGTGCGGGAGCTTGTCACGGAAGCCGAGACCGCCGCAGGCCGCTGCTGCCATTGCGACTGCCGCTCGGCCAACAACTGCCGCCTCCGCATTTTTTCGGAAGCCTACGAGGTGGACCCGAAAGCCTATGCGGGCGGACATCGCAGACGGTTTGAGTTCATCCGCCAGCCGGCAGGAGTGATCTTCGAGCCGGGCAAGTGCATCACCTGCGGCATCTGCGTCGAACTGGCCGCGCAGGCCGGCGTCCCGCTGGGCCTCACATTCATCGGCCGCGGGTTCGACCTGAAAATCGGCGTCCCGCTCAACGGCCCGCTCGCCGACGGCCTGCAGAAAGTCGCGGAAGATTGCGTGAAGCACTGCCCGACCGGCGCGCTGACGTTCGAGGACGAATCGAAAAACGCCATCAAGAACGAATAAACCCGAAACGGCTTTCCCTTTTCGACGGCCATGCGCTTGCCGCCTTCGAGTTTCCAATCCCTGAGGGCGTCGTCCGCAAAAGCGGACGCATAAACCGGGTGCTTCCAGTCCACCTCTGGAGGCACGAAGCGCTCGCCAACGGCGGGAGCCGGCTCGGCAACATGGAAATCCAACAAAAGATCCTTGAAGCCGGGGAAGCTGATGGGCGCGACATCCGTGCCGTTCTTCATCGAAAGGAAGGGGCAGGTCTCCGGCATGTTCGGCGGGAAGGGCTTGGCGTGATCGGGGCGGCCGGCAGTGGCGGAAGAAGGCCCGCAAAAAAAAGCAAGGAGACCGGCCAGGATGAGGAGCGGTCTTTCGGTCTTCATCAAGAGTTCAACATTTCGGAATGCCGGCCTTTTCGCGCTGCAACCGCTTGTGCCGTTTGAAAGCCGTAGTGAACACGACTCCGCCGGCTATGAGGCAGATGGTGATGGTGAAATAGACCTGCTCGGCGGGCTGGGGGGCCGTGGTGCGGCGATAGATCGAGATGCCGGCTGAAAGCGACATGAGGATTGCCCAGACCAAAGTGATAAACCGGCAGCCCTTGACGAGTTTGGGATCGTTCCACCTTTCCGGAGGCAATTCCTTGCGCGCATATTGCAACGCAAACGGGCGGCCGGCGAGCAGGGTGATCCAGATAATGGATGCCAGCGAAAGGTTGGCCAGCAGGTCCATGTGTGTCGCGACCCAGACAACGTGAAAGACATTCACCAAAACGACACAGCAGGCAAAGAAGACCAATGTCCCCCATTGAAGAATGAACCCGCCACGGAGCTCGGCGAACCCGAACGTGAGCGAGGCGGCCAGGCTGATCCATGCGGCCCGCTCCAGGCTTTCCAGCGAATGACCCGACAGAAAAAGAAAGAGAAGCCAGGGAGCAAAGCCCAGCAGGAGGCTTCCCAAGTCTTTCAGTTCACGCATGGCCCTGTGCAACGCTGTGAGAGCGGCTCAGATATGGATCGCGTGGCCCTGGGACGCATGGGCAGCCTCGTGGACCGCTTCGCTGAGCGTCGGATGGGCGTGGATGGTGGAGAGGAGTTCCTCGTAGGTGGCCTCCATCGTGATCGCGAGCCCGAGCTCCGCGATCATTTCGGTGGCATCGGCCCCGATGATGTGGGCGCCGAGGATCTCCCCGTGTTTCTCGCCGATGAGGAGCTTCACAAACCCCTCGCTCTCGCCGACCGCGAGCGCCTTGCCGCTCGCCAGAAACGGGAATTTGCCGATTTTGAATTTCAGGCCTTTTTGGGTGGCGGCGCGCTCGGTGAGTCCGACGCTGGCGACCTGAGGCTGGGAATACGTGCAGCCGGGGAAGACTCCGACCCGGCGGGGCTTCTTGCCGGCAAACATCCCCTCGATGGCCTGGACGGCCTCGAAGCTGGCGACGTGGGCGAGCCACGGCGGCCCGATGATGTCGCCCGCGCCGTAGATGCCTTTGACGTTGGTCTGGTAGTTTTCGTCGGTTTTCAACCAGCCTTTGGCGTCGGTTTCGATTTTGATGCCGTGCGGCATGAGCGGGCTGACCCCGATGGCGACGAGCGCGAGCGCGGCCTCGATCGTCTCGTTGGCTTTGCCGCTGACTGTCAGGCGCACGCCCTTGTTTGTGGTCTCGGCCACCTCGACCTTCGTGCCGGCGAGGATCCTGATCCCCTGCTTGGCGAGGGATTTTTCCAGCGTGACGCTGATCTCGGTATCCTCGATCGGGAGGATGTTCGGGAGCATTTCCACGAGGGTGACTTTCGTGCCGAAGGAATTGAAGAAATACGCAAACTCGACGCCGATCGCGCCGGCGCCGATGATGATGATGTCCTTCGGCTGCTCGGCGAGGACCAAGGCCTGCTTGCTGCTGATCACGTTTTTCCCATTGAACGGAAAGCCCGGCATCTCGCGGGCGACAACACCGGTCGCAATGAGGATTCTTGCGCCGTGGTATTCCGACTTATTGCCGTCCTTGTCCGTCACCTCAACCACCCCGGCTTTCGAGATCGCGGCCTCGCCGCGGATGTAGTCCACCTTGTTTTTTTTGAAGAGCATTTCGATGCCGCCGGCCAGCCGCTCGGAGACTTTCCGGCTCCGGCCGATCACCTTGTCCCAATCGTAGGAAAGCCCCTCGACCTTGATGCCGAAGTCGGCGGCGTGGCGGCTCAGAAGCTGGTAGACTTCCGCATTCTTCAGAAGCGACTTCGTCGGGATGCAGCCCCAGTTCAAGCAGGTCCCGCCCGCGCGGTCCATTTCCACGCACGCCACTTTTTTCCCCAACTGCCCGGCGCGAATTGCGCCGACGTATCCGGCCGGTCCGCCACCCACAATAATCAAATCGTAATCAGCCATATTTTGAGTGTGAATTCTGAACGCAATCGGCGGCGTTTGCAACTGATTCGTTTTTTGGAAGAAGGGTTGAAGGGTTGCGCTGGGATTGATTTGCTTGCCGGATCGCTCGCTGGGAGCGAAAAGGGGAACCATGCGCCGGTTCCTGTTCCTGATCGCCATCGTCGTCTGCCCGCTCGTGCTTCGTGCGGAACTCCCTCCTTCCGTTTACGAGGCCCGGCAAAAGTCGGCCCCCGAGTTGTTAAATATCGAGATCCTGCGGGTGGAGATCGAGCCGGGCGACGCGCCGGAAAGGCAGAACGTCCGAATCATGGCGCTCGTAAACAAGGTGACCCGCACGGCCACGGACGTCAAAGAGGGCGGGCTGATCAATATTTTTTACACCGTGACCGCCCGCCAAAACGGGTGGGCCGGACCGGGGGAAATTCCGATCCTTGAAGAAAAGGACAAAACCGTGGCTTACCTCACCAAGGTGGAGGCCTCCGATGAATACGCTCCGGCGGCCGGCGCGATGACGTTCCGGAACTTTTAGTCATGCCCACGCTCGCTGAGCGCTCCGCCCGCGGACGCCAGATCCTGGTGGTCGGCGTCGTGGTCAATGCCGTCCTCGCGATGTTCAAGCTCGTCTGCGGATGGCTTGGGCACTCGGATGCGCTGATTGCGGACGGCCTGGAGTCCACACTTGACGTTCTAAGCTCCGGGATGATCTGGGGAGCACTGAAATATGCCGAGCGTCCGCCGGATTCCGACCATCCCTACGGGCACGGAAAAATGGAATCCCTTGCCGGCGTGGGCGGCGCCCTTCTGCTTCTGGCCGCAGGGGTTCTCGTGGCGACGGGAAGCCTGAAAGAAATTTTTTATGGAGCGGGAGACAGACCGCTTCCGGCGTCCTTTACACTGGTTGCGCTGGTGGTGATTGTCATGGTGAAGGAAAGCATGTTCCGTCTTGCCAGCCGCCGGGGACATGAGGTCGCCAGCCGCGCGGTGCAGTCCGATGCCTGGCACCACCGGTCCGACGCCCTCACTTCGCTGGCCGCCGCGATCGGGATCAGCCTCTGCCTGATCGGCGGCCGTGCCTGGGTGACCGCCGACGACTGGGCCGCCCTTTTTTCCTGCGCGATCATCGCCTTCAACGGGGTGCGGATGTTCAAAGCTTCGCTGGGCGAACTCCTCGACGAGCAGGCTCCGGATGAGGTGATTGCACGGATCGTCGCCGCCGCACTCGCGGTGGAGGGGGTGGAAAACATCGAGAAGTGCCGCGTGCGCAAAAGCGGACTGAGCCTCCTCGCCGACATCCATGTGCGGGTGAGCGGCGAGGTGACGGTGGCCGACGGGCATGCCATCGCGCACCGCGTGAAAGATACGCTGCGCAGCGCGGATCTTCACCTTATCGACGTCTCCATCCACATCGAGCCCGCGTGAAGCAAAGCGAGGGGAGGCAGGGCCCGTGAAAAAAAATCTCAGGCGGCCCGAAGGCGGGGCTTGCCCGGTGGAAATTTCCGGAATCGGGGATGGGGCGAACACCCCATTTCGCTTCTTCCCAATCCCCCGCAATCTTTACCCATGAACAATTTCATGGGCCTTTTGTCCCGTCCCAACTCATTCTCGGCAGCAGGGTTGCTTGTCTTGACAGCCTTTTGTGTCTGGGGATCCCCGCTGCGCGCGCAGATTGCAAGCCAGCCGGTTCCCGTGCCCGTGCAGCCCGTGCCTTTAAAACTGAACCCCGCGGAGCTCAGTCAGCTCCTCGGCCCGGTCGCGCTTTATCCCGATGCGTTGATCGCCCTCATTCTGCCTGCCTCCACCGTGCCCTCGGACGTCACTCTTGGCGCGCGGTATTTGCAAGGGAAGGGGAATCCCGATCTTGTCGGTAATCAGCCATGGGATGAGAGTGTGAAATCCCTCGTCCGCTATCCGGAGGTGCTCGCGTGGATGGATCAGAACCTCGATTGGACGGCCTCGGTCGGAGAGGCTTTTGTCGAGCAGCCGGCCGATGTGATGAACGCCATACAAGCCTTGCGCGAACAGGCCCGGGCCGCCGGCAATCTTCAGGACACGCCCCAGCAAAAGGTGGTCATGCAGGATCAAATTATTCGCATTGTGCCCGCGGACCCGCAGGTGATTTACGTTCCGCAATACGATCCGGAGATCGTTTATGTGCAGTCGCAGTCGTATTATCCCGAGCCCCTGTTGACGTTCGGCCTCGGTTTCGCCGTCGGGTCTTGGTTGAACTATGACTTCGATTGGAACCGCCAGCGTATCTATCGCGGCAATTGGCGTGGATGGGATTACGATTACAACAACAACTGGGACCAAGGCTACAACGGAAACCAGGGGGGAAATCAGGTCAATGTCGTGAATATCGACATCAATAACGCGAACCAATGGCAGCCGAGCGAAAGCGGACAGCGTCAAATCAGTCGGCGTCAGCTGAATAACAACGGCAACGCCCGCTATGTGGGCGCACGTTCCCGAGCTGCGGGGCAGCAGGCCACCGGGCTGAATGCCGTTTCCCGGACAGCCCAGCCGGAACTTGCCCTGCCGCGTCCGTCCCGACTGCAGGGAACTGCCGGCGGGAATGGACGCAATCGCGGCCAGGACAACCGTTCCGGAAAACCTGAAACTGCGTTGCCTTCCAATCCCGCTGTAATCAATCCACTCCCCGGGGCAACGGAAGCCGGCAAGAATCGTTCCGTCCGGTCGCGAACCCAAACGCCTGAAAATTCTCCGATGCCAACCGTGTCGCCCGGCCTGCCCGGAACCGGCTCGCCGGATGTCTCTTCCGGGCAGCAGAAGCGCATCCGCACAGCACCCTCGGCCCCTCCCAAAGTGACTGGCCAGATGAACAATCCGGATCGCAACCAAAACAAAGCATCCCGGCGCTCCGATCAGCCAAACCAATCGCCCTCTTTGACTCCCACCGGCACTCCGCAATCGGGAAATGTCCGCCAGCCCGGTTCCCCGGCTCCCCAAGTGGGACCGGCGGGTGAACGCACGAAAAAGCAATCCCAACCAACCGCAGACCCCTCCCAAGGTTCCCGCAATAAGGCTCCCTCGACCAGACAGGTCAGTCAGCCGACACAGCCTGCTCCCGTGATCCAGCAGCCGCAGGAACGCCCGCAGGCTCAGCCGCAGCGCCAGCAGCCGCAGGAACGCCCGCAGGTTCAGCCGCAGCGCCAGCAGCCGCAGGAACGCCCGCAGGTTCAGCCGCAGCGCCAGCAGCCGCAGGAACGCCCGCAGGTTCAGCCACAGCGCCAGCAGCCGCAGGAACGCAAACAGGCTCAGCCGCAGCGCCAGCAGCAGCCGCAGGAACGCAAACAGGTTCAGCCGCAGCGCCAGCAGCCGCAGGAACACCAGCAGGCTCAGCCGCAGCGCCAGCAGGCCCCATCTTCGCCGCCGTCCGCCAAGCCTGAGGCCAAAGCGCAGCCGTCCTCTGGCGAAAAGCCACACTCCGACAAGAGCAAGAAGGGCGATGAAAAAAAGGCCGAGTAGCGCCGCGCTTCACGAAAATGACTTCCGCGAGGCCCGGCAGGGAACCTCGCGGGAGTCCATCTCTTGAAAGCCATCGGCCGGAACCGACTGGCGCTGACCGTGGCCTTCTCCAAACCTGGTTGCACGCGAGGCTGGAGCAAAGATTATTTCCCCTCGTGCGTTAGCTCCGACAATTCAACCGTCCCATCCTTGTTCAAGAGGATCAGGTGGTCGTGGAACTCCTTGAGAGTGCTGCGGTGGCCGACGCTGACGAAGGAAATTCCCAGTCCGCGCAGGCTCTGGTAGAGGATCCTCTCATTCTCCTCGTCGAGCGAACTGGTGGCTTCATCGAGAAAGGCCAGCAACGGCTTCCGCAGAAAAATCCGTGCGAACGACATGCGCTGCTGTTCGCCGAGAGAGAGGATGTTTGTCCAGTCCACGCTGCGGTCAAAGTCCCCGTCCACGCGATCCAGCACCTCGATGAAATTGACTTTCTTGAGCGCCTCTGTGATCACCTCGTCATCGCTCCCTTCCTCGCTCTGCGGATAGACGAGTTGGGAGCGCAGGTTGCCCTGCACCATGTAGGGACGCTGGGACAGGAAAATCAGGCTGTTGAGTTTCGGACGTTCAATGCTGCCTCCTCCGCTCTGCCACAGGCCGGCGATGGTTCGCAAAAGCGAGCTTTTCCCCGTGCCGCTCGCCCCCATGATCAGGACGCTCTCGCCGGGCGGGAGAGTAAAGTTCAACTTGCGGGTCAGGATCTTGTCCGCAGCGGGCGTCTGCACGGTGAGATCCGTCAATTTGAGCCTGAGCGCGTCCTCGTCACCCCCCGGTGGGGTCTCTTTCTCCATCAGCGCGTCCTCGGCGTCGTAATCATCGAGTTCATCCCACAAATCGCCGAGACGTTTGATGCCCGCTGCGAATGCGCTCAGGCCATCAAACTGGAGGATGATGACGCTCAGGGCCATGAGCACCTGTGCAAACGCGCTTTCCGCCTGTGTCACCACGCCGAACTCCACGCTCCCCCGAATATACATGGGCGCGACAATGAGCGTGGGCAGGACCAGCGCGAGATAGTTGTAGCTGTTTGTGAAAAAGCCGAGGGTCCGGTTCCAGCCGATGATCCACATGGTATTGGTGACGACCTTGGTGAACCGCGAGAGCAGGTCGCGGTGCTCGCGTTTCTCTCCCCGGAAAAACGCGATGCTCTCCGCATTATCGCGCACACGCACCAGGGCATACCGGAAATCGGCTTCTTTCTGGTATTGGTTGAAATGCAGTCCGACCAGCCGCTTTCCGATGAGGATCGACACGCCCGTGCCGACCGTTGCGTAGAAAATGAGCCCCAGGGGCAATTGCCATGATATCGTCCACAACACCCCGATGAATGCGCAGAGTGTCACCCCGGAGTTGATCAATGTGAGCAGATACCCGAGCACGCCTGTGGTGAACGATCTGACATCCTCCGAGATACGCTGATCCGGGTTATCGACGCGATCCGAACTTTGCAGGCGGTAGTAGGCGCGATTCAAAAAATAGCGTTTCACCAGCAGGCGAGTCATCCATTCCCGCCACAAAAGCGAGAGCCGCTGGCCCGTGTAGGTGTAAAAAACCCCGACCGGAATCGCGATCGCAAAGGTGGCGAGATAGATCCAGAGATTGCGGTAAAACGCGACGCCATCACGCTGAACAAGAGATGTGATGAAATTCCTCGCCGCGTAGCTCACAAGCACCTGCACCACGCCAACCGCGAGACAAAGCCCGAGCATCGCGACCACCAGCACCCGGGTCTCACGCCGGTTCCCGGTGATGAAAAAGGCCTTCGAGAGCTGGGCAAGTCGCCGGAGCACGCCCAGATGCGTGGGCGTATGTTCGGCGGTCACTTCAGGCACGGCGCTTGTCTACCAAAGAAACCCAGCCCACCGCAATCCTGCAGTGGTGTTGCCCTACCTCGGGGGCGCATCTGCAAAAGTTGCAAAAGCAGAAGGAGGGGCTTTACTGTTTCATTCCCGCGCCGCTCTCCGCGAACCCGAGGACTTCATTGAGTGTCTCAAGGAACTCATTGACCTTGATGGGTTTTGTCAGATAGCGGAAGAACCCCGCTTCGAGGCCCTTCTCAATGTCACGGGGGAGGGCGTTGGCACTGAGGGCCACGATCGGGATGTGCTCCGTGCTCGGATCCAGGCGGAGGAGCTTCATGGTTTCGATACCGTTGATGCCGGGCAGATTGATGTCCATCAGGATCACGTCCGGGAAGTAGCCGCGTGCGAGCATGATGCCGTCTTTCCCATTCTGTGCTGTCAGCAGGCGCAGATCATGGCGGCGTGCGATCAGTTGCTCAATGAGCTGCAGGTTGGCGAGGTTGTCCTCGACATAGAGCAGAAGGCGGGGGCGCGAGCCCGGCGGAATCGGTGTTTCGACCGTTGTGGAGCAGGCCTCTTTGATACGTTTGGCATGAGGATCCTCGTCGGAAATGAGTTCAATCCAGAATGAGCTGCCTGTCCCAACGGCGCTTTTTGCTCCAATCAAACCCTGCATGAGCTCCATCAGCCGCTTGCTGACGACAAGTCCGATGCCGGTTCCCTCTTCGCCTCCGGCTTCCTGGCCGAGCCGATTGAAGGGCTGGAACAACTGCGAAAGCTTTTCCGGAGGCAGTCCGGCACCGGTGTCATTGACGCTGAGGCGAACACGGCCGGGAGTGCTCAAAACGCATTCGACCGCGACCGCCCCCCCCGGTTTGTTGTATTTGATTGCGTTGGAAAGCAGATTGACGAGCACCTGTTTCAATCGCGTGCGGTCGGCCTTGACGTAGCAGGAGCTCTCGAAGTGCGGAAACGTCATGCTGATGCCTCGCTTCTGCGCCAGCGGCTCAATCATGGCCTGACATTCGAGCATGACATCGGGCAACAAGACGGGCTCGAGCGAAAGCGACAGGCGGCCGGACTCAATCACGGCGAGATCCAGGATCTCGTTGATCAGCTCCAGCAGATACCAGCCCGCGTGGAGGATCTGGTCGATGCTTCCCTTCTGGGTGGCCGTGGGCACCGGAGAGCCCGACTCCATGAGCTGGGCAAACCCGAGGATCGCATTGAGCGGGGAGCGCAGCTCATGGCTCATGCTGGAAAGGAAGTCCGATTTTGCCAGGTTGGCCTTTTCCGCTATGGCCTTGGCCTTTTCGAGCTCGACCGTGTTTTCCTGGAGAACCTGGTCCCAGCGCTTGCGTTCCGTCACGTCGCGGGCCGCCGCGAAGACGCCCTGCAGGATGCCGTCGCGATTATAAAAGTTGGTGGCGTTGTAGGACACCACGGTTTCCTTGCCATCCTTGGCCCGTGCGGTCAGTTCATAGTTGGTGACCTTGCCTTCGCTGAGCACCTGATTGATGCTTGCCGCGGCCCGGTCCGGATCGGTGAAGTAATTTTTGAAGGGGGCTCCGATGAGTTCCTCGCGCGAGCGGCCGGTCAGTGCTTCCATCTGCTTGTTCACGTCGGTGATGCTGCCGGCGGGATCCGTGGTCATGATCGCGTCAATGTTCGATTCGATCAGCGAGCGCGTGTAAAACTGCTGGTCGCGCAACGCCTGCTGTGCAGCATATTCCCCGGTGACATCGCGGAACACCAGCACGGCTCCGATCACCTGGGCCTCGCGGTCGCGAATCGGCGCGCAACTGTCGGCGACATCGCACTCGCTGCCATGGCGTGCAATCAAAACGGTGTGGTTGGCCAGACCCTTGATCGTTCCCTGCGCCAAAGTTTCCATGACCGGGATGGTGGCGGGCAGGCGGGTTTCTTTGTTGATGATGTGAAAAATCTCATCCACCGGCCGTCCGGCGGCTTGCCCATGCGTCCACCCGGTCAGTTTTTCGGCAAGGGGATTCAGGAGCGTCACGCGCGCTTCGGCATCGGTGGCGATCACGGCATCGCCGATCGAATTGAGTGTCACGGCGAGCTTTTCCTCGCTGACCTGCAAGGTGACGTTGGCCTGCTTGAGTTGCCGGTTCGTCTCTTCCTGAACATCGAGCAAATGCTGCTTCTCGGCTTCAACCTGCTTGCGCGCGGTATTGTCCGTGCCAATCAGCAGATACCCAATGATTCCCTCGTGGACGTCGCGCAGGGCCGTGACGGACACGACCGCCGGGAAGCGGCTGCCGTCCTTGCGGATGTAGGTCAGCTCGTAGATGTCCTCGATCCCGCGCGAGGCCTTGAACACCAGGGCCTCGAAGCCCGGCGTGATCGGGGTTCCGAGCTCGGCGCTCAACGACTTGGCGCGCGAGATCAATTCCTGAGGGTCGGAGATGTCGGCCGGGGTGATCTTGTTCATCACGTCGGTGGCCGTGTAGCCCAGCATGCGCTCGGCCCCGACATTGAAGATCTGAATGACGCCCTTCTCATCGGTGGCGATACTGGAGAAGTTGGCGCTGTTGAAGATCGCGCTCTGCAATGCCCCCGCTTGAAGCAACGCCTCTTCCGCCCGCTTGCGCGCGGAATTATCGGTGCCGATCAGCAGATAGCCGATGATGGCGTCCTGCACGTCGCGCAGCGCCGTGACCGACACGACCGCCGGGAAGCGGCTGCCGTCCTTGCGGATGTAGGTCAGCTCGTAAATGTCCTCAATCCCGCGCGAGGCCTTGAACACCAGGGCCTCGAAGCCCGGCGCAATCTTGGTGTCCAGCTCCAGGCTCAAGGCTGCGGCACGCGCGATCACTTCCTGCGAATCGGAGATCTCGGCCGGGGTGATCTTGTTCACCACTTCGGCAGCCGCGTAGCCCAGCATGCGTTCGGCCCCGACATTGAAGAGCTGAATCACGCCCTTCTCATCGGTGGCGATACTGGAGAAGTTGGCGCTGTTGAGGATCGCATTTTGCAAAGCACCCGTCTTCAGGAGGGCCTTGCTGCGTTTCGCCTCGGCGATGACTTCCAGCGTCACGGCTTCGGCCGGGGGCTTGGTGATGGTGGTCGGCGGGGACTCGCGGCCTGGTTTGTTCTTCGGTGTTCGTCTCATTCGGATAAATTTCCGATCATTATCCCGCAGGCTGACTGATCGCATTGTCATGACCTTACCGTTTCTCTGATGGAAGGGACATGGGGTGTTCGCCCCATAGGAAAGCCCCGTCCCCCTGCGGATAGTCGTTTATCATGGATGATGAGCAGAACGTGAAAATTGCGGGACGGGTCACCTCGCCGGGCATGGTCATTGGGCCGGCGTTTGTGTATCATGACCGCCCAGATGAATTGTCCCCGCCGCGGACAATCAAGCGCCATCAAATCAAGGAGGAATTGAGCGACATCGAACGGGCGGTGAAGATCGTGCGCGGTGACCTGAAGATCTTCGGTGTGATTCAGTCCGACTCGCCGGTCATTTCCTGCTTGGCCTGTTCCCAGTCGTTCTTGGACAGCTCGATCGCTGAACGACCGCTGAGGAAAGCCAACTCAATGGCACGAGCCATGACCTTGCCCCCGGTTACGGAGTCGAGGCCGGCGGAATTTTCGGTCGCAGCCTCTTGAGGCTCTGTTCTCATGCGCCTTTTTCCTCAAGGCTATTGGAGCAAGCACGGCTGCATGGACGCCGGCGGGAAATCAGGTAGCCGATGAGTGCGCCGATCCCGATGCCGATGGCGATGGCCTGATAGGAATTTTCGTGAACGGCTTCGTCGGCGGCCCTGGTGCCTTCCACCGCTTTGTCGCGGACGAGAGCATAGATCTCTTTCCCGTGTTCCAGCGCGGCAGCAACACGCTTGCGCGCGTCCTGCACGCGGTCGCCGGCCACGTCTCCGGTAGCGGCAATCAAGGCGCGGGCCTCTTCTGCCAGTTGATCCATGTGACGGCTGATTGCTTGGGTATGTTTGCTCATATTCTTGGAAGCGAGACAACCAAGGAATCAGGGGACGGTCTATAGGGTATTCACCCCAAACTGCGGCACCGGGTCCGGTTGGCGCTCCCTCTGCGGCGCACCCGGGATCGCCGGTTCCGGCATGGCCGCAAACCGGAAATCGTGCGGATGGTGTTTCGAGACTTTCCTGAATGGGTGTGCGGTAGGGTTACACCCCATGGCGGAGCACGTCCTGTTTCGCATAGTTTCAATTTATGAAAACGATCATCATCAGTTTGCTGGCTCTTGCGGGGCCGTTTGTGCTGTCCAGTTGCATCAGCGTGAAAACACAAAGGACATCCACTCCTCAAGTGACCAGGACGACCGAGCAAACCACGGTCAGACATCCTCATTCCGCGACTGTTGAAACGCAAACTGTCCGCTACTAACCCGCTTCCCCGAATATGTTATACACAATCGCGTTTGTTCTCGTTGTTCTCTGGCTGCTGGGATTGGTCACAGGATACACGATGGGGGCCTTTATTCACATCTTGCTCGTCGTGGCTGTGATCATGATCCTTGTGAACCTGATTTCCGGTCGCAAATCTGTTTAGGAATTTTCCGAAAACACACGAGGAAGTTTAGACGGAAGCAGGCGGCTGGTCACAGCGGCAAGCATCAAATGATGGTCACCTGTACGCTGCTCTCGATGATCCCGGCCGCGATGGCATATCGGGTCAGGCTGGCCGTATCGTGGATGTCGAGCTTCTCCATGACGCGCTGCCGGTGTTTTTCCACAGTCTTGATACTGATGTGGAGTTCGTCCGCTGTTTGCTTGTTCGCCTTGCCCTCGGCGATGAGCTACAGCACTTCCATCTCGCGGGAGGTGAGGCGGGCGGCGTTCTCCTTTGGCAGATCGCCCATGGCCTTTGCCTTGCGTTGATGATGGAACCGGCGCTTGGAAATGCTGGGGCTGAAGAAAGGTTTCCCCTGGTGAACCTCCCGGATGGCATCGGCCAGCACGTGGGCGGCGCTTTGTTTGATCACGTAGCCCCCAGCACCAAACTCCATGGCCTTCTCCACGTAGGCATCGTCCCCATGCGCTGTGAGCATGAGCACCTTCGCACCGGGCGTGGCCTGAAGAATCTGCCGCGTCGCTTCCAAACCGTTGAGCAGCGGCATGGCGATGTCCATGACGATCACATCGGGACGGAGTTTGGCGGCCAGGGTCACGGCCTCGCGGCCATTCACCGCCTCGCCGACGACCTTGATGCCGGCTTCCAGTTTCAACAGGGCCAGCAGGCCTTCGCGGACGATGAGGTGATCTTCGGCCAACAGGACAGTGATAAGCTTCATGGGTATTCGGGGGTGAGGGTTGAGTTCGATCGTTCCGACGGGGTGTCATTGGAAAGGTCCGTTTCAGCAGGAATCTCTGCCCGGATGGTGGTGCCCCTGTCAGGGGCGGATTCCACGCAAAACGTGCCGCCAACCATCTCGACGCGCTCCCTCATGCCGAGGAGACCAAGGCGGGTGTGGTTTTTCGTGGACGGCGTCTTGTTCATCTCAAAACCGGTCCCGCTGTCGGTGATTTCCATACAGATGAGGCCCTCATGGCAGCGGATGCTTACGGATGCCCGGCTCTCCTTCGCATGGCGGGCCACATTGTTGAGCGCCTCCTGGGCGACGCGGTAAAGCACCGTTCGGATCGAGGTGCTCGATTGTTCAATCTCGGTGGATACCTTGAGACTGACCCGGATGCCGGTGCTTGCGAGAAACTCTTTCAGGAACGACTTGAGCGCGGGGATCAGACCGAGGTCATCCAGCACGGTGGGGCGCAGTTCGCATGCGAAGCGATGCACGATGTCCACCGATTGTTCCACCAGCCGCTGGGTGCTGGCGATTTTTTCTTGAAGCTGCCTGCTGCTGGCGGTGGACTCCGCTTTCAAGCGGCCCAGTTGCACATTGATGCCCGTCAGCGTCTGGGCGATGACATCATGCAGCTCGCGGCTGATCTTCATGCGCTCCTCTTCCTGCGCCGTGAGAAGTTGGCGGGACAACTCGCGCAGCTCCACCTGCATCTGACGCGATTTTTCCAGAAGCGCGCTCGAAGTCTGTTCGCTGGCCCGGAGCGATTCCTCCACCACCTTGCGCCGGGTGATTTCATATTTCAGCACCTCAACGGAATCGGCAAGCTCCAGTGTGCGCTGGCTGAGCTCCTTGACGACTTGGTTCAGATGGGTGTTCGCCTCCCGTGCACCGCGATGAGTTTGCTCAAGGGGGGTGATGGCTTCGGCAAAGAACAAGCCCGCCCGCCCCATCAACCCGTTTCTTGTGGCGGAGGAATAATTTGGCAGCACCAGGGACACCAAGGCGATCTCATGAATCCTTGCCATATCGAGCGTCTCAAGCCCGTTTGCGATGGCATAACGCCCCAGTTCGCGCGCGGACTCCATGTTCGACCCGGGGTCCTGCTTCAGGTATTTCTCCAGCGCCGCATGATAGAGCCGCGACAGCTCAGTCCGCTTCTCGTGCATTTTCGATGCTGAATTCATGGGCCAATTGCTTAATGATCCCGGTGGAATCTTCGACCAAACGCTGGATAATGGCGATTTCTTTTGTGAGGGTTTCGTCATTGGTGGCAATCTCCTTGTTCAATGCCAGCATCCGGAGTTTGATGCCCAGCAAGGTCTGTGCGATTTCTCCGCCGAGCCGGAGGCACATTTTCTTCCGCTCGTCTTCCGTCGTGGATAAGACCTTGCGGGCCATCTTCTGCAAAGAGGCCTCAAGAACCAGGGAATCCTTGAGCAGCCGGCTGGCGGCCGATCTGCTATCCGTGAACGCATCCTCCGACGTCTCTCGCTTGGTGATTTGCTGTTGAATCTCGCGGTTGGAATCCGTGAGCTCGCGCGTGCGCTGCTTCAATGTCGCATTCACTTGATTCCAGTCGTCACCGGCCTCCAGCGCGCTGCAATGCGTCTCTTCAATCGGCATGTTGGCCTCGGTAAAAAATGCTTCTGCGCGTTTGGTCAGGTCCTCCCGTGTGACAGGTGAGCATTCCAGCAAAAGCAGTGTCCCCAGCGCCTGCTCATGGAGCCTGGCCAGATCCAGCGTCTCCAGCCCGTTGGCCACCGCCTCTCTGCCAAGCTCATGGGCACCCTGCAGCCGGGCATGGGGACCTTGCTCGAAATGGATTCGCAGGGCGGTCAGATACTGGCCTGACAACTTGCTCAATTGGGCTTCGTTCATGGTCGCATTTTTGTGAAGAGGAATTTGTCAGCAATCTGGATTTCTGCCTCCTGACTGGACGCATGCAAACCATCGAGCGGGAGTGGCGGCCTGTCTATGGGGCGAAACCCTACCCGTTGGCTTGACAACAATGGAGGGTTACACCCCATAGCGATTGGGCTGGATGCATGACATTGTTAACCATGAAAAAACTTCATTCATCATTGATTTTCTCGCGGACACGGAGATCCGCTGCGCTGGCGGTCGTCTGCATCTTGGGACTTCCGTTGGTGGCGCAAGCCGACGACCATCCCATCGATAACGCAGTGCAGTCCGTGACAGGATTCCTTAAGGGTTTGGGCAACAACATCGTTGGTCGCGGGAAACGTGCGGTTGAGCCGAATCGCTCGTATCCATACGAGGAACGAAGAAATGGGTATTACGACCAGCAATATGCCCGCAACAATTCCATGGAAGCCGCAGTTCAGCGGGCGCTCGCAAGAAACGGGTATTACAATGGTTCCATTGACGGGATCATCGGCCCCATGTCCCGGCGGGCAATCGCCAACTACCAGGCAGACCACGGTCTTCGTGTCACGCGCTACCCCGACTCCAGTCTGCTCAACTCGCTGGGGTTGTGACGGATCGCCGGATACAGCGGGAACAAATGGCAGTTCTGCGTGGCAGGAGGGAGGATTGACGGTTTGACGACCTCCTTCGTTCGGATTCCGGGAGAGTTGCGAATCGCACTTTTCTTATTATGACGATGCCATCGAATCCACCAACCCTTCGGCGCCTGCTGCTGGCCGGCGTTCTTGTTGCGCTTCTTCCGGCGTGCCAGGTGCTGAGGCCGGGGGGCGGGAACACGACGGACCGTTTGGAGCAAGCGCGGCAGGCGTGGCAAGTCATGGAGAGGGAAAAGTCCGGCACCCTGTCCGCGCAAAAAGCGCTGACGAAATACAACCATGCGGTGGCAGCGGTGGTGAAGTCGATACACGCGAAAGAAGGGGGATCCGCGTGGGGAAAGCCGGTCGCGTTCGGTGGAACACGACCATGGCGGTTGACGTTCGATGCTCCTGCGGGACAAATGTCGGGACGGACGCTGGCGCTCTCGGACTTCGCCCATTGCCGACTTGCCGCCGGTGTCAAATTGCACGGGTTCGACCGGGTGGTCGCGCATGGCGGACTTGGCGTTCCGGTGGTGCTGGCGAACTCCCGTGTGGCCCGGCCTTTCCAGCCTCCGCGCGGGGAATCCCTTCCGGCGACTGCCGTGCTGGAGTTTCCCGAAGCCATTCCCGGCAAACCCGCCGAGGCCAACCTGCGCTTCTACAACCCGCTGGCCGTATCGAATCTGACGGTGGGGCGGCATCCCCAGCCCCTGGCGGAGAATTTCACCGCAGCGCTGGAATCCGCTTTGTCTGGTGCCTCCCCCGAAAAAAAGCGGCCGCACGGATCGGTCCCCTCGGCGTCAGGCGACGAGGCGTCCCAGTTGTATTTTCTCAACCGCTATGACAAGACCAAGGTGCCGGTGGTTTTCGTGTATGGCATGCTCTCGAACCAGGGCGCATGGAAAAACTCCGTCAACGAACTGTTCGCCGACCCGGACCTGCGTCGCCGCTACCAGCCGGCGGTCTTCGTTTACCCACCCAAGCTGTCCGTTCCGGCATCGGCCGCGCGCCTCCGGAAGGGACTCAAGCGCGCCCGCGACACGTTTGATCCCCGCCACCAGGATGCCGGGTTTGGGCGAATGGTGTTGGTGGGGCACAGCATGGGAGGATTGCTGGCGCGCATGCAGACCATGGATTCCGGGACGGATTTCTGGAACGCCTTTTTCACGGTCTCGCCAAAAAAATTTGCGGGCGAGGTCGACGCCAAGACGCAACGCATGATGCGCGAGGCCCTGTTTTTTCAACGCGAGCCGGATGTGAAGCTTGTTGTGTTTATCAGCACGCCGCACCGGGGCAGCGTCCTCGCCAACAGTGGCATTTTGCGGGCAGCCATGCGCCTGGTCCTCTTCCTGCCGGAAACCGCTCGCGATCGCTTGAAAGCACTGGTGGAGCTTCCTCCTGCTTACATCCAACCGACATTGCGCCCATTCCATGACTTTGGCGTGGGCGGGACGGAAAACCTTTCCACCAAGCACCCGTTCTTCATTGCTCTGGCCCGACACCCCGTTGGCGTCCCCTTTCATTCCATCATTGCCACCCGCCGCACGGTGGATTTCCGTCAGGGCAGCGATGGCGTCGTGCCATACTGGAGCGCGCATTTGGACGGGAGTGCCTCGGAAACGACCGTGCCCCACCCACACGCCTGTCTGGAGCAGCCGGCGACGGTGCAGGCGGTCATGAAGATTTTGAAGGGGACCCGATCATGTCTGTCCGATTGATGCAAACAGGTCGGGTTACACCCCATGGCGGAGAGGTTTTTCCGCGGATAGGTTCAAGGCTATGAAAAACGTAATCCGTAAATCCATTGGAGCAATCCTGCTGACAGGAACGCTCATCACCGCGCTTGCACAGTCCGAGGTGACGACAACAACCACGTCTGAGGGAACCGTCAGTGAGTTCGGCCCACAAACGATGGTGATCAAAACAGCAACAGGCACCGCGCCCGTGGCCTACTCCTACAGCAAGACGACCACATATGTCGATGAGGCCGGCAAGCCCGTCGCCGTCACGACCGTGAAGTCAGGGATCCCTGTCACGGTGTATTACACCAAGACAGGGGATGCGCTGGTGGCATCCAAGGTCATTGTGAGAAAAGCTGCGGTCGTTCCAAGTCCGGTTTTAAGTCCGGTTGTTGAAGAAACAAAAACCACCACGACCACGACCGAAACCAAGTAACCATCATGAAACTGACAATCCTCTCACTGATCGTTTTGGGAACCCTTGCACTGGCCGCCGGTTGCGTCACCGTGAAAAAGGAACCCCGGACCCACACAACAAGCACGACGACGGAACAAACAACATTATCACGGCCGTACTCCAACGCCGTGGAAACGCAAACTGTCCGTACCTACTAAGCCTCCTGCCCGAAGCCCATGCGGTCCGACGCAAATCAGGCCGTATGGGGAGAAGGAAGGGGACAATCCAACAGAAAGGAACCATCCCATGAAACCCTATGCCATTGTCGCAGCTTTGTTGATTGTCGTGGGGGTCTTGGCCCTCGCCTACCAAGGCTTCTCCTACAAGACAGCGGAGACGGCCATCGACATCGGCCCCCTGAAGGTCACCGCGGAGAAGACCCACACCATCCCATTGCCGCCTGTCCTCGGAGCCACCGCCATTGTCGGGGGCATCCTGCTGCTTGTCATGGGCAGCAGAAAATCCTCCTAGAGCGGTTTAAATAATAATGTGGCCACTGATTTGCGAGCGCCGAGGGTTGTAGGGGTGCGGCGGCAGTGAAGCGGCTGTGTGAAAACACACTGCCCGAACTGCTGACGCAGTCCTGCAGCTCTCGCCGCCGCAAAGCAGCGGCTATAGAATTGTTTAAACCGCTCTAGCCTCCGGCGATGGCGGGGACGATGCTGATTTCGTCGCCATCCTTGACCGGCGTGGCTTTCTCTTCGAGGAAGCGGATGTCCTCGTCGTTGACGAAGATGTTGACGAAGCGGCGGACATGCCCTTGCTCGTCGCAGATGCGTTCGATGAGCCCGGGGAAGGATTTGTCGAGATTGGCAAGAATCTCCCCGATGGTCGCGCCCTCTGCGGGGACAACTTCCTGTTCGTGAGTGAGCTTGCGGAGCGGGGCCGGGATGCGGACGGAGATGTTCATGAGAAGGTTTAAGAGTTAAGGGTGAATTTCGGACGGGAGGCTTCCGGGGTTGCTGCGCTTAATCCTTCCGGAGAATAGCTTCATCGTTGGCGATGAGGGCTTCAAATTCGCGGAGGCTCGGGTTGATGAGGCGGGGCTCACCGCAATGCCCGTGGATCGCTTCCTGGGTCTTCAGCCCGTGTCCGGTGATGCAGAGCACGATGCTTTCGTTGCGGGGGATTATCCCGGATTCAATCAGTTTTTTTGCACAGGCAACCGTGACCCCGCCGGCGGTCTCGGAGAAAATGCCGGCGCATTCCGCAAGCAACCGGATGCCATCAACGACCTCTCCGTCCGTGCAATCCTCTGCGCTGCCGCCGGTTTCCTGCAAGCTGCGGAGGGCGTAGTAACCGTCGGCAGGGGTGCCGATGGCAAGGGATTTGACGATCGTCTGCGGGTTCGGCACCGGCTTGACGATGTCGGTCCCCTTCTGAAATGCGGCGGAGATCGGCGAACATCCCGTGGCCTGCGCGCCATGCACCGAGAACGGGGCCTCGTCCAGGATGCCGACGCGGAGGAACTCCTTGTAGGCCTTGTGGATTTTTGTGAGGAGGGATCCGCTGGCCATCGGGATGACGGTATGGCGTGGAAGCTTCCATCCGAGCTGCTCGGCGATCTCAAAGCCCATGCTCTTCGAGCCCTCGGCGTAGTAGGGGCGGAGGTTCACGTTCACAAATCCCCAGCCGTATTTTCCCGCAATCTCGGAGCAAAGACGGTTGACCTGGTCGTAGGCACCGTGGATTCCGATCACCTGGCTGCCATAGACGAGCGAGCCGACGACCTTGCTTCTCTCCAAGTCGGCCGGGATGAGCACATAGCTCGTGAGCCCGGCGGCGGCGGCATTGGCGGCGACCGAGTTCGCAAGGTTGCCGGTGGACGCGCAGGCAACGATGTTGAAGCCGAGCTCGCGGGCTCGGCTCAGGGCCACCGAGACGACGCGGTCTTTGAACGAGAGGGTGGGGTAGTTGACCGTGTCGTTCTTGATGTAGATCTCCTCGACTCCGAGTTTGGCTGCGAGGCGGTCGGCGCGAATCAGAGGCGTAAAACCAACCTCCCGGCCGACCGTCGGATGGCCGTCGATCGGCAGCAACTCCCGGTAGCGCCACATCGTCTGCGGACGCGATGCGATGACGTCGCGGCTGATGTGCCGCGCGATCAGGTCGTAGTCGTAGTCCGCCTCAAGCGGACCGAAATCAAACTCGCAAATATGGAGCGCCTCTTTCGGATACAGGCGTCCGCATTCACGGCACTTGAGGCTGGAAAAGAATGTTTGTTGTTCGCTCATGGTTTATCGGGCCTTGTCGAGAGCGGACGACGAAACAAGCCGGTTCCTGCCAACGAACTGACTCATCTCATCTTTTCCCCGGTCCCTCGCTTGCGCTTGGGTCCGAAGCTGGATTTGGCACCTGGCCCCGGAAGCTTCCCCTTGCCTGAACAAGGAAACGATCCCAGCGGTTGCCGTGGCATCAAAGGGCCAGTCCCTCCGCCACTCTCGATAAGAATGTCCGCGGAATGTGGGTCAGACCACGCGATCCGTCAAGAGAAAATCTTTCCGCGGCCTTCGGAACGAATTGACTCAAATGAAAAGACACCGGGGAGGGAAAAGCAGGAGGAGCGGAAAAGATACGTTGCCTCAATGAAAAAGACACCATGTCCCGGTGGCCTTAAAAATGAGTGTGAAGAGTCGATCGGAG
>Ga0247841_10001664_pt1 | contig 48176 bp, 61 predicted proteins | sample LaCruzMarch2015__2_FD_192410 | JGI IMG/M metagenome (GOLD analysis project Ga0247841, IMG submission 192410) | Freshwater microbial communities from meromictic Lake La Cruz, Castile-La Mancha, Spain - LaCruzMarch2015_18m | ecosystem: Environmental > Aquatic > Freshwater > Lake | place: Spain... | reverse complement strand
CACAGTGGCTCCTGAAAATTCTGCAGAGTTCGAGCGGCTGTTGAAGGGAAATGATTTTGCAAAAATAGGCGTTGTGCAGGGCAAAGAGCTTGAAATCACTGGCTTGGATGGAACTGCTGTTTGCAAAAGCCCTGTTTCAGGCTTGGACGAGGCTTACAGGAAAACTTTGAGGGATTACTGAATGGCTGCTCCTAAAGTGTTGGTCTTGACTGGCTATGGAATCAACTGCGATGAAGAGACAGCATTCGCGTTTGAAAAGGCGGGCGCTGTTCCGCAGATAGTGCACGTGAACGACTTGATAAAAGAGCCTTCAATGCTCGCGCAGTTCCAAATTCTCGCATTTCCCGGAGGCTTTTCTTACGGCGATGACACTGGCTCTGGAAATGCACTTGCAAACAAGATTCGCAACAATCTTTGGCAGAATCTTCTTGAATTCATTGACGACAAAAAGCTCGTGATTGGAATCTGCAATGGATTCCAGGTAATCACAAACTTGGGCCTGCTTCCCGGAATCGGCAGTAAATACGGCGAGCGGACAGTTGCATTGGCGCACAATGATTCAGCGCGCTACGAGTGCAGGTGGGTGGAGCTTAAGGGATTTTCAAAAAAGTGCGTTTTCACAAAAGGAATTGAAGGCATAAGGCTTCCAGTCGCGCATGGCGAGGGAAAATTCACTGCATCTCCAGAAGTCCTGGAAGCGCTTGCTGAAAAAGACCAGATAGTGTTCAAGTATTCTGCGAACGGCTCTCTCGCGAATGGCAAGTTTCCATACAATCCAAATGGCGCAATGCAGGACATTGCCGGAATCTGCGACGAGAGCGGCAGGATTTTCGGGCTCATGCCGCATCCTGAAAGGAACATTTTCTTCACGCAGCAGGACAATTGGCCTTTGAGGAAGGAAATTTTCAAGCGCTCCGGCAGAAAAGTGCCTGAAGAAAGCGACGGAATGAAAATATTCAGGAACGCAGTGGAGTTCTTTGAATGAATTTTGGGGGCTTTTAATTGAAGTATTCTGACTTTGTCGACTATTCAAAGCTTGACCCTGTGAAAAAGGCCGCGATTGAAAAGTTTTCTCCAAGCCTGAACGCGCCTGAAAGGCTCGGCTTTTCCATTGTTCCGCAGACTTTGGGCGAGAGCGCGATAGCGCTTGATGTGCCTTCAAAAGACTATTTTCTTGCATTCAATGTTGAAGGGCTTGGGACAAAAAACATGATTGCCGATTCCATGAGCAAGGATTCGCGAGGCAAGGGGTTGAAGTATTATGAGGGAGTGGGAATTGACACTGTCGCAATGAACACCAACGACCTTTCTTCGATTGGCGCAAGCCCGATAGTTTACGGTGACATCATCAGCAGCGGAGACTCTGGATGGTTTTCTGAAGAGAAAGCACAGGCGCTTTTGGAAGGATACAGGAAGGCTTCTGAAAAATTAGGAATGGCAATCCCGTGCGGAGAAACCCCTACCTTGAAGGGAATAGTCTCTCCGGAAACCTTGGACTTGTGCGGCGCTGCATTGGGAGTGATAAAGCCGAGAGAGCACTTGACTTTCGGCCAGAATCTGGATGCGGGGGATGTTATTTTTGGGATTGAAAGCAGCGGAGTGCACGCTAATGGAATTTCGCTCATCAGGAAGATTGCTGAACAGTTGCCTGAAGGCTATTTCACAGAGCTTCCGGAATCCGGAAAATTGCTTGGTGAGGAAATCCTGAAGCCTACAGCGCTTTATTCAGGCATTGTTGAAAAAATCCTCGAAAACTGTGAAGTGCATTATTTTTCGCCAATTACAGGCCATGGCTGGAAGAAAATAATGCGCTGCAGGAAAGAATTCTCTTACTCAATTGACTTTGTTCCAGAGCCTTCAGACCTCTTCAAGTTTTTGCAGGAAAGGGCAAGCCTTCCGGACTCTGAAGCATACTACACTTGGAACATGGGAGTCGGCTATGCTGTAATTGCGCCTGAAGAAAGCTCTTCTGCAATAAAGAAGGCTTGCACTTCTGAAGGATTGAACTGCTGGCGCTTGGGAAAAGTTGTGGAAGGAAAGAAAAAGGTTGAATTGAAGCCGAAGGGAATTGTTTTCCAGGATTAGGATTTCTTTCCTTCCAGGATTTTGCTGACTTGTCTTTCAATTTCCTTGATTGGCCTTGAAGCGTCAACCTCTATGACTTTTCCCCTGTAATATTCCATTATTGGTCTTATCTGCTCGTCATAGCTTGCAAACCTTTTCCTGATTGCCTCTTCCTTGTCGTCTTCCCTCTGGCAGAGCTCTCCTGAATCAGAATCGCAAATTCCTGCCTTTTTTGGAGGGTTTGTGGAAATATTGTAGACTTTCTTGCAAGCCTTGCATGTTCTCCTGTCAGTGAGCCTTTTGATGAGCTCTTTTTCAGGCACTGCAAAATTCAGCACCAAGTCAACTTTCAGCTTTCTTTTTTCAAGCAGTTCGTCAAGCATTCCAGCCTGCTCGAAAGTGCGCGGAAATCCGTCAAAAATGACTCCTTTGGAAATGTCCTTTTCATCAAGCCACACATCAAGCATTTGCGCTGTCATCTTGTCCGGAGTGAGCTGGCCTGACTTGACTATTTCCTCAATCTGCCTTCCCAATGCGCTTTTTTTCGCAATCTCTGCCCTTAGAATGTCCCCCATTGATGCCTGGACCATTCCGGAATTCTTTGCAAGCAATTGCGCCTGCGTTCCTTTTCCAGTTCCAGCCTTTCCTAGAAAAACCAGTATCATTCGCTCACCCTTTGGCCTGCAAGTCCAGCACTATTTGGCAAACTTCCTTGCTGTAAGGCCTTACTACTTTAGAATCCAACAATTTAAGCCCTTTTCCATTCTTTTCCGCGATTTTTTGCACTTCAGCAATCCTTTGCCTGAAAGGCTCTGCAGTCTCTGAAAAGCAGTAGTAATGAATTATTGCATTCTTCCTGCAGCATTTCAGCGCTGTCGCAAAATATTCGATTGCATTGCTGGGGGAAGGCATTATTATCCTGTCAAACTTTTCCGCAAACTTTTTTGCCTTTTCCTTAACGTCTCCTTTTATTGCCTGCACTCTTTCCTGCATCTTGTTCTTCTTGATGTTTTCCTCAAAGTCTTTCACAGCAACTGGATTCCACTCAAACCCGACAATTCCCGCAGCCTTGGAGTGCCTTGCAATCACAATGCAGTAAGGCCCGCAGCCTGCAAAAAACACTCCCGCATTCTCTCCGGCTTTTACTTTTCCAGCAAGCCTCAGTCTTTCAGTCCCAAACCTTGGCGAAAAATAGACCTTTCCAAGCGAAACTTTGAAACTGCAGCCGCTCTCGCGGTATTCCGCAACAAGGCTTTTCTCGCCTGCAATTACTTTCAGCTTTTTTATGCGGTATTTTCCAGAAGCTCCGGAAACTTTTTCCGCAACAGTCCTTATGTGCGAGTGCATTTTGAGCAATGTTTCTGCAATCAGCTTTTTCTTTTTCTGCAATTCTTCAGGAATTTCAATGATGGCAACCTGCCCGACAGTGTCAAAGCTCTTGTTCAAGAGCGCAAGCTGCTTTCCAGAAAGCTTTCCCTTCAATGCCTGCTTCAAGTCCATGCTATTGAATGGGATAGGGCGTTTTTTTAAATGCTTAATGCTGCCTGAATAGTTCATGGATTTCATCCATGAGTACTTTTGCCAGCCAATAGTGCAAAGCCAAGGCTACAACATAGTGAACACTCTTGTTTTTGCGCTAATTGCACTTGTAATTGCGTTCTTTGTCATTTATCCATTTTTTACAAGGCGCGGCGTAAAGTTTGACTTCAAGTTCGGCCTGTCGCTTTTGGGCTATATCTTGCTTGGGAGCTCTGCAAGGCTGATTGAGGATTTGCATTTGGTGGAGCGCACTTGCGATCCTTCACAGGCCGGCTTTTGGCTCGTGACTCCCGGAATCTACCTTGCAGTCGGAAGCTTTGCAATAATCGCGCTTGCAGTTTCCTTGTGGGCTGGAAAAAAGTTCAGGAAAGACAGCATCAAAATATTCGGAATTCTGGGCGCGTTGGCCTGCCTTCCGTTCCTTGCATTCGTTTTCCTGCATTACTTGCAGTTTGCTGGCTTTGGAATTGTCCTGTTTTTCTTTGCAGTGTTTTTTGCAGTCGTTTATTTCATTCTGAAAGCCTTGAAAATCAAAATCCTCGAGCAAGACTTGAACAAGCTCGTGTTTGCAGGCCAGCTTTTGGACGGATGCGCGACTTTCACTGCAATAGGCTTTTTCGGCTATTGGGAGCAGCATCCTTTGAGTGCTGGAATTCTTGGAATTTCGCCGATACTCTTTCCAATAGTCAAAATCGTGCTCGTGCTTGCAATACTCTATTACATTGACAGGGAAATCAAGGACGAGAATCTGAAGGGATTTGTAAAAATCCTCGTGATGATTTTTGGCTTTGCTCCTGGGTTCAGGGACTTGCTTACAATAGGCTTTTCAGCGTTTTTGGGCTTTGGATAGTTTGGCAAATGGTGAATTGGATGTTTTACCTTGTTGGAATTGGATTGAAGCCGGAGCATTTGACTCTGGAGGCGCAGGATGCGCTCAAGGAATGCACTGAAATATACCTGGAGCAGTACACTTCGCAGTTTGCGGAAGGCTCGATAGAGGCCTTGGAGGCTTTTCTCGGCAGGAAAATCATCCTGACTGACAGGCACGAGCTTGAGTCAGAGTTCAAGGAAAAGCTCGAGTTTTCAAAATCGCGCAACATTGCTCTCTTGATTTTTGGAAACCCGCTCACTGCAACAACGCACGTGCAGATTCTCTTGGACTGCAAGAAAATCAGGACTCCAACTCGAGTGATTGCAGGAATTTCAGTCATGAACTTCATTGGCCACTCGGGCCTGCAGGAGTACAAGTTTGGAAGGACTGTCACAATAGTGACTCCTGAAAAAAACTATTCTCCAGAGTCATTCTATGACCTGATTCTGGAGAACCAGAAGCTCGGGCTGCACAGCCTGTGCCTTTTGGACATTAAGCAGGAGTTCAAAAAGCTCATGAGCATCAAGGAAGCCATTGTCGTCCTTGAGGCAATCGGAGAAAAGCGCAAGGATGCAATGCTCAAGAATTCAGTCCTTGTGGGGATTGCAGGCGCTGGAAGTTCGAAAATGCAGTTGAAGGCTGGAACTGCAAGGCAGCTCAAGGCTTACAGCTTTCACGAGTTTCCCCAATGCCTCATAGTCTGCGGCTCGCTTTCTGACAAGGAAAAGGAAGCATTGAAAGAATTATCGGGGCTGAAGGCATGACTGCCGGAAAAAAAATTGAATGCATAAAGGAAAAGCTTTCGCGCTACCGCAAGGTAACCTCAAAGGTTTTGGCAGAGCTCGAGTTTTCAAAAGGAATTTCAGCAAAGGACAGGTGCGTTGCGGAAGAATTCCTGCAGAATGCAAAATGCTATTTTGAGGACTCTATTTATTTTGAATCGCAAGGCGACAAGTTGCGCGCCCTTGCGGCAGTCTCTTACGCGCACGCATGGCTTGATGCCGGAGTTGTCGCAGGATTCTTCGGGAAATTCCATTATCATTTGTGAAATTTTCTTTCGGTTCCAAAACAGTAAAGTATTTAAACCCCCTAAGCACTAATATTGGTTGCCTTTTGTGAGAAAAAACAGCTCCCAAAAATTGTTTTTTCTTAAAACACAGCTTCGGCTGGATTAGGGGTGTCGCAAGTGTTTGGTTTCATAGTTTCAGCCTTTGGGCAAAAGCAAGAGCAGAAGGACATAAGGGATTTGCTTGAGAAAAGCAAGGACTTCAAGAAGCTTTCAAGGGCAGAGAAAGTTCAGGCATTGAGCATTCAAGTCGCGTCTGAAGTCGCAAGGCAGCACGAGGGCGCTCTCATAGTCATTGGCGACACAAGAAGCTATCAGCTTTTGTTCCCCAACTTTTTTTCAAAAGGCAAGATTTCAGTCTTTGACGACGGAATGGAAAAAGTGCTTGTGAAGCTTGCGCAGATTGACGGCGCAATAATACTGAACAATTCAGGAATAATCAAGGCTTATGGCGCGCGCTTGACAAAGTCTTCAAGCTTCAAAGGCGCCGGAACAAGGCATTCTGCAGCAAAAGGCATTTCCCAAGAGAAGGGCATTGTCGCAATCCTTGCTTCTGAAGAGGACAAGGTTGTAAGGGTCTTCAAGAACGGCAACATTGCCGCTGAAATAAACCCGAACACCAAAGGCGTGGAAAATAATGTCTCAAAGCTTGTGAAGTTCATGAATTCTCCTGAAGGCGCCGTTGCCGCAGGAGCCGCAATTGCAATTCCGTTCCTCGGAATTCCCGGAGTGGTAGTGTTTGCAGGCACTTACTATGTCGCAAAAAACCTGCTGAAGTTCACGCACAAGGCTTCTGATTCTGCAAAGAAATAAAGCCGCAAGCTTTTAAAGCACGAAAGCATTCTATTTCTTCCATGAGCATTTACGGCAAGGGCATTGGATTGAACCTTGACATGGGAAAGGCAAAGACTGGCCTGATAGCAGTCTTGGTTGTCATTTTCCTGATTCTAGCGGCCTTTGCAGTCTCAAGCATTTTCACGCAGCCTCCATTGACTGTCAGCTACAGCGCAAATCCTTGGATTCAAGACGAGCAAAGCTCGATTCTTCTGTCGGCAAAAATTGCGAACACCAGCGGAAAGGATGTGAAGCTTTCAGTGCTTTCAGTCAAGCCGCGCTCCGGATCTTCTTTGATAATATTCCCGCAAATGGCTGCGGTTTCAGAGACTCTCGCGCCAAATGACTCGCGAACTCTAACATTCAACATACGCAACGCGCAGCCTTCAGAAAAGCTCTCTCCAGGAAAATACACCTTGGACTTGAGGCTTTTGATGGATGGAAAGGAATTCACTCAAGAGACAGTACTTGAAGTGCAGTAAAAAAAAAGCTTTAGACGAGCATTCTCTGCCATGCGCTTTGCGCTATCGGCCTTATTGTCTCGTCGCCCTTCAAGGTCCTGATTCTTACTTCGTCAATTCCTTGGACATTTCTTGCAATTTTCAATAGCTCTTCATAATTCGCGTTCCTTGAATGCTCCAGCTCTTTGCCCAATGTTCCTTCAGAGCTTATGAACTGCTGTATCACAAAGCACTTGCTTCCCTTCAATTGCCTTGAAAGCTCCAATACATCATGGTGCGAGTGCAGTTCTGGAACAAAGGTCATCCTGAACTCGTGCTCTATTCCATAATACTTTATTGTCTGGATGCTTCTCAAAACCTGCTCAACGCTAAGCTTTTTTCCAGTGATTTTGAAGTAAGCGTAATCATTCAGCTGGTTCTTTATGTCCAGCGAAACAAAGTCCAAAAGCCCTTTTGCAATCAATTCTTCAAGCAAAAAACTGTCAGAGCCGTTGGTGTCAAGCTTTATTGAAAAGCCTTCAGCGCGAAGCTCGCGCAGGAATTCAACAAGCTTTTTCCCCTGCATCAAGGGCTCTCCGCCAGAGAGGACGACAGAATTCACTTCGTCGTAATTCTTGACGAGCATTTCGACTATTTTTTCCTTCGGAATGAGCTCCAGTTTTTCAGAATCTTTCACTATCGGATGCGCGTAGCAGTACTTGCATTCAAAATTGCAGCCTGCCGCATAAACAACAGCGCTTTTTCTGCCATTCCATGCCCTCAGGCTCTCGGGAAAAAATGCAGCAACCTGCATGAAACCAACTCTCAATCAAGAGAAGGATTGCATTGATTTAAAAACGTATCAAACGCAGTGAATTTTCCGAAGAAAACTTTAAGAATCAGTTAAGGTTTCTGAACTCCACTCTTGTAGTGCTGTTTTCGAACATTTTCCTGAATTCCTCAAAGTCTTTTGCGGAAAACTTTGCCTCATTCTTCAGGCTCTTGTCAATCAACGAATCAACCGGCACAAACTGCTGTATGAAAAACCTTGGCGCTCCATTTACAAGCGCTGCAATCTTTTCAAAGCTCTCGCGCGAGTGGAATTTCGGCAGCACAGTTGTCCTGAATTCAAAATCTTTCGCGAAAGTCTTCAAAATCTCAATGCTCATTTTCACTTTTTCAGTGTCGACTTTCACGCCGCAGATTTTTTCATAATCTTCCAAAGGCCCCTTGATGTCCATTGCCACATAGTCGACGAGCTTTTTGTCAATCAGCTCTTTCAGCATTACGGGGTTTGTGCCATTGGTGTCAAGCTTTGTCTTGTAGCCCATTGCCCTGACCTTTTCCAAAAACTGCGGCAAGTCCTTCTGCAAAGTCGGCTCGCCGCCCGAAACAACAACTCCTTCAAGCACTTTTTTGCGCTTTTCAAGGAATGCAAAAAGCTCTCCTTCAGAAACGTCGCTGAATTCTTCAGAATCCTTCACAATGCCTTCGTTATAGCAGAATCCGCATTTGAAATTGCAGCCCGGAGTGAAGACTGTGCACGCTATGAGGTCTGGAAAGTCAAGAAGAGTCGTTTTCTGCACGCCTTTAATCCGCATTCTAAAATCCTGAAAGAAATAGATTGAATGTTATTTTAACCCTAACTTGCAATTTTGGGATTTACTTGAACCTTCTGATGAACTTGAAGGAGCAGGCGCAGGGCGCCTTGTGGCAGACGTGGCAGTTGTCGCGGAACATTTTTGCAAGCTCTTCCGCAGTGTCCACATTCATTGAGTTGAATATTGCAAAGACTGTTGAAAGATAGTCTGCAGCCTCTCTTGGAATGAGCTCGAACTCGCACTGCTGCTTTTCTCCCTTGAAAGTCCAGACTGCCTCTGTCAGTTCCCCCAATTCCTCGGCCATGTGCAAGAATGCCATTTCCACAGTCCTTTCTGAAGGAGGATAGAGCCTGTTGAACATTTGCTGGAATTCCTTCATTGTCTTCGGCCTTTGCGCGCTTCCTGCAGCAATCTGCTTTCTTACTTGGATTCCTTCAGCCTTGCAGGCGCAAGGCATTTTTCCGCAAAAGGAGCAGGCGTTCGGGAACCTTTCCCAAAGCGAGTCTTCGACGTCAATGTGAAGCCTTGTCATTGTCGAGCAGAACCAGCTTAATGTTATGAGAATGTTTGTCTTTGCCTTTTCCAGATTTCCTTGCCTTATGCTCTTGACTCCGCGCATTGCAAAGCGCTGGAGATTGTAAAGCATGTCCGCAAGCTCGAAGTCCCTGTCGTTCGGTATTCCGTAAACTTGCCTGACGAATTCCTGGAATTCTTGGATGCTTCCTTCAGGATTTACGCTTGCCATTAATGCATTGCCGCAGCTTGTTTTTTTAAACAGTGGCTAAAGAAGCCGCGGCTGCTTTTTATTCGCGCCAAAAATCAGCCTTTTCACTCCACTACAAAGGTCTTTCTGTCCTTGAACTCTTCCTTCTTGCCAGCATTCCAGTTTTGGACTGGCCTGTAATATCCGACAACTCTCGAGAATATTTCTGTCTTTTCTCCGCATTCCTTGTTTTCCATTTCTTCCATTTCAAACCACCTCTAAAGCCATTTTTTCCTTGATTGAAGATTTGACTATTACAGGGCATTTTTCATGCGCTCCCGCAATGTAACCGTGCTCTTTGCAAACGCTGAAAGTAGGAGTTATAGTAAAGTAAGGCAAATGGTAATTTTCCGCGATTTTTCTCACAAGCTTTTTGCATGCTTCAGGGCTTGAAATCCTTTCCCCAATGAATCCATGCAATACTGTTCCTCCAGTGTACTTGCACTGCAGCTCGTCCTGATGCTCCAATGCCTCAAAAATGTCTTCAGTGTAGTCCACTGGCAATTGCGTTGAATTAGTGTAGTATGGAGTGCTTTTTCCTGACTGTATTATGCCTGGAAGGTTTTTCTGGTCGTGCTTTGCAAACCTGTATGATGTTCCCTCGCCCGGAGTTGCCTCAAGATTGTACATGTGCCCTGTTTCAGACTGGAATTCCTGCAGCTTTGCCCTCATGAAGTCAAGCACTTTTATTGCAAAAGCCCTTCCCTCTTGGGTTTGGATTCCCTTTTCAGGCCCGAGGAAGTTCAGGCAGGCCTCGTGCATTCCATTAAGGCCGATTGTGGCAAAGTGATTGTCCAAAGTTCCGAGATAAACCCTGGTGTAAGGCAATAATCCCTGATCCATGTTCTTTTGCACTTCCTTGCGCTTTATTTCAAGGCTTTCCTTGGCTATAACCATTTGCTCTTCAAGCTGCCTGAAGAACTCGCTTTCGCCTTTTTTCTTGCTCAAAAAGCCTATTTTTGGCATGTTTATCGTGACAACTCCCACGCTGCCTGTAAGCTCGCCTGCCCCAAACAATCCCCCAGTCTTGCTCCTGAGCTTTTTCAGCTCTGTCAAGTCAAGCTGCAGCCTGCAGCACATTGAGCGAACATCATGCGGCTTCAAAGAGCTGTTTATGAAATTCTGGAAGTACGGAATTCCATACTTTGCAGTCATTTCGAAAAGCAAGTTTGCATTCTCTGAATCCCAGTTGAAGTCTTTTGTAATGTTGTAAGTGGGTATTGGAAAGCTGAAAGTCCTTCCGTCAGCGTCTCCCGCAATCATTATGTCCAAAAATGCCTTGTTTATCAAGTCAAGCTCGTTCTGGAATTCCCCATAAGTCTGGTCTATGAGCTTTCCCTTGATTATTGCAGGCATGTCCTTCAAGTCTTCAGGAACAGTCCAGTCAAGCGTGATGTTCGTGAAAGGCGGCTGGTTGCCCCATCTTGAAGTCTGGTTCACGCTGTAAACGAATTCCTGCAATCCTTGCTTGACTTCTTCATAAGAAAGGCCTTCCTTCCAAACAAAAGGCGCCAGGTAAGTGTCAAAACTTGAAACAGCCTGCGCTCCTGCCCATTCGTTCTGCAAAGTCCCGAAAAAATTCACCAATTGTCCGACAACAGCGTGCATGTGTCCTGCAGGCTTTGCAGCGACTCTTCCAGCCACTCCCCTGAAGCCTTGCATCAAAAGCTGCCTGAAAGACCAGCCTGCACAGTATGCTGCAAAAGTTCCGTGGCTTAAATCATGAATGTGGATGCTTGCGCTCCTGTGCGATTCTGCAACTTCTTTAGGATAGACATTGTTCAAAGTGTATTCTGCGACAATTGCTCCGGAAATGTGCGACTGCATTCCAGTCATTGAGTAAGTTTCATTGGCATTCTCCTTTGCCCTCCAGTCTGCTCCCCCAAGATAGCCTTCAATTATTGCCTCGGACTTTTTCAAAAAGCTTTTAGTGTCCCTTAACTGCCTTCTCTGCTCCCTGTAAAGTATGAAAGACTTTGCAGTGTCCGCATAGCCTTCCTTTATGAGCGTCCTTTCGACAAGGTCCTGTATTTCCTCGACATTCGGGCTTTTTTCCCCGTACTTTTCCTTGAGCTCGTTGACTACCTTGTCGCAAATCTCTTCAGCCATCCAGCGGTTCTTTCCCCCGACAGCCTGCGCTGCCGCAAAAATCGCGTCAGTGACTTTTTCGCGGTTGAACTTGACTACTCTGCCGTCCCTTTTCACAACGGCGTCAAAATACTTTCTTGATTCAGCCATCTCAAATCACTTTCTTCCAATGCTGTGGTCTTTCTCTCCCCTTTCAAAAGAAGGACAATTTTTTCCCAATTTTTTTTCCAAAAAACTTGTGCACTAAATGAAAGCAAAACCAGTTTATAATGCTTTCCAATTTTTGTGAAAAACGAAAAATTTCCCTGAAAAGAATTTGCAAACTTAATTTTAATAACTGTTTTGTTCGCTTTCCGCACTTTTGCCGCTTTCGTCAAAAGCCTTAAATCCTGATGGAGAATCCTTCTGATTCACAACTCTTTTCAGTGAACTTGCTCTCAACTCTCTCCACTCTCGCAAATCCGGAATCTTCCTGCAGGATTTTCAGCAATGCGCCAAGGCTTTCCCTTTTTCCAAAGGCCTCAAGCTCCACGCTTCCATCAGCGCAGTTCCTCACCCATCCTTTCAATCCAAGCTTTTGGGCATTCTCTTTCACGAAAAACCTGAAGCCCACGCCCTGCACTCTTCCGAAAATCTTTGCAAAAAGGCATTTTTGCTTTTCAGGCATTTTTCTGCACCCTCATTCCTTAAACTTGAATTCCTTCAAAGCCATTTTCTCGTCGTAAACAGCGCGCGCATTGAATTTTTTTCCGTCAAGAACTTTCGGAAGCCACTGCTTGTCAGCATCCCACATTTTTTCCAAAGGAATTTGCCCGACAGAAAACCATTCAGGCTGCATTTCTTCAGTCTCTGCAGGGTTTCCCTCATGCTTTCTTGCGCAAAACACGTGCATTCTCTGGTTCCATTCCTGCTTGTGCGGAAACTCGAACTCTATTTCGCAGAACTTTTCCAAATCTTCAATCCTTGCGCAAACTCCGGACTCTTCCTTGAGCTCTCTCACAGTCGCCTGCTCTATTGTCTCTCCTTCAGCCTCATTCACTTTGCCGCCAAAGCCATTGAACAATCCCTGCCCAAAGCCGCGCTTTTTCAATGCAAGGCAAACCTGCCTTTTCCCGTCCATTTCCCTGAAAATAAGGCATAATGTTACATTGCGCATGCAGCGATTGTACCAGCTTGCTTTTTTATTCCTTGCGTTCTTAGTAATGCATTGTATGCTGAAGGAAATAAGGATTCACGGAAGAGGCGGCCAAGGAGTTGTCACAAGCTCTGAGCTTTTGGCAATTTCCGCATTCAATGACGGAAAGCAGTCGCAGGCTTTTCCGAACTTTGGGGTTGAAAGGAGCGGCGCGCCAATTCTTGCATTCACGCGAATTTCTGACGAAAAAATTTCCTTAAGGCAGCAAATTTACGAGCCGGACTATGTGATAGTAATTGACGCAAGCCTTCTTTCGGTTGTTGACGTGACAAAAGGGCTGAAGGACAATGGCTTGCTCTTGATAAACTCTGACAAAAAGCCTTCAGAATTAAAGCTTGCAACAAAAGCACGCGTTGTCTGCATTGACGCCTCTAAAAAGGCAATGGAAATTCTCGGAAAGCCTTTGGTAAATGTCGGGGTGATGGGCGCGTTCTCTGCCCTCACAAAAGAAGTTTCGCTTCTTTCATTGCAGAAGGCAATAGACCAGGAGTTTGCAAGCAAGAAGGAAATTGCGGAAAAAAACAAGAAACTTGCGGAAGAATTGTACAATGAAGTTTCTGGAAAGAAGGTTTGAAAAATGCCTGACAAAAAAGCGCAAAAGCCAGTAGAGGCAAAAAGAGAAAAGCTTCCTTTGGGCGCTGTAATCAGCGAGGCTGGAAGCTCTTTGAAGAACAAGACTGGAGGCTGGCGCTCCTTCAAGCCTGTCATTGACAGGAAAAAGTGCATTAAATGCAAGATTTGCTGGCAGTACTGCCCTGACAATGCAATAAAAGTCTTGAAGGACGGGACTGTGGAAATTGACTATGACTATTGCAAGGGCTGCGGAATCTGCGCCAACGAGTGCAAAGTCAAGGCAATAGTGATGGAGATTGAAAAAAAGTAGCGGATGGGGTGGATGGAAATGGTAATTAAAAGTTCTCAGGACGTTTTCAACGAAAACATTGCAAACGCGGAAATTCAGGCAAAAAAGAATGCTGAAAAGTCAAGGAAAATCCGCGAGCTTCGCGAGCAGCTGAATATTGCAATAACAAAGTCCAGCTTTGCGCAGTCAGAGTCTGAAAAATCCCGCTATTCCTCGCAGGCCCAAGGCCTGAAAAGGCAGATTGAAATGCTTGAAGACATGAACAGGTGAATTGCCTTAGCAATTCACTCCTTTAATATTATGATGTTTTTTCCGTCTTTTTTTATTTGCTTTATTTTCCCGTCGCTTTCCAGCCTGTCAAGCACCAAATTTAAGTAAGCCTCCCCAAAAGGGAATTTTTCAAGCAATTCCTTTTGGTTAGCTTGGCCGCCATTCTCGCGCAATGCCTGCAGGACATCCTGCAAATTTTTGTCCAGCACTTCCGGCTTTTCAGGCTCTTCCATTGGCTCAATTGCAACAGGGCGCTTTTTTCTTTTCCAGTGGAGAAAAGCCATTATTGCAATCAATGCAATCAAAATTCCAGCCATCAAAGCGCTGAAATAGTCGAAGTCCATTTCCTAAAAGCTGGAAGATTGTTAATTTAAAGCAGTGCAGCGAAAAACAGCGCTTTTTGCCTTTTTTTGCGTCCATTATTAAAAACAGGAAATTCCTAATCCTGAAATGCGATTTGCGGAATTTGACAAGTACTTTTCAGTGATGAAGATAGAGCTCATTGACTTTTTCCAAAGCAAGTGGGATGTCATTTTTGGCTTCCTGTTTCTCGGCGTGATAATCTTTGTCTACTCCCAGCTTTGGGGCCTTGGTTTTGCGCAGAAAAGCATCCAAGGCTATGACTTGGGAAAGATAGTGTTCTATGTCGCTGTTGCAGAAAGCGTCTGGATTTCCACGAGAAGAGTCTACAAGACAATAGACAAGGACATAAAGCAAGGATTTATCGCAAACTATCTTTCAAAGCCAGTGGACTATGTGCTCTTCAGGCTTTCAAACTCTCTTGGAAAATCCATAATCACTTTCCTGATAAACCTGGCGCTTTGCCTGATTCTGCTTTTCGCGCTTTTTGGAAGCCTTCCAATAGGGCTTGGCGCTCTCTTGGCAACAGTCATTGTCTCTTTCATTGCAATAATCCTCTTGCTTTCAGTGAGCATTGCTTTCGGCTTGCTTGGATTCTGGACAGAGGATGCAGAGGCATTCCAGTTCCTTTACAGCAAGGCAGTCTTCATTTTCGGCGGCCTTGTATTTCCAATAGACCTTTACCCCGCATGGCTGAAGGCAGTCGCTGACTTTCTTCCATTCAAATGGGGCGTCTTTGCGTCCGGAAAGATTGCAGTCTCGTTCAATATCCAATTCTTTTTGGAAGTGGTTTCAATGCAGGCTTTCTGGATTGTCCTGTCGCTTGCGGCCTGCTTTTTGCTTTTCAGCAGGATAAGGAAGTCAATTTTCGTGAATGGTGGTTGAATGCTGAAGACTCTTGATTTCATGCTGGCTTATTACAAGATTCACTTCAAGACCATGCTGGAGTACAAGAAAAGCTTTGCAGTCTCAATTCTCACAATGGCAGTGAATGACATTTTCATGCTTTTTTTCTGGTATGTCTTCTTCAACGTCATGCCGAAAATCAATGGCTGGGGATTTAATGAATTGGTCCTTCTTTCAGGCTTTGTGGCAGTCGCTTTCGGCTTTTTCTCAATTTTCTTTTTCGGGGCGAGGTCTTTCTCAGAGCTTGTCATCAATGGAGAGCTGGACTTTTTCCTTCTCAGGCCAAAGGACGCTTTCCTTCACTTGAGCGTCTCGAAGCAGAACAATTCGGCGCTTGGAGAATTCATTTTCGGGATCTTTTGCCTTTTCCTTTCAGGCTTTTTCACGCCCGCCAACCTTGCACTCTTCCTCGCGCTCGCATTCATCAGCGGCATACTGTTCGCCTTCACTTTCGCGCTCATAAACATTGTTTCATTCTACATTCCAAAGGCAGAGACACTGATTGCAAACTTGGACAATGCCGCGATTCATTTCTCGAGCTATTCTGCAAGCATTTTTTCAGGGGCGATTGCATTCCTGCTTTACTTCATTCTGCCGGCATTTTTCATCAGCACTCTTCCAGTGCAGTCAATAATCAGCTTCAGCCTTTCGAACATTGCGCTTTTGATTGGCTTCACAATAGTTTATTCGCTTGCGGTGTATTTCCTGTTCAACCTGGCGCTTAAAAGATACGAGTCGGGAAATACGATTGCATTGCGCTCTTGACTATTTTCTCTTGTAGATTTCCTCAATTATTTCCTCAATCGGCGGATCGCTTATTGTGATGTCCTCTATTCCTTCGACTTTTGTTATCTCGTTCAGGAACTGCTTGATTGGCTTTTTCTTGCAGTCAACTTCAAGCTTGAATCCCTGCCCATCAACGGACTTTTTCAGAATCTTGCAGTTCTTCATCATGAATTTCTTGACCCTGTCCTCAAACAAGACTCCGACAACCTTTCTGTTCAAATAATTCCTTTTCAGCTCTGAGACATCATTGTCGTAAATGACGCGCCCGTGGTTGATTATCATTATTCTCTTGCAAAGGCTTTCAATGTCTGAAACATCATGCGATGTGAGGAATATTGTGGTTCCTTCCTCGCGGTTCAGGCGCTTGATTTCTTCCCTGAACTTTCTTTTCGCAATCAAGTCAAGCCCTATTGTCGGCTCGTCCAAGAACAGCACTTCCGGATTGTGCAATAGCGAGGCAATCAGCTCGCACTTCATCCTCTGCCCGAGGCTCAATTTTCTCACTGGCTGGTTGACGAACTCTTTTGCATCCATTCTTTCAATGAGCTCGTCCCTTCTTTTCTCAAACTGCTCTTTTGGAAGCTCGTAAATCTTTCCCATAAGCTCAAAAGAGTCCATTGCAGGCAAGTGCAGCCAAAGCTGGCTTTTCTGCCCGAAGACAGTTCCTATCTTGAATGCAAGCTTTTGCCTTTGCTTCCAAGGATCAAAGCCAGAAACTTTCGCGCTGCCTCCTGAAGGAGTCAAAATTCCAGTGAGCATTTTGATAGTGGTGCTTTTTCCAGCGCCGTTAGGTCCTATGAATGCAAGGATTTCCCCTTTTTTGACATTGAATGATATTCCATCGACCGCGCAAATCTTTTTCTTTTCAGAGCTTACAAGCGCCTTCAAAGCGCCCGCAAGGCCCGGCTTTCTTTCAGAAAAATAGAATTCTTTCGAAAGCCCTTCAATGCTTATCTGCGGCTCTTCCATTTTAGAGTCAGGAAGCGCAAGAATTAAAGCTTTTTGATTTCCTCAAAAAGCCGCTTGAATTGCGTGAAGCCGGCTTTTTTGTTGAAATGGCCCGCGCCTTTCACGAGAATGAATTCAGCGCCCAGCTTTTCAGCAAGCTCCTTTCCCTTCTGCAAGGGGACATAGGGATCATTGTCTGACTGGAATACCACAAATTTTCTGCAATTCTGCCTGATTTTTTCCCAGTCAAACTCCCTTTCCGCAATGGTGCTGTTTATTTCATCCACTTTTGCATTGCCAAGCTTTCCGACAAATCCAGCAACCAAGAATGCTGCCTTGATTTGCTTCGGGCTGTTTTCCAAGAGGTTCAGGATGAAGGCGCAGCCAATGCTGTGCCCTATCAGTGCAGAGTCTTCGTTAAGCTCTTTCTCAAAGTCCTCGAATCTTTTCAGCCAGCTTTCAAGATTCTGGCCTTTTGGAGTTGGAAACTCTGGCACAAAAACCTTGTTGTTTTCCTTCATCAGCTGTGCCTTGAGCCATGGAAACCAGTTTTCTTGCGGATTTCCGAAAGCGCCGTGAATTATGAAAAAATTAGACATAAGCGAAAGTTTCAGTAAAGCAGCTTGTCCATTTCCTTTTGTATGAGGCCGTCAAGCTGCGAGGCAGTCTCAAAGTTGATGTTGCACTTCTGCCTTACATATTCCTTGTCTTCGCCGCGGACAACGCCGTCAATGTATCTTCCTATGGAATTCCATGGAACTCCTTCAAAGCTCATTTTTTCGGCATTCTTGCGCGCGTTGAAGACCACTGTCGCGCGGTTCTGGCCTGTAAGCCCTGCAAGGCTCTTTTCCATTGAAGGCTTCACGACTTCAGCAGGCATTTCATCAGCGGGCTTTTTCGGAGCCTCTGCCTTTTTCAAAAAATTGAACATTCCCATTCTTTCTCACTTTGATATATGTACCAAAAACCAATATTTAAACATTAGCTGCTTTTAAATAAGTGATTTAAACCGATTCTTGTTTGAATTAAGCTGAAGGTTTTGTTTTTGGGAAAAGTTTTTGAGGCTTCAATAAGCGTTGCGGAAGGCGCAAGGCTTTCGCGCGCGCTTGTCATTCCAATGTATCCGATCACTCCGCAAACGCACATTGTGGAAGAGCTTGCGAAAATGATAGACAATGGGGATTATGATGCGGAAATGATTCACGTTGAAAGCGAGCACTCCGCACTCTCTGCATGCATGGGCTCTGTTGCCGCGGGCGCGCGCACTTTCACTGCCACAAGCTCGCAAGGCCTTGCATTGATGTTTGAGATTCTTCCAATAATTTCCGGCAACCGCCTGCCAATGGTGATGGCTTGCGCAAACCGCGCCCTTTCAGCGCCAATAAACATTTGGAACGACCATTCTGACGCTGTCTCATGCAGGGACCAGGGCTGGATTCAGCTTTGGGTTGAAAGCTCCCAAGAGGCATTGGACACGACAATTCAGGCATTCAAGATTTCTGAAGACTTGAAAGTCCAGCTTCCAGTAATGGTGAACCTTGACGGCTTCACTCTCTCGCATGTTTTCGAGCCAGTTGAAGTTCCGGACTCCAAGAAGGTTGACTCTTTCCTTCCTGCATTCAAGCCATTGAATGTCCTGGACACCAAGAACCCGAAGACTTTCGGTCCGATTGCATTCCCCAATGTTTACATGGAATTCCGCAAGGACTTGGATGAGGCAATGTTCGCAAGCGAGGCAGTCATAGAGCAGGCGAACAAGGAGTTTGCAAAAGCTTTCGGCAGGTCTTACGGCGACGGGCTTTTGGAGCTTTACAAAATGGAAGATGCAGAATTTGCAATTATAGGAATGGGCACTTTGTGCGGCACTGCGCGCTCTGTAGTTGACAAAATGCGCAAGCAAGGGAAAAAAGCAGGGTTGATTAGGGTAAGATGCCTCAGGCCTTTCCCGAAAGCGCGCCTGTTAAATGCTTGCAAAAGCCTGAAATCCCTTGCAGTGATTGACAGGCATGTCTCTTACGGCTTTGAAGGCCCATTGTTCACTGACATCCGCTCTGCATTCTACGAAGAGAAAAATTCCCCATTCATTGCAGGCTTCATTGCAGGCTTGGGTGGAAGGGACATTACTGAAAGGCACTTGGAAAAGGCATTGCAGAACGCGATTGAAAAGAAAGACGGAGAATGGCTGTTTTAGTTTTTGGTGATTCTTATGGTAATTAATGGTTTGGAAGAGTTTGAAGGTTTTTTGTCAGGCCATAATGCCTGCGCTGGCTGCGTAGAGGCATTGGCAATAAGGCATGTTGTGAAGGCATGCGGCCCTGAGACAATTGCTGTTTCTGCAACAGGCTGCATGGAAGTCATCAGCACTGGATTTCCGCAGACTGCGTGGAAAATTCCGTGGATTCACTCTGCATTTGAGAATGCGCCTGCAGTCGCTTCAGGCATTGACCGCGCATTAAAGGCACTTGGAAAAAGGGACAAAGTGAACTTGGTTGTTTTCGCAGGCGACGGCTCAACTTTTGACATTGGCTTTCAAGCCTTGAGTGGTGCAATGGAAAGGGGACACAAGTTCTTGTACGTTGTCACGGACAACGAGGCTTACGCAAACACTGGCGTGCAAAGGAGCAGCGCAAGCCCGCCTTTTGCAAATACCACCACAACTCCTGCCGGAAAAAAGGTTTTTGGGAAAATGGAGCCGAAAAAGCCTTTGGACCTGATTTTTGCATCTCATGGAATTCCTTACGTTGCTACTGCGACTCCCGCAAGCCCGCAGGACATTGCGCGCAAAGTAAAAAAGGCGCTTGCTTATAACGCGCCGACTTTCCTGCACATTCTTTCCCCTTGCGTGAAAGGCTGGGGCTATAATGGGCCTTCTGGAATAGAATTGGCAAGGCTTGCAATACAGACACGCGTTTTCCCGGTTTATGAAATAGAGAACGGCGTTTTGACTTTCACGCAAAAGATTGCAAAAGAGAACGCAAAGCCTGTTGAAGAATATCTGAAGCTCCAATCGCGCTTCAAGCATCTCACGCCAGACTTGACAAGGCAAGTGCAGGATTACGTTGACAAGCGCTATTCATTCCTTGAAGGCATTGAAGGCAAGAAAAGCTTTGACGTTTTGTATTAGTTGTTTTGTAGGGGTATTATGCGATTCAAGCGTGACGGAAAAGAGCATTGTAGCATAAAAGAAATTCAATTGAGTGACGGCACAGTTATTGGCGTATTTGAAGGCAATAGGGGCGCAGACCCTGATTGTGATATTTTAATCAAATATCAGGAGAAAGGCAAGCGTTTGAGGACTCCAAAGCACATTCATTGGGTAATTGACTTGTTAATCAAGAAAGAGCATGATAGGAAGCTCACTTTAAAGTTCATGAAATATTTGCGGTCAATGTATGAGGATGTTGAACAATTCCGAAGCAAAGCAGATAGAAAAAAGTGCGTGCTTTGTGAAACTACTAAAGAAAAGCTCAAACCGTTCCAAGCGTTAAACAAATATGGTGAATATAAGGTTGATTTTATTGGTCATCTAATAGAGCTTATGATTAAGATGGAAAAGAATACTCCTCCAGAGAAGCCGGCAAGAGTTTTCAAGGAATTAATGGATGCGATGATTGCAGAGAAAGAGATTTTTGTTGTTGTCAGCAAGGCAACGCAAATTGGCTAAGATTCTCAGTCTGTTGCGACTACTTCTTTAACGAGATTTCCAGCAGCTATCTTGGACTGCCTTGATTGCAAAGGATAGTTGGTTATCAAGAGCTCTTTTATTTTTCCCCTGCCTTCTGCTTTGCAATTTATCATTCTGCTTGCAAGTATTGCAGTGGCTTCAAATTCGCTGTAAAGCTCCTTTATTATTTCGGAGTATGAATTGCTTAGCATTACAAAGCAGCCTTTCCTGCCGAGCTTTTTGAAAGCTTTGAAAAGCCTCACTTGGTCGTTCTCTCCAAATCCTGTTGAAGTGTAGTTTGTGAATTTCGCCGTTTTCGAAACTGGCTGGTATGGCGGGTCAAAATAAACAAAATCATTCTTTCCTGCCTTTTCAACAGCATATTCAAAGTCAACGCATGTTATTTCATCAGTCTGTAGTGCCTTGTTTACTGCAAGAATGTTCTCTTTATCAAGTATTTTCGGGTTGTCGTACTTACCAAAAGGCACATTAAACTTGTTCTGCAGGTTAACTCTGTAAAGTCCATTGAATGCTGTTTTGTTCAGGTAAATGAACCTTGCTGCACGCTCAACCTTGTTTGCAGTCTCTTTTGCCCTGATTTTATAGAATGTTTCTTCGTCATTCCTGTATTTTCCCGAGCCAAGTTCTTCAATTAGCTCTGAAGGAGATTCTTTGACTGCCCTGTAAGCATTGGTGAGCTCTTCATTAACATCGTTTAAATAAGATTTTTTTATCTTCTTGAGTGCGTGGAGCTTGAAGAAAAGCGCGCCACCGCCCAGAAATGGCTCAAAGTAATTTTCAAATTTTTCCGGAGCGAACTCTACAAGTTTTTCTAAGAGTTGGCTTTTGCCGCCTGCCCATTTCACGAAAGGCCTTGCTTCAATCATTTAAGTCATTAGATTATTGGTTTAACTTGTTTATAAACAATGGCAAGCAAGAATTCCGCTCGTCATTTCTTTTCTTTCTGGCTTGCAGGGTTTTGCGCCTTGTTCTTCGGCTTTCCCTTGACAATCCTGTCAATTGCTTCCAGTGTTTTTTCAACTGTTTCCTCGATTTTGGAGTCCAATTCGCTTATTTCCTTTCCGAGGAATTTTGGAATCCTTTTCAGGCCTTCAACAGGCTTTCTTGCAGTCTTGAATGCTGTTGTGAACAGTTCTATCGCAAATCCTTGGAGCGGGTTTGTCGTGGCAATGATGTAGACTAGCTCATTGTCCTTGACTTCCTCAACTGGCCTGACTTCTGCAAACCTGTCGAGGAAAAAGAAGTAAACTACAAATCTTGCCGCGAGCGAGGCAGTGAAAATTGCCAGCAGAATGCTGACCCCGTTTATTGTTTCAGGCAAAAGCAATGCCATTGCCCCTCCAATTGCTGCCCCAATGAAGATTCCAGTCCCGTTGAAGATGTTGAAGTATGCAGCGCAGCGCGTCCTTTTTTCAGGAGTTGTCGTGTCAAAAATGAAGTTTCCTGAAGCGAGGTTGTGGCCTGCCCAGAAAAAGCCTGAAATGAAGAATTCGCAAAGTATTATTGCCAAAGGGTCCTTGAACACAATCCAGTAGAATGGAATCAGGCAGACCATGAGGCCGCAGAGCTTCATTATCTTGCGGTTTCCGAACCTGTCTGTTATTTTGCCCCAGTATTTCATCATCAAAAGGCTTGAAATCATTGGCGCAATTGTGACAAGTGTGAATGTGAGATAATCGTAGCCGAGATTGCGCAGCATGTAGACTGTGAAGAAAGGCGAGCAAATGTTGACTGCAATGCTCAATGCGCTAGAGTAGAGCACGAAGTTGCCGAAGTTGTTCGAGCGCATTTTGGAAACAAACTGCGTGAAAGAGAACTGGACTGCCGGCTTTGGGATGAATGGCGGGTCGAACATTTTGTCAAGATAGTAGCGCGAGATTATCCTGAACCAGAAGCTTGCAAAAAAGAGCGCGGAAAACGCCAAAAGAGCCATTTCTTTCGGGTATAGGTCAAGCCAGTATCCTGCAAGCAGTGTTGCGGCAAGCGCGACTGTTCCTGCAAGCGCGTTCCTTTTCCCAAAATATGCTCCCCTGTGCTCTGTTGGGACAAGGTCTCCCATTTGGCTTTGCCATATTGGGCCGACTATTGCGCCAAAGAGATGGAACAGCGAGTAGAATATCACCAGAATCCAGACTGCAGACTCTCCGATGAAAAAGAAAGGAATGAGCAGCATTGGAATCCATGTCAGTGCCTGAAACAGCACGAAAACGCTGACCAGCCTGCCTCTTTTCTTGAATTTTTCAAGCAGGGCTGAAGAGAAAAGCTGGCTCCAAGCTGCCAAAAGCTGTGGAATTGAGGAAAGCATTGAGATCTGGAAGTTTGTTGCCTTGAGCGCGACTGCAAAGGCGTTGATGAAGTTCATTCCAGCGCCCTGCATTACGCTGTAAGTCATTGCATCCTTGACTGAAGAGTCAAGGCTTTTCCTCGCGTGCTCTGCCTTGGCGCCTTGGATTTCTGCAATCTTCTGCTTTTCCGCATTGTCCATAAAGAACCATTTTTTTGCTGTTTTTTATAAGAATTGTTTAGTTATTTATAACACTATATTTTGGAAAATATTGCGGCGTGCGGTAATTACGAAAAAATTTGCCAGATACATAACTAAAATTTCCTTCAATTAAGCTACATAAAACCCTGTATTGTGCTACATAAGCATATCTTTCCCAAACCTTTTTACCTCCTTTACGTTAGAACTCCAAACTATTTTCGTTAATCGTAGAGTAAGCTTTTTAAATACCGGCAACAGAAGTGTATAGAATTTCATTTTTATGAAATGGGGTGGTTTTTAGAATGAAATCTATTTTAGAAAGCGCAGTCACTAAAGGTGCTGCAGCAAAGTCACGCGAAGACGATTCAAGGATTGAAGAGTTTGGTGCTCCAAAAATCATGGTCATCGGATGCGGAGGCGCAGGCTGCAACACTGTAAACAGGCTCGCAAATATGGGAATTAGCGGCGCTCAATTGATCGGAATAAACACAGACAAGCAGCACTTGGCATTGATCAACGACGAAATCACAAAGATTTTGATCGGAAAGTCAGTGACTAGAGGGCTCGGAGCAGGAGGATATCCTGAAATCGGGGCAAAAGCTGCAGAAGTCTCAAAGCAGGCCTTGGAAGAGGCCTTAAGCGGCGTTGACATGCTGTTCATCAGCGCTGGAATGGGTGGAGGAACAGGAACAGGCTCTGCACCAGTAGTTGCAGGCATTGCCAAAGAGCAAGGCGCGATAGTAATTGGAATAGTCACATACCCTTTTGCACTTGAAAAAGCAAGGCTCATCAAGGCAGAGGAAGGCCTGGAAAAGCTCTTGGGCTGCACTGACACTGTCATTGTGATTGACAACAACCGCTTGGTTGAATTGGTTCCAAACCTGCCAATCTCTGACGCATTCAAAGTTGCAGACGAAGTAATTGCAAGAACTGTCAGGGGAATTACAGAAACAATCACTCAGCCTTCCTTGATTAACTTGGACTTTGCTGATGTGCGCTCAATAATGGGAAACCAAGGCTTGAGCATGATTGCAGTCGGCGAATCAAAGTCTGTCAACAAGGTTGACGAAGTAGTTGAAGACACCTTGAAGAACGCATTGCTGGACGTTGACATTGCAGGAGCTTCAGGCGCCTTGATCCACATTACAGGCGGCCCAGAATTGACCTTGGGAGAAGCCAACGCTGTTGGTGAAATGCTGACAGAAAACATTGACCCTAAGGCAACAGTCATTTGGGGAGCTAGAGTAGATCCAACTTTCGAGAACAAGATTGAAGTAATAGCAATCTTCACTGGCGTCAGGAGCCCTTTCATCAAAAGCGCTTCCTCAAGACAGCCACAAGCCTCAAAGTACGGATACGCAAGCAAGGACAAGGACTTCGGAATAGACTACATCAAGTAAGTTTCACAGTCCAACTTTGAAGGGAGGAGCAATTCTCCCTTCAATTTCTATTTTTTTGAAAAATTCTCTCCAAAACTAATATTAACTCTTCCAGCCTGTTTTATGAGTGGTTTCAAGTGTTCGGAATTGAATTCTCGCAGCCAGTGCTTTTCCTGCTGATTTTCATTTTCAACGTCATTCCAGCATTCATGCCTCCCACTTGGGCTGTGCTTGCTTATTTTCAAATCACGCAAGGCGGGAACATTCTCTTTCTTGCAGTGGTGGGCGCGTTTTTCTCCACCATTGGAAGGTTTGTGCTTGCAAAATGGTCTGGCCCCGTCTTTTCCAAGTTCTTGAACTGGGGGCACATGAAGCACAATGTTGAATTTGCGCACGAGGCACTTTCAAAAAAGCCTTTCGCTGCCTTCATTTTCACTTTCCTCTATTCCCTAAGCCCTTTCCCGAGCAATGCAGTCTTCATTATTGCCGGAACAGCAAAGCTGAAGCTTGTTTCAATAATTTTGGGTTTTTTCATCGGGAGAGTAATAAGCTATGCAGCCTTGATGTATCTCTCGGTTTTCACTATTGGCGCAATAGATTCCGCAATCTCTTTCGACAATGTCTCAAACTGGGTCATTGACATTTTAGGAATTGCGCTCACTGTGATGTTTTTCCTGATTGACTGGAAAAAGACCTTGATGGGAATTCACGGGTTTTTCAAGCGGAAGAAATGAGCCTTAATGTTTTGCCTTTTCTGAAAGGATTCGCAAAAGGCTTGCCTTGAACTTTTCAAAGTCTTTTTCGCGGATTTTCCCGCCTGCTGCCGGAGCATGGCCTCCTGAGCTTGAGTCCTTGAAACCTTTCAATGCCTTTTCCAGCAGCCAGTTGACTGCTATTTTCCTGTCCTGCCTTCTTGCGGAAATTGTGATGAATCCGTTGCTTTTCTGGAGGATTATTATGGTCCAGTCCGGGATTTTAATGCTGGTTATTGTCGCTACAGTGTTTTTTGAAGAGTGCTTTTCCCGCAGGAAGTAAAGCAAAAGCCTTGCTTCAGGGTATTTTTCAGAATTTTTCCTGAAACCCTCAAGCTCTTTTTCAAGAATTTTCTGGTACTTGTCATTGATTGGGTAGAATTTCTTCAGGCAGCCTTTTGGCTTTTTTGCGTTGGTCAATTCTTCAAGGCAGCCGTAAAGCCTTTCAGGCTCCAGCACTTTCATTGAAGTCAGAGTGTGGCTCATTTGCATTAATTCCTTCTCCGAGAGCCCTGCATTTTTCAATGCCCTTGAGTAAAATGATTTCCACGCCTTTGTCCCCATGTCCCCGTAAAGCCCTAAAGCAGCAAGCCATTCGCTTCCTTTCAAGTCCGTCACTCGTGAGAAAAGGTCAAAGCACATTTTTGCGGCACAGTATCTCACTGGCTCTTTTTTTGAAAAGAACTGCGGCTTTACAAGCAATCCTCCTTTTGGAAGCTTTCCGTAAATTGGATGGTGGTCTATGCAGGTGATTTTCGCGAACTTTGAGATTTTTCCCGCAAGCCCGACTTTTCCCTTCTGCTCTAAAGAAATGTCAGCGCAAATGAATTTTGTTATTTTCTTTCCTTTGAACTTTGCGAATGTCTTGCCGTTCAATGGGTCGTTATGGCTTCCTGAAATCACAATTGCTTCAGGCATTTTTCCAGTGAGCTTCAGGACTGCCCTTGAGATTATTGCTCCGGAAGTTATTCCGTCAGTGTCATAGTCTGTGAGCACTCCAACCCTGTCTTCAGGCGAAAGCGCTTTTGCGAACTTGTCGAATTCTTGAAGAATTTTTGAAGGCATTTAAGTTTGGAAAGACCGACACTTTTTTTAACTAATTGAATTCCAATTTCTAGTGGATAAAATGCCTGCGAGGGAAATAAGCATTGAGAACGCAAAGCGCGACAAGCTGTTCTATTTTGTCGCAAACGCCGTTGTCTTCAGGGACTCTGACAGGCGCTGCCTTTTGCTGAAGAGGAGCGATAGCGAGAAAGTCCATCCTGGCAAATATGGAACTCCTGGCGGAAAGCTCGAGTGGAAGGACCTTGACTTGAGAAACCCTTCAAGGATGAATGGTGACGTGATTGATTTCGAGAATGCATTGGAGGCTTTGCTCAAAAGGGAAATTCTTGAAGAGGCAGGCATTGAGGTCTTTGAAAAAATTGAATACATCAACAGCGTTGCCTTTGTCAGGCCTGACGGAATTCCAGTAATGCTCGTAAAGTTTGCCGCAAGATTCAAGTCTGGCGAAGTCGTTCCGGAGAAAGGCGCATTTTCAGGCTTCAAGTGGGCCAATGAGGAAGAGGCAGGGGCATTGGACTGCATTGACGGAATTCCTGAAGAGATTGCAAAGGCCACGGAAGTTTTCTCCAGAAAGCTTTAGCCGCGAAAACACCAAAAGGGTTAAAATAACAAAACCCCTAATTTTCAAGAGCGCAAGATGGGCGGGTGTTTTGAATGAAGTTGGCTGAAATCCACAAGTTTTTCATTGAAGAGGGCAAAAAGGCAGACCCAAGGGGCATTGATGCTGTTGAGAAGCTCTTGAAAAAAAGGGCAGAGGCATTCAAGGAATTGAAGGAAGACGAGAAGGAAGATTTTGACAAGGAAGCATTGTGGAATCCGTTCGCTGACTGCAGGGTTTACAATGGAACAGGGAATGAGGAAGTCTCTTCAATAATGGTGGGAATCGACATTGAAGGCCAGGAGCTGCTTTTGGCGAACGAGCTGAAAAAGCAGGGCAAAAAGATTGACATGGTTCTTGCGCATCATCCTGAAGGCAAGGGGCTTGCAGGATTGTATGCTGTAATGGGGATGCAGGCAGACATTCTCAACAAGTACGGAGTTCCGATAAATGTGGCTGAAGGCCTTATGAACGAGAGGATTGGGGATGTTGAGAAAGGCCTTTCCCCGATAAACCACATGCGCGCTGTTGACACTGCAAGGCTTTTGGGAATTCCATTCATGAACACGCACACGACTTCAGACAATCACGTGGAAAAATTCCTCCTCGAGCTTGTTGAAGAGAAAAAGCCCGAGACTCTTTTGGACTTGCTGAAGCTTTTGAAGGCAATTCCTGAATACAAGGATGCAATGAAGCATGACGCCGGACCGAAAATCTTTGTCGGCTCTCCTGCAAACCGCTGCGGAAGGATAATAGTTGACATGACTGGCGGGACTGAAGGCCATGAAAAAAATTATGAGGCTTTGGGAAAGGCCGGAGTCGGGACAATCCTTGCAATGCATGTCGGGAAGGAAATGCGCAAGATTGCTGAAGAGAACAAGGTCAACATTGTCGTTGCAGGACACATGGCCTCTGACGCGTTGGGCTTGAACATTCTTTTCGACAAGCTTGAAAAAAAGCAAAAGTTCGAGTTCATTGAATGCTCTGGCTTTGTGAGAGTAAGGAGAGGCAAATGAATCCTTCAGAGCTAAAGGCCAGGGTTGAGGATTTTTTTGAAGCGTCAGGCGCAGACTCGCTTTTGCTGCGCAATTTTCCCCACTTTCAGGACTCCAATTTCCAATACCTTGCAGGATTCCAGAAGCCGGACTTTTTTGCAGCATTCAGGAAAGGCAAAAAGCCATTGATTTTTTCAAGCATTCTCGAATCAGGCAATGTTCCTGCAAATGATTTTTTCCAGACAGCATCCTTTTCCACTTCCAAGGAGCTTGTCTCGCTATTGCGCAAAAGCCTCGGCAGGAAAGTAGCCTTGAACTTTGAGGCCTATCCTGTGAAAAACTTCCAGTCGTTGCAAAAGCTCCTCAAGGGAAGAAAGTTCATTGACGCTTCCGAGGCATTGGGAAAGCTGCGTTCCTTGAAGTCAGAGCAGGAAATCTCAAAGATCAGGGAAGCTTGCAAGCTTTCTGAAATGGCGTGCGATTATTTCGAGAATTTCTTCAAGCCCGGAATCACGGAGTTTGAAGTTTCTGAAAAATTGAAGTCTTTTTTCAAGAGAATGGACTGCGAGCTTTCCTTCGAGCCAATAGTCGCTTTTGGCAAGAACTCCTGCATTCCCCACCATGAATGCTCAAAAACAAGGATTGACGGAAACGGGGCATTGCTTTTGGACTTGGGCGCCAAATTCCAGGGCTACTGCGCTGACATTTCGCGCACTTATTTTGTGGGAAAGCCTTCGCTTGATGTCCAGGAAAGCTATCATGCAATTTTTGAGGCAAAAAAGCTTGCAGAATCGCTCATCGCGCCAAAGGCAAAGGCATCAAAGGCTGCAAAGGCTGTTGATGATTTTCTGCAAAAGCGGCTTCACTCAAAACTGCCGCACTCTTTGGGCCATGGCATTGGGCTTCAGGAGCATGACTTTCCTTCAGGCCTGAACTCTTTCGCAAAATGGAATTTCGAGCCTTCGCAATGCCTTGCAATAGAGCCTGCATTTTATGGAAAAGACTACGGAATTCGCTTAGAGGACGACTGCGTTGTAACAGCGCAGGGCGCGAAAATGCTTTCAGCAGCGCCGAGAGAGCTTATAGTGGTCAAGTGATTTTTTTCAGCATTTTTTCCAAATCTCCATCGGAAGTCCAGCGGGCTTTTGGTTTATAACTGCTTTTTTCCACAATTCCACAATGCCTGAAAGCTTTATGGACTTTTTCCCTTACTCAGAGCTCAAGCCAGGCCAGCGCGAGGTCTTGGAGTTCACAAATCACGTTGTCTCAAACAGCCAGCTTGGCCTGATAGAGGCATACTGCGGCTTTGGAAAGACAATCTCGACTTTTGCGCCTGCTTTGGCGCAAGGCAGGAAAATAATCCTTCTTACTCCGACCTATTCCGCAAGGAATTCCGCAGTCGCTGAAGTATTGCGCATTAACAAGCTCAAGGGAAAAAAGCTCAAGGTCGCGGACTTGCGCGGAAAGAACATGATGTGCTCGCGCTTTTCAAAGGAAAAGTTCTCGCACGAGTCCTGCACTAGCGCAAAGGCTGATGACAACTGCTCTTACTTCAGGAATTCTTTTGCAAAGGGAAAGACTCTCTCAAAAAAGGCGCAGGCGCTGAAGCAGGAGGCAAACAAGAGAGTTTGCGAAATTCCGGAATTCTTCTTTGCAAACAAGTCAATTGACTCTGAGCCCTTGCTTTTTGAAAAATTGCAGAAAGTATGCAAAAAGAGGAGGATTTGCTTTTACGAGCTTTCAAAAGCCCTTGCTTCAGACGCTGATGTCGTCATCTTGGACTATTTCTGGGTCTTTACTGGAATTTACTCAATACTTTCAAAGCTCTTGAACACTGAAGAGTTCGTGCTCTTGGTTGACGAGGCAGACCTTTTGGCTGACAGGATTTACAACAGCTACCACAACCAGCTGGGCCTTCAGGCATTGCAAAGGCTCCAAGGGCAGTCAGTCCATGCATTAAAGCAGGGAATTGTTGCGGAAAGCGACATTCTGTTTTTGGAAGAGTTCAGGCGTCATTCTGAAGCTTTGCTGCTGAACACGCCTTCAGAAAAGCCGCTCTCGCCTTCAAGCGTGATTGATTTCTACACGCAATCATTCAGGCAGCAGGCATTGAAGCAAGGCCTGAAAGGAGAAATTTCCTTTGACAGGATTGTGAAAAACATTGAGGAAATAATCGAGGCACTGCGCGGCTTTGCAGAGTCTGAAAAATCAACTGCAAGGCCTGACCTTTTCCTGCGCCAGCTTGAATCCATAAAAGAGTCCGAAGGCTTCCTGACTTTCATTCCTCACTCCAAGGACAGGATTCTGGTGAAGCCTTTTGAAATAAACAGCATAAGGCTCTCGAACGGAATGACAATAAGGCAGACATTGCTCGAATTCCAGAGCGCTCTGCTTTTTTCAGCCACAATTGGGGAGCCTGCGCTTTTCCTGAAAGAGTTCGGGCTAGAGAAAAGCGAGGTCAATATTTTCAGGACTCTTGAAATGCCGCATGACAGCCTGTTGTTCGTGCTTGACACAGAGCTAAGCTCGCTTTATTCGGAGCGCGCTGAAAGCTTTCCAAAATACATTGAAAAAATCCGCGCCCTGATGGCAATTGACAAGTCCTTGCTTGTGAGCTTCTGCAACCAAGGAGAGCTTGAAAAGGCGCTTGCAGCAATTCCAGAGCTTCAGGATGCTTCTGCCCTGCCCACTTTAGACCCAGAGCAGTCCTATGCATTGAACATCCGCACAAAGAGCGCTCGTTCAACAAACAAGGCAAGGCATTTGCGCAACTGCATGATTGTAGGCCTTCCATTGCCTGACTATTCTGACTTTTACCTTAAGGAGCGCAGGAAATACCTTGAGGCAAAGTACGGAAAGTTTGAGGCCGGAAAGATAATAAACCGCAAGGCAGTCGACAATGCAGTCCAGTTCATTGGCCGGATTACGCGCGACCTCAAGAGCCCGAGGGCAGTGATTCTCGCGGACTCGCGCTATTACTCCGACTATTTCCTCAAAAAATTCTACTACAATTCCCTCCCGCAGTATTACCGCAAGTTCATGAAATTCTCCAACTTCAACCCCGACCTGGAAAGGATACTGAAAGAGTTCTGGAAGAAGGAATAGCTCGGTTTTTAATTGCCTTCCAGCCAATCTGGTTCTATGGAGCTTGAAAGCGCTAGAAAAATCATTGAAGAATCCTTCAGGAACAAAATGCTTTGCATTGTTGTTGGAAACTGCAGGGCAGAATACTGGGGAAGGGCTGCATCAAAGCTTGCCGAAGGCGACAGGATGCTCCTGATTAAGGGCGACGGCTCTTTCGCAATCCACCAGAACAAGCTCTTGAGGCCTGTCAATTACATGATGGGCTCTTCAATGAACGCGACTCTTGCCGACGGAAAGCTTTTGGTGCTTGCGGAAAAGCAAAAGCCCAAGGAATCGCTGAAAGTGCTCTTCAATTCTGTTGAATTTTGCCAGAGCTTTCAAATGCAGGATGTTCCTGACTTGAGATTGTTCGGGAGCGAGAAACAGCTTCAGGAAATTTTGGGCGAAGACTTGTCGTTCATCGAGGAAGGCCTCACGCCCTTGAAAAGAGAGGCGCATTTTGAGCAGGGCTTTGCAGACATCATAGCGCAGGACAGGAATGGAAAAATATGCCTTATTGAAGTGAAGCGCCGCAAGGCATCATTGGATGCTGTCTCGCAATTGCACCGCTACCAGCACAAGATGCAGAATCTGAAAAATCAGGAAGTGCGCGCAATGCTTCTGGCGCCTGAAATCACTGATAACGCAAAGCTCTTGGCTGACAATTACGGCATTGAATTCTACAGGCTGGATTTTGAGATTTCAAACCCTTCCGCGAAGATTCGCGGCGTGGAAAAAAAGCAGACCACGCTTGTCTGATCTCTAACTTCACTTTTTCCTTTGCCTTCGCATTTGCTCTTTCCGCTTTAACAGCGCCTCCAATGAAAAGCTTGCTGTGTTTCCCTGCGAGTCTGTTATCTCCTTGACAAGCCTGCCTTGCCTGACTTCAAAAGAAGTCCTGTGCTTTGCTTTGCCCGCAGGCCTTTTTGGGGGGAGTTTTGGGGCAGGCATTTCAAATCATCCTGCAGTCAGCTGCCTGACTTTTTTCAGGATTTCCTTTGCTGTGAAAGGCTTTGGAATGTAATGTTCCTGCAGCTCTTTCTCGTATTTCTTGTGCCCGAGGACTTTCATGCTTTCCTTGTTGCTGAAGAGAACAGCCCTTATTTTCGCGAGCTTTTTGTCCTTGTGCATTTCATAGATTGCCCGCCAGCCTGACATTACAGGCATTGCGGCGTCAAAAATAATCAGCTTCGGCCTTATTCCAGAGCGCAGCATCTGAAGGCATTCCATTCCATTGCCTGCCTCCAAAACCTTGAAGCCGCCTTTTTCCAATGATTCCCTGACCTTGTCCTTCAAGGACTGGTCGTCATCGACAAGCATCACTGTCTTTTTCATAATGTCTTGAAGGATTACAGTTTCCCAGTTTTAAAGCTTTTTGCAGATTGGCCTGTTTTTCCAGAAACTATTTTATTGCCCGAATGGCTAATAGCTGGATGAAACCGCCAAAAAGCAGGGTTTTGGCCCCAAAAATAGTCAGCTATCACACTTATTCCAAGCGGGGCTATGTATGCGATGGGACAAGGGCTTTTGTTCCTGCAGGCACAAGGCTGTCCAAAGGATTGTCAAAAGAGCAAAAATGGGCTGCTTTGAGAAAGCTGGCGCATAATTCGGATTATTTCACAAAGCCCCTTTCAGCGCGCAACAAGCAAATCAGGGCAGTCCTCGAAAAATATGGCGTTAGAGTGGAAAAAGTGGTCCAAGAGCTTGGGAATGGCAGGGCTCTTTTCGCAAGAGGCGACACGCTTTCGCTTGCTTCAAGGAAAGGGCTTGCAGTATTCAGGAAAGACCCTAAAAAATGCGCCACTAATTTGTGCGATGCTTTTGCAAAGCTTTTTTTGCTTGAAGTGACCCATGACCATCCTCACTTGGGGAATTTTGCAATGTCCCCTGACGGGCAGATTACAGTGCTTGACCTCGGGCGTGCAAGAATGGGCAAGCCTGAAGAAATCCGCGGGCCGGAATTCAGGATGCATGAAAGAACCAGATACAGGATGGCGAGGGACTTGCATTCATTCCTTGACAGCTTGGCTGCCTATTACACGCGTGCAGTAATGCGAAAGCGCCCCAATCGCGCGGAATTTGAGAGTTTTAGGGCAATGCTTTCAGAAAGAGTCGGCGAAAGAGTCGCATTCTGGGAAGGAAAAATCAAGGAAAAAATATTGAAAGGCTGATTTTATTCTGGCCTGAAGTTTGTGAATGCGTCAATTTCTTCGCAATATTGCCGATAATTGCTTTCTCCTAATATTCTGTGTAATCTTCCCCTGTTCAGTGACAAGGCCATTTTCAGGAATCTATCCGGAATATTAACTGCTTTAGGGGCTGTGCTGTCTTTCTTCGAGGCCTTGTCCATTTCAAGAAGATTAAACTGGTTTTCTGCCAGCTCTACCCTGACTTTTTTTATTTCAATAGAGTCCTTTTCTTTAAGTCCTTTAGCCTTCAATTCCAAATCCAGTTCGGCCCACATTTCATCAATCATTCTCAGCGCGCTTTTGATAGGGACGCCTTCACCTTTCCTGGCGCGAAGAATGGCAGTTGTGATTCTCAGCCTGTTTCTTTCGGACAATTCAGCAGCCCTTTTTTTTGCTTCTGGAATAGGAAGTCTTTTCAGCAGCCAATTCGTTGTTTTCAGTGCTGTGAATTGCGGCCTGCTCTTTTTCGAAGAGTACTTTTCATGCGCTTTAGAAATAAAATTTGTTATTGTCTTTTTAGGAAGAGTTCCTTTTGGCATTAATATATTACTAGTTGGCAGTATTTAATAGTTTAGATTTTGCATTTAAAATGCGGGAATGTTGATTCAGTCCTTTCCGAACTTTTCCGCAAACCTTTTTCCAGCATACTCTGCCTTTTTGCCAAGCTCTTCCTCAATGCGCAAGAGCTGGTTGTATTTTGCAGTCCTTTCAGACCTGCAAGGCGCTCCAGACTTTAATTGTCCAGCGCCAGTTCCCACTGCAAAGTCCGCAATGAAGGCATCCTCGCTGTCCCCTGACCTGTGGCTTACTACTGCATTGAATCCTGCCTCTTGGCTCATTTTCACTGCCTTCAAGGTTTCGCTCACTGTCCCAATCTGGTTGAGCTTTATCAAGGTTGCATTGCACGCGTTAAGCTTTATTGCACGCTGAATCCTGTCTGTATTGGTCACCAGCAAATCGTCGCCTATTATCTGGCATTTCTTGCCCCTGCTTTTTGTCAAGGCGCAAAAGCCCTGCCAGTCATCCTCTGCGAGAGGGTCTTCAATGCTTGCAATATTGTATCTTTCAATCAAGTCTTCAAGCAGTTCAACAAATTTCATGTTGCTGTATTCCTTTCCTTCAAAAAAGTATTTTTCGTCCTTGAAAAACCCTGAAGAGGCGCAGTCCATTGCCAGCTTCACGTGCTTTTCATAGCCTGCTTCTTTCAGCGCAAGCTGTATCAGCCTCAATGCATCCTCTGCCTTTGCAATGTTCGGCGCAAACCCGCCTTCATCGCCGACATTTGTCGCTGCCTTTCCAAACTTGTCCTTTATGATGCTCTTCAAAGTGTGGTAGACTTCGACATTCATCTGCACTGCCTCTGAAAAGCTTGAGGCCCCAATAGGCATTATTATGAATTCTTGAATATTCAAAGAATTTCCCGCATGCGCTCCGCCATTAATGACATTCATCAGCGGGATTGGAAGCAAAAATTCCTTGTTTTCTGAAAGCTTTCCGACATGCTCGAAGGCCTGAATTCCAGCGCTTTGGGCAGAAGCCTTGCAGCATGCAATGCTCACGGCCATTATTGCATTGGCGCCAAGCCTTGACTTGTTTGTGGTATTGTCCAATTCTATAAGAGTCCTGTCAATCAGGTCCTGCCTTGTTGCATCCATTCCCTTGAGCTTTGGCGCAATCAGCTCGTTCACGTTCATCACTGCCTTTTTCACGCCCTTTCCAAGGAATGCCTTTCCGCCATCCCTTAACTCCACTGCCTCGTGAACTCCAGTCGAAGCGCCTGAAGGCGCTATTGCAATGCCTGTCGCGCTTTGGGTTTCAACCTCTGCTTCCACTGTGGGGTTTCCCCTGCTGTCAAGCACCATTCTAGCCTTTACATTCACGATTTTGCCCATAAAACATCAATTCTCCAAATTTAGCGTGTATTTATTGAAAGCCAACAATGCTTTAAAACCTTGCCGGATTTTGCAGGCATTGTGCCGCAAAACAGTCATGCCTTTGCAATCTTTGAAAGCGCGCCCATTTTAGTGCCCTCAAAGAGCTTTTCCTTCATCTTGTTGATTACAAACTTGTCAAGCATTGCGTAATCAGGCTTCGGCAACTCTGCCTTGAGAAGCCTTTCAATGTCAGCCCAGTTTCTTTCAATGTAATTGATTCCCTTGATTTCGTCAGGCTTTCTCTCGCCAAGGCTTGAATGCGCGCTCCTTATCAGCGCAAAGTCTATTTTTGAAAACCTCATTGTGTAATAGCCTTCAGTCCACAAGTCATGGCCGACAAGGACCATTTCTTCCTTGCTGTAATTGTACTGCGCCTCAATCTCTTCAATTATCACTTGCTTGAAGTACTCGTCCTTGAACTCCGGATTTTCGGAAATTTTCTTTTCGTAAAGCTGGCGGTCAATATCTTCCCTGCCTGAAAGATATTTCTGGTTGACATAATAGACTCTCCCTTCGGGAAAATACTCGCCGAGCTTGAACTGCTCAAGCCTCTTAAATGCCTCGTTCGCAGAATAGCCTGTAATTGCAAAAAACCTGAATTTTGGAAACTTTTCCTCCAATCCCTTGAGCTTTTTAAGGATTGAAAAAACATTCTTCATTTTCACGTTCTTGTCGAGCTTTCCCGGAATGAGCACGTCCTCCAATCCAAAAATAAGGCACTTTTTCGCAAGCTGCGCCCCGCTTTTGATTCCCGCCATTCTAAAAAAATGCTGTTTAATCAATAAAAAACAGACTGTTCCCGAAGCCCAAAAGGCAAGGCTTTTAATACAATAAATTGTCTTTAGAACATGGCTGCGAAAAAAACAACTGGCTTTGAGCTTTTCTCAAAAAGCGCCAATGGAATTTTAACGGCAAGGATTTTCACGCTTTCAAGGCAAAATCCGAAAAACCTCGCTGTTTCCGAAAACATTCTCGAAATCTCACGCGGCAAGGCAAAATTTCTGTCAAACCACAAGGACCAAGCGCTCTCAAACGCAGTTGACCGCAATTCAGCATGTCTCAAAGACCCGGAGCTTTTTGTGATAAAGGTCGTTGAAGAATACTCTGACACTGTTCTGGACTACTTGGGCGAGTCAGAAGAAGGCTTCAGCCTCATTGAAGACAGCATTCTCAAAGGAAGGACAAAAAAAGTGATGGAAAGGATTTTTGTCCTGAAAAAAGACATGCTTCGCATAAGGCAGGCAAACAGGAAGCTCTTGAGGCTTGCGAGCTTCATTTCCCGCGAAAGCAAGAAAAACTACCAGGAATCAGTCTCCCTTTACGAAAAACTATTGCACATTGACGACCTGGTCGGCAATTACAACGACCTTTTGTCAAACCTCATTGACGCGCACTTGACAGTCATTTCAAACAAGCTCAACCAAGTCATGAAAGTCCTCACTGTGATAGCGACAATCGCAATGCCATTGACTGCGGTCTCGAGCATTTACGGAATGAACATTGAACTGCCATTCCAGCATTCCGCAAACTCTTTCACAATAGTGCTTGGAATAATGGCGGCCTTCACTCTTGCAATGCTCTTGATTTTCTGGAAGCTTGGATGGTTCGGAGAAAAAGCGTGACTATTCTTTCTTTTTCAAAAAGCCAAGCTTCAGCCCAAAAATGCTGAGTGTAGCCTGTGTCCTGCCTTTTTCCAGCAGTTCCTTGCCTTTTTGTTTGTTTTTGCTTTTCATAAAACATCAAGCCAATTTTTCTAGAACAAGCCCTGCGCTGACTAAAATCAGGAATCCGACAACAGCGGAAGCAAAATTCGACCAGAACAAGTGCCCTTGAAAAATCCAGACATCGAAAATAGTGTCAAAAATTCCCCAAAGCCCCTTCCAGACCAGTATGATTGCCGCCGCAACAATTATCGTGAAGGCGACCTTGTTCCTTTTCTTGAGTTCGCTGAACGCGTCAAAAATCGCATTGTGTTTTTTTCTTGTTTTTGCCATGCTAAAAATAAGCTGAATTAGAATAAAAACTTTGCCATGCATTTTATTCAACAGCAAAGGGGCTGTAGTCTAGCCTGGTTAGGACCTACGCTTTGGGCGCCAAGCCTTTTCTCTTTTTTCAAAGAGAAAAGTCTACGGGCTTGCCAAAAGAGAAAAACGACGCATTAGCTGCGTTAATGCATCTTCACGGCAAACGGCTGAAAGAGCGTAAAACTACGGTTCAAATCCGTGCAGCCCCATTTGCCCTTCCGTGGGCAGCGCCGGAGTATGTGCACTATCTGAAGATAGTGCAGTAATACTGAACGTCTAATAATTTCGGAGTTTGCTGATTTTTTGCAAAACTTTCCTGAAAGAATTCCTGTCAGTGCCGTCAACCACTAAGTCTGCAAGCTTTTCCTGCGGCTCCACAAAAAGCCAGTGCCCCTTGAGCACTTGCTCATTCCATTGCTTTTTCACATTTTCTTCAGGAATTTTCCTTTCATTGACATCCCTGAAAAGCCTTCTCCTGAATCTCTCGCTCTCAGGGACTTTCACAAAAACCTTCAAGTCAAAAAGCCTGTTGACTTCAGGGTTTGCAAAAGCGAGGAATCCTTCAAAGACAATCACCTGCCTTGCCCCGAATTCCTTGAATCCATTCCTTCCCTTCAAGTGCCCGAACTTTGGGACAGTGCAGCCTTTTCCCGCCTTGAGGCTTTCCAATGCTTCGCGGATCATTTCCCATTCAAAATTTTCAGGCAAGTCAAAGTTCCTTAATCCGCTTGAGTCCTTCGGTATTTCAGAATATTCCTTGAAAAACCAGTCCTGGCATACCACTGCGGCATCTTTCCCAATTCTCCTGCAGACTTCTTCTGCAATGAATGTTTTTCCTGAAGCGCTTCCTCCCGTAATTCCCACAATCAGTGCCATGCTTTCACAAATCAAATTCGCAGTTCGTGCTTAAAAGCATTCGTGCATTCTGGCTCAGATTGATGAAAGCTCTTCCCAATAGCTTTCAATCTCAATGCTGTCAGGCTGTGTCCTTGAAACTGCTGAAATCTTTTCAATCTCGCGCACTACTCTCTCAAACTCTCTTTTGTCAGTGCCGTCAAGCACAATGTTTGCATTCTTCTCCTGGGGCTGCACAAAACGCCTGTGGGCCTTCAGCACATGCCTGAAAAATCTCAGTTCAACCTCTTCCTTGCTTATTGCCCTTGCATTGCAGTCCCTTTCCATCCTTCTTTCAAGCCTTGTCTTTTCAGGAGCGTTGACGAAAAACCTGCAGTCAAATATTTTGCTGATTTCGCTGTTCTGGAATGCGAGAATTCCCTCAAAAATGACAACCTCTCGAGGGGCGACTGTCCTGTAGCCAATCCTTCCAAGAGTGTAATTGTATTCCGGAACTATTGCATTCTCCCCATTCTTGAAGCACATTATTGCCTCTTTAATGAGCGGCCAGTCAAAGGCTTGCGGGCAGTCAAAGTTTTTCAAGCCTTCTGTTTCAGGAATCTCGCTTGCTTCCCTGTAAAACATGTCTTGAGAGACAGCGACTGCCCTTTGCCCCATTGCCTTCACTGCATTTTCTGCAATGAATGACTTTCCCGAAGCGCTTCCTCCCGCAATTCCCACAATCAAGGCCATTTTTCCGCCTTCCCGCTTTTTTTGGGAAAAGACAGCAAAAGCTCAGTGACTATGTGCTTCTCTATTCCCTTCAATCCATTGCCCGACTGCTTTCCCTTCATACAATCCCCTCCTTTTTTTCAGTAATAATACGTGTTGAACAGCTCGAATTCTGTCCAGAATTCCTCGGACTTTTCCAATGCCTTTTTCCCATCCATGAAACCACCTTTCCTTTCCAGTTGCCTGCTATACTCTAGTGTTTTAATTTTCAAAAGGAGTTCTTTCACAAAATGCCATATAGTGTTTTAATATTTTGCATTCTCCATTAAGGCATGCTGACCAAGGAACTTCAGGAAAAGATAGTCGCTTTCGTGAAGAAGGAGCCCTGCCTTGTCCAGGACCTTTCGCGGCACATTGGCAAAAGCTGGGTTGCCACTGAAGGCTATGTTGAAAGAATAGCAAAAGAAACAGGGCTCATTAGGACAAAGGCATTCCGCAAGGGCACCAAAGGCGCTGTGAAGGTTGTCTTCTGGAATTATGCGGAAAGCGCGCAGGCCGATGAAATCAAGGCAAGGTTTTTCGGGAAAATAAAGCACTCTTCCGACAAGAAAGACTTTGACCCTTTGGAAATATTCCAGTTTGCGGAAGACAAGAAATCCTGCGCCACTGTGCAATTCCAAAGCAAGCCTTCAACCTCAAAGAGGGAAAGCTTCTTCTCATTCCTTGGGCAGGCCAATGATGAAATACTCTGCTTTTCAGGCAATCTTTCATGGATAAACCTTTCTGCAGGAAAAAAGAAAATGATAGACTTGCTGGAGGAATTGCTCAAGCGCGGCGTTATGCTGCGCATTCTCTGCAGGATTGACATTGCATCAATTCACAACATCAGGATAATGGAAAAGCTCGTCAAAAAATACCCTAAGCAGATTGAGATAAGGCACTGCATGCAGCCTTTAAGGTGCAACATTCTTGATTCGCGCATCGCAAGGCTGAAGGACACCAAGGACAAGGCCAGCTTCAAGGATTTCGAGCTTCCTGACGACTTGAGGATTTTTTACGACATTTACGACATTGAATGGATTGAATGGCTCAAGCAGGTCTTCTGGTACCTTTTCAGGCACTCCATGGACTACAAGGAAAGGATGAAAGTCCTGGAAAAGATTTCCTTTTGACTGTTAATTTCAGCGATTGCCGGCAATGAACCAATCTTGCCGGAAACGCACCAATTAACCACTGCGGGTGAATACTAATGCTTTTAAAGATCGGAAGCCATCTACATACAGAGAGGTGGTTGGACAAGTAGTGGATCCAAAAGGGGTATCGAGGGCAGGCTCACTCTGCTAAGAGATACAATCTCTCCAGAAAAGTTTTGAAAAAAAAGGAGAGTTTTTTAATGGCTCTCGCCCCTTTTCCACTATTCTCCTATCTCCAAATCCTTTTTTTGCGCCTAGATTATTCAATGTTTTGCAACTTCTTCCATCTGTGATTTTGAATGTCTGAAAAGGCAAAGCTTCCGAAAGACAGCGAGCTTGACAAGGCAAAAGGCTGGATTTACGACTGCTTTGGAATTGAGAAAGGAAGGGCAATGGCAGTCAAGTTTTCAAGAATGCTTGCCTCGGAGCAGACTCCATTTCAGGAAATAAAAATCTTTGAAACCCCTGCCTTTGGAAGGCTCATGACAATTGACGGCGTGATACAGCTCACGCAGCTTGACGAATTCTCCTATCATGAAATGAGCTCGCATCCAGCAATCAACACAAAGCCCACTGTGGAAAAAGTCCTCATAGTGGGCGGAGGCGATGGCGGAGTCGCAAGGGAAGTCCTGAAATATTCGGGAATAAAGGAAGTGCACTTGTGCGACATTGACAAAAAAGTCACAGAGCTTTCGAAGGAATTCTTTCCCGAAATTGCAGTCGCTTTCAAGGACAAAAGACTGAAAGTTTTCCACGAGGACGGGTTCAAATTCCTGGACAGCCACAAGTCAGAGTATGACATCATAATAACAGACAGCACTGACCCTGTGGGATTTGCGGAATGCCTTTTCAGGGAGGATTATTTCAGGAAAATCCATGCCTCGCTGAAGGCTGACGGAATAATGGTCGGGCAGCTTGAGTCATTGTTCTACAATCCGGACATTATTGGCGAAACAATCAGGCAAATGCGCAAGGTCTTTCCAATAGTGGGCTACATCAGCACTTCAGTCCCCACTTACCCTTCAGGAATGATTGGCTTTGGAATTGCGTCAAAAAAATACGTTCCATTGAAGGACTATAATCCGAAAAAGGCAAGCCTGCCCACAAAGTACTACAATCCCGAAATCCATAAGGCCTGCTTTGCGCTTCCAGAGTTTGCAAAGAAATTCATCTGAAATTCCTTCTTCCAGCCTTCAAAGGCGCAATAAAAAACTTTTTAAACTGGTTTTAATACAGTTATAAATGGAATCTGGATGGTTCCGGCTTGGGTTTTGCAGAGTTTCTGTTTTCGAAGCTGCTAATTTTTAGGTAACAAGGACGAACGGAAGTTTTAGCGCAATAATTCAAGAATAGCAGTTCAATTTCTCGAGAGGTGAGAATCTAGTGGCTACAGGACATCACATAATCGCTGAATTCAGGAATTGCAGCCCTAAGCTGCTGAAATTGACAGGGAGCGTAAAGCCCTTGGTGGAAAAGGCTGTTTCCCAAAGCGGCTTGACAAAAATATGCTCCAAATACCACCAGTTCAGGCCTTTTGGAGTGACTGGGTTTGTGCTGCTTGCAGAATCGCACATCAGCATCCACACTTGGCCTGAGAAGGAATATCTCGCGCTTGACATTTTCACCTGTGGAGATCCTGCAAAGGGAGAGCTTGCGTTCAAAATGCTCAAGCAGGGCTTCAGGCCGGGAAATGTGAGGACAAAGAAAGTCTCCAGAGAATAGGCTTTTCTACTCTTTCCAGAAGTATTCACTTATGAATGTTGAAAAAAAGTTGGAGATTGCAAAAAAGTCAGTGTTCAAGAAGGCATCGCAAGTCAAAGGCCTTGAAATCAAGGGTCCGGACTTCAACAATCCCCAAAGCCTCAAGTCATTGATTGGCTCTTACAGCGGAATAGGATTCCAGGCATCAAACCTCGCAGAGGCAATCAGCATAATTCGCGAAATGCGCTCTTCAAAGGCGACAATCTACCTTGCGTACACTTCAGGCATTGTAAGCTCCGGACTGCGCGAAATAGTGCGCTATCTTGCAGAGCACAAGCTGGTGGATGTTCTTGTCACAACTACAGGCGGCATTGAGGAAGACTTGATAAAAACCATGAAGCCTTTCTATCTCGGAAGCTTTAATGCGAAAGGCGCAGAGCTCAGGGAAAAAGGAATCAACAGGATTGGAAACATTTTCGTCCCGAACGACCGCTATGTTGCCTTGGAGGACTGGATCAATCCAGTTCTTGAAGAGCTTTATCAGGAGCAGAAGTCAGGCAAGGTATTGGCGCCTTCATACCTCATAAAGCGCTTTGGCGAAAGAATCAACAGCCCTGAATCAATCTATTACTGGGCCGCAAAGAACGAAATTCCAGTCTTCAATCCCGCATTCCTTGACGGCTCGATTGGCGACATGACTTATTTTTTCAAGCAGTCCCACAAGGACTTCCAGATAGACATTGTCTCAGACCACAAGCGCCTGATAGACATTGGCCTCTCTTCTGAAAAGACAGGCCTGATAATCCTCGGGGCCGGAGTCATAAAGCATTCTGTCTGCAATGCAAACCTTTTCCGCGATGGCGCAGACTTTGCAGTCTACATCAATTCAGCGCAGGAGTTTGACGGCAGCGATTCCGGAGCCTCTCCAGACGAGGCAGTATCCTGGGGCAAGATTAAGGGAAAGGGCGCAAGGACTGTGAAAGTCAATGCTGACGCAACTTTGGTGTTCCCGCTCATTGCTGCAGGCGCCTTCCTTGACAGCGCTGAAGGCGGCAAATAGAAAGCTTTTTTAACCCTTAAACCTTAACTTTAACAGTGGTTTTGAAATGGCAGAAAACAATGCTTTGATAACTTTCTTCCTGATTGGAATAGCGCTCGGGCTTTACTTGCCGGCATTCACTGCGCCAGTCGAGTTCCTGAACACTTTCCTCGGATTGCTTTTGATAATAGTCGCAATAATAATCTACGTCAAGTAGTGCGGGCCTTTTTTTGCAATGAATTATTGCTGCAATCAGGCTTCGCGCTTTTTTTTCCAGCGTTTTGCGACCATTCACTTGAATGGCCAAAAGCTTCCAAGCATTGAGAAAAAGCCTTGGACTGCCTTCAAGAAATTGCCAGTGCCTGCAAAACTTGCAAATCCTGTTGCTGGAGTTGCAAGGCTTTCGCCAGTCACGCTGATTTTTGCCTTTTCTGCAGGAATTTCCTTTCCTTCCTTAATGTAAGTGAGTGTTATGTCCTTGACCCCTGGAGTGCTGAATGATGTTCTGACAATCTGGTAGCCTTTCATGTTTTCAAGGCTTGCTATTTTTTCTCCGGCAGCGTAAATCGCGCAGCCTTCAACTGCATGGCAGTCAGCGCTGATTTCCAAAACTTCTCCAGTCTTTACGCTTTCTTCCGAAACCAGAAGCAATGGGCTGATGTTTACAGTGACCATTCCAGAGCCAATGTTTTCTGCGCTGGAGAATGTTGGCAAAACCAGTGCAAATGCAACAAGTGCGGCAATTGCCGCAATATTTCTTACAGTCATATACTCACTATTGCGCTTTTCAGTTAATAAAAATAGCCCCTCTTTTAGGCCTAAAGCATGGAAAAGCCGGCTTTTGCATCAGCTTTCCTTGAATCCAATTCTTGCCTTGAGCGAGCACGCGCTTTGCCCCAGCCTTGAAGCTCTTTCCTTTCCGAACACCTTGCATTTTCTTTTCAGGATTGCCTTGCGCAATTCTTCCTCGTTTCGCGCGTCACACTCAATTCCTGCATTTCCAATCTCCGCCAAAGAATGCGCGTCGCTTCCTGCAGTGAAGGCCAGCTTTTGCTTTTCAGCAAACTCTTTTGCAAGCTCGTTTGCCCTTGCAGAGTAAGAGCGCGCATTGAAAACTTCCACTGCGTCAACTTTCTGCGCGGCCTTTTCAAGCCCTCCGCAAAAAGGCTTTCTTCCGAAATCAAAAGGATGCGCAATGCTGATTAATGCGTCCTGCTCTCTTGCTGCATCCAAAACTTCCCCAAACCCCGCCGGTTTTATTTTTTCCTGCAAAAAATAGCAAAGCAATTCTCCAGTGCATTTTCCATTCTCGCAGATTTTGACTTCCTCCCCCCGGACAATCAGCAGTCCCTTCTCCTGCTTTTGCAGCTTCTTGAGTTCTGCAAAGCCTGCAACAGAATTGTGGTCTGTCATTGCAAAGCCTTTCAGCCTCTTGCACAATGCCTCTTTCACAATGCTCTCTGGCCCTGGCAGGGCGTCTGCGGAGTATTTTGAATGCAAATGAAGGTCGAACTTTCCAGTCTTTTCCAAAGAGCCCATACAGTAAGATTAAAAACTTTGGATTTATAAAATATCACATGCTTGGCGGAAAATTGCGCCCAAAACTCAAGGGATTGTTTCTTGCAGTCACAAAGCCATTGGCTTTGCTGCCTTTGACTCCAAACCAGTTCACTGCGCTTTCAATTCCTCTTGCAATTGTTTCTGCATATTTCCTTTATGCACAGCAACTTTTACCGGCCTTGGTTTTCATCATCATTTCAATCTTGGTTGATGTTCTTGACGGCAGCTTTGCCTTCCACAAGAAAATGAAGTCAAACTTTGGCAATTACTTTGACGCAATAGTTGACAAGGTTGTGGAATGCGTTTTTTACATTGGATTCGCGTTCATTTCCCCAATCCTTGCAATTCTCGCTTTGGCTGGAACAATGCTTGAAAGCTATGCAAAGCCGCGCGTTGGATTGGTGATAATTGCGGACAATCACGACTGGCCTGCAATTGGAGAGCGCTCTGACCGCCTGCTTGTCCTGATTTTTGGCACTCTGGCTGCCTTGATTGTATCGCAGTTTTTGATGTTCAAATACGCCGTGTTTGTCATTGAGGCAACGCTTCTTTTGATTTTCCTTTTGACATTGTTCGGCTTTTTGCAGAGAGTGTCCTATGCAAAAAAAATGGTCCTCAAGGCAGAGAAGGAAGGGAATTTGCTTCCTTACTTGAAAAAGCAGGCTCAAAAAAAGCGCTGATTCATAATCCCAAAAGCCTTGCAATCAATTCAATTCCCAAAATTGCAAACCATAATGCGGCAAAGTATCTTGCAATTTTTCCTGCAATGGCTGAGAGGAAGAATTTCCAAGGCTTCATTTTCATCATTCCGCAAATTATTCCCACAAAGTCGACAGGCAGCGGGAAAATGAACAGGATGAAGACTGCAAGCGGGCCTTTGGCGTTTATTTCCTTCCTTGCCTTTTGCAGGATTTTTTTCAGGAATTTTCCCTTGCCCTGCTCTATCTTTTCCGCAAGCCTTGAGCTTTTTGTCCCAATGTAATAAGTGAGCATTTCCCCGATTGCTGCACCAAAGCCTGCAAAGATTGCGATGAACAATGGGTCAATCCTTGTGGAGTAGTAGAATGCCACGAGGATTATTTCCATAGGAATCCCGAAAACAAAAGTCGCGTTAAGCGCAATCGCAGTGAAGAACAGGCCTAAGAGCCCGTACTGGGCTATTGTGACAGAGCCTGTCGTGGAAAACCATTCTGCAAACTTTACCAGCACTTCATTGGCCATTGTAATTATTGGAGAGTGCAGCAATGTTTTATAAATGGATTCAGCCTTTTGGATAGCAATGATAGGCAATTATTCGGCATTGAACAGGCTTTACTTTGCTTTTTTGCTTTCAGGCCTCATAGTGCTTGCGATTGCGGCGGCTTCCTTTTTTGCAATGCCTGCAATCTCTTTCATCCTGCTTTCTACTGCCTCAGTTCTTGTAATGCTTGGGATTTTGTTCAAGGTGCTAGTCTGGTATAACGTGTATTCTGAAGTGGTGACAAAGGAAGAGTTCAAGAAAGCCACTGCATCAGGCTCGATTTTCCAGAAAGGCTCGAAAGCGCGCCAAAAGCGTTAAATAATCCAAAAACAGCATTTCCAAGCAATGGGGTGTTTGAATGGCTTTTGAGGCAAAAAACTTTGACAATCTTTTAGGGCTCGCAGGATTCAGCGACAATCTGCTGAAGAACCATTTCACGCTTTACCAAGGCTATGTCGCCAACACCAACAAGATTTGCGACGCAGTTGACGCGCTCTTGAAATCAGGAAAGGCTGCAACTCCGGAATTTGCGGAATTGAAGAGAAGGTTTGGCTGGGAATTCAATGGAATGAGGCTGCACGAGCTTTACTTTGGAAACCTTTCAAAAATTCCCTCAAAGTTTGACTCAAACTCCAAGATTGGAAAAAGAATAATTGCGGATTTCGGAAGCTTCGAGAACTTTGAAAAAGACTTCAAGCCGACTGGGCTGATGCGTGGAATTGGCTGGGTTGTCTTATATCAGGAGACTTCTACCGAAAGGCTGTTTTGCATTTGGGTGAACGAGCATGATGCTGGCCATCTTGCAGGCTGCAGGCCATTGCTTGTGATGGATGTTTTCGAGCACGCTTTCATGCTCGATTATGGCCTGAAAAAGGCAGATTATATTGAGGCATTCTGGAAGGCAGTTGACTGGAGCGCTGTGGAGAAAAGGCTCTAAGCTTAAAAACATTGGATTCCTTCTCAAATAATGCCTTCTGCTTCAAGAAATCCTGCAAAGGAAAAGCTTGCGCTCGAGTTCCAGAAAGGAGAGCTTACAGGGCATTTTCTTTACAAGTCTCTTTCTGAAAGGACTTCCGGAAAAAACAGCGCGCTTTTTGGAAAAGTCTCAAAAATAGAGCTTGGGCATTACAATCACTGGAAAAAATTCACTCACAAAGAGCTCAAGCCTGACAATTTCCACATTTTTTACCACTTGTTTCTTGCAAGGCTTTTCGGCGCAGTCTTCACTGCAAAGCTTTTGGAGCGCGAGGAAATCTCCAACCAGAAAAAATACTTGAAAACATTGCGTGCTGAAAAAATGCTTGAAAAAGCGATTGAGCGCGAAGAAAATGCAGAGCTTGCATTGATAAGGCAGGTTTCGGAGGAAAGCCTCCAGTATGCCGGCTCGATAATGCTTGGAATGGGCGATGCAGTTGTGGAATTCACAGGAACTCTTGCAGGGCTGGCCTTTGCATTGCAGAACACTTCACTCATTGCAATTGCGGGATTGATTGGAGGAATTTCAGCCTCAATGTCAATGGCTTCCTCAGAGTATCTTTCAAAGAATGCATCCAAGGAAGCACAGGGCAATCCTTTGAAGGCCGCATTCTACACTGGATTTGTCTATTTTGTAGTGGTCTTTTTCCTCGTGCTGCCTAATTTTCTATTGCATGACGCTCCCCTGGCCTTTGCATTCACATTGCTTGCGGCATTCATTGTAGTGCTTGCCTTCACTTACTTCATTTCAATAACCCAGGAGCTTTCATTCAAGAGAAGGCTTTTCGAGACTCTCCTGCTTTGCTTTGGGATTGCTTTGATTTCCTTCCTCATTGGAACTGCGCTCAAGGCAGTTATTGGAATAAGCGCGTGATGGAAATGGTGCTTTATGGCTGAAGAGCAGAAAATTCCCGAAGAAGCATTGGCGAATTTGAGGGGCATTAGCGGCCTGACGCCACAGAAAGAGGTGAGGGTTCGCATAATTGAATTTCTCAGGATTTCTTCAGCGCATGGCTTCAGGAGATTCAATCCTTCACAGCTTGCAAACTTCCTGAATGAAGCCAACAGTTCAATCAGGGCAAACAGGAAGGGAATTGAAATCATCCTCAATTCAGCGCAGGCGAAGGCAATGAAAATAAAATCTTTCAATGTTGCCAAAGGCAGTGCAAGGCGCAATCCCCCGAAAAAGCCGCGCTTTCCGGCTGCGGGTTCAAAGCCTTACAGGAGACTTCCGCGCTGAGCCAGTCTAAAACCGAACAGTGCATATTAAGCGGCATTCAGCATTCCAAACCAGCCTGGAAAAAGTTAAATACTTCATTGCATGTTATTGTGAAGGGTCATTTGACCGACATTTCAAAAACTTCAGAAACTGATTTTAAATTAAGGGACATTGTTTCAATCTCTGACTTTTCAAGGCAGGACATTGAGCTAGTCTTGGAACAGGCTGCCTTGATGGAAAGAATGCCGCGCGAGAAAAAGCTGGAGCTTTTGCGCGGAAAAGTTGTCGCCTCGCTTTTTTTCGAGCCGAGCACTCGCACGCGCCTGAGCTTTGAGACTTCAATACAAAACCTAGGGGCTTCAGTGATTGGCTTTTCTGACGCGAACACAAGCTCGACAAAAAAGGGCGAGACCTTGAGCGACACCATTAGGATGGTGAGCGCCTATGCCGACATCATTGTGATGAGGCATTACATTGAAGGCGCTGCGCGAAGGGCCGCTGAAATAAGCAAGTGCAACATAGTCAATGCAGGCGATGGCTCAAACCAGCATCCCACGCAAACTCTATTGGACCTTTACACAATAAGGAAAGAGTTCAGAAAAATTGACGGATTGAGCATTGGAATGCTCGGAGATTTGAAGTACGGGAGGACAGTGCACAGCCTTGCCTTCGCGCTCTCGCTCTTCAAGGGCATTAAACTCTATTTAATTGCCCCAGAGCAGCTGAAAATGCCGTCTTATGTGCTGGAGCAGGTTGACGGAAAGCTTGAGATTTCAGCCAGCGAAAGGCTTGAGGACTTCCTTCCAGAGCTTGACGTTCTTTACGCGACGAGAATACAGAAGGAAAGGTTTGTTGACGCTT